>Ga0206935_10029_pt1 | contig 55516 bp, 39 predicted proteins | sample Alteio_BWOrgHeat_13_FD_152924 | JGI IMG/M metagenome (GOLD analysis project Ga0206935, IMG submission 152924) | Enriched cells from forest soil in Barre Woods Harvard Forest LTER site, Petersham, Massachusetts, United States -... | ecosystem: Environmental > Terrestrial > Soil > Temperate forest >...
GATGTTTGTTAATCGTGATGAGGAAAAGAAGATCGACCCAAAAAACCACAAGATCGTAAAATTTGCATCAAAATATTTTGCCGTATACCCCGAATTTTCCGGCGGGAAATTCTTCGTCAAAATCGATCATAAAAGGCTGATCACCCCGCTGTTTCTGGTACTGCTGATCATTGAAGGCACGGATGTGCTATTTGCTGTCGATTCTATTCCGGCTATATTTTCTATTACCAAAGACCCCTATATCGTCTTCTTCTCCAATATATTTGCCATCCTCGGCTTGCGTTCGATGTTCTTTTTGCTGGTAAATATCATCGATAAGTTCCGGTTCCTGAAGATCGGCCTGGCTGCCCTGCTTACTTTTATTGGCCTAAAGATGCTGGGGGCAAATTATGTTGAGCGGATAGGCTTAACAACCGGCTATTCATTGCTGATCATTCTTTGCATTTTAATTGCCTGTATAGGGGCTTCCCTTTTGTTCCCCAAAAAAGAGCCGGCAAAATTGTAATTGGTGTCCGCTTTGCGGTTGCTCGTCCTTAACTTTGCTGCACATCAATCATGAAATCATATGTCGACTAACAATGATAAACCCACCGTTCCGGCACTTTATGAGTGGGCCGGCGGTATGACTGCTTTTGAACAACTTTTTGACAAGTTTTATGATAAAGTATTGGCCGATGAAATACTGGAGCCGGTTTTTAAACATATGTCACCGCAGCACAGGCTGCATGTGGCTCATTTTGTGGCCGAAGTATTAGGCGGGCCAAAAGTTTACAGCAACTCGGAAGGAAGCCATTTCGAAATGATAAAAAGACACCTGCAAAAGCATTTGACCGAAAAACACCGGAAATAAACTCCAGGGCAAGGTTTTTACGATACAGTTGTAAACTTCCCGAAAAATCAAGCGGGTTTAGCTTAAGGTGATGGAAGTTCTCGGTATTTGCCTTGTTAAGCGCCGAAAAACTGTCGATATGATGCAAAAGGTGGCCATAGCGATAAATAAAAGCATAAAAGCAAAGCGCAGCAGCAATCCATACGGCGCTCATCACCATGGCCCGCTTAATGCTAACCGCTTTATTGGGGTTGGCAAATAAACCCAGGTCAGCAGCAAGCATGGCTATTATCAGAATTATAAAGCCGGTGAGAAAAATAAGCTCGCTTTGCATTATTTATTTCGTTCGGTAGTGAAACGGACCAGTTGCTCCAGTCCCCGGCGCGATTCACCTTCAGGAAAGGTATTCAGAATTTGAAATGCTTCGTCCTGGTATTTTTTCATTTGCGTTTCCGCGTATTGCAGTCCGCCGGTCTCATTTACAAAGCTAATGATCTGCCTGATCTTTTTCGGATCGTCATTATGGTTTTTAACCAGGTTGATCATCTGTTTTTTTACATCGGGCTTGCTGTTGTTAAGCGAGTAGATCAGCGGGAGGGTAACCTTCTTTTCTTTTATGTCGATACCCAAGGGTTTGCCAACGTCGTCGGTTCCAAAGTCGAACATATCGTCTTTTATTTGGAACGCAATGCCGATCTTCTCGCCAAAAAGCCGCATTTTTTCGATGGTTGCATCATCCGCTCCGGCCGAGGCAGCGCCGCATTCGCAACAGGACGCAATTAAGGAGGCTGTCTTTTGCCTGATCACCTCATAATAAACACCTTCCTCGATATCCATTTTTCGCACCTTTTCAACCTGCAGCAACTCGCCTTCAATCATTTGCTGCATCGCCCCGGAGACGATCTTCAGGAACCGAAAATCATCATGCTGTATCGATAGCAGCAAGCCCTTCGAAAGCAAATAATCGCCTACCAAAACCGCGATCTTATTTTTCCATAAAGCGTTTATCGAAAAGAAACCCCGGCGCTGGTACGAGTTGTCAACCACGTCGTCGTGTATCAGGGTGGCGGTATGGAGCAGTTCAACCAGGGCTGCACCCCTATGGGTCGATTCGTTAATGCCTCCGCAGATGCTTGCGGAGAAAAAAACGAACATAGGCCTGATCTGCTTGCCTTTACGCTTTACGATGTAATGGGTAATACGGTCGAGCAGCGGCACTGAGCTTTGCATAGAAGCCTTAAACTTCCCTTCAAACACATCAATATCCGCAGCTATCGGCTTTTTAATCTCGTTGATGCTCAGCATTGAACTGATATAGTCTTTTTCCAGTAAGCAAACATGATGGGGTATCGGGCGCAAACATAAGGATTTTTGAGTAGTTCATGGTTGATAGTTCGTAGTTCATGGCAGGAAAGTTTATGGTTCACCGATCATAGTTCATGGTTCATAGCCTAAAAAGCATTATGCGCCGTTTAGCACTTTCCAAACATTTAACCTAAAATGCCAATCCTACTATGAACTATGAACTATGAACTACAAACCAATTAACATATTTTAACACTACCCTATTAAACTTACGGCGCTCTTTACGCTCTATCAGTATATATAACAAAACAGGAATAATATGAAAATTACAATATTCGGAGGTTTACTGGTAGCAGCTTTAGCTATCGCCTCAGCAGCGGATGCGCAAAGCAGGACACCGGTTATCAACCGTACCCATCACCGGCAGGAACGCCGGATAACCCGGGATGTCCGCCGCGGCAGGATCACCCGCATGCAGGCCTACCACCTGCGCCGTGATGAAGCAAGAATGAACCGCGGCCGGCGTTTGGCTTTGGCGGACGGCCGTATGGACCGCCCCGAACGCAGGCATCTGCGCCGCGAGGAAAGAAGAATACACCATGCCATCCGTCGTGATGAACGCGTTGACAGGGTGAGTTAATAATTTGATGTGTGAGTTTGTGTGAGGTTGATGAGTGAGTTTGTGTGGAGCGCCCGGTTTTTTCCGGGCGCTTTTTTTATTGGCGACAAAAGCAATATTATTTTACCTTTGCAACCTTTGTTGTAATGTTGTAATGTTGTAATGTTGTAATGTTGTAATGTTGTAATGTCGGGATGTTGGGATGTTGGGATGAAGCTAACATTACAATTTGCCAACATTACAACCTTCAAACAAAAAAGGGAGAGATGTCTGAGTGGTCGAAAGAGCACGCCTGGAAAGTGTGTATACCTCAAAAGGGTATCCAGGGTTCGAATCCCTGTCTCTCCGCAAATCAACTTACTGCCTGGCGAGCGATAGCGAACAGGCAATAAATTGATTTTAGCCCCGCTAATTGTGATAAGGCTTAGGTTGAAGGCCTCTAAACCTTTATTTGAAATGAACCTAAAAGCGTAAGTTTATAACTTCAACCGAACACCGTCCTTTGGATGAAAACCTTCAGTGCTGTCTTATCTATCATAATAACTTTTTGCCCTTTCTGACTTGCATCCGGTCGGTTGACCCGGCAGGCAGTTAAATTTCCTGTGCTATCGATTTGGACATGATCCATCCTATCCGGATTTCGACCCTAAAAGCATCTTTATCACATTTCAACTAAATCCCAAATCTCTTTTTAATGCTCCGGCAAACTGCTATTCACTTCTCGGGTTTTCATCGTGAACCGTGCTCCTGCCCTGAAGCTTCGGCGCATGCGTAAGTTCACTCCGAGCGCAGGCTCTTCACCGGGTTCACCAATGCGGCTTTTACGGTTTGAAAGCTGATCGTCATCAATGTGATGATGATGGCTATCAATGCAGACAACACAAATACCCACCAGGAAATATCAGTTTTATATTGATAGTTCTCCAGCCATTTAGTCATCGCGAGATAAGACAGCGGCGCTGCAATCAATAACGCTATGATCACCAGCACAATAAATTCTTTGGATAGTGAAGCAAACAGGGATGCAACGCTGGCGCCGAGCACCTTGCGGATACCGATCTCCTTAAACCGTTGTTCGGCCGTGAACATGGCCAGGCCCAGCAAGCCGAGGCATGAAATAAATATGGCCAGGAAGGCAAAGCCGTTGGATAGCTTGCCCACCACCTGCTCATTCTGGTAAAGCGCCTGGTATTCTAAATCGGAGAAAGCGTAATCAAATGCGAAGTTTGGGTTCAGCTCCTTGTAAACCTTTTGAAGGCTGGCCAGCGCCTGTTTTGTTTGACCGGGCTGCGTCCGGATCACCGCGTTGCCAAAACCTTCTTGTTCGCCAAAACGGATAACAAGGGGTTTTATTTCTTCGTGAAGGGAGTTGAAATGAAAGTCTTTTAATACGCCGATGATCGTCCCTTTTTTACCCCAGAAGGTTAGCGGTTGGCCGATGGGGTTTTTATAACCGATCACGGCAAGGGCGGCCTGGTTAATCAGGTAGCCTGTGGAATCAGTCGTAAAATCTTTTGAATAATCCCTGCCTGCAGCCAGGGTTAGCTTCATGCACCGCACGAAGTCGTACCCAACCGAGGCCTGCGTAAACATGACATGGCCGTTCGGGTCCTTGCCTGTCCATTCAACGCCGCGGGTGCCATTCTCGATATTGGTAAGATCGAAGCTGGTACGGCTTACCGATTGTATGCCCGGAAGCCCCATCACCTCCTGCTTAAAAACTTCATATTTTGAAACCAGGTCGCCGTCCAGCGGCACGTAAACCAGGTTTTCGCGGTCATATCCCAAGTTTTTACTTTGGATATAATTTACCTGCTTTGAAATGACGATCGTTCCGATGATGAGTGTTATCGACAATACAAATTGAAAAACCACCAGGCCCTTGCGGAATAGTGCCACGCCCGGGCCGAGTTTCAGCGTCCCTTTTAAGACCTTGACCGGGTTAAACGATGACAGAAATAAGGCAGGATAGCTGCCCGAAACCAAACCGGTAACTAATGTGATGATGGCCAGCCCTATCCAAAATACAGGGCGGTTAAACGGAAGGGCTATCTGCTTTTGGGTTACCTGGTTAAAGGCGGGCAGCAATACGATAAGCAGCAAAACGGCAATGCCCACCGCTATCAGCGTCACCAACATCGACTCGCCAATAAATTGTTTTATTAAAACCGACCGTTCGGCGCCCACAACTTTACGCACACCAATTTCGCGCGCCCGCTTAACCGACCGTGCGGTACTCAGGTTCATGAAATTGATGCAGGCGATCAGCAAAATAAACAGGGCTACGATGCTGAACAGGCGCACATATTCGAAGCGGCCGCCATCTATTTTACCATTCGTAAAATTGCCATGCAGGTATAGGTCATTATACGGCTGTAAGGCCAACTGGGGCGTTAAAGCCCTGTGTTGCGGTTGGGTATAGTTATCCAGGAAATGAGCGATCTTTTTGCCCACCAGCGCCGGATCAGCGCCTGGCCGCAGCATAATAAAAGTAAGCGGGCCCGAATTTTCCCAATCTTTTGCCCATCCATTCTCATCCAAAAACTTTTGCCAGTTGAGGAGGTACTCAAACGGGGTAGACGTTGTGTTGGGCAGGTCTTCAAATACGGCCGACACGGTAAGGTTTATCGTATTCTCCAGCAAAATGTTTTTGCCTATCGCCGCTTCGGGGCCTCCAAAAAGCTGGTTGGCCATTTTATGCGAGATGGCGATGCCGGACAGCGTATTTAATGCATTTTGCGCATTTCCCTGTAAAAGTTTGGTGTCGAACATTTTAAAATAATCCGGGCTGGCAAAACTGCCGGTAAGTTTCAGCGCCTTCTCCCCCACCCTGAAGTTGTGCGGCTCTACCCAGGCCATCTGTGTGGCATATTGCACCTCGGGGATAACTTTTTTCACCTCGCCGGCGATCAGCGCGGGTGTGCCGTATGAGGCATCATCCTTATGATCGACGTGGGTTCGCTCATAAACATCGTATATCCGCGGTCCGTTTTTATGCCACGCATCCATATCCAGTTCATTTTGCACCCACAGCAAAATAAGCAGGCCGCAGGCGATACCCACCGCCAGGCCCGAGATATTGATAAACGAATGCGCCTTGTTCCTGGCAATGTTGCGCCATGCAATTTTTAAATAATTTTTAAACATATAGCTGCGGTTTAATTTCTCAGAAGACCACTTTGGAGTGGTTTCGTGACTCGAAATTACCCTTGCAGAAGGAGAATAAGGTCTCAAAGTGTAAGATGGGCGCTCTTTTTCCAGCCTGCTCTTATATTCCGCCGGGCTTTTCCCGGTCATTTCCCTAAAAACGCGGTTAAAGGTGGATTTGGAATTGAAGCCGGCATCCAAGGCGATCCCGATCAGTGTTAGCCGGTCATAAGCTGGGTCCTGCATTTTCCGGATCACCTCACGGATGCGGTATTCATTAATAAAATCATTAAAGCTTTTTCTAAATGCCGTGTTAATGATCCGGGATAATTCATTGGGAGTGAGATCCAGCGTTTCCGCCAGGGAGCGTAAACTGAGTTCAGCATCCTGGTATAACAAGCCGGTCTCCATGGTTTTGCGCAGCCAATTACCTTTTTGCTTTAGCTCCGTCGCAGGCGATGGCTTTGACACAACCGGCCCGGGGGCGGGCGCCGCAATTTCAAGACTTAAGAACGCTTTGGCCGCTATCCATATCATCATCACCGCTAAAACCAGGTATAAAGGATAATAAGCATGAATGCCCGGCTGATTATGGTAATAAAAATAATCCACGCCCATAAAGGGCATCCACAATAGCCAAAACAGCGCAAAACGCTTCAGCAAGCGACGCAGCCAGCGCAACTGATATTGAGGGCGATCAATAGAATTAGCGTTCAACCGCCAATGAAAGTCCCGTATTAACCTGCGGGATAGGTATAAGTAAGTGATGACCGAAATTGCCGCCAGCACCTGCAATATTGGATTAAACTCTTTGAAGATCAGCGTATCATAAGTAGCCGCGCTAGTCCTTATGCACTCTTTAATCTCCAATACCAAAACACCCAACCCCAGCAGTAAGGGGCTGAAATGCAACAGATCCCTCCGGCGGAATTTATATGCCGGCCGTGTAATTTTAAGCACATAAAAATAGATCAGGGGGCCAAGTACCAGCGAAAATTGCAGCGGCAGCCAGCTCCAGTGCGGAAAATAGATCGTCAGCGTGGTATCGATGCCCAATACCCATGCCATCTGCAAAACAACGGTCGCCAGCGCCAGGGCCAGAAAATGGTTGGCTGCCTGGTTAGTCCTTTTGGTAAACCATAATTGCAGGACGAAAGTCAGCCCGATAAATATCGTTCCCAGGAAAGCCAGGTCATAGGGGCTGATATGGAAAGTGTATGTATTCAAGCAATTAGCTTCCGCAATCGCTGTTCCAAATAGATAAGCTATTGATAGATAGAAAATTACACAATATTTGAAACGGGCGTTGTAACAAAATCGAACAGCAGGCCGGTCGGTTTTGGAGGGAGATTTCAGAAAACCCGGCAAAGCGTTCCATTTTTACACACCGAACACGTGGAACAAGATGAAACACATTGATTATCAATAATTTAAGTCTTTATTCAGTGCTTAAAATTCAGTAAGTAGTTGATAATCAGCATAAATTAAAATGCCGTTTTTGATAACAACCCATGAAATAATTGATAATCAGGATGTTCCACTTTTACAATACGATGCTTTGTCTCGCGTATATAAAAATGCGTCCCGTATCTCACCCCGGAACGCACCACATCGTGATTCAACTAAATCTCAGATCGCAGGTTTATGCGTCTAAGTTCTTTTGGTCATTAGTCACCGGTGTTTACCGGCTAATTTTCACCTTTCGCCTTTGACCTTTCGCCTTTCACCTTTTTTCCTGCCTACTCTGACCGAAGGCTCCTCACCGGGTTCACAATAGCTGCTTTAATGGTCTGAAAACTGGAGGCTATGAAAGCGATCAGCAACATACCCACCCCGCTCGTTGCAAAAATCCACCAGCTGATGCTGGTCTTATCTGCATAGCTTTCCATCCATTTGTTCATGGCCAGCCAGGCCAGCGGCGTGACGATGATGAAGGCCAGCAGGATAAGCAATACCAATTCCCTGGATAGCAATGCTACTATTTGCGATACCGATGCACCCAGTACTTTACGAATTCCAACCTCTTTAGTACGCTGGCCAGTAGTGTAAATAGCTAAACCTAATAACCCCAGGCAGCTGATCAATATCGAAAGCCCGGTGGCCCAGGTTAACAATATGGATGTTTGCTCCTCCCGCCCGTAATATTGCTCGATGGATTTATCGAAAAACTGGTAGTTAAAATCATCGTCGGGGTAGTTTTCCTTCCAAACCTTACCCATAGCCGCAATGGTTTTCTGCCAGTCGCCGGCGGCGGTTTCGGGTTTTAAGGCAACATTTACAGCGCCGGTTTGCAGGCCGGCTTTATTACCAGCCGCCAGGAGCATCATGGGCGTTATCGGCGACTGCATCGAATGTTCATAAAAGTCGCCGGTCACACCTACTATACGCTTGTAATAGAGGATCTTCCCAACCGCGTCAGACGGGTTTGTAAAGCCAAGTGTTTTGGCATACTTATCATTAATTAACAGGCCTGTCGTGGTATCGCCGGCCTGGATATTACGGCCGGCAAGTATTTTAATGTGGTACAATTTCGTATAATTTTCATCGCCAAATTTTAGCTCAACGGATGTAGTTATTTCCTTTTTCCCATCCCTGTAGGTTACGTTGGTGGTGTTGGTGACTTCGGTCGGACTATTGGGGTCGGCAGACGGCGGCGCAAGGCCCAGGCTCACCATTTCGATACCAGGCAATTCGCGCAATTGGTTTGCAAGGGTTTGGTTAATGGCGCCCGTGGTGTGTTTAAACGGAGCTATGATGAATACAATCGCGTTCTTTTTAAAACCCAGGTCCTTATGCAAGGCATAGTAAATTTGCTTGCTCACCAGCATCGTAGCCATTATGAAAAACTGGGCTATCACAAACTGCGATACGGTGAGCGATTTGCGCAGCCAGGCATTCCTGGTTTTGTGATTATTGCTTTGTGCCTGGTTTTTAAGCACCAAAACCGGTTTATAGCCCGAAAGCAGCAGCGCCGGGTAAAAACCGGATAAAACGCTGACGACCAATGTCAATAGAAGCAGGAACAGGAAAATGCCGGGTTGATGGATAAAATCAGCCGTAACACCAGGGGCTATAAAATCTGAAAACAGGTTTAAAATCACAGGGGTTAAACAGATCGAGACAATTACCGCAAAAAGAGTGATCAGGAACGTTTCGCTTAAAAACTGCACCACCAATTGTATGCGGGTGCTGCCCATGGTTTTGCGGATGCCTATCTCTTTGGCCCGTTGTGTGGCCTGTGCCGTGGATAAATTGATAAAATTGATGCAACCTAAAATCAGAAGGAAACCCGCAACCACCAGCAGCAGGTATGCCCGGGTTTTACTGGCGGCTGAGCTGAACTCAAAAGTGCCGTAAACCTGGTCGAAATGGAGATCGCTGAGCGGTTGAACGGTATAGGTTGTTGAATTTCCGTTTTTCAGATCATCAGGACTTTGCGGGTTGTTTTTTTTGTATAGCGCATTTATCTGCGCTTGTATGCTTGCTGCCGAAACACCGGGGCCCAACTCGATAAACACCTCGGACGCGCCATTGGTGCTTCCCCAATTATTCAGCTGAACAGTCATTGCCAGGCTGGTTTTTGGTTTAACCGAACTGAAGGAAATAAGATCGTGGAACGAAAAATCGGTATTACCTTTGATGGTTTCAACGATGCCCGATACCGTTGTTTTCAACGTATCGTAAATGACCGTTTTACCGAGCATCTGTACGTAAGTGAGCGATGGAAAATACAGCTTAGCCCTTTCGGAGGTAAGCACTACATGGTAAGGATCAATCAACGCCGTTGCGCTTGAACCCGCAAGCCATTTATATGGTATGAGTTTAAAATAGTTTTGGTCGGCCAGGGTGATTTGATCCTGGGACTTAAACTTTACCGGTTCGTTGTGCTTGTTTAATACGGTAACATCGGGACTTAAGGTAAACAAAGGCGCCACGATATCGACGCCGGTGACGGTACTTTTTATACCAGCGGCCAACGGAGCGACAACGCCATGGGCATGGGCTTCGTTGCCCTGGAATTTGAAATTGGTCACCACACGGAATATGCGATCGTTGTCTTTCTCAAATTTGTCGAATGTAAAATCGTAGTTTACAATTAAGTAGATAACCAGCGATGCGCTTATACCTATAGAAAGCCCTACGATATTGATGAAGGTAAAAACCTTGCGCTTCCGGAAGCTGCGAAAGGCGATCTTTAAATAATTGCGAAACATAGCATTATAATTTAATTTTTCGTTCGACCACTTTGGAGTGGCTTTGTGAGACGAAATTATCGCTGCAAACTGGGTATGATGCGTCAAATTATAAGATGGGCGCTCTTTTTTCAGCTCACTTTTATATTCTGCCGCGCTTTTCCCGGTCATTTGCCGGAATGCCCGGTTAAAAGTGGATTTGGAGTTAAATCCCGATTCAAATGCAATGCCCAGCAGGGTGATATGATCATAAACAGGGTCCTGCATTTTACGGGCCGCCTCCGCAACCCGAAATTCGTTAATGAAATCATTGAAGCTTTTTTTGAGTACTTTATTGATTATCCTGGATAATTCATGGGTAGTGAGCTCAAGCTTTTCAGCAAGTGAAACTAAACTTAGTTCAGGGTCCTGGTAGTAGCTGCCGGTTTGCACAGCTTTTTTTAGCCACGCACCCATTTGCTTCATTTCTGCTGGAAGCGGTGGTTTTAAAGATGGAGCCGGGGCCACCGGCACGCCGGCCTCCGGCCTTAAAAAAGCGGTGGCCGCTATCCAAATGGCCATTATTGCTAAAAGCAGGTATAAAGGATAATAAGCATGGATGCCTAGCTGGTTATGATAGTAAAAATAATCGACCGCTTTAAAAGGTATCCACAAGAACCATAACAGGTCGAAACCTATCAGTAAGCGGTTCAGCCACCGTAGTTCGTACCTGTACCGGTCGCCCCAATTAAATTTTAACCGCCGGTAATAGCGCTCGATCAGCCGGTGAGCCAGGTAAAGGTAAATGATGACGGAAACAAACGCCAGCAATTGCAATACCGGGTTCAGTTGCCGAAAGGCCGGTGTTTGATAGGTAGCTGCGCCGGTTTTTATACTGTCCCCAACCTCCCGGGCCTGAGCGCCCAGTTCCAGCAGCAATGGGCTGAAATGCAGTATATCCTTAAACCGGAATTTATATTCCGGCCGGGTTATTTTAAGCACATAAAAATAGAGCAGGGGGCCAAGCGCGAGCGAAAATTGCAGCGGCAGCTGGCTCCAATGGGGAAAATAAGCGTCAAGACCAATGTCCCTACCCAATACACCAAGCAGCCACAGTACCATTATAACCAAGGCTAAACTTAAAAAGCGGTTTGCAGCCTGGTTGGTCTTTTTGGTGAACCATAAAAAAACGGCAATAGTGAGGCCAATAAATATTGCCCCCAGGAAGGCCAGGTCATAAAAGGTGATATGAAAAGTATATGTGTTCAATTGAAGAATTCAGCTCAATAGCTATTCCAAATCTATAAAACGTTAACATATAAAAAGTTAACAGGCAGGTTGAACAAGCAAGTGTACCAAAACCGAACGAATCAATGCCCGGTTTCGGAATACATTTTGGGTTAGTGATCAGGTTAGTTTTTGTTAAACTTCAGAAAGTGCAAGAGACATTTTTCAACTAATCTCTAACCTCTGATCACTAATCGCTACTCGCTCCTCAAACTATCTGCCGGATTGGCCAATGCTGCCTTAACAGACTGAAAGCTTACAGTTATTATTGCGATGAAAATTGCGGTTACGCCGGCGGCAAAAAACATCCAACAGCTTATATCAACGCGGTAAGCAAAGGTCTGCAGCCATTTTTGCACCATCCACCAGGTAAAAGGCGTAATGATGAACACAGATAAAAGTACCAGGTAGATGAAATCTCTGCTTAACATGGCGGTGAGCTGGAGTACGCTGGCGCCCAATACTTTTCGTACGCCGATCTCTTTTGTGCGTTGCCGGGTAAAGAAAGCAGTAAGCGCAAATAATCCCATCACGGAAATCATGATGGCGACGAGTCCGAAAAATGTAATGATCTTTTCCAGCCGTACGTAGGAAATAAACAATTGCTCAAAGTTCTGGTCGACAAAAGAATAACGGAGCGGGAAGGCCGGTTCTATCTTTTTCCAGGCTTTCGTAATGCCGGCAATAGATTGCTGCGCATGCCTGCTATCCAATTTAACCACGATAGCGCCGCCCGACTGGAACATACAAGCCTGGTTGCCGATAGTGAATACTTCGGGTTGTACCTCGCTTTCAAATCCCCGGACATTAAAATCTTTGACGACACCTACAATTCGGATGGGTATACTGTCACAGCCAGGGAAAGTAATGTTCCCTCCGACAGGATCGGGCAGACCCAATTTTTTGGCGGCCGACTCGTTGATAATCGCTGTACGTGTTTGCTGATCCTGCACGTCGTTGGTAAAAAGCCGTCCCTTTTTTAAAGGCACCCGGAGCGTTTTGAAATAATCGGTGCTGACTTTAACCGACGACATGCGGTAGGTTTTTCCGTTGTTTTCGAAGGGAAACGTGGACGTGTCGGCGAACAAATTATCGCCCGGTACTTTGGTTGTTTTAGCTACGCTGACTACGCCTGGTACCGAAAGCAGCATGTTCCTGGCATTATCAAAGCCGTTTTCGCGGGTCTCCTGCCGGGTTTCTATGCGTATCAGCTGTTCGCCCGAAAAACCTTTGTCTTTAGTTTGCATAAAGCTCATCTGGCTTTTGATGGCGATGATGCCGGTAATAAAAAACACCGATACCATAAACTGCACCACGATGAGGCTATTGCGGAATAATGTTCCTTTTTTACCTGTGGAGTAATCGCCTTTTAACACTTTGGCAGCGTTGAATTTGGACAAGTAAACTGATGGATATAATCCTGAAAGCAGGATGATGCCCAGTAAACAACCCGCTAATTGCAGTACTACACGCAACATTTCATGCTGTTGCAGGAACCCCAGGCTGATATTGAAAGAATTGTTGATATAGGGCAGCGCTACAGCAAGCAGAATGATCGCGATAACTAAACTCACCAGGCATTGCATTGCGGTTTCGCACATAAATTGAAGGATGAGCTGTTTCCGGCCCGAACCCATTACTTTACGTATCCCAACCTCCCTCGCCCGGCTGATGGATTTGGCGATAGCCAGGTTGCTGAAATTAATGGCCCCGGCCAGCAAAAGCAGCACCGCTAAGATGAGCAAAATGGTTACCGTGGAAAAATTGCTGCTCCCATGCTTCGGGAAATTATGCAGACGCGGCACCTGGTCAACAAACAGGTTGGTCTTGGGACCGGCTTTTGTATAACTTTCGAAAGACACTCCGGCATGTTTCAACCGCTCATTATAATACAGCCGGTTGATCGCTGTTTCAATAGTGGCATCGGTTTCCGGTTGTTTTAGTTTGATATAGGTTTGGTAAGAATAGTTGTCCCAGGTATTATTGTGTCGGCCGAAGGGATCGTGCGTCAGCATGCCAACCGGCAAATGTGTGGCCCCTGGCTGATCCTCCAGTACACCCGTCACCACCAGGTCCGCACGGTCGTTGAGCTTTATCGTTTTACCGATAGGGTCTTCGTTGCCAAATAGTTTACGGCTCAGGTCCCTGGTCAGTATGGCCGTTTTGGGTGCGTTCAGCGCGGTAACCGCATCGCCGGCTGCCAGTTTATAAGGAAAAACCTTTAAGAAATTCGAGTCGACCGAAACGATGTTTTTCTGATAGAATTTATTTTCACCTGCCGCAACCAGGGATTCATTGTCCCCATGTGACTGCAGCATCGTAGCGGCTTCGGCATCCGGATACTTTTGCGCCAGGAACCCGGCCAGTGGTGCAGGCGTGGTGTTCAAAAAGTCTTCCTGTTCATGTAATGAAACATGGTAGACCTTATTCAGTTCAGGGCTCCACTTGTCGTAGCTCAATTCATAGTTCATGTACAGCAGGATAACGATAAAGCTGCACAAACCGGCTGCCAGGCCGATCATGTTAATAGAACTGTAGGAGATGCTGCGCACAGTATTGCGCCAGGCGATTTTCAGGTAATTGCGAAACATAGCATTGTAATTTAATTGTTCATGAGACCATATAGGGATTTCAGGAACTAAAATTATCCGTCTCGTTCGGGACTGAGGTTGCAAATGATAAGTTGAAACCTCTTTTTCGAGTTCGCGCTTATATTCTGCGGGGGTTTTCCCCGTCAATTGTTTGAAGGCCCTGATGAAAGTGGCTTTGGAGTTAAATCCGGCATCGAATGCCATACCCAATAAGGTTATCCGGTCGTAGGCCGTGTCCTGCATTTTATCGGCCACATCCCGAACCCGGTATTCATTGATGAAATCATTGAAGCTTTTTTTGAGCGCGGTATTGATGATCCGGGATAGTTCATGGGTAGTCAGCTCAAGTTTTTCCGCAAGTGAAACTAAGCTTAGTTCCGGGTCCTGGTGATACAAGTTGGCTCGCATTACTTTTTTTAGCCACGCACCTTTTTGCTTCAATTCTCCGGGTGGTGATGGTTTGAACAATTGAGGCATCGCGGCGGGCGGGCCGGTCCCGGCTCGCGAATGGGCCGTGGCCGCTATCCAAATAGCCATTAAAGCTAAAAGGAGATATAAAAGATAATAACTATGCTGGCCTGGTCGGTCATGACCGGGAAAAAACCCTATCACTGTAAGGGGGATCCACAAGAGCCATAGTAAGCCAAAACCTAAAAGTAAATTTTGCAGCCAAAGGAATTGGCGCCGGTACCGGTCACCCCTGCTAAACTTAAGTCGTTGATAAAAATCTTGTATCAACCGGTACGACCAATATAAATATAAGGCGACCGAAATAGACGCCAGTAATTGCAATACCGGGTTCAGTTGCTCAAAGGCCGGCGTTTGATAAGTGGCCGCGCCGGTTTTTATGCTATCCCTAACTTCCCATACCTGGGCGCCCAATTGCAGCAGCAAGGGACTAAAATGCAGCCGATCCTTATATCGGAATTTATATTCCGGCCGGGTTATTTTAAGCACATACAAATAGATCAGTGGACCTAAGGCCAGCGAAAATTGCAGCGGCAGCTGGCTCCAGTGCGGAAAGTCTGCCTTCAGTCGGATATCGATGCCCACTATCCAAACCATCCGCAAAACGATGGTTAACAGGGCTAAGCCAAGCAAGCGGTTGGCGGTCCTGTTAGCGCTTGTGGTAAACCATAACAGCAGCGTAAAATTCAGCCCTATAAAGATCGTTCCCAGGAAAGCCAGGTCATAAGGGGTGATATGGAAAGTGTATGTATTCACGTAAATTAGTCCCGTCAACTGCTGCTCCAAACTTATAAAATACTAATGGATAAGATGTTAACGATAAATTAAAATAAATGGTGTATCAAAACCGGACGAAGTAACGTCCGGTTTTGAAATAGCGGTTTGGAAAGGTTAGCAGGGTGCAGCGGCAAAAACCAAAAAGCCTCAAATCTTTCAACTTGAGGCTTTTAAGTTTTACTGGTGATAACGTTTAGTTTGCCGTCCAGGTATTATTTTTTATATCGGCATCCATAAATACGCCGCCGTCCAGCGTTATCGATTTTACATCTTTTGATGTTTTAATGTTGACAGCAATGTTTTTCTGATCGTGCTCCCAAACGATGGGGGTTTGATGAAAGCTTTCGGTAGTACCGTCAGCATAGGTTACGTTCACATCGAAGGGAACTGCGAACCCGCCAATATTCTTTATCGACAAAGCGTAGCCGCCCGATGCCTTTTCGGCTTTTTCAAGGCTCAGATCGATATAGGATGGGGTGAAAAACCAGTTATAAAAAAACCAGTCGAGGTCCTTGCCCGATCCTTTTTTCATCGAATAAAAATAGTCCCAGGGGATAGGGTGTTTCCCGTTCCAGTTGCTCATGTAAGTATGCAGGGCCTTTTTAAACAACTCATCGCCCAGCATATCTTTCAAAGCCAGGTAACTTAACGAAGGTTTGCCATAGGCGTTGTTACCGCCGCCAAAAGTAACTTCGGGCGAAGGCGTTATAATGGGGTTTTCCTTCTCGTGCGGACCGTGTATCCACCGGTCAACGCGAAACTTTTTATAAAATTCATCGGCCGATTGCTTGTCCCGTTCTGCCGTGCCGATCAGTAATTCGAATGTAGTTGCCCAGCCCTCGTCCATAAAGGCGTAGCGGCTCTCGTTGGTACCCATGTAAAATGGGAAGTAGGTGTGGGCTATCTCGTGGTCCTGCACCAGCTGCGCAAACACCAGGTCCTTTTCGTGGCTGTCATTTACCATCATCGGGTATTCCATATCGGCAAAACCCTGTACCGAAGTAGTTTTTGGGAACGGGTACGGCACTCCCGGCAAATTATGCGAAAACCAGTCCAAAGAATTTCGCGCAAATTGCACATAATGATGAAAATCATCCGACGCATCGGCGAACGCGGCCTGTACGGCAACACGGCGGTGTGTTTTATCGTCAACCACAACACTCGCGGCGTCCCAGTCGTAGTGATCGCTTACGGCCAGGGCCACATCGGTAATGTTGGTGGCCGTCCATGTCCAGGTGTTGGTTGCATTTTGCGTGGTGATATTTTTATTGGCCAGGTCCTGCGCGGTAGCGATGTGTATGGTCGAGTCGCTCGTCATGGATTCCTGTAGTTTTTTTGCAAAACCGGGCTGCAAAACCTGGGTGGGGTTTCGCAGGGTGCCGGTGGCCCAAACCAGGTAGTTCTTGGGCACGGTTACATTCAGGGTATAATCATTAAAGTCGTTATAAAACTCCAGCGAGCCAGTATGCGGCTGCGTATCCCATCCTTTGTAATCGTCGTACACGGACACCCTTGGGTAAAAATAAGCCAGGTAGAAAGTGGTTGAATCGAGCACGCCGTCGCGGCCATGGGCTTTGGACAATAAGTAGTGCCAGGTAATGTTGAGTTTTAACGAGTCGTGCGGCATCAGCGGCGATTTCAGATCCACCATTTGGTTAGTGGTAATGGCCTTGTTGTTGTCCCAGTCGGTTTTTACGCCGTTGATTTGCAGGTCGTCCACGTGTATGCCGGCGGTTGGGTCAGCGGCGCCGCCTCTCCCTGCGGCAAGGTGAACGTTTACAATCAATTTCATGTTCAGGCTACGCAGCGTATCCGGGCTGTTGTTAAAATAAGTTATTGCCTCAACGCCATTGATCGTGCGGTCAGGCGGCGCCATGGTTACCGAAATATTGTACCGTCCATGGTTTTCCCAGTAGTTTTTACCGGGTTTGCCATTGAGCGAGCGGGTGCCCTTGTCATAGGCTTGCTTAATCTCGGGCGGCATGGTCAGCGTTTGTGCATTGGCCGACAACAGGGCCAGCAAAAAAATGGCGGAAAGCGCAATGGATGATTTTAACATACGTATCGTTTTGAAGTAAAATGCAGATTTTATAACCGCTAAGTTAGAGAAATACCCCATATGTGCATAGCTTGCGCTAAATGCTGTTCAAATTTTTTTTGACTTCGGACGACTATGCAGGTGGCCGGCGACTACCAAACACAAAAAAACTCAAAGCGTTCCACTTTTTCTCACGGAACGTGTGGAACATTGTGAAACATACTCATTATCAGCGTGTTTCATATTTTAATAAATCATCGGATTTAGCTAAGTGACTGATAATCAACATAAATGCAAATGCGTTTTTTGATCAAAATTGATGGATCGATTGATAATCAGCATGTTCCACTTTTGAGGCACTTTCAAAGTTGGTGATTTTTGATGATTTTGCGGGATTTGGCCCGGTTTCCCCCGCCGGTTCAAGCATCTTGCTTGAACCCAAATAAGTGTAAGCGTCCCGCTTACATAACCACTTTAGGAGTTCAGCAAAACGCCATGCAATCATTGGGATAGGTCAGCGGGACGCTGACAGCGGTTTGAGTTCAAGTGGGACACTTGGAACCGGCGGCGGGGTTTCAAACTACAGGCATTGCAGGGGATTTTTCAAGGACCAGTTTCAATATTCAGATTGATTTTCTGCTACGATGAGCGTTTGAAACCTGTGCCGGCGCCCTTCAATTTCAACTCCTTCATAGTAGATCTCTTCAAACCTATTCATGTTTTTTACGAGGGATAATTTTACTTAACACAAAATAAAGAACTAATGCTATGATAGTCCAGTATAAAGCGCAGACAAGCGCCCGAACCGGGGGTGCCGGATCGGGATCGTTGAATATTGGGGCCAGGGGCCCTACCAAAACAATTTTAACAGGATATATAATTGCGGCAACGGTGCGCTTCCAGGCTATTGGCGAGCCGGTTCCCGGGAACCAGTCGCCGTTTACGGGTTGCAGCAGTAAATTGGTGATCCCCTGAAAGACAAACGCCGAAACGAGAAAGATAATAACGAATTTGGTTACTGAAATTTTCATAATCTTGAACTCTCGTAGTCAACAAAAGTACTTTGCGTTACAAAGTTAAATAAATCGCTTGTATTTCAAAGTATTTTAATAAAACTACCAGGATTGGTTGTGTTGCGTGTTAAATCATCTTGCTTGAACCCAAATAAGTGTAGGCGTTTGGCTTACGTTAGCCACTTTACGAGTTCGGAAAAACGCCATGCTATCATTGGGGTAGGTCAGCGGGACGCTGACAGGGGTTTAGGTTCAAGTGGGAACCGGCGGAGGGTTCATATCCACCTTAAGGTGGACGGCAGTTCCATCCTGCTCCCTGACGCATTATGTCCGAATTTTTCCTTGTAGGCAGTTGAAAAATGAGAAAAATTCTCGAAACCTACCCTGTAATAAACATCAACAGGCCTTTGTCCAATCTCAATCAAAAGCTTTGCTTCCGCCAAACGCCGATCCTTTAGCCATCTTTCCGGAGTATTATCGAAAATATTTCTAAAATCTCTTTTAAAAGTAGAAAGGCTTCTGCCTGTGAGTCGTGCGAATTCAGATATGGAGACGTTGTAAATAAAATTCTGGTTTATAAACTTTTCCAAATCAATTTTAAAAGGTTCGCTTAAATCAAATATCATCTCTTCAAGCCGTTGGTCATATCCCAACAACAGGGCAATAGCTTCGGTAGTTTTTAACGATGCCAAAGTTGGGTTTAATTTTTCCGGTTGATTAAAGTATGGCAGCAAGGATTGGAAATAGGCCCTGATAAATTTTGATTTGCTTACATCAACTAAAGATCCGCCTGCATACCTGTGTTTCAATTCAATTTTATTTTGAGCAGCGTATTTTTTCAAGGCCTCCGGTGTCAGAAAAATGTTCACGCTTTTACAGGGCCTACCGCTTTCATCCGGAAGCTTTAAAGCCTTTACCAACTCGTTTTTACGTATCAGTATAATCGATCCTGCGTTTGCAACATATTTGCTATGGGCAAACTGCAATTCAAGCGTTCCGCTTTCCAGATAAAGTAATGTCAAGTCAGGAACTATTTGCTCATTGGCATAAGCTCTTAGTCTTTCGCAACTGAATAATATATTTTCTGATGATTCCCGGCTCATAAAAGTTTTCAGACCTAAAAATACGCTTTATCCTTTAATTGCTTATGATACGTTTTGATTTGCATAAAATCCCGCGCTAACAATTCTTTTTAGTGCGGGATTTTACGCTGACGCCTGGTTTTGCTTTATTGTGCATTGTAGCCTCCGTCAACGAAAAGCGTTGTACCTGTCATAAAAGGGCAATCGTCTGAAGCAAGAAACACGATGCCATTTGCTATATCTTGTGGTGTACCCATGCGTTTCATTGGGTGAATAGCAGCAATGCTTTCTTCACTGTAAGCGCCGGTATCAATAGAAGCCTGGATGATATTGGTTTTGATGGCTCCCGGTGCAATTGCATTGATACGGATACCCATTGTGGCGTAATCAATAGCAGCACCTTTGGTTAGGCCCACCACTGCATGTTTGGAGGCGCAATATTGCGCAGTATAAAGTAACCCGTTGTGCCCCGCTATGGAAGCCAGATTAACGATGGCGCCGCCACCGGTTTTCAACATTTCTTTGATTGCGTATTTCATACCGTAGAAAACGCCCATTACGTTGGTATCAAGCATTTGCCTGAGGTCCTCGGCAGTCGCGTCTGCCAATAGGACACTGCCAAGGGCCACACCGGCGTTATTCACCAGCGCATCCAGCTTTCCATATTTGGCAACTGCTTTTTCCACTACTGCTTTTACTCCTTCCTCGTTCGTTACGTCCAACTCAAGAAAGGTGTTTTCTACGCCCTTATCGCTCAATTCTTTTGAAAACTCTTCACCCCTTGCCTGGTTGCGGCTGGTAAACACAACGTTATAATCTTTATTACCAAAGGCAAAGGCGGTTGCTTTGCCGATACCAGTTGTTGCACCGGTAATGAGAACTGTTTTTTTCATGGTTTTTCTTTTTTGATTTTTGATAAAGCAAATTTCATAAGCAAAAACAGATCGTATTTTGGCCAGCGGTTCAAAAATGTTTGGTCAGCGGTTCAACTACCCCCGCCGGTTCCAAGCATCCTGCCTGGACCCAAAAAAGCGTAGGCGTCCCGCTTACATTCACCATTTTGCGAAGCCGGGAAAACGCCATGCTATCATTAGATACGTCAGCGGGACGCTGACAGGGGTTTGGGTTCAAGTGGGACACTTGAACCGGCGGGGGGCCGTTTATTATGCTTTGAAAAAAAATTAGCATCTCCATCCGCACCGGTTCAAGCATGGGAAACCGGTGCGGGTAATTTGATCGCTATGGTTCTGAAAATGCCAACAGACTCACTCCAGACGCTGTCCCCGACTCCCGTACCTCACTCACTCCTCAAGCTTTTCACCGGGTTAGCTATGGCCGCCTTTATGGCATGCGAACTAATGGTAAGCAATGCAAACGCAATTGCGGTTAAACCGGCGATGGCAAATGGCCAGGCACTAATAGGTATCCGGTAGCTAAACGCAGTAAGCCATTTATCCATCATATACCACGCAATTGGCGATGCGATCAGTATCGATATGATCACCAGCTTTAAAAAATCGCTTGTAAGCAACCCGCCAATACGGGATACACTTGCCCCAAGCACTTTGCGGATGCCGATTTCCTTTGTCCTTTGTTCGGCAATAGATGCGGCCAATCCAAATAAACCCAGGCAGGCGACAAATATAGCCAGCATTGAAAACACAGTTGCCGTGCTGGCCGTATGCTGTTCGGATGCATACAGGTTTTGAATATGCGTATCAAGGAACTCGTAATCAAAGCTGGAATTAGGCAGATCAGTTTTAAATACATTTTGCACCTGCTGCATAAAGTGCGGCAAGTTTTGCGTATTGTACCTGATCAGTAAGGTATTTAATGGTTCAGTCCGTTTGTTTGTAATGTAATAAACATAACCGCCGATCTCGCTTTTTAGCGATTCGTAATTAAAATCTTTAACTACACCGCTAATGATGGATTTCGGCACCATTTCAGTAACGATATATTTGCCAATAGCATCCTGTGGCGTTTTATAACCTAAGTATTTTACTACCGATTCATTAATCAGTAAATAACAAGTGGTATCGCCCGCAGCCATTGTTTGGGGTATTGTGGTGCCGGCAAGCAGTTTTAGCTGCATGGTTTTTACTATCGAGCCGTTTGTATTACAAGTCAGTACAGGATACCAGTCCTTATCGGTTATAAACTTCCTGATGCTTTTCCCGCTTTCCATATCACCGGGGATAGATTGCGATGGTGAAGCGCTTTCCACGCTGGGCATACTGTTTAAACTGTTAATGAAAGCAGCAACCTGTTGCTTATTTTGAGCGGCCTTGATAGAAACAGAAACGATACCTTTTGGATTATATCCCAGGTCTTTATTCCGGATATAATTTATCTGCCCCAGGATCACGATAACGGAAATGATCAGGATGATGGAAGAGGCAAACTGAAATACGACAAGGGATTTCCTGATAAAATCAGCAACGGAATGCTTTATCTTCAGCTTGTGCATCAAAACAAGCGGCGAAATACGCGATAAAGAAAAAGCAGGGTAGCTGCCTGCTACCAAGGTCACCAATATCCAGGTTAGCAGCAACCCCAACAGGATGGGCGCAGAGGCCAGGGCCGACAGTTTTAATTCGATGCCGGTTATATTTTGAAAGAACGGTTGCAGCATGAAGCAGGCCGCATAACCGGCGATAATAGCGATAAAAGAAAGCACGGCTGTTTCGGTGTAGAAAAGTGCAAGCAGATGCCGCCTGTCGGCGCCCAATACCTTGTTTACACCTACTCCCTTAGCGCGCTTTTGAGAGCGTGCGGTAGCCAAATTCATATAGTTGATACACGCTATGCCCAGCACCAAAAGCGACAGGAATAATAATGCTTTTACCGTGCCGATACTGCCAATCCTGCTCGAAAACCCTGCCCTGATGTCGGCCGAATACAGGTGAATGTCCGTTAGCGGCTGAAACATGAATTTGGTAAAAAACTGGTCCTTTTTTGGTATATTTTTATCGATAAGCGCCGTAGCGAATTTTTGCGCCTGTGCAACATTTGCGCCGGGCTGCAGCAGGCAGTAGGTTTCGTAATCCGAGTTGCCCCAGTAAACATCTTTACCTGCCCATGAATCCATAATGTTATACATCATATCGCAATCGATCGTGCTGTTTTCGGGCAGATCCTGGTAGACACCCGAAACATGCAGGGTATCCCTGTTTTCCACATAAATGAATTTGCCGATTGCAGGCTCGTTACCGTACAACCTTTCCTTTGCCGACTCAGAAAGAATGACTGACTTTGGCTGTGCAAATGCCGTTTTAGCGTTTCCTTCGGTAAATGTGAAATCAAATATTTTGAACACCGACGTATCGGTCATATAAAGGCCCTTTTCGCTAAAATTTTTCTCGCCGGCCTTCAGGGATATGGTGGCTCCGAAATCGTACTTCAGCATCCTGGTCATTGCTTTTACCTGCGGAACACTCCGTGCAATAGCAGGCCCGGCGATACCCGGCAGTTGCGCCCAAACCTGGGAATTGTACGTTGGGCTGGACAGCAAGTTAACGCGGTAAATGTTCTTCGCGTTTTTGTACATGCGGTCAAAACTCAATTCGTACGAAGCACATGCAAATAAGGTAATGCAAACACAAACACCAATAGCTAATCCGGCTATGTTAAGTGATGCAAACAGTTTGTTGCCGGCGATATTGCGCCATGCAATTTTGAAATAATTCCTAACCATATAATTGCGGTTTAATTTTCCGGAAGACCACTTTGGCGTGGTTTCCTGGTACGAAATTATGGCCGCAGGATGGAAATAAGGTCTCAAATTATAAGTTGAGTGCTCTTTTTTCAGATCGCTTTTATATTCTTTCGGGCTTTTCCCGGTCATTTGCCTGAAAGTGCGGTTGAAGGTGGCTTTAGAATTGAATCCGGCATCCAACGCAATACCCAGCAAAGTCAGCCGGTCATAAGCCGGATCCTGCATTTTTTTGGCCACCTCCCGGATACGGTATTCATTTATAAAATCATTAAAGTTTTTTCCGAGGGCCACGTTAATGATCCGCGACAATTCATGAGTGGGTATGTCCAGCGCTGCCGCCAGCGACGGTAAACTTAAGTCCGGATCCTGGTAAAACAGGTTAATTTTCATGGCTTGCCGGAGCCAAGCGCCTTTTTGCTTCAGTTCCGCCGCCGGTGATGGCTTGGCAACCAGGAGCGCGGGGGCCGGCACGGCAATATCCGGCCGCAAAAACGCCGCCGCCGCAATCCATATCATCATCACGGCTAAAAGCAGGTACAATGGATAATAAACAGGTGTAACCAGTTGGTTATGGTAATAAAAATAATCCACGGCGACAAAAGGTATCCATAATAGCCAAAAAAACCCGAACCGCTTCAGCAAACTACGCAGCCAGCGCAATTCATTTTGCGGCCGGTCGCACCCGACAACTTTTAGTCGCCTGTGAAAGCCTCGTATCAATTTGTAACACCTGCGCAGGTAAATGATAACCGAAATCACCGCCAGCAATTGCAATGCTGGGTCAAGTTCCTTAAACGTCAGCGTATCATAAGTAGCCGCGCCGGTCCTTATGCTCTCCTTAATCTCCAATACCAAAACACCCAATTCCAGCACCAAGGGGCTAAAATTCAGCAGGTCTTTCCAGTGGAATTTATATGCCGGCCGGGTAATTTTGAGTACATAAAAATAGATCAGCGGGCCAAGTACCAGCGAAAATTGCAGCGGCAGCCAGCTCCAGTGAGGGAAATAGACCGTCAGCCTGGTATCGATGCCCGATACCCAGGCCATCTGAAAAACAATGGTCGCCAGCGCCAGGGCCAGAAAGCGGTTTGCAGCCCGGTTAATCCTTTTGGTAAACCATAGCTGCAAGGTAAAAGTGAGCCCGATAAATATCGTTCCCAGGAAGGCTACGTCATAAACGGTGATGTGGAAAGTATATGCGTTCACGTAGTTTTAAAGCCTCAATCGCTGTTCCAAATCGTTAACTTGCTGATAAATAGTAAGTAGCGTTTTATTTACACTGATTATTGTAACAAAACCGAACATTAGGCCGTTCGGTTTTGAATTGTAAGATTAGAAGTATTTCATAAAAAACTCAATTTATTGTCCAATTTCCGTCGTCGCAGGGTCTCCGGCACGGGACCCTGCGCTGCAATATGCCACGGAGGACGCAGGGTCCTCTGCGAGAGACCCTGCTGAAACGGAAAAACTCAAACGAGGATTAATCAGTAAAAAAGTAAACCTTATCAGGAGGGACAGGGTTAACATCATGTCAACCAAAAATTTTTAAACACTTTATTATCAATTAATTAAAAAATAGTTAACATGAAATATGTTAAGTTGTGTTAACCCTTTTGTGTTGTTGCAAGGACGTGTTTCCGGCACTACAATAAGTAAAAGTTCAACAATCGAAAACTCTTATGCCGGCTCCAGCGGGAACCGGCGTAAGAGCTTAATTGTGCTAACTGCCAACTGCCTACTCACTCCTCAAACTATTTACCGGGTTGGCAAAAGCTGCTTTTATCGCCTGGTAACCTACACTGATCATTGCGATCAGCACCGCTATACCGCCGGCTAAGGCAAATATCCACCAATGTATCTGGATACGGTAGGCAAAGCCCTGCAGCCACTTATCCATCACCCACCACGAAAGGGGCGATGCCATTAAAAACGCGATAAACACCATGCGCAAAAAATCATTCGATAGCAGCAGGCTTACCTGGGCAACAGTGGCGCCCAGCACCTTGCGGATGCCGATCTCTTTGGTGCGCTGTAAAGCGATTAATGACACCAGGCCAAATAAGCCTAAGGAGCTGATCAGTATGGCCACTAAGGCTGCAATCCAGATCAGCTTTTGCTGAATGCTTTCTGTTTTATATAGGGCGGCAATTTGTTCGTCCACAAACTGGTAGCTAAAAACCTGGTCGGGAAAAATGCGCTGATAAGCGCCTTGCAGGCTGTTAAGCGTGGCGGCGGCATGATTTCCGGAAAACTTTATGGCGAAATTGGTTTGCCAGTATTTGTCTTCTAACAATATCGAAGGCTCAATCGGCTCAATCAGCGACTTTATATTAAAATCCTTTACTATCCCCGTAATAACGCCCTTTGTATCACCTGCCACCAAATTTTTTCCGATAACACGTTCGGGATACCCGGGTTCCAGTTTAGCGGCCATGGTTTGGTTGACGAGGAACTCGGGCGTGGGCTGGTTATTGCGGATATTGCGGCCGGCGATGATCTGCAGGCCAAAGGTGTGGCAATAACCAGAGTCGCCAATGGCAAAGCGGGCAGGCCATGTTTCTCCTTTTGTACGGTGGTCATAGTTAATCGTCGCCCCTTGCTTGCTGTCACTTTCGGGCGGTTTACGGCAATTACTGAAAGCTTGAACAGCCGGCATGTTGCGCAAGCTTTCGCTGAACTGCTCCTTTTGGGCGGCGGAGAGCTGCCCTACCGGGATGGTGACCACCGATTTACGGTCGAACCCAATATCCGTATTTTTAAGAAAATGGACCTGCAGGATAATAATAATGGTGCATATGATGAGCGACTGTGTGACGGTGTTTTGAAACAGCACCATCACCTTACGGCCAATTCCGGCGGGCATGTTTAAGGCATTGTTTTTTAGCGCCCTGGTTATGCTTATCCTGCTTAACAGCCAGGCGGGGTAAACGCCGGTACTTATGGTGGTAAAAAGTAAAGCCAAGCCGGCAAAGGCCCAAAGATCAGTGTACGAAATGATGTGGACCGGCTCGTCTGCAAACAGCCACCTGTTAGCCGCCGGCAGCAGTGCCAGCACCATTATAAAGGCCGTTATGATGGCGATAAACGAAGTAAGCAGCGATTCGGTAATGAATTGCATAAAAATTTGCCGGATGCTGCCGCCAAGCACCTTACGGGTTGCAACTTCGGCCGCCCGCCGGGTTTGCCGGGCAATAACCAGGTTGATGTGGTTAAATACGGCTATGGCAATAATTAAAAGACCGATAGCCGCTAAATTGCGTAAAAGTATTTTTTGGACGCTACCGCCGTAACGGGTATCAAAATGGGCCTCGGTTAGCGGTAACAGCTTAAATTGATAATATTTTTCGGCGCCCTTGCCCAGGTGCTTTATGGTTGATGCCACAAGCTGCTTTTCGATTGCTGCCCTTTGGTTTGCATTGTTCAATAAAACATAGGTGCTGTTGGTTGAATTAAGATATCCCCAATCCTGGAAAAAGTCTTTTCCCAGCGTAGGCATTAACTTTAACAATGAATTGACGGAAACATACAGGTCGGCTTTTAAATCGGTATTGTAAGGGCCGTCGGCAATTAAACCGCTTACTTTAAAGGGTTGGTTATTTATTAAGAGCGCCCTGCCGATAGGGTTGGTATCGCCAAAATATTTTTTGGCTGTTTTTTGGCGTAACACCACGTTGCCCGGCTCATCCAGCTCTGCAGGGTTACCGGCCAGCCATTTATAGCTGAACAATTTAAACCAGGCGGCATCGGTAAATGAAACATTATTTTCTTCCTTAAAGCGCTTGCCGGCATTCCCCGCAACGGTTACGGTAAGGCTCTGTTTATCGGCAGAAAAAGCCGCCCGCCGTACCTGCGCAAATTCCGTTTGAAGCGACTTGTATGCAGCGAAGGAAGATCCCTTATCATATTCGGTTTGCTGCAGGTGCAGCTCATACACCAGCCTGAAAATGTTTTTTGATTGCTTATGATAGGCATCAAAGCTTAAATTGTAGCTGGTATACAGGTAAATAAATATACAGCAGCTAATGGCTATGGCTAACCCGCTGATATTTAAAAAAGTATAAAACTTGCGGGTCGTAAGGTTTCGCCACGCTATTTTGAAATAACTTTTTATCATTTGGTTTGGTTATTGAGTTCCGCCGGTTCAAGCGTCCCGCTTGAACCGGCGGTAGTATGTTGTTTTGGGAAATTTAAAAAATTAATCCCAAATCCCATTCTCCGCTGTAAATATCACCGGCTCACCGCCTGTTACCATCAGGGTATGCTCGTGCTGCGCAACAAAACCGCCTTTGTTGCCGCTTAGGGTCCAGCCGTCTGCCTGTGTTTCGGCAATGGTGGACCGGGTTGAGATGAACGTCTCTATCGCTACTACCGAATTCTTTTTAAATCGTTCAGTGTTATACCTGTCGTAGTAGTTGGCAATCTCATGCGGCTCCTCGTGCAGGCTGCGGCCAACACCATGGCCGGTAAGGTTTTTGATTACCGTGTAGCCGGCTTTTTTGGCCTCAGTCTCTATCAATCTGCCAATCTCCGATATCCTGACACCGCCTTTAATGTTGCTGATCGCTTTTTTTAATATCTCTTTCGATTTTTCAACCAGTTTGCCATGTCCATGGATATCTTCCCCCAAAACAAAGGAGCCGCCGTTATCGGCCCAATAACCGTTTAATTCTGCCGATACGTCAATATTTACCAGGTCGCCTTCTTTTAATATTTTATCGGCGGATGGTACGCCGTGCGCCACCTCCCCATTAATGCTTATACAAGTATAGCCGGGAAAATCGTAGGTTAAGGCAGGTGCAGAAGATGCGCCTTGCGCTGCCAGCAGTTCGCCGCCATAGTCGTCAAGTTCTTTTGTGGAGATACCCGGTTGAGCATAGTCCCGCATCTTCTTCAGCGTAACGGCTGCCGCATCACAGGCCAGCTGCATTCCAATTCTTTCGTTTTCGGTAGTTATAGACATCTTGAATTTTTATCTGTGGCAAAATTAACTATTAATATTGTGAACGTCCATGGTCGCGATTGGGAACACGTCGTAAACAATAAACCGCATCGTTGGTGCATTTAAATGGCAGGTATTTAGCCGGTTCAGCCTCCGCAAATCCAAATAAAAATGCGTTCCGTATCTCACCCCGGAACGCACCACATTGTGTTTCAACTAAATCTCAGATCGCTCGTTTACGGGATCTAAGCTCTTACCCCTCCAACTCCCCTAAAGGGGAGCGTTTTTATTTGTTAAATTGTTCAATAGCTGATAGCTATCATCATTTACAGGTTCTAATTAAAACCTTTCGCCTTTTACCTTTCGCTTTTCACCTCAAAAAAGCTATTCACTTCGCAAACTACGCACCGGGTTGGTCAGCGCGCTGCTGATAGCCTGGTAGCTTATGGTAAATATGGTAATCACGATCGTCAGTACGGCAGCTATTATGAATGCGCCGGGGCCGATAGTAATCCGGTAATCATACTTTTGCAGCCATCCCTGTAAAAAGTAAAAGGCAATGGGGGACGAAATAACACAGCTGATCAAAACAAGCATTAAAAAATCGCCTGATAACAAAACCCAAACCTGCGATACAGATGCGCCCAGCACTTTCCGGATTCCGATTTCTTTTTTTCGCCGCTCCGCTACATATGCCGAAAGGCCGAACAAACCCAGGCACGAAATAAAAATGGCCAGCCCGGCAAACAGGCTTGCCAGCGTGCCCACCAGCGACTCTAGTTGATACTGCTGATCATAAGCCTGGTCGGCAAAACTATATTCGAACGGAAAGGTTGGATTGTATTTATCGAATATGGCCCCAATCTTTTTTAAGGCCGCCTGTGTGCCGGCATTCCTGCTTATGCGGAACATTATGGCCCCGCCCCAACCAGGGTTATACACGTAAAGCGCGGGTGTAGCCGAATAAAAAGGCGACCCGACAATAGCGTTCTTCACCACGCCGACAATGCGCAGTGGATTTTTTGTATATTCAGTCGTAATGATCTTGTCGACAGGATTTTTTAACCGCAGTCGTTGCGCCGCGGCTTCGTTAATAATGATGTGCAGGGTATCGGGCACTGCGCCGCCCACAAAATCATGTCCTGCCACAAAGGTCATCCCCACTGTTTTAAAAAAATCGGGCGAAACAGCTGTGGTGGCCATCTCCAGCGATTCGCCGGTTTTCTTGCCCGGAAAATCTAATATGCCGAACGAAGCCGGGAAAAACAGCATGGCGCTGCCGCCTTTGGCGACGCTTTCCACCTGGCCACTCTTCAAAAGGTCCTGTTTAAACGCCATATAGTTTTTTTCGAGGTCGGGCGAGTCATTCACATACACCAGGCGGTTTACATCATAGCCTTTAGGCCGGTCTTGGGCGTATTGAAGCTGCTGGTAAATAACCAGCGTGCTGATGATCAGCGCGATGGAACAAGTAAATTGGACAGCCACCGTTATTTTACGCGGCAGCGAGGCCCGCTTTCCCAATTGCACAGTGCCTTTTAACACTTTTACGGGTTTGAAAGAGGAGAGGTAAAAGGCCGGCCGGCTACCCGCCAATAGGCCGGTAACGAGCACATAAGCCACCATGATGCACCAAAATGTACCATTGGTATAAGGTATAGAGATAGCACCGAACGTTAAGGTATTAAAAGATGGCAATACAAGCTGAACGATCAGTATCGATACGGCAAAAGCGATTAGCGTGACCAGCAAGGATTCGCTCAAAAACTGGAAGATCAGATCGCGCCGCAGGGAACCGACAGATTTGCGCACCCCTACTTCGCGCGCTCGCTTTTCAGCACGTGCGGTAGACAGGTTCACGAAGTTAATGCAGGCGATCACCAGTACCAATATGCCGATGATGCCAAACATGCGCACGTACTCGATCACACCGTCCACCGGCTTGCCGTCTTTAAACTGCGTGAGCAAGTGCCAGTTTTTTGCCGGCTGTAAAAACACTTCAATCTTTGTGCTCTTGTCCTGGGCATGATTCCAAACGATGTCTTTTATTTTGTTTTTGAAAGCTTCCGCATCGGCGCCGGGTTGCAATTCCACATACTCGGGAGTCGAATAACTCTGCCAATTTGTGCGTTCCTTTTTTGCGCCCGGGTTGGTGGCCTCGATAAGGCTGTACGGTAAAAAAAATTGGAACTGTAAAGTTGAATTTAACGGCGCATCTTTCATCAGGCCGGTAATCTTGATGTTATACTGGTTGTCGATGCGGATAACCTTATTTATCGGGTCCTGGTTACCAAACAAAGCCTTTGCAACGAATTCCGTTAAAATAATAGAATTGGGATCGGCGAAAACAGAATTAACATTCCCCTTCACCAGTGGGTATGGAAATATCCGCAAAAAATCGGAACCAATCGCTGATCCGCTGGCGCGAAGTTTTTTATCGCCAACAACCAGGCTATGCGAACCGGCCCAGCCCCTTTCCGACGCATATCTTACCTCGGGATATTTTTTCAATTCATTCACCAGCGGCATCGCCGATCCGGTTTGCGTTACGACCTCGCCGCTGTGAAAGAAGTTCAATTTAACCTGGTATAGCTGGTTATAGCCGGGCAGAAAACGGTCATACGAATACTGGCTGTATACCCATAAACCGATAAGCAATGCCACTGCCATGCCCGTTGCCAGCCCGGCGATGTTAAGCGCACTGTAAACCTTGTTGTGTACCAGGTTGCGCCATGCGATCTTTAAATAATTTTTAAACATATAATTGCGGTTTAATTTCTCCGAAGACCACTTTGGCGTGGTTTCCTGGTTCGAATTTACCGCTGCAAAATGGGGCCGGCGTTCCAAGTTATAATATGGTCGCTCTTTTTTCAGATAGTTTTTATATTCTGCCGGGCTTTTCCCGGTCATTTGCCTGAAAGCACGGTTAAAGGTGGTTTTTGAATTGAATCCGCAGTCATATGCAATGCCCAGCAGGGTTATCCGGTCATAAGCGGGGTCACGCATTTTTCGGGTCACCTCCCGGATACGGTATTCATTTATAAAATCATTAAAGTTTTTTCCGAGCCCCACATTGATGATCCGCGACAATTCATGGGGAAACATGTCCAGCTTTTCAGCCAGTGAACTTAGGCCCAGCCCGGGATCCTGGTAAAACAGGTTGGCGCCCATTACTTTCATCAGCCAAATACCTTTTTGCACCAGGTCCGTCGCGGGCAATGGTTTTAAAACCGGGCGCGCCGGGAGCGGCGCTTCAGCTTCCGGCCTCAAAACGGTGGCGATAGCTATCCAGATCATCACGGCCGCTAAAAGCAGGTACAAAGGGTAATAGGTATCTGCGCCTAATTGGTAGCGATAATAAGAGTCGACCAGGGCATAGGGTATCCAAAGCAGCCATACCACGCCAAAGCCCGCGAGCAGGCGATGCAGCCAGCGCAGTTCATACCGGGCCGCGTCATTAACGTTAGCTTTTAGGCGTTTATGAAAGCCCCGGATCAGCTTATCACTATAATGCAAATACCAAATAACCGAAATAAACGTAAGCAACTGCAATAGCGGGTTCAGTTGCCGGAACAACTGTGTATCGTAAGCGGGAGCGCCTGTTCTTAAACTTTCCTTAACCGCCAACAGCTGAACACCCACTTGCAGCAACATGGGGCTGAAATGCAGCATATCATTCCACCGGAATTTGTATCCCGGCCGGGTTATTTTAAGCACATAGAAATAAATAAAAGGGCCTATCGCAAGCGAAAATTGCAGGGGCAGCCAGCTCCAGCAGGGAAAGTACGCCGTCAGCCGGACGTCAATGGCCAATACCCAGGCCATCCGCAAAACAACGGCTGCAAGGGCCGGCGCAAGCAAGCGGTTTGCAGCCCGGTTAGCGCTTTTGGCGAACCATAGCAACAGGACAAAAGTCAGCCCGATAAATATCGTTCCGAGGAAAGCCAGGTCGTATGGGGTGATATGGAAAGTATATGCATTCAATCGACTTTACTGCGTCAATCCCTGTTCCAATTTGATAACCTGCTGATATATAACTAATAGCGTTTTGCCCGCGCCAATTATTGTAACAAAAACGAACATTGGGGCGTTCGTATTTGTATTGAATGGGCAGGCCGAAAACCGTTCACCTGTGTGTTCTGGTTGATTTCATATTTCCATTTTAATAATTTTCGTAAATGCTTGTAATTCTGTTTCTGAATAAATTCCACACTTGAATGCAGAAACATCCGCAGTGGTTTGGGCGTTCACCTTTGGCGCATAAAATTTACTGTAATTATCGGATTAGGATTGATGTGTGTGAGTCACTGCTGAAACAGAAAGAAATAGTGATTCGTAATCCTAATATAGTGATGTCATCTCTTCGATTGTTGAAGCATCAAAAGCCTCAAATATAGCCCGATCCAAACCCCTCTGTTTGTATGGATAACGCTCCCATTTCTCCATTATTGCCCTTAAAAAAATATAGTTGAAAAACTGTATTTTGATCCATCATACCTTATATTTTTGGTTTCGCACATCAAAAAAACCACCAGTATGATACCGGAAAACGAACGCAGCACAGAAAAAAAAACACGATATATCCTTGGTTTCAGACAGATCGACAGATCAAAGTTTCTGCTTGCCGGAGGCAAGGGCGCTAACCTGGGAGAGCTATCCGGAATCAAGGCGATACAGGTACCATCGGGTTTTTGCGTTACCACAAAAGCCTATAAAAAAATAACCGAAAGTGACCGGGAGTTGAACAGCCTAATGCGTGAATTAGCGCGTTTTAAGGCCGAGGACAGGGGAAATATTATCGCAATCGCCGGAAAAATCCGTATGGTCATCGAAAACATACCTATTGGTGAGGATATAATACAAGAGCTAACGGGTCATCTTACAAAGTTTGGTGAAAAATGTGCCTTTGCTGTGCGGTCAAGCGCTACTGCGGAAGACCTGCCCACGGCATCCTTTGCAGGTCAGCAGGATACATATTTGAACATTATCGGGCAGCAGGCCATCCTAAAGCATATCAGCAAATGCTGGGCTTCGCTATTTGCGGAGCGTGCGGTAATTTATCGTCTTCAAAACGGCTTCGATCATGATAAAGTACAGCTGGCTGTGGTTATTCAACAGATGGTCTTCCCACAGGCAGCAGGAATTTTGTTTACTGCCGATCCTGTTACTGGTAACCGCAAAGTGTCATCCATCGATGCCGGTTTCGGACTTGGTGAGGCCCTGGTGTCCGGCCTGGTGAATGCTGATAACTATAAAGTGTGTAACGGAGTGATTATAGATAAAAAGGTATCGACCAAAAAATTGGCTATTTATGCCTTAAAAGATGGTGGCACGAAAGAACAGGAGATCGGGCCCGGGCAGCAAAACAGCGCGGCGCTGACGGATGACCAGGTGTTACAGTTGGAGCGCCTGGGCAGACGGATAGAAGAACATTTCGGCCGCCCTCAGGATATCGAATGGTGTTTGGCTGATGGCATATTTTATATTGTCCAGAGCCGGCCTATTACTACTTTATACCCGATCCCTGAAATGAATGATGAAGAAAATCACGTTTATGTATCAGTCGGTCATCAGCAAATGATGACCGACCCGATGAAACCATTGGGCTTGTCTTTGTGGCAGCTAACCGCTTTCCGGCCGATGTTTAAAGCTGGTGGAAGATTGTTTATTGACGTGACACAACAACTGGCTTCGCCGGCCGGCAAAAAAATGATCATAAATGTGATGGGCGAACACGATCCGCTTATAAAAGACGCATTAATAGCCATCACGGAGCGAGGAGATTTTATAAAACCCCTGCCAGATGACCAATCAGATTTGGGCCGCGTTAAAAGCAGTGCAGGTAAATCGGCCGTCGACATTTTGGCACAAATCGAAAACGATACGGCAATCGTTGCTGGTCTGATCAAGCGTAGTGAAACTTCGGTAGCGGAATTAAAGCAAACCATCCGGACGAAATCAGGGTCGGATCTGTTTGATTTTATCCCGGAAGATCTTCAGCAATTAAGGAAGGGCTTGTTTGAGTCGAAAAATATGGGTGCAATAATGGCGGCTATAGATGCTTCAACATGGCTCAATGAAAATATGAAGAATTGGCTGGGTGAAAAAAACGCGGCAGACACGCTTTCTTATTCCGCACCCAACAATATTACTTCGGAAATGGGCCGGGAGTTATTGGATGTCGCAGACGTGATCCGCCCTTATCCGGAGATAATTAGTTATTTACAACAGGTAAAAGATGATAACTTTTTGGATGGACTGCTTCAGTTTGATGGTGGACAGGAAGCCCGGCATGCTATCAGCATTTATCTCAACAAATACGGAATGCGTTGTGCCGGTGAGATCGATATTACTAAAACGCGCTGGAGCGAAAAACCCACCGCACTTGTCCCCATGATCCTCGGTAACATCAAAAATTTTGAGCGCGGCGCCGGCAACCGGAAATTTGAACAAGGGCGACAGGAAGCTCTAAAAAAAGAACAAGAGTTACTGGACCGGCTGAAGCAATTGCCAGACGGCGAACAAAAGGCCGGTGAAACCAAACAAATGATCAGCCTGCTCCGGAATTTCATTGGTTATCGTGAGTATCCGAAATACGGCATCGTTAATCGCCTCTTTGTTTATAAGCAGGCCTTACTGAAAGAAGCTGAAAAACTAGTACAAGCCAACATTATACATAAAAGGGAAGATATATATTATCTCACTTTTGAAGAGCTTCGCGAAGTGGTACGCACAAACGAGCTGGATTACCAGGTCATCAGCGAACGAAAAGACGAGCATAAGCTATTTGAAAAACTGACTCCGCCGCGTGTTATTACGTCGGATGGCGAGATCATTGCGGGTAAGTACAAACGGGAAAACCTCCCGGCCGAAGCCATTGCTGGTTTGGCTGTATCTTCCGGCGTTATAGAAGGACGGGCGCGTGTAATCTTAAACATGGAAGATGCCGACCTGGAAGACGGAGATATATTAGTCACTGCATTTACCGACCCTAGCTGGACGCCATTGTTTGTATCCATAAAAGGCCTGGTAACTGAAGTTGGCGGACTGATGACCCATGGAGCAGTTATCGCACGCGAATATGGGTTGCCAGCTGTTGTCGGTTTGGAGAATGCTACGCAACTGATCAAAGATGGACGGCGGATCCGGGTGAATGGAACAGAAGGATATATAGAATTACTATAAATGGATAAGCCACATCCCAGTCGTCCCCGGCAATGTACCGCAGTGTCTTTAGGTTAAGGGCCAGCATAGTCCCACAGGTAAGTATAAACTCCGGTGGTCGCAGTTCTTGGCCAAGCGCCCCTTATACCAGTATCTGGGAAAATCGGGTCGTCACTATTAGAACAATAACCAACAATAATATCGTTATCAAAAAAGTTCTCCAAACCCGCCTGTCCAGGCCGAGTCGGACGCGCGTAAAAATTTGATCAGATCTGCTCATTTTCTCTTTACACTTTGAAAAAGTATGTTTATCATTTTGGTTGTTTCAATTGGCATAAATTCAAACTATTTTGCAGTTCACTCTTTTGTTCCTTCAAATCAGATAAATTCTCTGTTTGACCTTTGGACCGGAGCGCAATAACGGATTGTTTAAGTTTCGCAATAGAAGTTAAAACATTTATATAAAAGTGATGATTGCCCGGCGTATCAAGCGTGAGTTTCTCGCTTACCGTCTTTAAGCTATCCAAACTTCCCTGTATCTGCCGGTAGATTGTTGCTGTATCGACGGTAGTATCCAAAAGCCTTTTTTGAAGACCGCTGGCCTTTGCAGAAAACACGTACATTAATGCCGAGTCATTTTTAAATTTGTTTACTTTCTTTGCCATAACATTTCCTTCCCCGGACGAAGTTTGCGCAAAATGTGCTACTACGAGGACAAAAAGTCCGGCTAACAGCACGAAGACGACGAGGAACGCCACCCGGGCTTTCCTAATATTTTCATTTTCAGACGGTTCCATATATTGACGAATGTTTTTTTTAAAAAAGAGTTTTAGTGTGAATACCCAAATGCAGGCCACCTTTATTTTGCCAAATAATGGTGATTGAAACTACGCAATCATTACCTTTTTTTCTGCCCTTATCGCATTTTACAAGTTTAATGATTCGGCTTTGCCGCGTATCTCCAAGCTTCGAATAAACATCTTTGAATACATGCGGCAGCGTGTCGTAACGTACTATCTTATCTGTTTTTTCCTGGTATTCAATAATCACAGGTGTCTGACCACCGTTACATAAATACTGGCTAAACACATTTTCCCGGTAGGGGGTTCTAAATTTGACAACAGAATCCAGAATGCCAAAAAAGATCTTGTCATAGTCTATTTGATCCGCTTTTCGGTCTGCTGCCTTCTGATCACCCTGACATTTTTTTAAGGCCTTATTCAAGCTGTCAATTTGGTTGTTTAGTTGATTGCGGGCCAAATTTTTTTCCGTTGCATCCTGATATTTTTGGCTAAGCGCCTCATTGTTAATTTGGATTTTATATAAAAGCGCTATAGTCCTATCAAATATCAATCGGTTTGACGACGTACTGTCGCCCACCTTGCTGGCCTGATAGATCCTGTCCGCGATCGATTTCATTGCGCTTGCATTGGATATTTCAGATGTGCGCTGAAGCATCGTAATAGTATCGACCAAAACGCTGAATTGAGCGAATTCCCGCTGCTGCTTTTCATAATAATCCATTTTCTTTGAAAGCTTTTTTTGCTGAGCAGGTATAGCATTAAATCCAAAAAAAACGATAGCCGCCATAATTACCAGCGTAATGCAATAAAAAAGCAAAAATCTTGAAAACGCCGAACGTCTTTCTTGTTTATTTAAAGGTTTCATGGGTATGGGTCTGTTCTAACATATTATCCAAAAAATTTGCGCCTGGGTTTCGGTTCTTCCGACGCGACTGTATTTTCTTTGTTTTCTTCTTTAATGAAGATTCCCGTATCCCTTCGTTTACCGATAAATTCCAGGTTACTTAGCGTGTCGAACAACTGGCTTGTTACAAACATAAATTTCCTGATCGCCTGCACAGAAGTTCCAATGTTATTATGATCGTACTGAAAGATTGAAAGGCCGTTCAGCATGTTCTCGAGGTCCGACTGGTTCATGTCGCACCATTCGCTTAGGTAATTCATCAATTCTTCCTTACCGGAACCCAAATGAAAGTCGATGGTGTTCTTCATGATTCGGGCTATGCTTAAAATCGGAGTCAATAGCTTTACCGGCGCCTCATGTGCTGCGGTATATCGCAGTTCGGTAATGTTTGGGCCTATAAATAGCATCAGCCGGTCGCACAAGAAAGACACTAACTGCGATAGGTTGTTTTGTTGATTCTTCTTAAGTATCTTTTGAACAATTTGTGTGCATCTTCTTTCCATGTTGCTTAGAAACTGGTCTGTTTCGCCTAAAAAGGCTAACAGATCGGGATGTGCACTGACGGTGTAACAGGGTGGAATATAGGATTCGTCAACTCTTATTTCATTTCCGTTCAGCGTCAATTTACCGATGACGATTGCATAGGGGTGATAAGCAAATTGTAGATATTGACTATTGCTTACGACAAGCACGGTACACGAAGCGATGATATAAGGGAATCGCGGCGGCATCTCAGATGGGTCGGGCGCACCAAAGGGTATACGGTCATATGGATTCACTGTTAGCAAGACCCAGTAAGTGTTTTCTCCTTCGGTAGCCAAAAATGGAAGAGTAACTGCGTTTTCTCCCTCGCCAGTGCACCGTTGCAGGGCTGCGGAGCCGGGCACGCCCAGCCATACCCCGCCCGGCGTTATAGCCTGGCATGAAAGAACATTTACCCGAATGGCGTTTTGATTGTCAGCGGATACCTTTACATTGAATGATCCGCGGCCGCTTGCGTCCGAACGTACTATCCCATACCTTATCGGCGAAAGATTCGGTGATAAGAAATTATGAAGAGCACTTGAAAAAGCATTTTCCTGGGCAATAAAATGGTCTTTATTGATCTTCATTCCATCTATCCAGTTCACAGGATAATATTTTACTTCTTCCTTCATAGTTTATCCTCCATTTGTAACCTTTCACAAATTATTACCAGGTTTTCGGCAACGCCATTTTCCTTTACGGTTTTACCGGGATGCAGTACACGTTGCCCCTGGTACCAACGCGGCTTTATCCGGAACCACCATTCATATGGATTATTTTGATGGTCGTGAAACTTAATCGGCGTCTCACTTTGCATCTCATTATAGTCGTTTATAAAAAAATAAAACAGATCGCCCAGGAGAATGCTCTCCGGAGTGCGCGCTCTGAAATAGTTCCGGCCATCCGTTGGGCGCTTTGCTATTTCAAATCCAATAACCAATAGTTTTTCATTCGCATTTTCTGCAGGTGATTCTTTGGGTAATTCAGGATATTCCCAAACCGGGAAATATGCAGGCGGGATCGCTCTCGCTTCCTTAAAAGTATTTGACAGCAATAATGGTAGCAGGAATGCCGCAAAGGATATTAACAGCGGGTAAAAGAGGAAATCTCTTTCTTTAAAAAGGAAATATTCGGCCGCAGAAAAAAGCAAGGCGTTAAACAGAATAATCGACATGGCGTAGGCGAACTCGCCTGCGAGCGTATTGTTTCGGTTTGCGCCGTTTGCTGAGAAGAATAGTTTATGAGTTATGCCTTTTATGATCAAGCCATAAAGTATAAATATGAGGGCGAATATCCAAAATAGCGCAAACGGGTACAATTTCAGCACGTAAGCCAATGCAAGGGCAAGCAGAACGGCTATAATTGCCGATAGTATACCGATGGTGTAGGGCTTTTTTTTATATGCGCCAAACCCGTTAACACACACGCCGGTCAATACCAACGCTCCGACACAGCATAGGAACAAGATGCTTAAGAGAACAATAAACGAAACGCCTGGTACCATATCAATATGTTTAAATCGTTTTAAAATCAGCCAATAAGTACTGTTGTGCAACCCACCGTGATGCTGCCCCCATGGGCGGTGATGTCGCCTGCACGGACCGCCGGTTTGCCTCCAACAAATACGGTAGTTGAACCGACAGTCACACTATCTGTCGGGCCATTACACGCACAGGTGTCACCGACAACTGCCGCAGGTTTACCGCCGATAAGTACTGTTGGTGCGCCCGGGCCAATGATCGGTCCCCCTACGTGCGGAGTGAAAATTGTTGTCATCGGGCAATTATGCATATCACCAATTCTTGCGGCCGGTTGTCCCATGTTTTAATGTTATTAATTTATTACAGGTAAGGCACTCGTAAATCCAAGTCTTAAGTGCGGATGACACAATTCAAATTCAATCACCTCATCACCGCCCAGTATTTTTAGCGCGTGATTGGCATCAAAGGGGAAAAAGTAACCATTCATAAAGTCAACTATGCCCCTCCCCTTTCCCCAGGGAAGGTAATCCTCATGCTGTTCGGCTGACATAGGGCCCAGCGATATCTCGCAATAGGGCTCACTTATAAGCAGTTTATTCCCGCAGACAAAATTCACACCCAGGATATGTTCAGCATCATCATTATCGTTTGTTTCAACCGGCATCAATTCCGAGCGTATCTTATAGGCCATGCTCACCGGAACCTCCAGCATTGCCTCATAGCAAGACCCGGTAATTTTCAGGTCGCCTACCGCTTTGTGTATGATCGGTATCAGGTATATAAATACTGCCTTTTGCCTTGCGCTTAAAATTACCGGCAGCTGCCAAAATTTGTTCATCAGCCCGGTGTACCTTGACGTGCCGAGGAAACCTTTCAGGATATTCCTTTCTGTTATCTCCAGGCTAATGAGCTGATGATAAAATTCACTTTCAAACGGCAGGAAAAATTTACGGGCAGCTTTTTGTTCATGCCGGCGCTGGCTCACTTCCAGCACCATGTCAGATGCAGATTTAAAACCAGGGGGCCTTTTCTGCGCGGTTCCATGTGTCACCACCTGCGGCAAAGCATCGTACATTCCCTCCCGGTTTAAGGTAACAAGCGCAGATTGGCGCCGCTTATTCCAATCCATTAGGGATACTTTTTCAATATCGCGGCTGAAATTTCGCTTAAAAAGCCCCATCGATCCTACCAACACCGCATCCTGTTCAATACCTTGCTCCAGCAATTCGGCCAAAACCACCTCAGCCCGCAGATCGTACGGCATGTCCCGGATTATTTCGGTCATATACTCAAGTGTGATCTTCATCGCTTCATAATCTTAGCTTACCATTGCCGGATAGCCCTGGTCGTCCTCGATCAGGAGGCGTACCGGCGTCAATCCCGCCGTATTGTTCATAATCTTAGTTCCGAGATGATCAGCAATATCCTTCCATTCGCCGCCGGTCGACCGGCTTCGCCTGGATATTTTTAACGTAACTTCAATAGTTTGAAGAAAGCCTCCTTTACTATCATTCGATATCTCAAATCCTTTTTTTACCGTTACGTCCTCTATTTCGCGGCCAAGCTCGTTAAAGCAGAAAACTCTTATATCCTGGGGGGTTACTATCCGGTCGCGCGATAGCAAAGCCATTTTAAACGCAGCCAGCCGCTCCATATCGTCCATCCTGGCCCGGCCACCCCGCGTACCGGTGATAAGCAGGATACTATCGCTTTGAACATCACTGCTTCCGTACAGGTCTAGTTTACTCCCGGATTTTATATTGTTTGCTTCTTCGCCTTTGGTAGTCCAGAATGAGACAAAGATATTTTCACCTTCTTTGAATGGATTTACGAACAAGTAGGGCGTTGAATCCCGTGAATCACCGGTATTATTTATTCTTTGCTCGATAAATGCAAGGGTTTGATTTAACTGCTTTAAGTTGGAGGAGATGAATTCATTACCCAAAGCCGTAAATGCACCGCTTTCGTCCCGCAAAAGATCGAGCATATGGTATACCGTATCGGCGGCGTTCCTTTTATCGAAACGCTCGGTGCCGCCCTCGCGGATAATAAACGTACCCGTGTCGAGCCTGTTTGCATTGCTCAACGGGCTGTTTGCATAAGCAGCGCCCTCCTGCGAATAAATGCCCCTAACTGCAAAAAAATGATCCTGGCTTTTAAGTGGCACGATGTTGAGGTTTTGTGATAGCCGGAATGTCAGCTCGTTTATTTTTTTATTCACAACCGGGAAACAGTTGATGCCGCAAACCAGGTCCGGCAGCATTTCTTCCGTAACGGGGTTCGGGAACTCCACTTTGATCCAAAAGCATTTTTCAGAGAGCTTTTCAATATCACTTTGATCGAAAACATCCTTAAAAACCTGGGGGCGCCCGGGTTCAATCTTTGCGACGGCAAAATTTGATACTGTAATATAATGCGAGCTATAACCCGACATGACCTCCTTCATATGGTGCCGGTCGGTACCAAACTCGTTCGTGAGTTCGCTTTTTTCATTCTTAATGAGCAAAGGGAGGCCCGGGACCGTGTCTAACGACATGCCTTCTATGCTCCACCGGGTATAAGGCAAAAGATTGATAAACTGACCCTTAAGCGGGTTGTTCTTTAAATCGAAATATACACTTAGTTCGGTAGCGCCTTCAGGTTGGCTATGCCATTCCAGCCCGATCCACAAACAACCCCTCGTTAACTTTTGGGCGCTATAGCTGTCGGCGATCAGTCTTTTCTGGTAAGCGTTGTCATTTTCAAATATGGTATCGTTAAAAACCAGGTATTTTACCGCTGCGTTTATTAATTTAAATTCTGCAACCGGCGAAAAAAAAATTTCTTCGGTGCCCTGCAATTTGGGATTTACATCATTCTGTAGCTTTTTGGTAAAACAAAACTGCAACTCCGGTTTTATAACCGCTTGTTGCTCAACCGGATTTGCCTGCATTATAGCGTGTGCCGGCCGGTAACCGGTAATAATATCGGGCGTTATAAGCTGTGCGAGATATTTGATCACCCTGGCATCGGTATTTTCTATCTCGTTATTGATCTTTTCTATTTCATTTGCGCAGGCCTCGATCAGCATGGATACCAATGGATCGCAATCGGTTTCGATGTCGCCGTTTTCGGCGCCCCATAAGTGCGCCGCATTTTGCATCATCCTGGTCTTTACCCGCTCTTTTAATGTTTTGCCTGCCATCCTGTTTTTATTTACTTTAATCGAACGAAATGGGGCTTAAGTAAATCGGTTCCGAAAAAACAAAGGGTTCGTTGGTTTTCTGCAAATTGCCGGCAACCCGCATATCAAGTCTTTTTCTTATCGCCGTTGTTGCGCCGCCGCGATTATTGCTGGTTTCTTCCTGTGTTATTTCCAACTGAATCGTAACATTCGTCAACCGGGGCTCATTCCCCTTGAGCGTTAAAGCGATCGCCTTCGCCATCCTGTCTGTCCACGCGTTCAGGTTATAAATATTTTCAAAATCCGATTCCCAAACCAGGTTGCCGAGGTTTGAATTATACCGGCTCTCGCCAACCGACGTAACCAGCAGCAAGTGGATATTTTGGGCAATGGATGCCTGCAGATCGCATCTCGATAGCTCTTTTCGCTCGATGATCCGCTGAAACGCGATGGGCAATGTATAATAACCTTTGTTCATGCGCTGCCATCAATTTATTTTAACCAATTTTCCGCTTATCATGGCCAACTTCCCGCCATCAATACTCAGGCCTTCTTTGGCGGTTATTGTGGCCATCTGCCCGCCGTCTACAGACAGAGCCTGCTTCGCAGCAATATCGATCTCGTTATCTGCTTTCAGCTTCAAGGTGCTCGCTGCATTCATATCTATCTCCTTCGCATTAATTTTAACATCAATAGTTGGCTGTCCCTGTTGACCCTGCATCTCAAATTTCTTTTTCAATATCAATCTAAGCGAGTCAGCGGTCATCGCAAATTGTGAATCCGCGTCAGTATTTTTAATATCGGTATTTTCCTGCGTGTAGAGATTTATCTCTTTGGCAACCACGTCAAACCGTCCTTTCGCATGGAATCGAATGTCCTTATCGGATTTAAAGCGAAGTATCTCTTCTGAATAAAGCAGGATACCTCCATCCTCCTCGCAGTGCAGCGTTATTTTGTTTTTCTTATTGTAGATTTCTATTTTTTGCTTGTCAGCTTTGTCACTGAACACTATGTGATTGCCGCCCGCCGTTATTATTCCCTTTGCATTATTATCTCCTCCGCCCTCTGGTTTTGCTTTGCCATGGTAAAGCGAACCTGCCACATAGGGCTGGTCAGGGTCATTGTCGATAAAACAAACCAATACCTCGTCACCAACTTCAGGTACAAAAAGGAATCCCCTTTTGTCACCAGCCTGGGCCGTTAGTACCCTTAACCAGGGTGTTTTTTGGTTGCTTTCCTTTTGCCAGTAAAACTGCACCTTCACCCGGCCCATACTGTCGTTATTATCGGTTACAATAGCGGGCTGTGTCGGGCAAATGGGCCGGTTCGCCTTTGGCAGCGGCGGGTATTTGAGCGTTTTAGGGATTGCCTTGAAAGTATTTTGATAATTGCCCTGTCCGTGTGAGGTATGCGTAATTGCGATGATACGATAGTCACCCAGGTTTTCTTCGTTGTTCCCGTCCGGGCCCGACCGCTCCCTAACCTGGATAACAGTACCGAGTTTCAGATCTGAACGCGTGCAGCTGCCCTGCAGCATCACAAACTGGCTGGCATCCAAACCGGCCTCAATATTTACCATTTCGCTGGCAACCTGGCTGAGCGGAGTTTCCAGGTTGTAAACCTCTGCGTTTATGTATTGCGGCGAAAACCCGGATAGGTTTTTTGACGCGTTAAACGCATAATCGGAAAGACTGTCCATGGCGGGTTTGGCGGCATCGCCGCCTGACTTATTCACGGTTTCATTTTTCAGGTAATCATACAACTGCATTTTGTAGTTCACATGCAGTACCTGCATTGAAATATCGAAGTTTTGAATATCAGAACCAGTGTAAAGCTTTACCGTATGCTCTTGGGATGGCAGTCCGAAATAAGTCTCGGTACCATCGTAATAAAACCACTCGCCGAAATCAGCCGCTAATCGATTGAGGAACCGGAAACCGCTTTCGTTATATTGCGTAATATATTCGAGTTTAGAATGGTATTGCGGCGCGATCTTGTCATCGTCAAAATGGATGATATTGCCCGGATAGGATCTTTTTACCTTACTAACAATATCCTTCAGTTGCATATTGGTGAAGGATTGGGTATTAGGCCTGTCGTCCATAATAAAACCGGGGCTGCGGCCCTTAATAATTAGATCGCCTTTAAAACCAGTACTGGATTTTTTGATACCAACTTCTGTCACGATGCAAATAAGCAGGCTGTCGGCTATTTGAATTTTTACTGGTTTACCGATGTATTCCCGGGACTTTTGAAGTATTGTATCGCTTTTATCTTCTATAAAATCCGCATTGCAGGTTACCTCAAAAAAATGGTGTGAATTAACGGACTGGTGAATCATAATTTGTGAAATGCCGCTGCGGATAACAGTTCCGCCGTTATTCGCATCATATTTTAATTCGATTGAAACCTGGCTTTTGGTCATTGACTGGTAAGCCTTAAACTGAAATAAATTCTGTACAATGAAACTCCGCGAAGGTTACCTGGGCGCCAACCATGCCGACAGCCCATCCTGCAGTTATTGCTATTCCCGTGATCGATACAGGTGAGAAAACGGCTTGAAGTACGCTGTGTGGAAAACTGTGAAAAAAAAGCGTATTGTAGTTGACGTTAGCCCCGAACTCGGCCGAGCCGCTTATCACTAGTAAATGCTGGTTAAAATCCGCTGTGTTATTGATCCGCGAGGGGGGAAATGGAGCGATAGCACTCCGATATATATCCGTTTCGGCATGATTGCTTATATATTCGTTCATTGCTGCGCGCTGTGCTAAAAAATATTTCTCGAGCAGTTCCGCGCCTTTTGCCCACTTAACACCAGCGCCAGCCCCTACTCCGGCTCCGTAATAAGTGCCTTTATACTCTTTATTAGTATACGGGTCAAGAAATTTAAGTATTAAGTGCCCGGCGCCACCGACTATACCCGCTCCCAAATATAGTGAGGTACCAGCAGTGCTGGTAATTTTCCAAAAACTGTCAAAATCTTCAGCCATGTTTTTCAGTTTTATATTTAAGTACTATAACCGACCACTTAGGCTGGCCAATTATTATTAAGATCCGCGTTACCAATCGAGACTTCGTTGGCGCTAATAACAATGGCTTGAGTGCCGTTTGGCCCGCTGCTGAAACTCTCGGCGTAGCTCACGCAAAACCCTTTTTTAAAATTCAGGGTTTTCATGGTTTTGGTAAGATCATCGGGTTGATAGAATGTAACTTTGCCATCGTAGTTTTTACTTGCATCACACATCCATTCCACTAATGAAGTGTCTTTGGTAGAATTGAGGATCAGTTGTATCTGCCCGCCGATGACCGAACCATTAGGGAAGCCATCGCCCGCAGTACCCTGGTTAAAGTGATAACTGCAGCTGTATGCATCGTAGTCCTTACTGTTTACGTTAAGGACAATGCCGGTTTGAGTTGCCATAATTTTTTATTTTAAAGGTTAAACATTTAGTATTTATTTTTTGATTATGCTTTTCCGTATTCGGTTTCCCACTCGGCAGAATCCTCTCCTTTGTGGCCGTCCATTTTGATCATAAAGCTTTTGGCCGGAAAATACGGGGTCATATGTATGTCGAGCCAAATCCGGTCCTTCTGCTGTGGATCCTGCATAAATCGCATGATCTTCCAGTTTTCTATTAATTTATCCGGGCCGGTAATGCTATCCAAAAACTTCGTCATTTGAGCACGCAAATCTTTTTCGGCTTTTGAGTTCCAGTTCTCAAACGCGCGCCGGTTCAAAAAGTCTATCAGCACTTTGGTAACGTAATCAAATACGCGCACCACGGAATAGGTTTGCAGACCCAGGTTATCGCCCTTAAACAATGTTTTGGCTGAGAAAGCCATTACCTTGCCATAATCGTTCACCATGGGTATCAGGCCCAGTTTTTCCAGGTCAGCTATTTCGCTTTTTTTCAGGTCAAAGCGCACACCGTCCACCTCGTTCATCCCGCCGTGCTTTTTGCCGGCGGTGACCTGACTCATCAGCGTTTTGTACATCTTACCAGCCAACGCGCCCGACGGTGGCACAAACAGGTCTTCATCCTCGCCGACTTCGCCTGCTTTACCGCGACCTACCAGCCAGTTGCAGGTCATCATCACGTTGGACCGGTATACATCCCCGCCGGTAAGGTTTGCCGCCTCGAACAATTCCATTACGTCGTCTGGTTCGTCCAGGTGTTCAAAATCGGTCACCAGCATCACTTTGTTCTCATAGGCTATCTTGGCCCATTTTTCAACCACTTTGTTCGAGCCGAGGTAGCCTGGCATGCAGAGGATAGAATAATTATTGCGCAGGTCAAGCCGGTCGTAATTTTGTTTTAGTTCGGCAGCAACTGCATCAATAAACCGGGTATTGTCCAGGTCCTTTAGCTGGTCCAATTCGGCATTCATGATCGACACGTTTTTCAGCTTATCACTTTCCGTATTCTTATAAAAAAGGGCCACGGAACGATAGGATCGCTCCATATCGCGCGTTGCTTCCAGCGCCTTCAGCAGGTTGCTTTTAAGCAAGGTGTCAGTGTTTCGTGCCTTTGCTTCGGCCTTGTCTATCACCTCGCCAACAGTTTGCGCTTCGGTAAGCATACTCTTCCAAAGCTGCAGCGTCTTTTTTAAAGCCAGTCTTTCCGGCCTCTTTTCGACATCCGACAAAAATATCTTCTTCCTGGCCTTCTTATCCGGATTCAAATTTTGTGTGCCATCAACGGCAAGTTCGACAAATTCAAATCCACCGAATTTGGCGAGCTTGTCGGCTTGCTCTTTCGTTGCCGTTTCGGCGTTCTGAAGGCGCTCGCCTTCTTTTAGCATTGTGCCGTTGGTAGCTTGCTGAAGCTTTTCTTCCATGATCTTTTTAATGTTTTAGGCGTTACGGTTAGTTTTTAGTCAGCGTCGTCAATCTCCTGGATCAGCGCCTCAAGCATTTTTACAAAAGCTTGCTTGCTATCCGGATTCTCCATTACGGCTTTAAGCAGCCTGGTCGATTTAAACTGTTTGATCAATTTAGCATACTCATTTTTTTGCATCTCCAGGTCTTTAAGATAACTGCTCTGGCCGGTGATACCTTTAGTGCCAAAATCGCCCAGGTTCGCAAAGCTGAGCTGCTCATTGAGGAACGATCCATCATCCTTTTGAAATTCAACATCGATACGCGGCTGAAAATGCTGAAACACTTCCTCGACCGTTTTCAATCCCCCGACCACGTCAGGTCGAATGGGTGCGTCGGCGGTTAATTTTTCGATCATCAGCGTGCGGTTTTGCGGTATGTCAGCAATTGCTTCGCTCGCATCTTTTGGCACTTCGGTTCCGCCAAATTCATAATTAGGCATAGCGTTATGGTTATGGTTTTAATTATTAAAAAAATGGAGCTCTCCAGCCGGTCATTGCGCAATGGCTAGCTCCTTGTTATATTTTACCCATTTCGTTTTATCGTCATCGCCAAGTTCCAGGCCGATATGATCGCCACGCTGCAGTTCACCGGAAATGATCATTCTCGATAAGGGCCTCCGGATCTGGGTGCGAATCACCCCTTGCACCGGCCTGGCGCCATATCTTGGTGTAAACCCTAATTTGGCAAGATATTCCTTAGCGCCATCGCTTACTGTAAGCGTAATACCCTGCTTTTCGAGCATACCCAGTAATCCTTTTAAATGGATAGAGAATATATTGACCACAATTTCTTCTGTGATCGGTGAAAAGGGTGTGATCTCGGTAAGGCGCGCTAAAAATTCCGGGCGGAAATGCCGGGTCATGATCTCCATCAGATCAGCTGATGCGGGGATAACATTTTTCTTAAAGCTTTCTGCTATGAACTCGCTTCCGATATTGGATGTAAATAATATTACGGCGTTTGAAAAATCGCCTTCTTTACCAAGGCGATCGTGCAATTTGCCTTCGTCCATTATCTGCAAAAAAAGATCAAATACCGCAGGATGAGCTTTTTCAATTTCATCAAACAAAACTACCGCGTAAGGGTGCAGCCTAATTTTATTAACCAGTAATCCGCCTTCTTCATAACCCACATATCCCGGCGGCGCACCGTATAGCAAAGCGGCCGAGTGTTCCTCCTTAAATTCGCTCATGTCAAAGCGGATAAGCGCGGTTTCATCGCCAAACAGGAACTCAGCAAGTGATTTGGCAAGTTCGGTTTTACCGGTGCCTGTAGGGCCAAGGAAAAAGAACGAACCAACTGGCTGCCCGGCTTTACTTAAGCCTGAGCGTGATTCGAGAATAGCTTCGCAAACCGACTTAATTGCGTGGTCCTGGCCAACTACACGCCGCTTAAGAAAGTTCTCCATATTCATCAGTCTTTCTTTCTCGCCTGCCTGCAGCTTGCCAACCGGTATTCCGGTTTTGCCTGCGACAACAGAAGCTATATCTGATTTTTCGACAGACTCGCGTTTTATCAAAGCCGCTTCCAGTAATTTGTCGAGCATGCTATTCATGGCATCAAATAGCTCCTCTCCGTTAATTCCGTCGTTTATTGTCCCTTCTTCACCAACCGAGGCAAACAGGGTAGGGCTGATCTTATTTTTTATAAGCCCGTGCATCCAACGTAATTCGTTTAGTCGTTGGTCCTCATGTAAGTTGTTTTTGGAGGTAAACAACGCCGACAGCTCCGCTCTTAATGCTTCGATATCTTTTTCACTGGTTTGCTCCATGAATTTAAGGGCGCTCATAGTACGATCAATCAGATCGATCGCGGAATCTGGAAGGCTGCGTTCATTCAGATACCTGCGGGCGAGCCTTATCGACTCGGTAACAACGCCCTCGCCAATTTTCAGATTATGGTGACGCTCGAAATAAGGCACGATGACATTGATCATCCGCGCTGCAGCTATCTCATCCGGTTCTTCCAGTTTTACAACTTCAAACAACCTGCTGAAGGATTCATCAGATTCAATGTGCTTGCGATAGTTCTCATTGGTGGTCGTTCCAATAATGGTAAGCTGTCCCCTTGAAAGCTGCGGCTTCAGAACATTCACAATGCCGGGCGTCGATCCATTCTTATCTATCAGCGAATGTATATTGTCGATATATAGAATCGCCTTATCAAATTGTTGAATGTCGCCTATTACGCTTTTCATGCGATCCTCGGCCTCGCCCTTGTATGACGCGCCCGCAATGAATGACGAGGCGTCAAGTTCAAAAATCAGGGTGTTTGCCAGGTTAGCCGGCACCCTGTCTGCCAGCACGTTGAACACAAAACCGTTTACCAAAGATGTTTTTCCAACGCCGGGGCCGCCCGTTATTATAACGTTTGGTCTCGATCTCCGCCCGAGTATTTCGGCGGTCATCCTCAGTTCCCGATCCCTTGCAACCACAGGGTCGAGTTTACCCTCGCGGGCCATTGCTGTCTTATCGATGCAGAATTTTGAAAGAGCGGTCAAAACGGTTGTTGAGTGATTTCGAGCTGTTGACCCGCCTATTGCAGTTTCGAGTGCCTGCTGTTCGATATTCTCAGATAACAGTTCGCTTACTGTTATTGGCAATGTCTTTAGCTGGTCATAGCTAAAGGCTATGCCGGGTGTGCATAAAGCGCCCAAAATGGATAGCAGATCTATTTCGTCTTTTGAGAGTTTTATGCGCGTATTCTCCGCCTCGTCAAATACTGCTTTTATTTTTTCGTCGCCGGTTGGTTCTTCAACTTTGGTGGACTTGGGGTAAGCTTCAATGCGCACGTCAGCCCAATCCTCCATAAAATAAAAATCCTTTTTGGCCTTTTCAAGATAGGACCGCAAACTGAAGTCCTTATGCAGAATTGCCCGCAATAAATGAGAACCCGAAAAATTTGCGTTCGAGTACTCCTTTGCGATTGACTGCGCAATTCTTATGGCGTGCTTGGTCTCGGTATTTAAAGCAAGTTTTTCCACCTGAAGGCCTATTTTGTATCAAAAGTTTAATCAGTACTGCCAAACGCACATTTCTATTGTTCGCAGTTTATATAAAAAGGAGAAATATGGCTCTCTGAATTGCATGCTCAAGGCAGGCAACTAATAATTTATTAATCAAAGGTGCTTCGATGACGCCTTATTATGACTACCTAAAGATGTGGTTTTGAAAATAAGCAACGTCTGGCTGCGGCAATGGCGGTAATAAAAAGCTATTTGCCATGTTTCTTGAATAACTCGTACTTGGAGTGAATCTGGAGAATGTCGTATATGTTTTTAACATGGTAGCGTACGGTATCCAGCGAGATAAACAGTTTATCAGCTATCATTTTGTAACTCATCCCGGCAACTATGCACTCCAATATTTCATGCTGGCGCACGTTTAGTTCTGTTTCCCTGGGATTAGATAATGGTTTGACGCCCTTGCGGAAGAGCTTCAAAACTTTCCCGGCGATGATCGGCGTCATCGGAGCGCCGCCGGCACATACATCGGCAATTGCATCGAGCATTTTTGCCGGCGGTGTTTTTTTTAGAATATAACCGCTTGCGCCTGCTAAAATGGCAGCAAATATCTTGTCATCATCCTCAAACACTGTTTGCATGATTACATGAATATCAGGGAAATCTCTTTTTACAATACCGGCGGCTTCAATACCATCAATTCCCGGCATGTCAATGTCCATCAATATTACATCTGGCTTTGAAAGCTTTATTTTGAAGACGAGATCTTTTGCACTGTCATACGAACCCACACACGTAAATCCGGGGGTTCCATTGACTAGTTGATAATAACTGTCCCGCAACAAGTAATTGTCTTCAAATATTGTAACGCGAATATCCTGCGGCATAGGTCAAAATTCATGGTTAATATCGACATAAAAACTACATTCCTGAGTAGTATAAATTATTGAGTATCAATCGGCAAAGTATATATATATTAAGTTCTCATATTAAGATAAACTCTCGTGCCTTTTCCGGGCCAGCTATTTACCTCGAAATTTGCTCCTATCTCTTTTGCCCGCATTTTCATGTTTGTTAGCCCATTGCCACCCAAGCCATTTGTTATAATATCGAAGCCCTTTCCGTTATCGGTTATGATCATGACGATATGCCTTTCTTTTTCGGCTATGCAGACATTGACCATCTTGCTTCCGGAATACTTGCATGCGTTGTTTATTGCTTCTTTATAAATCAGGTAGAAATTTTTCCTTTTTTCCATAGACAATTTAATCTTTTTCAAATGAACATCGATATCAAACTGAAGTAGTATATTCTTCGCAGAAAGCAGCTCTGCGGCAAAATATTGCATTCGCAGTAAAATATTTTCGAAATCATCGTTTTGAGGGTTGATTGACCACACAATATCATTCATGTTATCAATCATAGATCTCGAAGCGCTGCCCATTTTTTCAAGTATAGCCCTCGCGCGTTCAGCATCGCTTTGCAATAGTTGGCTGGCAACTTCACTATATATAGAAATACTATTCAATGTCGAGCCGATATCATCATGTAGGTCCGATGCAATTCGCCCGCGTATATTGGCGAGGTTTTTATTATAGTAAATTCGGTAATATCCGAACGAGCACGTGAACGCTAAAACTAAAATCCCGCTTAATATCAAAAACCACCAGGATTTGTAGAGGAGCCTCATGATGCTGATGCGAAGCCAGGTTTGTTTTTTCGAAGCCGCGCCGGTGTCGTAAATTGGTTTTACCTTAAAAAGGTGGTTGCCGCTGCTTAATATGGTATCTGCAACCGAATGCGCACTTCCAGTGTTAAGCCATTTGCCAGTGATGCCCCCAGGTAGGTATAAATCGTTTATTCTGGCCAAAGCGCTAAAATAAAGTGAGGCGAACGTAGTTGTTATTAAATATTGTATTGGTTTAACATTTTTTGAATAATCACGTGTCAATGTGCCACTTTCCAGTTTATCCGATATTTTTGCTTGTTTAATCCGCACATCCGGCGGAACGAACGTATCTTTCAAATCGGCCCTGTTGAAATACCGAAAGCTGTTATGTTGACCGGACGGTAAATAGCTGTTTTTCATTGCATATTCTCCTTTATCAAACGCGTTGCAATTGTGCCTGTCTTTATAACCGTAGCGGTTGAAAGAACTTAGTCGCAAGGACATCTTATGAAGACAATTGAAGATAGCTGCATCGATATTTCCGACACTATTTCCGCTGTGAATAACTTTGGTGAAGCTACCTTCTCCAAAATTCAAAAATTGAAAATTCTTTGATTGCGTGTCAACTGGCTGCAATTTCGTCATTTGTGTGGGGAGAACATTTGCCTCAGTAATATGCTTTACGATATTGATTTGAGAAAATGATGAAACGGAAAGTGAAAATAGTACCAGGCATATTAAAATGGGCTTGAACGCACGGCACGGCATGATCCGGGGCAAAAGATCCGGTCTCCGGGAAAAGTATTTGTCCGATATTGTTGGTATGATCGTCGGCGACGCTTGTGTTGTTACCATTTTCCTGAACTTCAAAGACGACCTGCCTGCGATGTGCGTGATATTAACAAAGGAAAAGTTCCGCCACCGATAGTTGGGTATTGCCGGATCGGCGCATTGACTATTATGATTTGCGATGAAGAACGCGTTGGGACCGGAACATGCGAAAAAATGCAAAAAGGCAAGTGAACAAATGTTCGGAAAAGCAAAACTGCCGAATCGTTTCGCGTTAAAACTATTTTTAATCTCATTACATTGCAACCGTTGACTCAACCAAGGGTAAAAAATGGAAACAGACCAACGAATTGCCATGATCCGATCAGGATTTTTTTCGATTATGCCGATTTTTTGACAGCCCTCTTGCCAATTTTCCGCTCCAAAAGATACCTATAAATATAAAAATGAGAACCAGCACGATGGCGATAATAAAATCCATAGGATAAAAATAAAGCTTGAAGCAGCGCCGGAATGGGATGATTTATTGAAGGCGCTAAAATGAATGATGAAAGTACTGTTTTATTTATCGAAGCATAAATACTCAGGCCCTTTTGCGACGTATATACAGCACAACTGACGTTCCGCAGGGTTGGTCTTGTTCGTCAAATAGATCGATAAATTCGATTGGCTGTCGAATGTCGTCATTAAAATCGATTAGCCGTTTTAGGGTAATCTCGATTCCTTTCGATTCATAGATTACCGCCAGCCGCCGCTTCCATTCGCCTGCCTTTTCTCGGCCTATCCCGTTGTCCGTTATCGTGCATACCAGCCAGCGTTCGCCAGAAAGGGCAGTGGAAACGCGCAGCATTTTTTCACCTGCTTTACGGCTAAGTCCGTGCCAAAGCGCGTTTTCAACAAATGGCTGTAGTATAAGCGGAGGTATTTTTTCATACTCCTGAACGATTTCAAGAGCCGTTTCCTGAACGAAATTTAAGTGAACATCCAATCTTAGCGCCTCCAGCTGAACATAAAGACGGATTGTGTCAAGCTCCTTGTCCAGGCTAACTGTATTTGACTCGGAATCTTCAAGTACCTGTCTTAATAGTCTCGAAAAAGAGCCTATATATCTAATTCCCTCTGATTTTTTATCCTGTTCAACTAAAGACTGTATTGAATTTAATGCATTGTAGATAAAATGGGGGTTCATCTGGACCTTCAATGCCCTCATTTCCAAGTCCTTTATTTGATTTTTCAACTCCGAGTCCGCCTTGATCTTTCTGATCTGGGCGGTAAATACCCAAACAACTGTCGTTGCGGCAACGATAAGGACAAATATTCGAAACCACCATTCACTCCAAAATGGCGGAGTTATCGTAAACGCGAAAACCGCAGGTTTGCTCCAGCCAGAGGCTGCGTCCTTTGTACGAGCCATAAAAGTGTACTTGCCCGGCGGAAGTTGCGTAAACGCTACAGACTTATTTCGCGAGGGGATACCCCATGCGGTATCAACCGGTAGCAACTTATATGAATATTGTGGGTTGGAGAGGATGCCCGAAACGTCCACGGCATTATAAAAAATATCAAGCGAGTTCTGGTTATATTTCAAAATGGGCTGATATGGTAAATCAAAATAAGAATACATCGAACTGGCAATTCTTTGCCAGTTGGTTTCTTTGAAGTCAAGCAAAACCTTTTCAATAATAATCCGGGGCCCTGATGCAGCGAGAATTGCAGGATTGGCATCAAATCGAATTACTTTTTTAGGTGAGGAGAGCCAGATATGGCCGGATTGATCCCGTGCAAACCGTTCAATGTCCGAAACATCTATGGACATATCAGCTTGCCTCAAATAATTAACTACTTGTGGGCCAGCGTGCGGGGTAATCCTGACAATGTCTATTCCAACATTGGACGCAACCCACAACCTGTCAGACGCATCGGTAGTTAAACTTAGTACGTTCGTGCTTTGAAGGCCATTCTTATCGGTAACTACATATTTCAGAAAAGGCCTGCCATTCTTCCGAAAAGAATATTGATACAGGCCGATCCCTGGCAGGCTTATCCACAATCCGTCGGCCGCCTCGTCATAATACCAAAAACCCTGCAGGTCATTTTTCTTTTGACCGTCGATGCCGGTTTCCCGGACAAGTGAAAAAAGGCGGTTTGATCGGTCAATGTAATAGATGCCGGCATGATTTATATAGATAAGTATACCTCCGTTCTTTACCTCCTTTACCCGCGTAGGCTCCGTAATTGGTTTAGCAGTGTTGGCTGGAATAAAAACAGAGAGTTTTTGCGGCGTACCATAGAGCAATGTGGAATCGGCGCAAATAAAGAGCATTTTGCGCAGCCGGGAATAGGTCATGTCATAGATAAAGTCGTGTGTAGTTAACTTCAAGACCGACGAAGAGTCAGTAAGCTTTTTACCGTCGAATTTTAAAAAGCGCGCAAAACGGCTAAGCATCCATACCGTTCCCTTGTCATCATATGTATATAAATCTATCGGGTCAACGTTGTAATTTTCGTTTCCGCGCCCCGGCGGGCGTAATATAGGAGTAACCTGGTATCCATCATAAAGCTGAAGGCCATTTTTGGTCCCCGATGAGATAAGCACGTTTTTACCGTACGGAACGACGTTGTATATTCCCTGCAGAGGACCGGACGCATCATGATCAATAATCGTAAAATTGGTTGGTCTTATTTTAAGCAGCCCTTCCAGTGACCCGATCCATGTACCGTGGCTCGAGTCTTCTTTTACAAAACTTGGCCCAGAAAAGCCTCCCACTGAGTCCGTAAATATAGCCCAGTTGTTCGGTTTCGATATCTTGAAATAGTTTTTGTGTGTTATCCAAAGCCGGTTGTTATGATCGACCAGATAAGAGAAGTAATTGGAGGACCGATCGGCTTCTCTAAATACCGGAACCAAATGATGTTGTTTTATTTCGTAAATATCAGCACCGATACTGACGTACAAGTGCCCATGAAAAAGCGATAGGACATTGAATATACTACCAAAGGTGTGGGAGTTGGCAAGGTACTGCCACTTTCCGCTTCCATCGCGGTAAACCAGATCATCGCCGTAATTAACATACCACTCATTGCCGAGTTTAGCTATACCGCGGCAACCGCGGTTTTCGTGTCCTGGGAAAAGCGTTATTTTCTTCCAAAAAGTTTCGGTGAATTCATAGACACCCTTACCGGTGGCCG
>Ga0206935_10030_pt1 | contig 55314 bp, 43 predicted proteins | sample Alteio_BWOrgHeat_13_FD_152924 | JGI IMG/M metagenome (GOLD analysis project Ga0206935, IMG submission 152924) | Enriched cells from forest soil in Barre Woods Harvard Forest LTER site, Petersham, Massachusetts, United States -... | ecosystem: Environmental > Terrestrial > Soil > Temperate forest >...
AGGCAAGCAGATGGGGACGCTCTGCCCTTTCTTAAAATATGAAAAAAACTTTCCCATAAGTAGAATTTATAAATATGTTGGAAATATCTCATTGAATCATAGCTTGTTGCGTAAAAATACGTATGAAGTTGCGTAAAAATACGGTTGCGAATCAAAATATAATATTCTCTCTTTGTTTTAAAGCTTCTCGCTGGAATTGCTAATCACCTTTGTTGTGAATTAGTGTGCTAAGTAATCCGATAAGCTCTATTTCCTAAAAATTATACAAAAAAGGCCCCTAAAATTCTTAATACCCCTTTAGAAGGTTATTTACGGATTGCGTTTGATCCAAAAAATTAAGATTCATTTACAAACTAATCATTGGTTGATGTAAAACTCTTTGCTATGGTTTCTGAGACACTTTCTTTTTTGGCAGACGAAATAAACGGCTTTATTGCCAATAAAGATTTTCGTTACCGCGGTAAAACGGTTGCTATCGTAAGCGACCTTGTTGACAGCAAGGGGGATGCGGCATACGTAAAATTATTACAGGGGCAAGCCGATGCATTAATTATCACGCTCATAAACGTGGAGGAAGAAACTGTAGGAAAGAGCCAAATCGCTATCCACAAAAAACCGGATGGGTCAATTGAACCTTTGAACCCCGATCTTAAACTCAATGTGTATATCATGATTACCGGGGTATCCAATATGAGCGATCAGCAGCGATATCTCAACAGCCTTAAAGTATTGTCGTATGCGATCGGCTTTTTTCAATACAAAAACGTGTTCGACAGGGTAAACTCGGCAACATTACCGGATGGCGTAGAAAAATTGATCGCCGAAATGGTAAGCCTCACCTTTGAGCAGCAAAACCATATTTGGGGCGCCCTCGGGGCCAAATATCAGCCATCAGCAATGTTTAAGATAAGGATGCTTATCTACAGGGAAATAATAAACAGGGACAGTGATTTAAAAATAAGGACGATAGATACGGAATTGGTATCGAATTAACATAATGGCTTACCGGGCATTAAAATAAACAAAACAATATGTCATTCCAGTATGAAATATTATTTCAGGCAGATATGTTGCATAGCTACTTTGATAGCGGTATGGCAAAGGATATAGGGTTTAAACCTACGCTGCAATGCGCAAGCCTGTTAAAAGATTACCGGCTCAATTTTAAAAATACCAGTAATGGCTTCCTGTTGATAGCCGAACAGATCACCAACGACGGCGTAAACTGGGTGCAGGCCGCACCAATTGATGTTGGTCAATCTTTCAATTTTTTCGCATTTTCTTCCAGGAGCGACCTTTTAAATATAACCGATGCAAACCTGTCAAACTTCTCGGCAGGGCGAAAATTCTTTTTCGGCAATAACGCTGCCACACCCACAACCGCTACACCTCCCGCAAGGTTGAGTTTCGATATATGGAACGGCGCAACGCTGACATCAGGGGTGAGCCTTGGCTCCACAAATTTTGTTGCAGCAGTTAATAAGTCCCTCAACCCGTTTTGGCTGGTCATGCTTGATGCAAATGCCAATATCATTTCAAAAACTTTTATTGCGCGAAATTCTGCCAATGAAATAATATACGATAAAGTGCTTTTAACAGAGCAACCCCTTCCGGAGGACATATACACCTTACAGCAAACAGACGCGCTGGGCAATGTACTTTCTTCGGAATCCTTCTTTTTAACAGACAGCGCTGCCGATGTATCAACCATTGGCATTTTTCAGATCAGGTACAACGCCGCCGTGGACGCCGCAGTAACGGCGGGCGACGAAATTCATTTTACAGCAAAGTTGGCCGCCCGCAAAATCAAGTGGGTTTACCGCATCGAGGTAGATCAGTATAGCCTGCCCACGGAGATACCGAATAATTACAATCCGGCTATGTTATGCCTTAATAGCGTTACCAACACGGTACCTGTGCTGGGCCCGTTTACCCCTAATATTTTACCGGGTACGCCCACAGTAGTAAGCTTTGAATCAAACAGCGCTATTGCCCTTAAAGAAAGCCCCTATATCGGAGTGTCGCTCCAGGATAAAACGAACGCGCCTGCCCTAAATACCATTATAAACAATTTGCCCAATCCCAGCCCGCAATTGCTGGGAGATGCCGGGCCCGGAAATTATAAAGCAGAAGTTTCACTTAAAATCAAATAATCATTTTCCATTAACCAGTAAAAAAACAACATTATGGCTACAACATACAGCACCCCGGGAGTTTACGTAGTTGAGCAATCAGCCTTTCCGCCATCGGTGGCGCAGGTCCCGACCGCCATACCGGCGTTTGTCGGCTACACGCAAACTGACACTTATACCAAGCAGGACGATCTTAATATGTCGCCGACAAAAGTATCGTCATTGCTGGAATACAACACGCTTTTTGGCGGCGCGCCGGAATCAGTTATTACCAATGTCGATCTTGGGGTTGATAACACGGTTTCTTCCGTCACTATAACTCAGCCCTATTATATGTATGCCGCCCTACAGATGTTTTATGCGAATGGCGGCGGCGACTGTTATATCGTTTCTGTGGGCCTTTATACTGCCGCGGTAGCAAAAGCCGACTTAAAAAACGGGATCGATACGTTGAAGAAAAAGGATGAACCCTCTCTATTGCTTTTTCCGGATGCAGTAACACTTGGCAAAAGTGATTTCTACGACGTTCAGCAATATGCCATGGCCCATTGCAATGCCCTGCAAAATAGGTTCTGCATATTGGATACGCTGTACACGATAGATAATGACCTGGCTTTCAGTAACGCAATTGATGATCACCGTACCGGGCTTGGGGTCAACAATCTAAACTATGGCGCAGTTTATACGCCCTGGCTGCAATCAAATCAGACCGGCGATTTTACCTATATCGATTTTAGTTCGGTCATCACCAAGCTCACCATAAGCATTCCTTTATTGAGCCTGACCAGCGATCCGGTAGTGAATCCGATGATCAGCGCTTACGACGTATTGATTTCGGATGGAGTGAACATCAACACGGCTATCGGAACATTTATTGCAATAGCACCACCCTTTAAGGACCTGGAAAAACTGAAGGGCAACGCCGCCACCATATTATCTAATTTTCAAACAAGCGAAACTACCTTTAAGGTTGATGCGGCAAATCCCGGCTCGACGCTTGCCCAGATCCAGACCGACTATCAGAACCTAATCAACGATACTTATAATCTAATTGTCCTGGTCGATTCATTTCTTGCACCGGGAACGATCAATACGGCTGATTTAAAAAACGCCATCGGTACAGAAATAACTAACGTTCTGGCGGCCCCCGGCGGCGAATTGGCCAACCTCGTGATTTTAAACACAACCATGGTTTTACCCGCTAACAGTAATTTAATCGGAATAAATCCGGTAATACCTGCAATTCCGGTTTTAAATAATGCAGCCCTAAACGCAATTTTAACCGCCGTTGTACCACCCAATCCTGCCATTTTTCCAAATCCAGCTGCCGCGGTTCCTGCGGACCAAATACAAAATATGTTGACCACAGAAGCAAGCTATATCGCCAAGGCATATTCCCGTTTGTATACAAGCCTCGGAAACATCATTAACAGCTTGTTTACCGCGCTGCAATCAAAAGAGAGCGCCTTGTATAGTTCTTTTTCCGTTTATAAAACTATACGCGATTATTTAAACAACAGCGCGGTAACCTTACTGCCGCCCAGCGGCGCAGTAGCCGGCCTGTATGCTTATACCGACGATAACCGCGGTGTTTGGAAGGCGCCTGCCAATGTTTCGGTGTCGGGCGTTGTTGCAGGCAGCGGCGTTTCAATTGATATTACGGATGATATGCAGACCACCTTAAATGTTGATGTTACCGGTGGAAAATCCTTTAACGCCATACGCGACTTTACCGGCAAAGGCACCCTTATCTGGGGTGCGCGGACGCTTGCCGGGAATGATGAGGACTGGCGTTACATATCGGTACGAAGGTTTTGCATTATGGTGGAACAATCGATAAAAAATTCGATATCCTGGGCCGTATTTGAATCGAACGATGCCAATACCTGGATGAGAATAAAAGGCATGATTGAAAATTTCCTCATAGTCCAGTGGCGTAACGGCGCCTTACAGGGTGCTAAATCTACCGATGCATTCAATGTGCAGGTTGGATTGGGAATTACAATGACAGCGCAAGACATACTCGACGGAAAGCTGAACGTGCTGGTAAAAATAGCTGTGGTTCACCCTGCCGAGTTCATTATACTAACATTCACGCAAATGATGGCGACCTCCTAATTAACGGCGTGTATTTCAAGTAAACAAAATCAAAACTTAAAAAAAACTGATATGGCAAATTCAAACTATCCGCAGCCTGCTTTTCACTTTCGTGTAGATTGGGGTGGTACCTCCATCTCGTTTACAGAAGTAACAGGTTTAAATATCGAGAACCAGGTGATCGAATACCGCGACGGTGCAAGCATGGTGTTTTCAACAGTAAAAATGCCCGGTTTGCAAAAGTTTGGCAACGTGACCTTTAAACGCGGCATTTTTACAGGAGATAATGATTACTATGAATGGCTGGATACGATCAAGATGAATACGATCGAGCGGCGCCCGGTGACCATTAGCCTGCTGGACGAAAGTCATAACCCCGTTATGGTCTGGAAACTTAATAACGCCTTTCCGGCAAAAATAGAAGGAGCATCCTTAAAGGCATCCGGCAACGAGGTCGCAATTGAATCGCTTGAGGTGGCACATGAAGGGCTGGTTATCGAAAATGGCTAAAGCTGATCAATAATGGCAGATCAATATTACCCCCCTGTAGGCTTTCATTTTTCAGTGTCGGTCAATCTGCAGGATGTAGCTAATGAGCCAAAGGAATCGCGGTTCCAGGAGGTGAGCGGTTTGACTAAATCGATTGAAGCAGAAGAGCTGAAAGAGGGGGGCGAAAACCGTTTTGCGCATCGCCTGCCCAATCCGGCCAAGTACAGCAATATTGTATTGAAACGGGGGTTCCTGGTAGATTCGAAACTTATCGACTGGTGCAACGATGCGATAGAGAATTTCAATTTCAAGCTGGCCGATGTGACGATCTCTCTATTGGACGAGGACCACAATGCGCTGTCCTCCTGGAACGTAAAAAATGCATACCCGGTAAAATGGACGATTTCTGACTTTAAGGCGCAGGAGAACAGCATTGCGATAGAAACTTTGGAACTCGCGTTTCAGTATTTCACCAAAAATTAAAACGGATGCCGATAGAAATAAGAGAAATAGTGATACGGGCCACGGTAAACGAACAGGGTGGCGCCGGCAGTGGCGTTTCACCGGGCTCAGCTCCCGCTGCTTCGACGGCGGCCGGCGGTGGCGACGTCATCCAGGAATGTGTTGAACAAGTAATGCAAATTATTCAGGATAAAGAAGCAAGATAATGGCGGCAGATGATAACCAGAAATTAGAGAAACTCAAAATTGAAACTTATAGCGATCCGAAATATCGCAATAAGCTCAGTGATGAGTTTGTTGCTATGTTCAATCCGGAAAAATACTCGCTGAAGTATGAGATTGACCAGGATAAGAAAAAGCCCGCAGGTACCTCTCCGCCCGCGCCGTCTTTCGCCGGGATGAAAGCGCAGGAGATCGACCTTGAGTTTGTTTTGGATGGCACCGGCGCCGCGGGAGTAGATGACAACACCGGCGATGTACTTGAAAAGGTTGACGCTTTTTTAAAGGTCGCGTATTCATTTGATGGCAAAATACATAAACCCCTTTACCTCCGCCTGTGGTGGGGAAAGGCGTTTGTTTTCGACTGCGTATTGCAATCGGCAGATGTTAATTATACGTTGTTCAAGCCAAGCGGCACACCGCTGCGCGCCCGGATAAGCGCAAAATTTCTTGGTTTTGTAAACGACGAATTGCGGGCTAAAAAAGAAGACAGGCAGTCGCCGGATATTACACACCTCATCCGGGTCCCCGCAAAGGAACGAATCGACTACCTGTGTTTTAAAACTTACGAAGACGAACAGTATTACCTTGATGTTGCCGCTTGCAATAGCCTGAATAATTTCAGGAAGCTGAAACCGGCTTCACAAGTCATTTTTCCACCTTTAGTTTAACAACACATGCCCGACCAGCCAACACAGGACCTGTCAACATATAAAGTATATTCCGGTGGAAACGAAATGCCGTCTACTATAAATTTAATATCCATTGCAGTAGATAAAAGTATTGGCCGGGTACCTTTCTCAAGACTTATACTAAAGGATGGCAGCCCGGCAGATCAAAACTTTGAAAACAGCAACAATGCCAGCTGGCAGCCGGGCAGCGCAATAAAAATAGAAGGCGGCTTTCATGGACAGAACCAGGTATTATTTGAAGGAATTGTGATTAAACAGCAGATACGTTTGAAGAATAGTATTGAATCCTTTTTAGTGATTGATTGCAAAGACAAAGTTTACACGATGACGCTGGCGGCAAAGAACAAATATTTTATCGATACGAAAGACAGTGATGCTGTTGACACCATTGCCGGCACATATGGCCTGCAGACGGATATTGACAGTACATCGCTTACCCACAAGCAACTGGTACAATACAACTGCAGCGACTGGGATTTTACTGTAGCGCGAATGGAGCTTAACGGCATGTATGTTTTTGCCAACCAGGGCAAACTTGTCTGCAAAAAACCGGCTGTAGGGGACGCCGCCGTTACGGCCACTTTCGGCACAGATGTTATAAACTTCGACGCCACGCTTGATGCAAGTAACCAGTACGATACGGTGTCGTGCAAAGCGTGGAGCAGCGCCGACCAGGACGTGTCATCGTCGGATAACGATCCTATTTCGCTGACCGAGGCGGGCGACCTTAGTTCGGCCTCGCTGGTAGGCAAGGTAAATCAATCGAAAATAGCATATAATCACTCGGGCACACGCACGGTAGATGAACTAAAAAGCTGGGCCACTGCCCAGCAAACAAAAAATGTACTGTCGAAAACCCGTGGTGTGCTTAGCTGCATCGGCAAACTGGAGGCTGTGCCGGCAACCACTTTACAGTTGACAGGGTTTGGCAACCATTACAGCGGTAAGCATTTTATATCAGGCGTACGCAATGAGTTAAAAAATAATGTATGGGAGACTACTATCCAGTTTGGCTGGTGGCCGGAATTATTTACAAAACAATTCGACGTAAATCAGCCGCCGGCATCGGGCTTGCTCCCAGCTGTGCGCGGCCTGCAAATTGGCCTCGTAACCAAGCTGGAAAACGACCCGGAAAGCGAGTTCAGGATACAGGTAAAGTTGCCGCTTGCAGATAATGCTGCCGAAGGTTTTTGGGCGCGTGTTGCATTGCTGGACGCAGGCAATGGGCGGGGATCGTTTTTTATGCCCTACGTGGGCGACGAAGTAATCGTCGGGTTCATTAACGATGACCCGCGTGATGCAGTGGTCCTCGGCATGCTCAACAGCAGCAGCAACCCGGCGCCGTTTACGCCGGCAGACAATAATTACGAAAAAGGCTTCGTCACAAAAAGCAAACTCAAGATAACGTTTGACGAAAACAAAAAAGTAATTCTGCTTCAAACCCCGGCGGGGAAGAGCATTACCCTGGATGAAGGCGACCAAAATAAAATAACGATAAAAGACGACAACAACAACTCGATAGAAATGTCGTCGGACGGCATTACCATACAAAGCGCAAAAGATCTGCAGCTAAATGCTTCGGGGGATATAAAACTGCAGGGAGTTAATGTTGAAACTACGGCAAGCGGCAACTTTAAGGCCCAGGGGAGCGGCGGGGTATCCATACAATCGTCGGGGACGACTGAGTTGAAGGGGTCAATAGTGAATATAAACTGATAAACAACTGAAGGAGAAAAGTAAGATGCCGGCAGCAGTAAGGGTTACAGATATAACCAATCATGGCGGGGTAGTTACAGGCCCGGGCGTGCCCAATGTAATGATAGGCGGGTTACCGGCAGCAGCAGCTGGCGATGTTCACACCTGTGCATTGCCACCTCCGGGGCACCAGCCAACGGTTAGTCCGTTCCCTAATGGCAGCGCGACGGTGACAATCGGTGGTCGGCCGGCGCTGCGCATTATAGATCCCTGCGGTTGCGGTGCAATGGCTGTTGTGGGTGAACCAACTGTACAAATAGGATAAAAATGGATATTAACGGAGATATAATTGGAAGAGGCTGGAGTTTTCCGCCGACGTTTAATAACATAAGCGGAGAGGTGCAGATGACCGAAGGTAAGGACGACATCGACGGCAGCCTTTACATCTTGCTGAATACCGCTTTTGGCGAGCGCGTGATGCTTTCAAAATATGGCTGTGACCTCCGAAAATTTTTATTTGAACCGTCGAACGGGAACATGCTGGTTTACATACAAAAGATTGTGACTGAAGCAATACTTTATTACGAGCCACGCATAAACGCCGGCAGCATTACGGTAAATGGAACAGATGGTTTGCTGGAGATAGATATTGAGTATACCATTAAAGCCAATAATTCGCGGAGTAACTATGTTTTTCCATTTTATTTAAGCGAGGCCAGTTTGTAAAATGAGCGATTGTTTCCATATAAATCCATTGCAGCATGGCGGCACCAGCCAGGATCAGCGACCGATGGCGGCGCTGGACCCGACCAGTGCGCCCATTGACGGCCGCAGCCTGGGCGACTTACTGCTTTTTGCCGAACAGTATGGGGCGCTGCTGAATTTTTACGATACCACAAATAAATTAAATGGCGACTGGAAGAGCTTCCTGAGCAACGACCTCAGCACCATTTTAGCGGCCATAATAGTGGTGGATTATCAAAAACCCTTGCCGCTTTATTACGAACATTTCAACGTACTCGACACGCTGGACGATGCTCATATCAATGAATATTTTAGCATCCTGTTCGATATCGCTTTTTCCGTAGTAGATGAGATACGCGACTGGAACAGCAGGCTTGTACTAAAGTCTGCCGCGAAAGATTTGCTGATGAACGAAATAAACACGCAGCTCTCCTATGCATTCGCCACCCTGGTGAAGTATTACTATCTGGCTATCCACATGCAAATACTGCCGCCGGGTGTAGATTTCATCGATTTAAGCTATTCGGAAGCTATTGACCCGGAAAGTTATCAGTATAAAAGTGCTGCTATGGTCCTGCAGCAACAGTTTGCGCACGAGTGGCTTACCCAGTTCGGCTTTGCAAATACAGGAATGCAAGATGTAATTAACCAGCTAACGGCTACGCCGGGCTTACTTGGCGCCCCTGAGGCAGTGTACGGCGATAGCAGCTGGCTCACAAAAAACCGTAAACTGTATGCATCGTCTTTTTATAAAACCGTTTTCACAAACATTTATAACTCTTATGTACGCATTATTACCACCAGCAAAGGATATTTTAACGACAGCGTAACTACGTACGCCTACCACAGCCCTCATAACGGATTAATGATTGCCTTCTTCCGCTTGTTTGGCAAAGCGCAGGAGGCGTTGAATACATTTACCAATAAACACCTCAATTTTTATTACCACCATGTGTTAAGGCTTAACCGCAAAGCCGCGGTTGCTGATTCGGCCAACATCGTATTCACGCTGGCCAAAAATGTTGAAAGTTACAGCCTGGACCAGGGCACACAACTTTATGCGGGGAAAGACGCAACAGGCAAAGAACTGATTTACCAAACCGATAAAGTTGTTGCATTAAACCAGGGGACGATAACCTCGCTCAGCGCGGTGTTCCTTGACGAGGACCCAACCGCTGGCGGGGTTTTTGCCGCTGCTATTGCCAACTCTGCAGATGGCGACGGAAAAGACCTGCCCACGGCCGATCCAAGCTGGTTTGCCTTTGGCCAACCGCAAAGCACCATAACAGATGTTACGGCCAAAACCATGACCGAAGCTTCGGTGGGCTTTATCATAGCTTCGCCCATATTGCTGCTAAGTGAAGGAAAACGGGTAATTACAGTTACTATCAATACCGCAACAAGTGCAATTACGCAGGCCGGACTTGGTGCATCAGACCTGGTATCAAACATTTCTGTCAGCATCACCGGGAAGAAAGGCTGGTTACCTGCATTTACCGATTTTAGCAGTGCAACCGTTCCAAGCACAAGCAATGCGGTAAAGGTCGATGCCGTAAACAACCAGATCATCATACAATGCATTGTACCCGCTGCTTTGGATGCCATAGTGGCGCTCGACCCAAAAATTCATAATGAGGATTACAGTACCCTATGGCCGGTGCTAAAAGTATTGCTCAACAACAGCGCTCCCCCATTGGTTTACGAGCGGCTAAGCAAACTTCAAGTTACGACTGTTCAAATTAAGGCGGACGTCACAGGCGCCCAGAGCTGCGTTTTGTTTTCCGACGCCGGGAGCCTGAGTAATCAAAAACCCTTTATGCCTTTTGGCCCGAGGCCAAAGGAATTTTACTCTTTCTATTTTGGCTCGCAGGAGGTTATGAGCAAACAAGTGGATAGCCTTACGCTGAATCTTAACTGGCTGGGCCTGCCGACCGCGGCCCTTAATGACTATTATTCCTATAATTCAGGCGGCAACCCTGTAAATTACCTTGGAGGAACCGTTGCGCCTTCATCATTTACCTGTGCTGCAGCAGTAAAGGACGCCGCGTCGAGTACCGATGGCTCGGGCTATGCCAGTTTGCCTGGCGGCGCCGCGAATTTATTTGATGATGCCGGAGGCGGGGTGGCTAATACAACAAAACAGCTCACGTTTACTAATGTGTATAGTTCGTCCGATTCACAGTTGGATAATTTCACCGACTATTCGCCGGATTTGAGACGCGGCTTTATACGGCTGCAGCTTTCTGCCCCGGCAGCCGCATTTGGCCATGATGCCTATGTAAAAGTATTTACGCAGCAGGTGGTGAAGTTTAATCAAACTCCCGATGTCACCAAAGAATCTTTACCTAATGAACCCTATACACCGCAACTGCAGCCTGTTATTTATAATTACTCGGCCTTTGAAACAATTACACTGGCTGCTTATGATAATACCAAAGGCCAATTTTATCAATTATTTCCGTTTGGTTATGCTGAACTAAAAACGGGCGGTTCTGCGGCCACACTGTTGCAGGCTTTTCGGTGCAGCACTGATAACATAGATATGCAAGGCGCACTATACATCGGCGTGCAGAACCTGGCTGAAAACCAGCAACTGAACCTGTATTTTGAAATGGATGAAGGGTCGGAGGATGGCGCTGTCGATCCTGCCGGCGTTTACTGGTATTATTTGCAGGATAATCAATGGCTATCATTAAAACCAAACCTGTTGTCGGACACAACCAATGGTATGCTCGGCAGCGGCGTCATCACTTTCTCGGTACCTGAAGGCATTAACGAGGACAATACCCTGATGCCGGCCGGTCAAAAGTGGATACGTGCAGGCGTACAAAAAGACTCCGGTGCGGTTGTTGACCAATACAGGGCCTATCCTAAAATATACGCGGTGTTTACCAATGCAGTCGGCGCCACATTTGCCGACAACGGTAACGACCCTAACCACAATGCCGTGCCGCTGCCTGCCGAAACCATCAGCAAACTTTACAAATCTGACGCATCCATTAAAAAGGTTGAACAGCCATATCCTTCGTTTGATGGCAGCATGCAGGAGGCCAGCAAACCCTATTATACCCGTGTGAGCGAACGGTTAAGGCATAAAAACCGGGCCATAACGATATGGGATTACGAACGGATCATACTCGGACAGTTCAGTTTTTTGTATAAGGCCAAGTGTTTAAATCATACCAATGATGTTACGGAAACTGCGCCGGGGTGTGTGCGCGTCATCGCAATTCCAGATGTGAGCACCAAATCCACCGGCGATCTGTTACAACCCATGATCAGCAACAATAAACGAAGCCTTATAAATGAATACATTACCCAATTGAACTGCCCCTTTGCGGATACAGCGGTGGAGAATCCGACCTACGAAGCCATACGGGTTAACTGTCAGGTTCAGTTCAATAAAGACCTTTTATTTGACGATTATAGTAAAAAGCTCAAAGCCGATGTAACCAGGTTCCTGGCGCCATGGGCTTTTACGGAAGGCCGGGAAATAGATTTTGGCGGAAGCATGCACCGGGCTTATATCATCAAGTTTATGGAAGACCTGAGTTACGTGGATTTTGTAACCGACGTAACATTAGACTTGCTTGACGGCGATACGGCAATCCTAACTGATGTAGTCGAAGTGACGGCCTCTACATCAAAGAGCATACTTACATCATATAAAGATCATAACATAGGTAACAATACATGCCAATAGCCGGGTTAAATGGCAACATATTTTTAAAATATCAATAAGCTGAAATTGAAAAAGGCGCCTTTCATATTGAAGAATCCGGTCCGCACCAACATCGAGGACTTTGCCTGGTTACGCCAGAAAGGCCTGGATTATATCAGTGCGCTCAGCAGCGAGATATGGACGGATTATAATTTTCACGATCCCGGCATTACCATTCTCGAAGTGCTTTGCTATGCCCTGACAGAATGCGGCTACAGAAACGACTTTGACATTGTGGACCTTGTGGCCCGAAGAATGGATGTACCATCCCAAAAGGACTTTTACACGGCAAGGGAGATACTTACTATTAACCCCACAACGATCCCCGACCTGAAAAAATATATTATCGACCAGGACGGGATAAAAAATGCGTGGCTTTATAAAGCCAAATACGACGACAACACAACCCAGCCTTTTGTCGACCAGCCCGCATTTTATTACCAATGCCAGGGCGATACCAAAGCTTTTAATATACAGCTTGCCGCCGCCGCAGGGTTTACCCCCAAATACCTCAATGGCTTATACAACGTAATGCTTCAACTGGAGGATGACGATGCCCTTGGCGATCTTAACGACAATGTAATTGAATGGGATACGGCCACGTGGTCTGCGGAAATCGTATTCCCCGTTGTACAGGTTACCTTCCCCTGGTTTGACGACGCCGGCATTCAAAATATGCTGAACTACACAACATTGTCCTCCGTCGACGCCACTGTATCGGGCAGCGGCGGCACACGGTCTGTCGATAGCCTGGTGCTGCATTTTAGTGCCGTCGATACCCTTACTTTCAATAACCTGGCTATCGTTTTAGCAGACACCGATAACACGAATACTTTTCCGGACAACGCTACGATCATAGCCGAATTAGAAGATATGGCTACTGATCAATTGCGTTTCGGCGAAACGGTTTTCCGCCGCTATAAAACGATATTGACACTTATTCGCGAGGTATATTGCGCCCTCCAAAAAACGCGCAACCTTTGCGAGGATTATGTTCAGTTCAGCCTGGTGCATGAACAGAAAATCCTGATGTGCGCAGACATAGACGTGACGCCGGATGCGGACATCGCCACGGTGCTGGCGGAAATATATTTCAGGGTCGAAAATTTCCTGTCGCCCGAGCTGAAGTTTTACAACCTGCTGGAAATGTACAACAAAGGCCTCAGCACCGAGGATATATTTGATGGCCCGGTGTTGAATCACGGTTTTATCGTTAATGAAGAACTTGATGCCTGCGATCTGAAAGAGTGTATTCACACCTCAGATCTTTACAACATCATCATGGACATTCCGGGTGTGTTGGCGGTGAAATATTTGCAGCTTACCAATTACCTTGATGGAATAGCTTTAACCGACGGCGAATTGTGGTGCCTTAAATTAGGCGGCCCCTACGCCTTGCACCTGAAACCTTTAAGCGAGCAAAAGATAGATTTTTATAAAAACGACTTGCTCTTTTTTGCGGATACCGGGCAGGCCGCGTTATTTATCAAAGCGCTTGAAGCCGGGAACACCAAGCCCAAGTTTAATAATACCGAAAATGATATCCCCTTACCTGTCGGTAATTTTAGAAATCCGGGTGATTATTATTCGATACAAAATGATTTCCCCGACGTTTACAAAACCGGCAAGAATGGTATTTCCATAACAGATACAACTTTACGAGTAGCCCAGGTAAAACAATTAAAGGCTTTTCTGCTGTTTTTCGACCAGGTGCTCGTTAATTATTTCGGGCAGCTTAACCTGGCTAAAGATCTGTTATCGGTAAGTGCGTCAACGGTTACCAGCACCTATGCAGCTCTGCCTGCCTATGATACGCCGGATACGGCGCAAGCGCCAAATTTCTTCCACGTACAAAACCTGTTCAAGGCGTTTACCGATAGCATCCCCACTGTTACCGACCTCGACAACGAACCGGGCTACCAGCCGCAGTGGAGCGCTTTTATAGCCAACCCCGGGAATGGCTTCCTCACAGCGCTCAAAGCTATTGTTGAAGACAACGCCTTGTTTGATACACGCCGTAACCAGTTTCTGGATCACCTGTTGGCGCGTTTTGCAGAATCATTTGGCGATTACGTAATTATTGCGCAGGAACTTTTTGACGCAAACAGCACAAACATCAATGTGCAGCAAAACGAGCTGGATATTATTAACGATAAAATTGCATTTTTAAGCGACTATCCGCAGCTGAGCAGCCAACGCGGCAAAGCCTTTCGGTACGGCTGCTGCAATGGTCAGAAGGTGAATTACTGGCCAATGAACAATATTTCGGGGTTGCAGCGCCGGGGTGCGAGGCTGCTTGGCATTGACGATCCCACCGACAGGGCGCTTGTGCCGGTTGCTATTGCGCCGGACGTATTGAGCAACGGTTTCAACATAACGTTCGATGGTGTCAATTACGGCTTTGAATTCGCGGCTAACGGCATTTCGCTGTTGGACAGTATGGCGCCAATTCCTACAACCGTTGATGACTGCCTGGCGATTATATCAGTCGCCATAGAAAGAGGCACTGACATAACCGCCTATATTATTAATGGCGATTTCACATTTAGCCTGCAGGATACAGCCGGCAATATCCTGGCCGTGCATGCTTCGCCACCTGCCAGTGAGCAGGACGCAAAAGAAATTATAGCCGAAATTATAAAGACGATGGCCAATGTTTATTGGACAGAAGGTTTTCATTTGGTGGAACACATTTTACTTCGCCCGCTGGCGGACATAAACATAAAAGCAGCGGATGTGGACAAAGGTTATTTCCCTGTCTGCAAACTCACCGATGATTGTGACTGCCCTATTACCGATTATTACTCGTTTCGCGCTACGCTGGTAATGCCCTATTGGACGACGCGGTTTATTAATATGGATTTCAGGGCCTATGCCGAACGCCTGCTGCAATCCGAGGCGCCTGCACATGTTCTTTTAAAAATATGCTGGGTAGGTGCGCTGGATATGTACCAGTTTGAACAGGATTACCTGGTTTGGCTGCAGCAAAGATGCTTGCAAAAGCCGGTTGAAAGCGACCTGGCAGATGCCACTACTGTCCTTATAAAAAAGATCAACAATCTTACAAATGTTTACCTCCCGGGGGTATTGCACAATTGTGGTTTCCCTTCATCCGAGCCACCGATAGTACTTGGCCGCTCGGCATTGGGAACGATAAACGAGGAAGCAGAGAACAATGATTAAAATAAAGAATCTACAGCTCACAATAAAATGAATTGACTATGGAACCACTAAACGCCCCTGTTACCACGCTGCCGCATTTTATGCCCAACCAGGTACTAACGGAAACCCAATTAAACGGCGTTGTTGATTACCTGGAGCAGCAGGAACGTTTTACGCGGGAGCGTTTGATAGGGATCGGTATTGTGTGTGGCCTGCGGGCGAGCATCGCGAACAAAATTGTGACCGTATCAAAAGGCGTGGGCATAAGCAGCGAAGGCTACCTGCTCAATTGGACCAATGACGGTCCGCTTACCAAACAAAGAACCTTCGTTCCGAAGAATTATCAGCCATTTGCAAATTTGCAGGACCCGTGTTACGAACTGCTCCCTGATAATACAGCTGCTGCGGATGCCGTGATGATATCTTTTGACCCTGCAAATGTTGTTTTCGTATTGTTTTTAGATTACCAGGACAAGCCCAACGGCAAATGCCTGGGCCAGGATTGCGACGAAAAAGGCAATAGCTATGTGTTTACCCTGCGTGTTTTAGTGATGACGGTAAAAGACGCGGGAAACGTGATAAGAAATGCCTGTAACCTGGGCGCCGGAAACAGCCTCGACACCTATTTCAACCCGGCATATTCTTTACCTACGGTATTTATTGAACGTTTTGGCGCTTTGAGTGATGATCCAACAAAATATTTCGACCTGCCCAACATCCAGGATTTTGCCAGGTTTGAAAAGGATTACGCTGTTATTATTGCAAATGGCGCCCAGCGGTTGGACGCCGCTATAGCAGCAGCATTTGGCGTGATAAATACGTCATTTATGTTTAAGAACATTTTCGACAAACAATTGGGCGCCGGCAATCTTTTTACAAACTATAATACAACTACCATCAGCGCGTTATGCGCAGGTATTTTAGGTGGGGCCATCGGCAAAACCGCGCAGAGCATCAGTCAATATGTTTACGATTTTTTAAGGGACCTGATTGATACCTATCACGAATTACGTGAGGAATTATTTGCTTATTACGCGGCCTGCTGCCCGGGGTATGGTTTATTCCCAAGGCACTTGTTTTTAGGTTTTGCGGGGGACGGCAGCTTTGGAAAATTAATACCCGGAGCCTTTGAGCAGCCTTACCATTACCGTGATAAGTTTATTCCCTCACTTGCGGAAACCATCGAAGTGCAGTATTTCAGGAAGATAAACCAACTGATACAAAGGATGGCCTTACAGATAAACGAGTTTGATCCGTCGGTAGTTTACATAAATCCGCGTAACCAGGGAAAAGATCCGATCAGCATTATACCCGATAAAACCCATGCCGCGCCGCTGGGAGACCGCAGTATCCCGTTTTATTATAACGACAAGGAACAAAGCTTGTACAAATACTGGAATTACGACAAGCTGGTACAAAACCGGGCGTCCGAAAACCGGAGCTATTTTCCCAATCCTCCCGGTTTAAATAATATTTATGCCACGTCGCCTGTTTTGTTTGACATAGCGAAATATCCAAAGTTTACCATACAAGGCCATGTGGGCCTGCCTTTGTCGCAGGCGGTCACTGATCTCCAGGATCAAAGGCTCAAATACAATTTAAGTTTTGATATACTGCTGCTAAAATTAGGGTCGCTTAATACCGGGGGCATTATCGCCGATGATAACCTCATTTCCGATCTGCAGGCGCAGTACATGGCCTACCGCAATGAGTTGGTTTGCTGCGTGGAGGATTTGATCGTGTACATTGAAAAAAATGGCCAAATGATAGCGGAATACTTTGTTTTGTTGCTTGAAGCTATCATTAATAACCAAAATCCATCGGCAAATACGCTTCAAACCATTGGGGCTGCAATCGTTAAATTGCTTGAAACCTTTAATCTATCCCTGGAATTGATGATAAAATCTTTACCGACAGATATTAAACTATTCCGTTTTCAGAAGCTATATGAGATATATCCGGCGGTTTCCACGTTTACTTCTATATTTAAATTAGCCATCACTACCTGGGGCGACCTTGAGGGGTTTTTTGTCAATACTAATGCTGCCGGTACCAAGGGTGCCATCACGATCGCTGAGTTAGTGACGATAATACTTAATATGTGGGAGCTTTACCTGGACAAGATAGCAGATGATTGTGTACTGGCCAATTTTCTCACCATACACGAGCTTTACCAGGAGCGCGTAAACACCTTCGCGTATTTCAGCGAATTTAATCAGCAAGTTCATGGCATGGAGCATATTTCGGGGACTACCAACGGCGGTACGCTTGTGCTGGTATATGATAATGCCACGCGTCCCAAAAAAGTCTATAACGGGCAAGTAGTATCAGAAAACGGCCATGCCCTGGCCGGTGCATGGATTATGGATGCCGCGGATAACAGTGTGGTGTTTGGGAAAACAGATACTGAGGGAATGTTTCATGTGAGCGTTCCGGATAATGTAGAAACTTTAGCCGTGCAACATAAAGACTTTACATATCATGAAATTCCACTTACGGAGTCGAACGTCGGGAAGGCCAAGCTTTATTCGCACGAGAGCTATGTGAAGGACGTAAATATCAATTTGCCGCCTGTTGCCAGCAAAACAGATAAGGTTTATATACAAATGATGAGCGCAGCCAGCCAGGTCAAAGAAATGGCCGCAACTGCCGCTCCTGCTGCAACCGGAATGAAGAAAGTAGCTTCATCAAATGCCGCGCAACAAATACAGGCAAACATGTTAGCCGAAGTGTTGAATATCAGGAAACCCTCATCCACTTTTAATAGTACCGTGGTTAATTCAAAAACTGAATTTGTGGTTGTGGCTGATTTCAGCTTGCCGCACCTGGTCCATAACTATAAAACCCGGGTTGCCCCGTTTGATGCGTGTAAACAGCTAAAGGATGTGAAATTGATAGATTTTACTGCCATATCGGCGCTTCTTTCAAAAAGTATCACAACCAAAGGTTCTAAACTTACCGAAACTGTTTATCTGGCAAGACAAAATGCGGGTTCTTAAAAATGATCAATAAGGGAGTATTGCTCACTTAAGCGGAATGGCCAATAATATCAATATACAAACCATTACCTGGGAGCTGCAAACCAGCCGGCTTGCACAGGCAAAGGCCTGGCAGGAAAGAATAAGCAGTTTCAGTAATTATCAGCTTCCGTCGCTGCTGGAGGAGGCTATTGCACCCTATAACAGCGACAAGCACGATATGATGATCGACACTATTGACCTGGAAATAGGAAATGTCAAAAACGAATCAGAACTGCGGGAACAGCTGCAAATGGCCCTGCAAAAATCGCTCAAAAAACGGCAGCATGACCTTTTGACGGCTGAACACTATAACATCCTGCAGGCCCTTCAATCGTATCTGAAGCATGGCACATTACCCTGGTACGCTGACAAAAAATTATTCGGCGATGCAGCTTTGCTTTATGTACAGTTGATCGCTTTTAGTCCGGCACAGCTAAAAACTGCCATCCGGCTGCATGATAATGCATCGGCCATCCGTTTAACGCAGTTGTTGGGCACTGGTCAACAATTAATTTCATTCCTTCGGCATTTGTCCGAAATTTCAGAAGATGAAATACAGGCCATAGTAGCATTTATTCAAACGACAATCTTCGCAGCGTTAAATAACAAGGAAATAAATAACCGGGCGCCGCACAGGTATCAAACAATTTTTACGTTTAAAGCTTTGCTGCAATACTTTTTTGTTCACCAAATATTAAATATGAAAACCTTCCTTGAGCTTTGGTGGGCGGATGTGATCAAAAACCAGTACCTGTCAATAAATGAACAGAAATTATTGTCGGAGTTTGTCAGCCGGGAACCATCATTTTCAGCAGCCGCGGTGTCAAAAATATATACAAAACAAACGCGGCGGTGGGCGGATGAATTGCGCAATATTATCCTGGATACAATGCCCGGCCCGTTGGCTGAGCCTAAACAAAACGAAACCAAAGCGGCCGATGTTACCACCTTTTATGTTGAAAATGCAGGCGGCGTATTATTGTACATCTATCTGAAAAAGGTTTTTTTAGAAACGGGGCTGCTAAATGACGACCTCTCATTCGTCAGCCAGGAGTCGCAAATGCAGGCTGTGCGGTTGTTGGAGTTTATAATTTGCGGCCATTATAATTTTAAAGAGTACGACCTTGTGCTGAACAAGGTGCTTTGCGGCTATGACATCGGGGCTCCGGTTATCGAGGTGGAGGACGTTCCGGGCTACGATATTTCAAAAGCAAACCGGTTATTGCTTTCCGCAGTGAAAAGCTGGCCGAAAATCGGTAATACATCTGTGGAAGGTTTCAGGGCCAGCTTTTTGTTTCGCAATGGCAAACTTAGCCAGGAAACTAATAACTGGCTGTTATATGTCGAGCGCAAAGGAATAGATGTTTTGATGGATTCATTGCCATATCCTATTAGCATAATAAAGCTTCCCTGGATGAAAAAACCCCTTTATGTGCAATGGTAAAGCCCTATCAATATAACGCCCGTCATTTAGAAAATGAGCTGCAATGGCTTGCAGATGTCATCAGGCAGCGGTATGTGTGTCATCGGGATAACAAAAAACCAGATTTGGATATAGAAGACTTAACTGCACCGGATCTTTCGGCATTCGATTCAATTTACAAAACCGTAGTAATCGAATGTAACCGGATCAACGCTGTTCGCATTGTTCTCCTGCTTGCACTCATACCTAATATAAGACCGTTTTTTTTAGATGATATTACCAATGCTCTGGTGAATTCATCTGCTGAAAATGCATGGCCTGCAAAAGCCGGTACAGTTCCTACCATTGATCTTGCTCTTTTTATACTTGCCGGCGACAATCTTGAAAAACGGTTCTATTATCAGCAAATGTTCAGCCCGGGTACATTCCTGATTCAAAATGGCATTTTGATCATTGACTGCGATTCGGCGCATGAAATACAGTTGCAGCAGCCTTTAAAAATATCGCCCGAATATCTTTCCCTGCTAACCGTAGGCAAGCCATATAAGCCGGGCTTCTCGATGGCTTTCCCTGCAAAACGAATTGAGACCGGACTGGATTGGAGCGATCTTGTACTAAGCAATAGCACACTTGAACAGGTAAATGAAATAAACTTATGGATCAGGCACAGTAAAACGCTGCTGCACGAATGGGGATTGGAAAAACGGCTTGCACCAGGTTACAAAGTATTGTTCTATGGCCCGCCTGGCACAGGTAAAACTTTTACCGCATCGTTAATTGGCAAACAAACAGGGTTTGATGTGTATCGCATTGATCTTTCAATGGTTATTTCAAAATACATCGGCGAAACGGAGAAAAACCTGTCCGGCATTTTTAACGCCGCCAGCGACAAGGAATGGATATTGTTTTTTGATGAGGCCGATGCTCTTTTTGGCAAACGCTCCGATTTAAAGGACTCGCATGACCGGTATGCCAACCAGGAAGTAGCTTATTTGCTGCAGAAAATAGAAGAACATAATGGCGTGGTCATCCTGTCGTCGAACATGAGAAGTAATATAGATGATGCCTTCACGCGCAGGTTTCAAAACGTCATTCATTTTGCGATGCCGACAGCAGCCGAACGATTGCAGATATGGCAGCAGGCTTTTTCAATCAAGACAGTGCTGGCCGGCAATGTAAACCTGGAGTATGTAGCGGCGCAGTATGAACTGAGCGGAGGCGCCATTATGAACGTAATACGCTATGCATCGCTGAAGGCCCTTGAGCAAAGCAGTAACATTATACAGATGCATGATATCGTAAAAGGTATTCGGCGCGAGTATAACAAAGAAGGAAGGACGGTTTAATGCCAAATGCCGGCAACAAGCGATTGCCTGCAATAATGTTTAATGAATTTTAAATAACTGAACATGGGTTTTCTGAGTAAGTCGTCAAAGTCGGAAGCGGGCCATAGCAGCGCTTTGCCGACTGTTGGCGGTATGCCTTTGCAGGCAAAATTGCGGTACGGACAGCCCGGCGACAGTTATGAGCGCGAAGCGGACCGGGTAGCGGACAGCGTGGTAAGCAACAGCAAAAGCGGCCAAACTTCAGCTGCATCGCCGGCACTGGCCCAGGGTGTGAGCGGTGCAGTTCAAAAAAGTGCTGATGAAAAAAATAACAGTGAAATAAACAAGGAAGACCCCGTACAGAAAAAAGCCGCGCCCAATAAAGAAGAAAAGCCTGTTCAAAAAAAGGCGACCGACAAACAGGACGACAATAGAATGCTTCAGAAGAAGCCTGCGGACGAAAAGAAGGAAAAGCCCGTTCAAAAAAAACAAGCGGACAAAGACGAAAAACCAGTTCAGAAGAAAGCTGCGAATAAAGACGAGAAACCTGTCCAGAAGAAAGCTGCGAATAAGGACGAGAAACCCGTCCAAAAAAAGGAGGCCCCGAAAAAAGATGAAAAGCCTGTTCAAAAGAAAGCGGCCGGGGAGCCTGAAGAAAAAGAAGGCGGGCAAAGCAACAACCGCAAGGCAGAAGACCCGGGAATAGAGCGGGAAATTATGGCCGGCAAAAACGGCGGCAACCCTATGGCAGATGATGTGCGCAAAGAAATGGAACACCAGTTCGGCCAGGATTTTACGCACGTTACCATCCATAATGACGGGCAGTCGCACGAGCTGTGCCGCAAAATAAACGCACAGGCATTTACACATGGCAGCCATATTTATTTTGCTGAAGGTAAATACGATCCGCAAACCACCGACGGCAAGCATTTACTGGCGCACGAGCTGACACATATTGTGCAGCAAAACGGCAAGGTGCAAAAGATGGTGCAGAAAGCGGCGGATAAGGCGACGCCTAAAGGGGCAGCCAAAGGAGCTGCAGATCCTAAAGCTGTAATTACCCCTGATACATATGTCAGCACTATAAATGGGACGATCACAAAGGGCGCGAAATCGATTACGATACCCCAACTCAGGATACCTAAATTCAAAGAGGCTCCTATCACACCTTCTTCTGATCTGACTATTCGGCCAGGGCGCAAGCAAGGAGAAAAGAGAGATACCGACCAGCGAAAAATTTGGGAAGATAATGCAAAAACTGGTTCGGGGCTTGAGTCGGCTTTAACCACAAAACTTGCTAAAGCGGCCGCCTTTGGCAATGATTCTAACCCCGTTAAATACATGAAAATCGGAAATCAAAAACCCGACAAATCCAATTTTATTGTGGGTAATCAGACGGAGATAAGAAACCGATTATTAAGGCCGTATTGGAAGCCAACTGGCGACATTCAGCTTTATGAAGTGGACCATAAGAGAGAGTGGCAATTGAATGGTGACGATGTAATTAGTAATATGTGGCTGCTTGAAAGAACTGCAAACGGATCAAGTGGTAGAAATATAGCGGATGAAATTCAATTGAAAGTTGGCACTCTTCTCAGTGCATCTGCAGACACTGTAATTTGGGACAATAAGGTGGCTCCTCCTTTCGATGATGTTAAACGTGATTATGCCATCAAATTCCAAGAAGTCGTTCCTGATCTCGACCTAAAAAGTGATAGTAATCCGCCAGATACTTATACGCTTAAACAAATACAAGATGGAGTCCAGATGGCACCGGTTCACCCATTGTCCTTAAAAGAAGTAACAGACGCCGGTTTAACAAGTGATCCAACACATCTCGTTATTTTTAATAATGCACACGGTGGTAAAAGATATCGGTTAAAAATCCCTTCTGCTACTGCAGGCGAAGTCAAATTTGACGATAAGAAATTTCTCCCCGGCTTTACGCCGTCCACTGCTGCATTGTCACCGGGTCAGTCAACAATAGCCTTGTTGAAAGGAGTATTGTGGGCAGACAATAAATTAGCTGATGCCATGTATGTCGAAATTCCTGTCAGTTCAATGGATGGGATACCCAATACCGGGGTTTTAAATGTTGGCGCGCTTGAAAGAGGTATTAGAAAAGGCGAGGTGCATATCAAACCATTTAGTCCTATTAAGATCAATACCTTTGATGTTGACGGTGTCGGCGACATGCTGATCACCGGCAAGATAAATACCGGTATACCGATCATAGACGGGGCCGATATTGATTTTGTTATCCGGGGCAATACAATAAGCATCGAGAAAACTTTTTCAGGGGGTGAGTTCAAATTTCCCGGTCCGATCAAGGTCCCAAGTTCATCGATCACGTTTTCAATTAATTCCGACCACGATATTAAGGCTGCGGGCGATGCAGCGGTAGAAATAAATAATGTTGCAAAAGGGAAGATTCACGCCGAGGCACACAAAAGTATTGGGAAAGGCAAGGGTGACGATTCCGGCTTTTCTATTGCCGGGCACCTGGAATTCGATAAAAAGCTGTTCAATGGGCACGCTTCCATTGATGTTGCATATGATACTAAAACCGGTTTGGGAATTGGCGGGGAACTAATAATGAAGCCTGATGATAAATCAGCGTTTAAAACGGCAAGTATAAAAGTTCAATATATCAACAATGTTCTTGAAGCAAGTGGTGAAGCCACATTTAAGCTAAAGAGCATTAAGGAGGTTAAATTACATATCCTTTTCACCAAAGATTCCGCTGAAATAGACGGTGATATAAAGCTTGGCAGTATCCCGGGAATAATTAAAGATGGAGAAGGGCAGTTTAAACTTGAAAAAACAGGCGACCAGTACGATGTTGGAGGAAGCGGAACTATAAATCCGGATATAAAAGGGCTTTCACTGGCGGTCAATTTCACGTTCCACAACGACATGTTCCTTGTGGATGTTACAATACCTAAATTTGAATACGGACGCCTTTCAGGCAGCTTAAATATCGGGATCACCAACCAGGCGCTTGGTTCAGACGGTAAGCCGACCGGCAAGGCGGGCGACGATTACCGCGCATTTGGCGAAAGCAGCCTAAGTTTGCACATCACCGACGATATCATCGGCAAGGCCACGCTAATATTCCCCGAAAACGGCGAAATGGAAGTAAAGGGAGATATTATCCTGCCTGAAAAATTTGAAGTAGTGCCGCCTATTTTAGACATTAACCAAAAGCCGATTATTGAATTCCCGGAAATAGATATACCCCTGTTTGCAATCCCCCTGGGTGTTACCAGCATCGGGCTTGACGCGTATATTGCCCCTCGCTTAACAGGAGATGCGCACCTGGGCCCCGGGTACCTTACCAATATTGGCGTACACGTTGATTACAAACCATCGGAACCCGACAGTTTAACCATTATCGGAACAGCTGACTTTGATTTTAGAGCCGATGCAAGCATTACTGCAGGAGTTGGCTTTGGCGTCAAGATCGATGCAGCCATCGCATCTGTAAAGGGTGGTATTGATATATCTGCTACGGCAGGAATCAAGGCTGAACAGCCTGTTATGAAAGGCGCGGTTAAGTATAATGCCGCAACCGGGTTTGAGTTAGATGGTGACGTTAAAGTCATCGGCGACCCGTTTCTCTCGTTTAAAGCAGATTTGGATATTACCGGATCGGCAGGCGTTTGGCCCCTAAAGGTTTCACACACCTGGACACACAACCTGGGCGAAAAAAATGTTGACCTGGGTATCCCGATAGGGTTTTCCTTCCACTTCGGATATGCTAACCATAAACCCGACTTTCCGACCTTTGATAAATGGGACTGGAAGTACCCCGAATTTAATAGAGATCTGATGAAAAAGATAAAAGCACAGTTGATCGATCCGGTGGTTGACGATATTTTTTAGATTTTCCCGATCATCGGATCGCCGGACTTAAAATGGGGATAAAAAGCACCCTGACAGGTCTTTAGTACAACGAGGTTATTTTGAACAGATCAATATTGATGTACGACAAATTAATAAAATATTAAACCAGGAGGACCTAAATATGCCTTTAGCCCAATTTTCCATCTATTCGCCGCAGGATTTTCAGAAATATATCTTGAATACCTCGTTTACCAGGCAAATAACCATGATACAAAACCATCATACCTGGGAACCGGATTACCGATCAATAACGGCCGCCAATGGTGAAATGTATTGGCTGGAGGCGATGAGGAGTTTTCATATTCATAATAACGGGTGGAGTGACATAGGGCAAAATATCACTTCTTTCCCGTCAGGGAATATTGGTTTATGCAGGCCTATCGATATTACCCCGGCGGGCATTTTTGGGGCAAACAAGGGGGCAATATGTATAGAAAATCTGGGCAATTTTGATGCCGGGCATGATATCATGACGCAGGCGCATAAAGACACCATTGTATTTGTAAACGCATTGCTTTGCATAAAATTTAACCTTTCGCCGGTTAAGGAGCAGGTTGTTTACCACCATTGGTTTGATAAAACCGGGAAAAGGTTTAGTGATGATAAGGTCAACAATAACCTTGTTGGCGATGAACAGAAGACTTGCCCCGGCATCGCTTTTTTTGGAACCAATACTATTGCTTCGGCAGAAATTAATTTCTTTCCGTCTATTAAAAATAAAATTGGGCAATTAAGCGGCTCGCCTTTGCAGTCGCCGGGGCTTAAAATTGTAAAAGCCGATGTGCTGAACGTACGCAGCGGGCCCGGCACCTCATTCCCTGTTTTACGCACGATAACACGCAATACCCAGGTAAGGGTGTTTACAACCCTGGACGGGTGGAGCAAAATAAGCAACACCGCCGACGACTGGGTTTACAGCGCTTTATTAACCTGACACTTATGTAAATATTCTTTTAAACCTCATAAAATGGAAATCATGATCACATTTATCAAAGCAAGGAACTGGAAGGGCGCAGAATGGTTATTAACCCTTTGCCTGACGCTCATTTTTGTAACGGTTATCTATTTTCTGTTACACCTGCATTATAAAGGCACTGACCATAAGAAATTTGATACCACGCAACTGGCGGATATTGACAATGTGCTGGCGGTTTACCCCGATACCGTACCGGCAAAGCTAAAAACCGATACAGGCGTGGCCCGGAACACGTATATCCTGTCGATGAGGGAGAAGCGCGATCAGTTATTGTTCACCTATTTTAAAAATGAATATGATAACCAGGTCAGCGAAGACAGGTTAAAGCAACTGGATAACTTATTGGTCGGATTGGGGTCAAAAGATGTTAAATCATACCTCACAACCAAGGAATTGATCGTAGATGATTTTTTCTGGTTTACCGGCCCGCTCACCTATTTAGAAGTATTATTTTGGGCGCTTTTTGGCGTATTGATAAGCCTGATTTATTATGTCAGCATTGCCAACGGGCAGGCGCTAAAAGTAGCCGGCGATGCCGACACGGGGCCATTTGATCCGTCTGAAATTTCGGGGCAGGTTTCAAAATTGTTTTATGCGCCTGTTTGCGCGTTAGTTTTGGTATTAGGGTACAACTTATTATCAGCCGATAATAAAATGACGGATATAAGCCTTGGCAAGGGCTTATTGCTGTTCTCATTTATTTGCGGCTTCTTTTCGGGTCGTGTTATAAAATTTATCGACAGGCTTAAAGACTTGGTTCTTCCTATAGGCGCCACCACCGAGGCTGCCGACAAGACTGACAGTACCGATGGCCCAAAAAATGTTTCGGACGTCACCGTTAACTTGCAATTGGCGCCGGATATTTCGGAGTCACCCGACGGCGCAGCTATCGTAGATGGTGGGTTTAATTCGGCAATTGTAACGATCGGGCCTGCAGAAGGGGGTGATATTATTACACTAACGCAGCCTGCCGAGGACCAGGGGGCCAGTTTCACAACAAAAGGATTGCCGTTTGGCAAATATACTTTATCGGCAACTATGGCATTTAAAAAGGCTGAAACCATCCTGAATCTTTCAGCGAGTCAGTCGATTGAGGTGAATGATACTTTAGAAAGCTTTGAATTGGCATTAGATAAAACGGCAACCGACGGGTAGTCACTTATTTAAGGCGTATGCGTTTTGGCTTAAAAAAGAGCAGAGCGGAGTGCTAACAATAGGTTTTGGAATGCTAAATCATATAATAGTTGGACATTTCGCTTAGTCTCTTCATGTTAAGCAGGAACAGCGCGATCACAAACAAGCGTCCAGCTCCATTTTTTTTGAGTTTATTTTTCATATCGAACAATTTTATTTATGAAGCGACTAATCAGCTGGATTAAATTTTCATAAACGACCTGTAATCCGCCAGGCGTTTTACTAACGATTTATTATCAGCAACTATTTTTGCTCTTTCTTTTTCGCCTGCCAGTAGAATTATATACCCGTACGGCGCCTTATTTTTTCCGAGGAACATGGCCTCAGGGTTAACCAGCACCGGGCCGTCCGCCTGGCCATCCGGTATGTTGCCTATATCGGCATTTGTCAGGTACGGGGCATAAAACATGTAGTGCGGCATCTCCATGGTCATCACGTTATGTTTGTCGGGTTTTCCGGGGTAGGTGCGCATTATCGGTCCGAGCATATAGGAAAGGCCAGGCTTGGCAGGGGCCTTATACACCCCTTTTTTAATCCTGTCAACTACAATATCCCTAACCTGCAGGGCTGTAAATTTACCCGAGGCCCTCATTGCCGCCACGTCCTGGTAAATGGGAAAAATTGCCCTGGCGCCTTCAGCATCATAACTGATAGCTGTAATTACGTCGTTCCTAAACTCACCCCACTCCCAGGCAGTTCGCATAACAAAACATATAAACCCATTCGATCCCTTACGGGCTACATAATATCCCTTTGCGGGGTCTAGCAAATAAATAGTAGCGCCCGGGCGCAGTTGCGGCGGCAATGCGCTCAGCGCATAGTCGGTTTCCAGCGCTGCCGGCATTTTATCCAGTTTGGGGTCTGCCGGCTTTTGCGCAAAGCTTTGAAGAGCGCTAAACAGGAGGACAAAAAAGAATAATGTTTGCCGGTATTTTTTTGTAAGGTTGGTCATGGCATTTGTTTATGTTGATGTTCACTTATCATGCTTTTGGTATCACAGCCTCCTGCGTCAAAACGCATTTCCAACCACCGTTCTGCCAGCGCCAAACATCCGTTTGGCGCTCGTGTATGTCGAAGATTTTGCCTCCTAACACGCCTGCCAGTTCAACTTTCGTCGTCACCAGCGCAATAGTTCCGTACAAACGCACCCTGGGCTCTGAAAGCGACATGGTCTTTAGCACCCGGTAACCAGACCGTATCCCACTAGGAAATATCGAAGGCCCTTCATCCACATCACCGTCTGAAGGAATAACGGCCCAGTCTTTATCCAGCATACGGTAAATTCCTGCGGTGTCATTCGTCTGCAAGGCCCTTGCTAATTCCTGGTCCGCAGCCAGCGCATTTTCTGTCGTAGGTCCGATCTCAGGTTTTACTTTAACCGCACTTCCGAACGTTACGGGCACCCATCCATTTGATATAATTAAAAGGATTAAAACTATCGGGATTGTAATGAACAAAATACTTTTTAAAATTAATGTTTTCTTTTTAGGCTCCGCCTTATTATCAACAATATTATGACGGAGACCATTCCCGTTGATTTGCTTTACCGTTATTGCACTTGCCGCCCCGTTGCCATTTTGCGATTTAAAGTCCCGCCAGTTTTCGTAACCTAAAAATTGTACCAGCGTATCCAGGGTATGGGTATTTGGCAGGCTGTCATATTTCACTTTTCCCCAAATCCTTTTTAAAGTTACATGACTTAGCGCCACGCGGGTACGTTCCTGTATCTTCTCGCTTAATATCATAAAATCCCGGTTGGTCCATTCATCACTGTCGCCCCATCCGGTCTTTGACTCAAATAGCTCTATTGCTTTTTCTATCAGAAACGCATCATTATTCATATCACAAAATCAAATATTAAGTACAGTGGGCACAATAAACGAGGCAAATACAAAGGGAACTTCTGCCCTCTTATTTTGCCGAATTATTAGGATAATTTATCCCAGGTCCAAAAAAACACTCGTCGGACGTGATTTTTCCGTCCTTTAACTTAAAATGGTCGCAGTTCCGAAATAATTTGCCAGTCGTAGTCCAGCCATTGGTAATTACAACGACATCATCTCCGTTTATAACAACCTTATCCACATCAAATCTTTTGATCTTATAGGCGTTTGGCCAGCACCTTTCCTTAAATTTCTTTACGCTGATATGATCATCAACCGGGCTGGAGAAAGTAAATCCGTCAGCGAAAATTTGCTGCAACGAATTCCAATTTTTTTTCTCGAAAGCGGTAAAAAAAGCCTTAACGACCTTTTCATTCAGTGCATTTTGGGCCCCTGCTGCCTGCGGCGTTGAGCTCTGGGCAAATCCTGCCATGCAAGATAAAAGCACGCTTACTAAAAGAGCTTTGCCAAAAAGACTAGTCAATTTCATAATTTTTTGTTTTACTGTTATAGACAATTATCAACGCCATTACCGGACATCAAATGTTTATTATTTTTTTTCATGATCCCGCCGTGTGCCCGCTATGCTGCATGTTAATGCGCGCAAAATACTTTTGGATGGTCAGGTCAAGAATGGGCAGTTTATTAAAATAGGGGTTCCGGTGAAGATCCATCAGGATACGATAGGCCTTGTCGTTTTGGTGATTGTACTGCAATGCCACCGCATAATTTATTTCGGCAAAGGGGCTGGGGTAAACTTTTAAGAGCATGTCATAATATTTGCAGATGGCTTCCCAATCGGTATCTTCAAACCTGCGTGCGGCGCAGTGCACACAGGCGATAGCGGCTTCAAGGTGGTAGGGCGAAAAGACGGAATCTTCTGATTCGGCTAATAAAAAGCAGGCAAGCTTTATCAATGATTGCTCCCAGAGCGTTCGATCCTGGTACTCAAGCTCAAGGGCATTACCTTGCGCGTCAAAGCGGGCGTCGAACCGGGCGACATTAAAAAGCATGAGCGCCTGCAGCGCTTTGGTTTCCGGGTTGCACAACGGACTGTCAAACAAAAATTTATTGAGCATTAGCGCATCTTCGCACAAAATTTTTCCCTGTCTTATTTTTTCGCCCGATTGTTTGTAGCCCTCGCTAAATATGAGGTATATTATTTTATGCATGACCGAAAGCCGCTCTACCGAATAACCATAATGCCCGGTGGATAAAATCAATGACTCGCTTTTTATCTTTTGCCTTGCACGGTACAGCATTTTTTCAATGGCATCCGGTTCCGCCCCAAACAGCAGGGCAATATTTTCAACCTTGAGATTAAACACATATTTAAGGGCCAGCACTATCTGCGTTTTTGGCGTCAAATGCGGATGACAGCAAGCCATCAGCATCCGCAATTGTGCATCTTTGAAACCGTCTTCAGAAATCTCGTCCGCGGCTACCGGCACTGTTTTGGCCAGGGATAACTCTGCAGTTTTAGCATTTTTTTTAAGCAGGTTGATGGTTTTGTTTTTGCAGGTTTGATAAAGCCATCCGGAAGGATTTTCGGGTATGCCCGTCTTTGGCCAGTGTACTGCAGCCGTTGTAAAAGCTTCCTGCACGATATCTTCTGCCCAATCAATAGGCAATTGCCGGAAACGCTGCAAGATCAGCGAGATCAGTTGACCGAATCTTTCTTTATAAAGAATTTCTACACGCTTCTCAAATTCATTCATTATTCACGCCGTATATGGTGGCAATCGGGCGCACCTCTATCACACCCAGGCCGCCTGGCAGCAACGGGCAGGTCTGGGCAATGGCTGCTGCCTGTTCAATGTTTTCTGCCCGGATAATCTGATAACCCGAAATCCCTTCGCGGGCCTCAATAAAGGGGCCATCAGAAAGAATTTGGTCCTTGGTTACATATCTGCCTGTTGTAAGCAGGGGCTCCCCCTTGATAAAGTTGCCGGTTTCGATCATGGAATCAACCCACTTGAGCATCATGGGTATGTTAGCAAATCGTTCTTCATCGGTCAGTTTGCGCATCTTAGCCAAATCCTCCCTTATAATCAGCATAAATTTTTCCATGATTTGTCGTATTAATTTTCTATTTTATAGCATAGCTTAACCCAACCCCATAGAAAAAACAATGTCCCATACAAAAACCGGACATTGAGGGAAACAAAAATTTACATCAATGATTCCATTTTGCATAAAACTACTGAACACTGTGTAAATCAAATTGTTGTATTTATGCAAATTTCCAAAATCCGCAAATAGTGAAACGAAGATATTTTTGTCCTGCTTTCAGGCTATTAATACCGGCGATGGTTTTCTTATTTTGCCTTATTGTTAGGGTAACCTACACCCGGGCCAAAAAAACATACAAACTGCTGTATTTTACCATCTTTTAATGTAAAATATTCCGTGTTCCATAATACTTTGCCGTCTTTAGTCCAGCAATGATAGTTTACAAAGGCATTATCTCCGTCAACCATAAGCTTATCAATCTCAAATTTTTTGATGTTGGCGGAATTTGGCCAGCACTTTTGCTGATATACTTTTATATCAATAGGCTTAAGATCAACCGGGCTGGTGAAAGTAAACCCGTCGGCGAGAACAGATTTCAACATGTTCCAGTCTTGTTTCTCATAAGCGGCATAAACCGTTCTAACTACTTTTTCGTTGGATTGCCTGGTACCCTGGGCGGTACAATGGATGGTAAGCAAGAGCAGCGCAGTCGCAAATAAGCACCCAAGCGCATTTTTTTTGAACGTATTTTTCATATCATATAATTTTAATTTATTTTTAATTGTCATGTCTTTTTTTGCCACAATAGCCACCGTTTCCTGCAAAACGGAAAGGCTAAAGTCGAAAAGGTTTATCTTTCGCACAACCGTTCTTGAAAGAAACTAAGAAAGGTTGTAAAAAAAAGTCATCTACCTCGCGTACATGACTTTTTTAATTAACTATTAACCGATCAAACTATTAACTAAATCTCTGATCAGCTGTTATAAATATAAGTCCCGAAAAACGATTTGAATGAGTGAATTCTACCAATTTTTAAAACAAGTTCGCATTAAAACCGGAATACTTTATATCAATTTATCTTTTCGCGCAGCTTTAATCGCGTCTGCTTTTGAACCAACATCAAGTTTAACATAAACGTTTTTTATATGTGTTTTTACAGTCTCCGAATCAATAAACAAATCACTCGCAATCTGCGACCGACTTTTGCCTTCACTTACCATCTCCAATATTTGAGTTTCGCGCTTTGACAGCGGTGACTGCTGATTTTTTTGAAAAGATTTTATCACCATTCGCGCCACGTTGGTGCTCATGGGGCCACCGCCCTCGCAAACCTCCCTTATCGAGTCGATGATTTTTGTAATCGGGCTATTCTTTGTCAAATAACCGGAGGCGCCATTTGATAATGCATTAAATATCTGGTATTCCGACTCATAGACGGTGAGCATGATTATGTAGCATTTGGGCAATTTTTTTTTAATCCAGGGTATGGCATCAATACCACTCGTGCCCGGCAACTCAATATCAAGCAATACTACGCTTGGGTTGTCATTGACGATCTTTTTCGACGCATCTTCAAACGACGCATAGGAATTAGCCACAAAAAAACCGTCAACATCATTGATCAGCGCAGTGTAGCCATTCCTTAACACTTCGTCATCTTCAATGATCACAATGGTCGTATTTTTCATCACTTCAATGTAAATGTGGTACCTGTTTAATAACCAGGGTAACACTTGTACCTTCGCTTATCGATGATCGTGTTTCAATTACCCCGTTTATCTTTTTTGCCCGGTTATTTATATTCCTCATACCATTACCGCTTTTTACGGTAGCCATATCAAAACCTTTACCATCATCTTCAACAGCGATACTTATATAATTGTCGTGATTTAAAACCGCGGATGCTTTAACGTTTTGCGCGCCGGAATGCCTTAACGCATTGTTAAATAACTCCTTAAGTATCATGGTTATATTACGGCCATAGCCCATTGGCAAAATTATTTCCTTAAAGGTATCGTTTGTTAAATCAGATGTAAAGCTTATGGCTGTATTTAAAAAAAGATCGATCCCAAATTCTTTTACGTGCGTCAAAACCTCTGACAGCCGGTCGTTGTCGGGGTCAAGCGCCCACAAAATATGTTTACTGCCCGTAAACAAGGCATCTGCATTTTCCTTTATCTGGTCGATGATTTTTTTTTGATCGGGCAAGCCCGGATCGATCTTTTTATAAAGTATATCTGAAAGAACATTTATCCTGGTTAACTTATTCCCCAGGTCGTCGTGAAAATCTTCGGCGGTTTGCTTGCGGATCTTCACCTGTTCTTCCAATCTCAGATGCGCGATCAGTCTTCTTTTTTGCTCCTCTTTTACCCTGAAATATTTCCATGTAGAGACGCCGGTTAAAAAAAGAAGCATAACTATTGCCACTTTAAACAAAGCGGTTTGATAATAGGCGGGTGTTATTTGGAACGAAAAGCTTGCAACATTTGATGATGCCCCCGCAAGGTTGTACGCCTTGACCGAAAAAGTATAACTACCAGGCGGCAGCGAAGGATAATCAACAACATTATTGTTTACCTGCGCGCTAAAACGCGAATCTAATGGCCACAATTTATAACTATATAAAACTTTATGCGGACTTTTTAAATAAACACCATTAAAACTAATGGAGATGTGGCTGTTATTGAAGGGAAGCTCTAAATTTTGGGGTTCTCTATAACCATTTTTGTACGTGTACTTAACATTTTTCTCATTATGAAATGATACATCCTGTATTGTTGTGTATGGCGCGGAAAATCCGTGGGAACCCAAATCGTTTTTAACTACAAGCAGCCCCCTTGTTGTTCCGATAAAAACCTGGTTATCGTGAAACAAAATCGCATCCTGGTTACATTCAACAAACAGGTTACTAATATTTTCATTTATTATTTTTTGAAACGTTCCGTCATTTTTAATTTCAAATTGGTTAACACCACGCCCGGTTCCCACCCACAATACCTCATGCCGGTCAACATCAATGCTGTAAACACTGGCCGAGCTTAAGCCGTTTTTTTCATTTAAATGAACAACAGGGCCGCCATGGGGATTCCAGATAAATAATCCGTCGTCAAATGTCCCAATGTAAATGCGCCCTTTATAATATTTCAAACACAATACATTTGCACCTTTTAAGAAATCGGCCCTGAAGCCCTGATCTATTTTCTTACCCGTTACCAGGACAATGCCCTGGTTCGATCCGACCAATACCGAATCACGGCCGGTCTCGATCAGACCTGTGCACAGAAAGTTAATACCAGCGATTTTTTTAAACCCTTTATCCCAATAATAACATCCATTACTCGTAATTATCCAAAATGTTTTCATCTGATCTTCCAGTATAGCGTTAAACGATATGCTGGTATCACGTTTATTCCTGGGATAAAACCGGGTAAAATCTGGCCCGGCTTTCTTCCATAATCCTTTTAGCGTTACTATCCATATGTTATTTTCCCTGTCCCTGTATAAACAATGAAAAACATCAGTCGCATCCATCAAAGGAATTTTAATTTGGCTTATTTTTTTTCCGTTATAAGATAATAACTTGGTCCCGCCCGTCATCAGGACGTTATTGTTCTCGTCATTGAATAGTTGCAATATTGGTTCGTTAATACCCTGGGCCTGATCAAAAAATAAAAAACTATCCCCGTCGAACCTAAATACGCCAGCCCCGCTTGTGCCAAACCATACATTGTTATCAACATCATTAAAAATGTCATAAACCGGGTAATTGGTAAACCCATTAGTTTCGTCAAAATATTCCAGGTTATTGTTCTTAAAATAACAAGCCCCTTTGTTTGTCCCTATCCACAACCCATTTGAATTGTCCTGCGCTATGCAGCTAATCTGGCTTGCGCCGTTTTTTTGCAAGTCCACGTTTATCTGCTTTATGGTGTTGTTCCTGGCAGAAAACACCTTGGTGCCGGTTGAAAAGTAAATAGCATCATCAGCATTTCTATCTACTATAAATTGGCTGACGAAGGTGCCCTTTGGGAGATCGAGAGGTATAATGTTGATCCATTTATGATTCCGTAAACAATATATCCCCTTATTTTGCACGGCAGTAAGCACCTCGCCGCTCTTATTTATGGTTATGGTTGTTACCGAATCTTCGGCCCCGGTAATATTTATATAAGCCACGCAGCCTCGGCTTATTCTGAACAAACGCTGTCCTGCCAACCCCCAAATGTTATCCTGGTTGTCGGCAACTAATGCGGTCGCGTTGATCAACAAATTATGGTTATCCCCTATAAACCTGGTGACCTTGTCCCCATAAAAATAATACAGCCCTTTTGCATTGCCGCACCATATCTTTCCGCTATGGTCTATTGTTAATCCACTTACCAAAGTTGTTAAACGTTTATCTTTGGTTAATGGTGTAAATGTTTTACCGTCAAACCTGTCGAGTCCCAGAAACGTTGCTATTAACAGGCGATGATTATTGTCCTGTACGATCTGTGTTGCCTGCGACTGAGAAAGACCATCCTCGATACCATAATTGGTGAAACTATACTTTTGGGAAAGGGCAACTGAAGGCCATAAGCATATAGCCCAAACAAAGCATTTAATTACTATTGATCTTCCCTCAACAAAACTTGAGATTTTATATATCATCTGTCTAAAGGCAAAACCAATTTAGTTTACTTTTAATATAAATATCAGCATCGAAAGCTTGACTACAATACAATTTGTTAAAAATGTTATCATTCCTTTTCAAAAATCAATCCATGCAGCGAGATCCTCTTTAGTGTTTCATAAGTTACCCTTCTGCATTCAGTGTCCTCCTCCGTGTCTTCCGGGGTTTTACCGGCCCGCATCATCAGGACACAGAAAGAAAAAAAACCTCCCCAAATCCCGATAGCTATCGGGATAGGGGAGGTGGAGAGGGATAAAGCGACCGGTGCCCTACGTTCTCAGTGCCTCCTCCTTTTCTTCGCGGTAAAAAATTACCGCATTATATCTTCAGAACAATGCCTTATGCTACATAAGTTCTATATGTCCCGGGGGTAAAATGAAATCTATTTTTAAAAAGCTTGATAAAGGTGCTCGGGCAAGTAAAGCCAACAAGGTTAACAATCTCGTTCAAGGTATAATCAGTGCTTTTCAGCATATGCCTTGCATTGTCCAGCCTGATTTGAATTAAATATTGGTGAGGGGAGCAGCTATAAATTTGTTTAAAAGTGCGGAACAAATGAGTCGGCGATAAACAGGAATGCGCACTAATATCCTCCAGGCTTATATCCTGGTTGTAATTGCTTAGCATAAAATCCTTGGCCAGGCTTAATCTTTTAAATAATTCATCCCGCGTGCTGGCATTTAACGCATCTAATCGTTTGCTTTTATTCAATACCTCTTTGTAATAAAGGCGATAAAAAAGCAGCAGGGCATGATAGATGTAATCGTCAAGCAAAAGATCATCAGAATTTTCGTGAAAATGATCGAGTAAATGCGCCAGGTTGTATTTAATATCTCCTTTACATGGATAAATGGTTTCTAAAAAAGTGCTTCGTTGTATGATCTCGCAGTCAATGGGCTCCTCAAGCAGGTTTTGGTCAGATGAGGAAAATCCATATTGAAAATCCCGGAGGAATTTTTCGGAAAAAAAAATAGCGAACGTGTTCGCTATTGAATTTGAATAAATATCCCGGTCGTAGGACGTGCCTTCATTCAATATCAAAAAGTTACCCGGAAAAACCACCACGGTCCTTTTGCCAATTTTATAGGTTTCACTTCCGTTGAATACAGCCCGTAACGAAAGCTCGCTTCTTTGATCAGTATAGCTCGCTTCAGTGGTTATTTCACTGTAAAGCTTATTTTGATTATATAATACTTTAAAGGTTTTCATCAATCCGTGTAATCCCTTTTCTCCAAAAAGGTGTACCGGTTGCCCCAGGGGTCTAAGGCTTCGAATACCAGCCCTTCCGGTATATAATGCGGTTTATTTAAAATGCTTAATCCGTCCGTCGCCATGTTGTAAAAATCACGCAAACAATCGGTTGTGTTGATGATGCGTTGAACATCTTTTTTATTGTTGACATTTTCCCGGGTGACCGAAAAAATTTTATAGAAATTTCCGGAACTGTCGCAAACCGAAACGCCGTCGAGGCTTTTTGAAACAGGGTAACGATGAACAACAAATCCAAATTTTTCCACTAAAAAATTCAATGCCATTTTAGCCTCGTTCAAATACAAGGGTATACCATTTATAACTTCTCTGTCTATTACATCTCCTGGTAATGCCATAGTTCAAATTTACCTACAGTAAGCTGCGCGGCACTACCCCTAAATGGGGGAATTTGATAATTGGTAGTTTTCACCTATTTGCCCAAAATGTTACGCCGTATCATTACAATACTCGTTTCGGGAAATTTTATTAACTGATAATTCTTTTTGCCATGGGATACATTAATTCGCGCCCCCCGTAAGGCGATTTTGCTACTACAGTACCAATACAAGTACCATAATTCCATTTAAATTAATTAACATGAAAAAAAAATTACTTTTAATTATAGGTTTAAGCCTGGCGGTTTTCTTCCAGGCTTTTGCTCAAAACCGTACAATTACCGGTACGGTTACGGCCAAAGATGACGGCCTGCCTGTTCCGGGAGTATCCGTAAAGATCAAAGGAACAAATACAGGCGTTCAAACAAGCGACAACGGCAAGTATATCATTAGCGTACCGGTTAATGGCGTACTTGTTTTTTCTTATATCGGGTTTACCACCCAATCCGTTACGGTCGGCTCCAATTCGGTTCTTAACGTTATGCTGGTGCCGGTGAGCCAGCAGCTGGGAGAGGTAGTAGTGACAACCGCCTTAGGCGTTAAACATTCAGAAAAAGAATTGGGCTATTCAACCGCAGAGGTTACCGCCAAACAAGTTACCGCGACTGCTGCCACAAACGTGGCTAATGGCTTAACCGGCAAAGTGGCTGGTTTGGCTGTTTATGAATTGGATAATAGTGTCGACCCAAACATTGCGATCGTTCTTCGCGGCAACCGTTCCCTGGAAGGTGACAATAATGCACTGATCGTGCTGGACGGTGTACCTATGCCTGGTGCGTTGTTAAGTTCCATCAACCCAAATGATATAGCCGATATATCGATATTAAAAGGCGCGGGCGCCGCAGCGATATATGGTTCTGAAGCATCCAACGGTGTCGTGGCCATCACGACTAAAAGAGGGTCGTCTACGAACAAACCGACGATTACCTACGAAAACTCCGTACAGGCAGAAAAAGTGGCGTTCTATCCAAAACTGCAAACAAGCTTCGGAACTTACGGCGGCGAAGGTAATTATATAAACGGCGTTACCGGGTTTACCGAGTATGTTCCTTACGAGAACCAGGAATATGGCCCGGCGTATAACGGCCAGTTGGTGCAATTGGGCCCTCCGCTGGATAGCGCCAACGGTAAAAAGGATTTGGTGCCCTACAAAGCCTATCCAGTTAGCCCTATCGATGCTTTTTTCCAAACAGGTATTACCGAGCAAAATGATATTTCCTATTCACAGGGGGATGCTAAGAACAGCATTTTTGTCTCCGCCCAAAATGCCTACCGGACAACCGTTGTACCGGATGATAAAAATATTAGGAATGCATTTAGTGTAAGAGGGCACCACACGGATGGAATATTTTCTGTCGATTACTCGGTTGAATACAGTAAAACGACGATCAGCACTTATATAGGCAATAACAATCCTTTAAATACGCAGTACGGCATTGCATTACCCGGAAGTTATGTGACCACAGCAGGTGCGAACGACCTTTATTCGTCTATTTTACAGTTGCCGGCTTTTTACAATATTAAAGCATTCGAAGATCCAAACTCGGATCTCGGCAACGCCAGTAATTATCCGGATGCCTATGCTATCAACCCCTATTGGATAGTAGACGATGCACGGCGGAATGAGCAGCGTGATGTTTTGCTGGGCCAGATAAAATTAGCGGTCGACCCTACTAAGTGGTTAAGCATAAGTTACCATCTTTCGGACAATTTTGGTATTGACCAGGAACGTTATACCAAGGCGGAAGTTGACTTTACGCCTTACTCAGTGAGCGACCCATTTGGTGCAGGCAGTAACCCGGCTGTATTTAAAACCGGGAAATCGCCGGGATCCGTTTATGACGTTTACCAATATGGCGACGGGACTAACAATAACCCGGGGTTCGCAAGACTGCAAGGCGACGCGCTGATTGATCTGCACCATACATTTGCCAAAGATTTTAAAACCGACCTGCTTTTAGGTAACTCCATTTACCAGTTGTATGATAAGTACCAGATAACCGGGAGCAACCAGCTGCTGGTGAATGGTTTTTATAACGTTAATACTATCGGGGGGCAGCCCGTAGCCCAGGAAGCCGACTACGTTGTGCGGAATATTTCATTTTTCGGCGATTTGAATATTAACTACAAAGGTTTCCTTAACTTGGAAGGCACATTCAGGAATGAGCAGGATTCCAGGTTATCTAAAGCTGAGCGCTCATTCAATTACCCTTCCGCAAAGGTTTCTTTTGTGCCTACCGAAATAATACCTTCATTGAAAAATAATGACATTTTAACGTATGCAAAGTTTTATGGTTCAATAAGCCAGGTAGGTAACATTAACATCGGGCCTTATGAAATTAATAATACCTATGGCATAACCACCGGTTTCCCCTACGGCTCGCTGGGCGGTTTAACTGCCGGCACCACAAATTTCAGCCCTACTTTAAAGCCTGAAATAACAACGGAAACCGAAGTAGGTACTGAATTGGCCTTCTTTAAAAGCCGTTTCGACTTTAATTTCTCTTATTATAATTCACACGACCGGAACCAAACGGTTCCCATTTCTACCACTATTGCCACAGGATATTCCACTTCGATACTAAACATTGGGGAAACACAATCGCAGGGGTATGAGTTCCAGGTAACGGGCCAGGTATTTACTACCGCTGCAAGCAAATTTGGCTGGACACTTGGGGGCAACCTTTCCATTAACAATTCTAAAGTAATATCATTATTACCCGGCGTTAGCCAATTATCCCTGGGCGGCCTTGATTATGCGGTGGTTGGGCAGCCTTTCCCGCTGCTTAAAGGAACTGATTTTTTACGCGACCCGGCGGGTCAGGTTGTGGTAGGCGCAACAGGCTACCCGCAAACCGCCTCATCACTGACAACTTTTGGCAGAACAACGCCTAAATATGATTTAGGGGTTACGTCCACCTGGAGTTATAAATTCGTGACTTTAAGCGCGGTGTTTGAATATCGCGGCGGCGACGTAGTTTATAACGCGCTCGGCAACTCGCTTGCTTTTACCGGGGCATCATACTATTCAGCATCAAATGGCCGCCAGCGGTTTATTTACCCAAATTCTGTAATTCAAACCGGGCCGAATTCTTATACGCCTAATACCAGCTTAAGCGTGCAGGATGGTAATTATGGTTTCTGGCAAACTTCGCAATTCCAAAGCACCAACAGCCCGTGGGTTACCAGCGGCGCCTTCTGGAAGCTTCGGGAAGTAAACCTCACCTTTAATTTAGATAAGTTTATTAAACAAACTAAATATATGAAAGGCCTTTCCGTAGCCTTAACCGGAAGGAACCTTTTTATATGGACACCTAAGGAAAATACCTATACCGATCCTGAGTTTTCTGACACGTTGCCAACAAGCGGCGCAAGAGGGTTTAGTGATATAAATGAGCTGCCGGGCACCCGTGTGTTTGGCGGCAGTGTAAGAGTAACTTTCTAAAACTTTAAACATACAACGATGAAAAAATATATTTCAATAGTAACGGTATTTTTAACAATCGGCATGGCTGGTTGTAAAAAGGACTATCTCGACCAGGAGGTTAACCCAAACCTTCCGTCGGTCACCACGCCGCAATATACCCTGGCGGGCGCGGAAGCATCGTCGGCAGCAATTTTACCACTGGATTATCCGGAATATGCCGAATGGGGCGGTATTTGGTGTTTTAGCGGCAGTTATACGCCGGATGCCCAATTCCAGGAGTTTGCCGTTTCAATCACTGTTCCGCCCCAACCTAACGACGCCTGGGGCGACCTGTACCGTAACCTGACCAATTACAACAATTTGCAGGTTAGTTCGGAATCGGTGCCCGCGGATGCAAACTTTGAAGCAATTGCCATGATTATGAAAGCCTTTGACTTTGAGCAATTGGTAGATAACTATAATAATGTACCCTATACACAGGCGTTTCAGCCCTCAACTATTCTTTTCCCTGGTTATGACACCGGCCAGTTTATTTATAACGACCTGGTTAAACAACTGGACGCCGCTATCGCCTTAATAAGCAAAAGCGGGGCCAGTGCCATCAATCCGGGTACTTCGGATATTATTTACGGCGGCAACATGGCCAATTGGCAAATATTCGCCAACACCCTTAAATTGCGGCTGGCCATTCGCCAAAGTAATTTAAGCACTAATGCCGCACAAGCAGATTTAGCCTCCACGGCAAGTATTGGTTACATAGGTGTTTCAACGGAGGCAGATTGCCAGCCCGGTTATACCGATGCTTTAGGCAAGGAAAATCCGTTTTACGCGATATACGGATTCGATCAAAATGGTAACCCTGCAGCGGGCTATGAAACACAAAGGTCAAATATCGTGGCATCCAACCTGATGAAAAGCCTTAATGACCCCAGGGATTCCGCTTACTATAAAACGGTTTCGGGCGCCATTAACGCACTTCAGCTTGGCAATCCGGCCAATGCATCTAATGCGATATCAAGCCCGCTTGGGCCCGGCTTATTAAAAAGCCCCTCGCAGCCCGAACCGATTTTTTCTGCGTACGAATCTTTGTTCCTGCAAGCCGAGGCTGCTGCCCGGGGTTGGATACCGGGGTCCGCCAGCGCGTTTTATAATGCAGCTATTACGGCGTCATTCAACGCCGTCAACGCCCAGGGGTCTGTTACCACCTACCTGGCCCAGGCTAGCGTAGCTTACCCGGTGGCCGGCACACTTGACCAACAAGTAAAAGCAATAATAACTCAAAAATATATTTCGTTGAATAGCCTTTTCAACCTCGAAGCCTATAATGAGTTCAGAAGGACCGGTTACCCGGTATTACCGCAAAACCCGGCTTCACAGGATCCTGCAGCAGTATCTCAAACGCTTCCGGTAAGGATACCTTACCCGCTCAGCGAGTTGAATACCAACACAACAAACCTGGCTAAGCAGGGCGACATTAACATATTTACGTCAAAAATATTTTGGGCTAAATAAAAATTAAAAAAGATGAAAAAGATAATATATTCAATAACAACTATACTTATGGTTACGGCAGCGCTAAGCTTAAGCTCGTGCCTTAAAGACAGTAAGTGGTATGTAGATGTTTCGCAAGGTAAGCCACTGGTTGAATTACCGCTTGAGGCACGTAATCTTGTCGGGAACCTGGTACCCGAAGCGCTGCCTATCTCATCAACCCCACAGGTTATTCAAGTGGCTGTCAATTTAGCTTATGCCAGCACATTAAGTACTGCGGTTACAGTTACCTTAGCGCTTGATCCGGATGCGGTTACGGCTTATAACCATGCCAACGGATTGGATACCGGGGGCAACACCCCCTACACATTGCTGCCGCCCGCCGACTACTCCATACCCAGTTACCAGGTAACCATACCAGCAGGCCAGCATTTGGTTTATATGAACATAAATGTGAATACAAGTTTGGTTGATCCTTCGGGGCAATTCATTCTGCCCATAAAGATAATAAACGGCGGAGGGCAGCAGATCAGTAACTATAACGAACTGCTTTTAGCGGTTGGCGCCAAAAATCAGTACGACGGCGTGTATATTGTTACCGGTACGCTGAGTGATAATACCGATGCAACTATAACGGGGGCGTATCCGGAAACCGTTTACCTGGAAACTTCAAGCGCCAACACCAATGGCTTTTATGATCCAAATATAGGCTTTGGGCATGAAATAATAACAAGCTCAGGCGCCAGCTATTATGCGTCATTTGCGCCTGTATTTACCTTTAGCGGCAGCACCATTACAGGTGTTACCAATTATTATGGTCAATATTCGGGGGGACATTTACGGTCAGCGGTATTAGACCCAAGCGGGGTAAATAAGTATACGACAGGAAGCCCGGGCCAGCCAGGTTCTGTTTTCCAGGTTACCTATATTATGGATCAGGGCAATCCCGGTGTGCCGCGTACGACTTTCGTGGAAACCTTTACTTACAAGGGCCCAAGACCATGATAAAAAATGAATAGAATAGTGGCAAGGAGGGGCTGTCTCAAAAGGGCAGCCTCTTTTTTTGTGTAATATAAAGAAGTACGGATGTACGAGGTGAGTACGACCATCAGGGCGCTGGTGATGCTGAGCGATATTCTGCCAACCGGATTTGAATGTGGTGTATTAAACGGGCAGGTAAAACCGGGCGATACAGTTGCCATCGTCGGGGCCGGGCCAATTGGCATGGCGGCATTATTAACAGCCCGGTTTTACACGCCTGCCGAGATCATTATGATCGATACAGATCAAAACCGGCTTGGGGTTGCAAAAACCTTTGGCGCAACGCAGATCATCAACAGCGAAAATGAAAATGTAATTGAAAGGATGAATGCCCTTACGGATAATAAAGGTGTTGATGTAGCGATTGAAGCAGTTGGCGTAGCGGCGACATTTGAATTATGCCAGGCAATAATAGGCGCCGGAGGGCATATTGCCAATGTTGGCGTCCATTGCAAAAGCGTTAGCCTTCACCTGGAAACGCTGTGGTCAAAAAATATCACTATTACCACCCGTTTGGTAGATACGGTTACAACACCAATGCTGTTTAAAACAGTGCGGTCGGGCAAACTGCAGCCCCAAAAGCTCATTACCCACCGCTTTAGGCTCGACCAGATCATCGAGGCGTATAATACATTTCGGTCATGCGGCAACTGAAAAAGCCCTAAAAGTTTTAATAACGAATTGATAAACCGTAATACACCGTATTACCGATCCTTTGGAGCATAAATGAAAAACGGAATTTTACTTCTGACATGGTTAGTTGTTATAAGATGGTTGAATTTTGTTTGTCCGCGCAGGCACAGGCATCTCCCACGCACTGGTTTTGCTGCCACATATCCAGCTTTTTTATGGTTTGATCTGCAATTTCCTGCAGTGCTTCCCGTGTTAAATAAGCCTGGTGAGGGGTAATGATCACGTTGTCCTGCCTGAGCAGGTCAGCGAGGAGGTGGTCTTTGACGGAGTCGTTCTCATGATCTTCGAAAAACAGGCCCTTTTCAAATTCGTACACATCGAGCCCGAGATAACCTATTGCACCGGTCGCGAGCGCTTTTAACACATCAGCTGTATTAATCAGCGCGCCTCTTGAGGTATTGATCAGCATCACCCCTTTTTTCATCTTGTTAATCGTATCTGTCCTAATCAAATACCGGGTAGCGTCAGTCAGGGGGAGGTGGATCGAGATAACATCAGAAGTAGTAAAAAGGTTGTCCAGCGAAACCTGGGACACGAAAGTTAAATCTTCGATCACTTTTTCATCATAGCCAATAACCTTACAACCCATCCCGCTGAAAAGCCTGGCAGCTTCTATCCCCGTATGACCAAGGCCAAGGATTCCGACCGTTTTGCCCGCGAAATTGAACCCAATCAGATCATCGTTCCTGAAATTGAAATGATGTGCATTGTGATCAGCCTTTACCAGTTTTCGGTTAAGGGCAAATGCCAGCGCTATAGCATGTTCCGCAATGGCTTTGGGCGAGTACGACGGAACATTCGACAACCTGATGCCATGCTTTGTGGCTGTTTCTTTATCAATATGGCCGATGCCGACTGAACGGGTAACGATGTATTTGATGCCCAGCGCGGCCAATTGATCAATCACAGTTGCCGGCAAATCGTCGTTGGTAAAAACAATAACCGCGTCTTTCCCGGCTGCATACGCTGCTGTATCAAAATTTAAAGGATTTGATATCAGCGTTATGTCGTGTTTTTTTTGGTTGGCTTTGGCAAGAAATTCCTTTTCAAAAGGCCGTATACTGTAAGCAACCGCTTTCATTTGCAAATAGTTAATTAAGCAAAACTATTGCAAAGTATTAGTTTGAGTGGTGAGCGCCGTCAGCGGAAAAGATGATACAAATCAGTTTTTCATCCGCTCCAGCTTTTGCAGGTTAAGTACAGAGATCAAACTTCCTTTTTTGTCAATTAACCCTTCGCCCTTAAAATCCGACAATGTACGGCTCACCGTTTCAGTGGCCATGCCGGCCATTGCAGCAAGATCCTCGCGCGAAACCTTAAAGCTGTTGCCTTCTTTATCCCCTTTTGCCAATTTCACTATAGATTCGGCCATCCGTTTCCTGACCGAGTGATAAGCTAACTGCAGTAACTGCTCTTCCTTTTCTCGGATGTCAGTTGCCAGCAATTTTATAAACTGGCGGGCAATATCAGGGTACCCGTTCAGCAGTTCATCAAGTTGCTCTTTAGGAATAATACACAGTGAGCTGTCTTCCAGCGCCGTTGCCGTGTCTGAATAGGGTTCGCTGGCAAGCAGCGCCTGCACGCCAAGGTATTGATCGTTTGTAAAAATGCCGGTCATTAATTCCCGGCCATCTTCCGCCAGCTTCACGGTTTTTATCTTTCCGTTTAATATAATATACAAACCGTTCCCCTTATCGCCGTCATAGTACAATACCTGGTTCTTTTTAAATTGCCGAACTTTCCGTTCCTGGATCACCTTCTTCAACTCGGCCAAACCATTGTTTTTGGCAACAAGTTTACTTAAATGATCGAGCGACCTGCTGTAAAAATCTTCCTGGGTTTCTTTTTTCTTTAGCCTGCTTTCGATGGCATTTAACAGTTCCATATCGTCAAAGGGCTTGGTGAGGTAATCGTCGGCGCCCATTTCCATTCCTTTGCGCAGATCAATACGCTCGGCCTTCGCTGTGAGGAAAATAAAAGGTATAGTTGTGAGTTGTGGATTTTTATTGAGCAAATATAAAACGCCATAACCGTCTAACTCGGGCATCATAATATCGCACAAAATAATGTCGGGCAAGTTTTTCCGGGCGAGCTCAACACCGGCCTTGCCGTTGCTCGCGGCAAATACCTCGTAACCGGCAAGTTCCAGTATCTCAACAACATTTTCCCTGATCTCGTTGTTGTCTTCAATGATCAGCACTTTTTTGCTCATAAGGTCGAAAATGTGAGAATGAATTTGGTTCCTTTATTTAAATCGCTTTGAAAATCTATTTTTCCATTCATTAAACGGACATACCGTCCTACAATATTGAGCCCCAAACCGGTGCCAGGGATGTTTCCGGTATTATGCGCCCTGAAAAAGGCTTCGAAAAGGTGTTTTTGATCAGCTTCAGGTATTCCGATGCCATTATCTTCAATAGTTACGATACACTCCCGCTCAGACACCTCCGTATTAAATTCAATAAATGTATTTTCGCCCGAATACTTGATCGCATTGCTAACCAGGTTAAAAATACAATTTTTTAACAGGTTGGCGTCCAGCGAAACATTGCTCAGGGTGCCGGTGTGCTGGTAAATAATGTTCTGATTTTGTTTTGCCACCATTTGCATTTCTTCGGTTATTTCCTCGGATAGTTTTACCAGGTCGAAAGGTTCAAAAGAGGGTTCAACTTTGCCGGCCTCGAGTTTTTCGAGTGATAGAAAATCATTCAGGATAGTGGTTAGATTGCCCACGGCATTTTTTATTTTTTTTACGTGCTTCGCGATCTGCGGATTATTAAACGGCTCGGCGTACTTATCTATCAACGCCGCTGAAAGCTGTATCGCGCTCAAGGGTGTGCGAAACTCGTGCGAGGCCATCGAAACAAAACGACTTTTCAGCTGGCCAAGTTCCCTTTCTTTTTCAAGCGAAAAACTTACTTCTTCTTTTGCTTCCTGCAGGGCCGCAACGGTTTCTTTTAGCCATACTGTCCGCTTTTCAACTTCTTCTTCCAGGTGTGCGGCATATTCCCGAAGCTTTTCCTCGGCTTCCTTTTCGCGGCTCAGGTCATGAATAAAACCTGTGTAAACCTTCCTGCCTGAAAACTGGACCTCGCTTACACCCAGTCGAAACGGAAAGGTCGACCCATCTTTTCTTAGCCCGGTCACCTCGCGTCCAATGCCGATGATGTGCGGTTCGCCGGTATGCTGGTAGCGATGTATGTAGCCATCGTGCTGGTTGCGATAAGGTTCGGGCATTAACATTTTAATGTTGTTCCCAATTACCGTTTCAGGATCACGCTGGAATAGCTTGCAGGCAGCGGGATTAATACTCTCGACCCGGCCCCGTTCGTCAATGGTGATAATGCCGTCGATGGCATTATCAATTATTGCCTTCAGCAAGGCTGCATTTTCCATAATTAATCCGGGTTTCACATTTATGATATTTATCACAAATGTCTTTTATCATTAAAAGTAAAAATATAACACACTTCATCCAAAAAAGTGACACTTATCATTTTTTAATTTTTGAGGCCTGGTTTGGAATAATGATAACTGTCAAATCCTTAACTGATCAATGTCACGTTGCGTCTTCGCGACGTACCGCATATTTGGCAATTAAACAGTTAAAATTATGGAAACAAAAGCATCGCTATCATCGCGTTCGATACAATTTCATATTGTGGCCATTAAATGGGCATCAGATCTCAATTTTTTTAAAATTGAAACTGCTTTTTTCCATCGTTTGCTTGAAGACTACTTCAAAGAATCGCCGGCAACACTTACACAGGTGGGAACGGACGCAGAAAAACTCCGCGTACTGGATGCCGAAATTCATAAGGCAGAAATAAAATTAGGCCTCCAGGTGCGATGGATCGAACTGATGGCCGAAGACTTGATCCCAGAAGATACCGGGGCGATAGCCGCGGAGCAGGTACGACTGGAAAAACTGATGGCAGATTTAACGCTTCACTTCCGCGAACTGAAAATGCATCTGTTTGGGCTGGTTGAAGGTGTATTAACGGTGCCGGACCTGTCCGTATCATAGCCAATTAAATCGCCCAAATAAACACCAGAGGCGCCGCAAGTACGGCCAGGGAAATCGCTTTTAAAAAATGGCGAACGAAATTACCGCATAGCGACGGGTTTGAAACCTTGAGTGTTCGAAACATTCTTTTCCTTCTTTCCTGCTTGCCGGAGAGAGGGATGCCGAGTCCCGTACGTACGGGGCTTCGCTCGTTCACCCTCTCTTTTGCAAGCAAAAAAGAGGGTAGCTGCAATTATTTTTCATGTTTCGAACACTCAAGGTTTCAAACCCGTCGACTATGGGATATGTCGCATTAAATGTTAAAAGCGATTTCCCTGGTCTTTACACCCAAATGAATAAAAACCACCCAAAATTTCGTATTTTTGTGCGCTTTTTACGAAAGGCCTTTTTATGTTAGAGAAATTAGAAGCCATATACCAACGCTGGAAAGATGTTGAAGCCGAATTGAGCAGCCCTGACGCCATGGCTGATATGAAGCGTTTTGCCCAGCTGAACAAGGAATATAAAGACTTGGCCAAAGTTGTTGATCAGTATAACATTTACAAAAATGTGATGAGCAACATCGATAGCAATAAGGAAATACTGGCTACCGAGAAGGATGAAGAGTTTCGCGAAATGGCTAAAGCCGAGCTGGACGAACTATTGGCAAAGCAGGATGAAATGGAAGAATCCATCCGTTTGATGCTGATACCAAAAGACCCCGAGGATTCTAAAAACGCCATCATCGAGATCCGCGGCGGTACCGGTGGTGATGAAGCAGCCTTATTTGCCGGCGACCTTTACCGGATGTACATGCGCTTTTGCGAAAAACGCGGCTGGCGCACAGAACTGGTTGACTATACCGAAGGCACCTCCGGCGGTTACAAGGAAATTGTTTTTAACGTCATCGGCGAAGACGCCTATGGCACCTTAAAATATGAATCGGGTGTGCACCGCGTACAGCGTGTGCCAGATACGGAAACACAAGGCCGTGTGCATACGTCAGCGGCGACAGTTGTAGTATTGCCCGAAGTGGACGAATTTGACATCGACCTGCAGGTGAGCGATATTCGCAAAGACCTGTTCTGCGCTTCGGGACCGGGCGGACAGTCAGTAAATACCACCTATTCGGCTGTGCGGTTAACACACATTCCTACCGGTATTGTGGCGCAATGCCAGGACCAGAAGTCGCAGCTGAAAAACTACGACAAGGCTTTGGCGGTACTTCGCTCGAGGATATACGAAATGGAGTTGCAGAAACACCTGGAAATAACCTCCAAAAAACGGAAAACCATGGTCTCTACCGGCGACCGCTCGGCAAAGGTGCGTACCTATAATTACCCCCAGGGCCGTTTAACTGAACACCGCATCGGCCTTACCATTTATAACCTTCCCGGCGTACTGAATGGCGACATCCTCGACATTATGGAAGCCCTCCAATTTGCTGAAAATGCGGAGAAGCTTAAAGAAGGAACTGTAGCTTAAGTCTAAAGTCCGGAGTCCAAAGTCTTAAGTCAACATTTGTGAAAAAAAAGCAGAATAGGTCGATTTGGCAGGCGTTGGTTTGGTAAATATTTAATTCACAGTTATTTGCTATTTAGAAATACAGACTTAAGGCTTTAGGCTCAAGGCTTTAGACTTCCGGTAAAACCCTTTTCATCTCATTTTCATAAACATCCGCTACTTTGGCCTTTAAACCGCGGGCGCATTTTTACGTCTACTGGTATGTACTACTAAAACTGGCGAGTTTATGTTAGCAATAAAGACTTTAGCCCCGAAGTCAGTTATCTTCAGGCGCACGGTAAAACTGATGGGCGATTTATTTGAGATAAGTGTGGTGGGTAATAACCCCGGCTGGGCCGACGACCGTATTGACGATGCTATTTCTGAAATAAACCGCGTTGAAAAACTGTTAAGCACCTTTAGCGATGACAGTACCATCAACGAAATCAACCGCAATGCCGGTATAAAACCCGTTAAAACCGATCCTGAAATTTTCCGCCTGATCGACCGCTCCACACAAATATCCGGCCTGACCCATGGCGCTTTTGACATTACGTATTGCACTATCGAAAAAGAACTGGCAGATGCGGCGGAGGCAACGGTAAAAAACAAACCTGCCCTGATCAATTATCAAAGCGTTGAGCTTGATGCAAAGGAGCAAACCGTATACCTGAAGGAAAAGGGTATGCGCATCGGCTTTGGCGCCAATTGCAAAGGCTATGCTTCCGACAGGGCAAAATATGTGCTCCAGATGCTTGGCGTGAGCAGCGGCGTGATCAATGCCGGCGGCGACTTGCTTGCCTGGGGCGCGCAGCCCGATGACCAGCCCTGGACGGTGGGTACTGCCGATGTTTCGCAAAAATCGCAGCCATTTGCCAACATCGATATTAGCAACATGGCTGTGGCTACGTCGGTAAATGCCGAAAAAAATACGCCGTCCATCAGTAATACAAAGGTGAGCAGGGTTAATGCTATAAAAGGTTTCCCCATCAGTGATATAAAAAGTGTAACAATTATTAGCCCAAGCGCGGAACTTGCCGATTCAATGGCCACACCAATTATGTCCATCGGTATTAATGCCGGTTTGTATCTCATCAACCAGCTCAACCAGATGGCCTGCATCATTGTGGACGATCATGAGCGATTATACACTTCGCGGGATATAAGCATCATTAATTAACTATTAATTTGTTTAATTTTATGTCGCTGTCCGCCATGGGTTGCGGTGGTATAATAATGGCTTATCGTATCGCAAGATGCGCGGTTACAGCCCTAAAAATAGACCTCGATTATAAATTTCCGGCAATGTTATGTGCCCTACGGCGCCGGGATAATTAGAATTTAAAAAATGTAATACACGGGCGCCTGCGCTGTTTAACAGTAAAGGCTGCCGTTAACTATAGCTATTGAAACGAATTTTACACTCTTCTTCGTTCCGGATGATAAGGTGGTTTGCTTATATTGGCCTTTTGTTAATATTTGCGCCCTTTTTTTTGTCGGCTAAAATAAAAACATATCAAAATTACGTTAATACCTATGCCACAGGTACGGGCATGTCATTTGCTAAAATTTTAACTGATACCACAAAAACAAAAAAAAAGGAGCAGGATGATAAAAAGAAAATAAAGGAAGTACCTAAGGCAAAAAAACAACCAGCGCCGGAGAAGGTTGAACCGCCAGCAAACGCCGGCAAACCGAAATCAAAACGGCAGCGCAGGCCCGAAGGGATGGAGCGGCCGCCCGAAATACCAAGAAGAAATGGCAACTAATTCAATTTATATATAATTTTCCGATCCTTGAAGAATTACATCATCATATCGTTTTTCCTGGCTATCTGCAATACGGCATGCGCAGCGGCAGGTGTACATTTGGACACCAACCGCACCGTTGCTGATACCGATTCGGTGGTGAGGAAGCGGTCGATATCAGTAGGCGTAAACTATGGGAGCGATATACAATTTTTCGGCAGGACGGGCCCGGTGAAATACCCGTACCTGGGCGCCGATGCGATCTACAACTTTAAAAGCGGCTTTTTTATTTACGGGTCGGCGGTGCAGGTATTTGGGTATACCCCGGTGATTGATGAAATAGATGCCGGGGCAGGTTACCTGTTCAATTACTCCAAAAAATTTACCGGCACGTTCAGCTATACCCACTTTTTTTTTACCGACCAGGCCCCGCCGGTTATTGTATCTGCGTCTTCAAACGACATCAACTTTAAAAACGCCTATGATTGGGGGGTATTAAAAACAGCCGGAACTTTTGATTACCTTTTTGGCCAGGCCAACGATTACTTCCTAACGCTTAGTATTTCAAAATATATCGAACCAGGCTGGAGGCTGTTTAACGACCAGGACTACCTAAGTATAAATCCCGGGGCGAACCTGATCATGGGGACGCAAAATTTTGTAGGACGCTATGCTTCGGAGAATTCGTCGGAGTTGTTTTATAACAATTATATCCCGGGCCTGGATGCGCCACCACCTTTTCACGATTTTGATAATGGTAAGTTCAACGTGCTTAACTACAGCTTTAAACTGCCTATAGCATACAACATGCCGCATTATACCTTTGAAGCATCATGGAAATATTCTCTCCCCGTCAATGTCGACGGTGCTTTGAGAAACCATCACGAGGTGTTTTTTAACCTGACTTTTTATTATTTGTTTTTTAAATAAAGCGGATGAACGTTTTAATAATTGAGGACGAAAAGGGACTGGCCGATGAACTGGAAATATTCCTGAACAAATATAATTACGTTTGCGAGGTTTGTTTTAACGGAATAACTGCTTCTGAAAAGATAGCGGTTAATCTTTACGATTTCATCCTGATAGACCTTGGGCTGCCCGATTACGACGGGCTGGAATTGCTTAAGGAAGCAAAGAAAAACAACCCCGAGGCTATCTGTATTATACTGACCGCCCGGGCGGAAGTGTTTGACCGTATTAAGGGCCTCGACCTTGGCGCAGACGACTACCTCCCCAAACCCTTCTCGCTGCTCGAGCTGCAAAGCCGGATGCAGGCCATTACCCGCCGTAAATTTGGTTTAAAACAGAATTTGGTTGATTTAGGCGGTTTTGTTATCAATCTTACCGATCGTACCATCAACTACCAGGACGTTGAAGTAAGCACGATCACCAAAAAGGAGTTCGACCTGGTGGCTTATATGCTTTTACACAAAAACCGGACGTTGACGCGGTCGCAGCTTAGCGAACATATTTGGGGAAGTATTATTAATGACGATTACGATTCGAATTATATCGACGCGCACATCAAAAACATCCGGAAAAAACTGAACGTCCATGCCCCGCCCGACTGGCTGGAAACGGTGCGCGGCCTGGGATATAAAATAAAGGTTAACACTTAAGCTTTGAAATTACAAACCAAACTTACGCTGTTCAACACTCTTTCAAAGCTGGTGATTGCAACCATTTTTGTGTTGCTATTGCCCGTGCTCATCAAGGCCATCAACCAGCACTATAGCGATAGCCGCGTGCTGAAACAAAAGGCAAAGTTGCTGCAGATCATCAAAACGCAGGGGATAAAAAGTTATATACAACCCGGAGAAACCCAGGCGGGCTATTATACTCCCCTTAAGGAAGACTATGTAAGCTTCCACCTTGACACAACGACAGAAGACATCGACACCATACAAAACGAAAAACGTATCCTGCAGGGTGATACGATAGATTACCGAATTCTTAGTCATACTTTCAAGGCGGATAATAAAAAATACTTGTTAGAGATTGCCACCAGCCTGGATGCCATTAATGAAACCACCGGACCTTTTCAGAGTATCGCGTTTGCCGTATTGGTAGGGATGATCCTCCTTACTATCCTGGCCGATCAGCTCTATTCCAATTACGTTCTGAGGCCATTGGGACAAATCATTAAAACGAAGCTGATCAGCCATAAATTCCCAAATTTCGGCTCGTACAAGAAGGTCGAAACGAGTACTTCCGATTTTGAATACCTCGACATCAGTATTCATAAAATGATTAAAACGATCGAGAATACCTTTCAAAAAGAGCGTGAATTTATCTCGAATGCGTCGCACGAATTGATGACGCCGATATCTATCCTGCAGTCGAAGATTGAAAACATGTTTGAGCAGGAGGACATTGCCGACGAACTGAAGGCCCGCCTGCTGGAGATGCTGCGCATACTTAACCGGTTAAAAAGTATCACCAAAACCCTGCTGCTGATCTCGCAGATCGAAAATGAGCAGTTCTTAAAGGAAGACAGCATACCCCTGCGGCAATTGATGCAGGAGATTTACGACGAGATATCCATCCGCCTGCAGGATAAAAATATCAGCTACACAACTGACATTCCTGAAAGCCTGTTGTTGATTCATGTGAACAAATTCCTGCTATTCAATCTTTTTTTTAACCTGATTAATAACGCTATAAAGTATAACCACGAGGATGGTGAGATAAAGGTAGTGGCATCACGCGAAAACAATACCTGGGTGGTGCGGATCATCGATAGCGGCATCGGCATCAGCGCTGAAGACCTCCCTTTTATTTTTAACCGGTTTAAAAAACTCAGGGCTTCGTTAAAACAGGATAGCTTTGGGCTTGGATTACCCATTGTACAGTCGATAGCGGCATTTCACGAAATAAGGATCGAGGTACAGTCGGAGAAGGAAAAGGGGAGCATTTTTAAGCTGATTATGCCGGATTTTCTAATCAAAATTTAATGTTGCGTTCCGGTATCAAGGCCCGTATTTTGGGTATAGATTTTGTTTGACATTTGTTACAAATAAAAACGCAAAATCGCCGTATTTTTAACCTGTCGAATTAAACCATTTGCCGGTTTTTGGGTCTAATGATCAGTTAATGGAAAGTTTTAGGTAGCTATAATACTTAAAACGGTGAAGCGGAGTTAATTAGTTTTTAATAAAAATATGAAAAGGATTTATAAATATGCATGCGGTTTGTTTTTAACCGGCATGCTTTCCATCCTGGTAGTTGGCACGGCCAGCGCCCAGCGTGGCGGACACGGCGGCGGCGGTGGTGGCATCGGCTTCCACGGCAGCAGCGGAATGTCGGGCGGGGGACGGTCATATGCCTCCGGAGTACGCACATCCACCGGCTATAGGGGTTCAGGCGCTTATGGCGTTTCAGCCGTACGTTCAGGCAGAGGTTACTTTGCAGGCGCCGGTTATCGGCCGGGAGCATTTTACCGCCCGGGCTTCGGCTATTACGGTTACCCGCACATCGGGTTTTATTTAGGGTTTTTGCCATTTGGCTATTACCCGTTTTACTGGGGATCGGGCCTGTTTTATTACTATAACGGTATTTTTTACAGCCCGTATGATAACGGTGGCTACCAGGTAGTCACCCCGCCGCTCGGCGCGGCAGTGCCAAGCTTGCCTGAAGGGGCTACCCCCATAAAAATAGACGGTATACAATATTACGAGGCCAGCGGCGTATACTATAAAGTTGTGGTTGACGACAAAGGGAAAACCATGTATGTGGTTGCAGGCCGCGATGGCGTATTGAATACCGATAACAGCGCGACCGACCCCAATGCCAGCGTGGCTATGCCAAAGGTTGGCGATATGGTAAACCAGTTGCCCGACGATTGCCACAAGGTAATTTTAAACGGCAAACATTATTTTGTTTCGCCGGACGGCATCTACTACGAAAAGGTAACCGATCCAAACGGCAACCCGGCT
>Ga0206935_10032_pt1 | contig 53781 bp, 47 predicted proteins | sample Alteio_BWOrgHeat_13_FD_152924 | JGI IMG/M metagenome (GOLD analysis project Ga0206935, IMG submission 152924) | Enriched cells from forest soil in Barre Woods Harvard Forest LTER site, Petersham, Massachusetts, United States -... | ecosystem: Environmental > Terrestrial > Soil > Temperate forest >...
AATTTTTTGAATTGCAAAACAACAACTCGCTGACCAACTTATCAGGCTTAAATAACCTTACCACCGTTACCGGCAACATGAATATCGAGCAAAACAGTAAGTTGGTTAACCTTGCGGGGCTGAATAAATTAACATCCGTGCCCTATATTAGTATCCAATTTAATAACAGCCTGGTTGACCTTACCGGGCTAAATGCCTTAACCACCTGTACCGGTAACGCTTCGTCGATGGTTATTGCCGCCAACAATAGCCTGACCAGTTTAACGGGTTTAGAAAACCTGGCCACGGTAGGCGGTGAAATACAGATAAATTATAACCCGGCCATAAAAAGCTTTTGCGGCCTGGCGCCGTTATTGAGAAGCAATTGGTCCGGTACTTTTTTGGACATTGGGAATGATGTTAATCCTGCGGTGAGCGATATTGTTGCTAACTGTAAATGAGGGATAATGGCAAGTTACGACCATGTTATTGCGAACGAGGTAAGCGTGAAGCAATCTCGAACTAAGGAAGCAGTAATGTATCGAAATGAGAAAAAGCGCGTTGTCATCCTAATGCGCTGGAAGGAGTGCGGTGGGATTCGCTATGTTGCCGCAAGAGTTTTTCGCTGCCTCCCGGCTTGTGGTCCCCGCTGACAGGTGTAAATATCAGAGAATAAAAAGAGGCTAAAATCATAGTTATTTGGTTGTTGATTTGCCTTGCCCGCATCGCTGATTACCTAAACGCGGGCCACAAGCGAGGACGCTTGCGGCAGCGGCTAATTTTTTTAGCGCTTATTCTTTAAACCAATTCATGCCTGGCAACATAAATATCATACTCCATTTGCATGCCCAGCCAGTAATTGGCGCTTATATTTAATAGCTTTCCAACTTAAGGGCCAGTTTGGCAGAGATATTTCTTTTACCAGAAAATATTTCGCTTAAATGATGAGGCAGTATGTTTAATTCCTTTGCGGCGTCTTTTTTACTAATCCTCTTTCTTCAATTTCTTCCAGCAAAAATTCGCCCGGATGAAATGCTTCTGTTTCAATTTCTTTATTATTAAGATCTAATACTTGATTAGTCATAAGATTAAACGCCTACCCCCGCTGTTCGTAGACTGTCTACGAATTGGCTATGCGCGTAGTAATTGACTACCTTCCAAATGCCCCGCTACCCATAAGTTTGTTTCCCAATTACGCCCCTGTTTTCGACAAAAAGTCATATAATTTGCAGCGTTTTTCGTATATTCGTATAATGACTAACGAACCGGCTTATCACCTTAACTTAATTATCGATGGGCTTACCGATAGTATTCGTGAGGTGGAAAGTGGTGAAAGTTTTGCAACAGAAATATCGCCGGCAACGACTGAAGACATTAAACAGGCGACCAAAAAGAATGGCTGGCATTTTGTATGGAAAGCCGAATTTGACCGGGAAGACCGTAGGGTATACAAATTAACGCGGGCCGATGAGCCTGAAATAATTCAGGGCCTGTTAAGTTTAACTGATATGGCAGGCTACGTGTACGTTCACCTTGCAGAAAGCGCCCCGATAAATTTCGGACCCAACAAAAAACATGAGGGTGTTGGCGGAAATCTGTTTGCGTACGCGTGTAAAAGGTCGTGGGATGCAGGTAATGAGGGATTTGTTTCTTTTCAGGCTAAAACCAAACTGATCATCCATTACCAAAACGTTTTGGGTGCGGTGCATAACGGCGGGCATCATATGATAATTTATCCGCAAGAGGCATTATTTTTGATTAGAAAATACTTTAAAACTTAAAACTATGGGACATGTGAGCGAACCAAAGAACGTTGACCTGATGGTGGGCCCGTCAATTTTAACAGAGGACGCGAAAAATAAAATTGCCGAGGCTATTGCTCAATACAAAAAAACCGGAAAAAAGCCGGCAAGCGCCGAGATTATAACGCATAATTCGGTAACCAGCAGAGGACGTACCCAACGTTCAAAGTCAATTGGCGCAGGTCATTAGTGATAGCCCGTCCGTTTCGTTCTCGCAGGATACGCTGCGGAGACAGGAGAAGACATGAGAGATAAAGCCTGGTGGCGTGCCGGGCTTTTTTATTTTGACTGGCAAGGTAAAGATTATACGGCGGGTGGCATTAAGGATTCCAACCTGGCGCGAGAACGCAGTGCAAATGCCATGTGCGCCGAGTTCTCGTGCCCCGCTGACAGGTAGCCGCCACAGCAGTCTGACGTCATTTGAATGATATAATTGAGAATCATAGGTAAGGCGGTGTGCAACCGCATAGTTTGTTACCTGTCAGCGGCGCACGAGAACCCCTGCGCTTTAGGCCACCGCTGCATTCTCGCGCGAGGTCAGTGGGGAGAGGGGGGTGGAGCAAAGTTCTGAGAAAACGCGTTGAAAAGCGCCGTTTGCGGCTAATTTTTTCAGCGCGCTATCCGTTAAACTAATTCATGCCTGGCAACATAAACGTCATACTCCATTTGCATACCCAGCCAGTAATTGGCGCTTATATTTAATAGCTTTTCCAACTTAAGAGCTAGTTTGGCGGAGATATTTCTTTTACCGGCAAAAATTTCGCTTAAATGATGAGGCAGTATGTTTAATTCCTTTGCGGCCTCTTTTTTTACCAATCCTCTTTCTTCCATTTCTTCCAGCAAAAATTCGCCCGGATGAAATGCTTCTATTTCTATTTCTTTATTATTGAGATCTAATACTTGATTAGTCATAAGATTAAACGCCCCCCCGTTTCAGGTTGAAGTGTTAGATCTGGAAGAACCATCACTTGTATTTTCAAAAATTTCATGAAATTTTTGTTGCAATAGTTTCTTATTTGGCAGTAAGGTTTGATATTCGGCAACCATTGCGGGCGAAAGGTTCCGGCTTAAAGCATATTCTACTACTTCGACGTCTTTATTCTTACATAGCAGGATACCGATAGATGGGTTCTCGTTTTCCTTTTTTATGTCACGGTCTAAAGCCTCCAGGTAAAAGTTCAATTGTCCTAAATGTTCAGGTTTAAATTTTGTTGATTTTAATTCAAAAGCGATGAGGCATTGCAAGCTGCGATGATAAAACAATAAGTCGATTATAAAATCACTATTGCCAACTTGTATCCTATATTCTTCGCCCATAAATAAAAAGTCTTTGCCCAATTCTAATATAAAGTGTTTCATTTGCGCTACCAAAGCTTTCTGCAACTGACTCTCGTTGTGTAATTCGGGGAGGTTTAGAAATTCGAATACATAACTATCCTTGAAGCTATTTAATACACCAGGTTCAAATTCTCTCAGACCGCCGGGAGTTTTTTATTGCCAATCATAACCCGTTCAAATAAGCCGCTATCAATTTGCCGTTCCAACTCTCTTGAACTATACCTTTCTTTAGCACAAATTCGCAGATAAAACTCTCTCTCTCTTCGATCGATTTGGCCCGGCTTAAAATAACCAGATTATTGGTCCAACTAATTTCTCTCAGCACTGCCGAGAGATTTGCATGATTTTTATAACCTTCGTAAAATTGTTTCATCCGCCACAAGTTTTTGTCGGAAAATCCTTTAATCTCAGGTTCAACCCGTTCAATGTAAAGTGCAAGTTTCTGAACAACTGATTTGCCCCATTCTTCCGCTTCTATTCTATTGCTAACATATTCTCCAACTATCCAATACAAATTAATGAGTTCGACGTTTACTGCATTAAAAGCAGCAAGCCTGGATTGTTTAATAAGCGCGATAACCTCTGAAAATTGTTTTTCTAAAGCCATGGACAATAATACGTATAAAACAAATTAAGTTGACTGAGGGCTTTACTTGCCTCCTCGCGCTGCAGCAAGTGTTTTTCGATGCTCGCCGAATTATTCTTAGTCTTGGTCTACGAATTAGCTATGCGCACCGTCAACGACTACATGCTGAATGCACCTCGCTGCCCGAAGCAGCGCATAACGCCGGCTTTGCACATCAATAAGTTAACGAGTTTAATGCATGGAAAGCATTGGATTAATAAAAAAAAGAGCCCTTTGCCCGCCAGGCAAGGCGCGTCGCCCGCCAATTCTGCGCGCTGCGCTATTACTCCGGATGTGGCATTCGTCCCGGACCAGGAAAACCTGGGATGTCATGCATTGCATCCCTACCATTATACCCGCCTCAATAACCCGCCGCTACCTTGCGGATCATGTTATTTTGCGAATCTGCTACATATATATTGCCGGCGGCATCCATGGCCACATCATTAGGCTGGTAGAATGTTGCTGAAAGGTAATTGCCATTGGTTGCCCCGGTCCCCTTGGAACCGGCAACCACCGACACCATGCCTGTACGGGTATTTATTTTACGCACCAGGTTATAGGCGCCGTCGGCAAAATACAGGTTCCCCGAAGCATCGATCACCATGCCCGATACCCCCACCAGCGACGTACTGCTGACCGCGCCGGTCACAGGGCCTGCCTGCGAGCCGGTGCCTGCATAAGTGCTCACCACGCCAGCCGGGCTTACCTTGCGCACCATACAGTTATAGCCATTGTCGCCAACATATACATTGCCGGCCGCATCCACCGCAATGCCGCTGATGATTGAAAAGGAGGCCGCAGCACCGGCGCCATTGGCAAAGCCCGATGCGCCGCTGCCGGCTATTGAAGTCACCATGCCCGATGGGCTTATTTTGCGCAGTTTAAACGTATCGCCCACATAAATATTCCCTGCGGCATCAACCGTTATGGCACTAAGGCTATAAAAGGATGCGGCTGCGCCCTGCCCGTCCGCAAAGCCTTTGAGGCCATTGCCGGCAATGGTGCTTACCATGCCAGCCGGTGTAATTTTGCGCACCAGGTAATTGCCCAGGTCCGCCACGTATAAATTGCCGGCCGCGTCAATGGCCAGCGCCGATGGCTGGTTAAACGAAGCCGCGGTGCCTGCGCCATCCGCCGCGCCCCGCTGGCCGTTGCCTGCAAAAATGCTCACCTCGCCGGCAGGCGTAATCTTGCGGATGGCGTTGTTATTCCAATCCGAAACAAATACATTGCCGGACGCATCAACCACCACCCCGCTGGGAAAATTGAAGGTGGCATGCGCGCCCATGCCATTTGCAAGGCCGGCTGCGCCGCTGCCTGCCAGGGTGCTCACCTGTGTCGCGGGAGCGTTATGCGGTTCGTTTTTTTTGCTGCAGGCGCTAAGCAGCAACATTCCGATGGCTATCGGCGCCAGGGAAAGCAGTAAGGATATCTTTTTCATGATAACTGGTTTATTTTAAAAGATATGCAATTGGCGAAACGCTGTAACAAATATGGCAAATAGCCCGCCACCGCTAAATAGCAGATCAAAAATAAGCAACATTAATTTTATTGCAAATAGTTTATTGACAGATTTTTCGGGGCAAATAAGCCCTGAATTGGATTGAAATGAATTTGGGTTATGCCGAGCCGGGATACGCCCAAAAAATAAAAATTCCTTGCTATCTTCAACGCAATGAAATTGAAGGAAACCTACCTGGCTGATTTTGTTTCGCTGCTGTTCCCGCAGCTTTGTGCAGCCTGCGGCGAAAGCCTGGTGGGCAGCGAGGAACTGATCTGCACGGAATGCCGCTTCACTTTGCCTTATACCGATTTTGACGGGCGGCGGGATAATATTGTGGCGCAGCAGTTTTGGGGCAGGATAAAGCTGGAGGCGGCCTATGCGCTATTTTATTTTATGAAAGGCGGCAAGGTGCAAAACCTGGTGCACGGGCTGAAATACAAGGGGATGAAGGAGATTGGCACTGTGCTGGGCCAAATGGCAGGCAGCCGGCTGGCTAAAAACGAGGTTTTTAAATCGGTTGATTTGATCATCGCTGTGCCGTTGCACAAAAAACGGCTGAAACAGCGGGGCTATAACCAGGCCGAATGTTTTGCACGCGGAATAGCCCGGCAGCTTGGCGTGGAAGTTGAGACCGATAACCTGGTGCGCCCAACCGCTACCGAAACCCAAACCCATAAAGGGCGGTTTGACCGGTTTAACAACATGCAGGAAGTATTTATACTAAAACATCCCGAAAGGCTGGCTGGCAAACATATTTTACTGGTTGACGATGTGATCACCACCGGGTCGACCCTGGAAGCCTGCGGAGCGCAATTGTTAAAAATTGAAGGGGTGAGGGTGAGTATTGCGACGATTGCGTACGCGGAATGATATTTGATTGCTCAAGTGCGAATTTACCCGGTAACGCGCATCCATAATCACACAAAAGGGTTAACACAACTTAACATATTTCAATGTTAACCTTATTTTAAATACCTATAAATCAACTATTTAATAATAAAATCAGCTAAAGCCTGCAACATCTATGTTAACCCATTTCGCTGACATGAATTTGTCAGCAAATTAACTTAACATTATGCCGGCCCGGCAACCTTTGTAAACCAGTCAAAAAAGTCATTTTTTATCCGGTTAGCCACAAGCAGTTAAAAACCGCTGTAAAGGCCAAGCGTCATTTCAATGGTGACATGACACTACAGTCTATGGACCATGGATTAAATCATTATTTTAGTGTTCGTTTGAGGGGGTGTATGTGTGCAAATCGAGAACACTTGAACGCTGCAAAATGATGCGTTTTCAGCTGTTACACTTTCTGGTAAACGCTTAGTTTTTCGAACAGTTTTTGGGGGTCGAATGGTTTTAGGATAAAATCATTCATGCCGCTTTGCTCTATTTCTTCACGCTCGCTGGTCAGCATGGAAGCAGTAAGCGCAATGATGGGTAATTGCTTAAAATAAGGTTCTTGTTTTGCGCGGATAACCTGGGTAGCTTCGATGCCGCCCATTTCGGGCATATAAACATCCATTAAAACAGCGTCGTAATTGCGGTTAGCGGTAATCTTCTCAACGGCCTGCACACCGTTTTCAGCGAAATCGGTTGTAGCGCCCCATTTGGACAGCACTTTGTTGATTAACAGGCGATTGATATTGTTATCGTCAACAACCAGTACGTGAACTTTTAAATCTGTTTCCAAAACACTAATAATTAGAACCTTTTGTATCCTGTTAAACGAAAAACGCTGTGAAAAGGTTGCAAAATTAAGTCGAAGTCGAAAGTCCTAAGTATGAAGTCAAGAGCGACAGAGCATAAATTTTAGAACCGGAATCAGACTTCCGACTCAAGACTTTCGACTCAAGACTTATACAGCGGATGCTTTTCCATCAGCCTATGCACTTCTTTTTTTACTTTCTTGATGGTGTGTTCGTTTTCATGATCACGGATCACCTGGTCAATCAGCTCAACTATCTCGTCCATATGCTTTTCTTTCAAGCCGCGGGTAGTAATAGCCGCGGTGCCCACCCTTATCCCCGAAGTAACAAACGGCGACTTATCATCATAAGGCACCATGTTTTTGTTTACGGTAATATCGGCAGTCACAAGTGCATTTTCAGCGGCTTTGCCGGTGATGTTTTTATTGCGCAGGTCAATCAGCAGCAAATGGTTATCTGTCCCGCCGGAGATGATCTCGTACCCGCGGTCGTTAAATGATTTGGCCATGGCTGCGGCATTAACCTTTACCTGCAGGATGTATTTCATGTATTCATCCGTCAGTGCCTCGCCAAAGGCAATAGCCTTCGCCGCTATAATGTGCTCCAGCGGACCACCCTGCGTGCCCGGGAAAACCCCCATATCCAGCAGGTGCGACATCATCCTCACCTCGCCTTTTGGCGTTTTCAGGCCCCATGGGTTTTCAAAATCCTTGCCCAGCAATATCATTCCGCCGCGTGGGCCGCGAAGGGTTTTATGTGTAGTTGTAGTAACAATATGGCAATGCGGCATCGGGTCGGCCAGTAAGCCCCTCGCGATCAGTCCCGCCGGGTGCGAAATATCAGCCAGCACCAAAGCGCCAACTTCATCGGCCGCTTTGCGGATAAACTCGTAATCCCAATCACGCGAGTAGGCCGAAGCGCCGCAAATGATCATCTTCGGCTTTACCTTAAGGGCAGTTTCCCGTAGCAGGTCGTAATCGACAAGGCCGGTATCCTTTTTTACCCCATAAAAGTGAGGCTCATATAATTTACCCGAAAAGTTTACCGGTGAACCATGCGTAAGGTGCCCGCCGTGCGACAAATCGAAGCCCAAAATTTTATCGCCTGGCTGCAAACAAGCCAGCATTACTGCCGCATTAGCCTGTGCACCTGAGTGCGGCTGCACGTTTGCCCAATCGGCGTTAAACAATTGCTTGGCACGTTCTATAGCTATTGTTTCAATTTCGTCAACCACCTCGCATCCGCCATAATAACGCTTGCCGGGTAAGCCCTCAGCATATTTATTGGTGGCTACGGAACCCGCAGCTTCCATCACCTGGCGGCTTACAAAATTTTCCGATGCGATCAGCTCAATGCCTTCCTCCTGGCGTTGCTGCTCCTCATCCAATAGCTTAAAGATCAGTTTGTCTCTTTTCATTATATACAATAAACGGCCGCTAAATTAGAAATTAGATTTGAGATATATGATTTGAGTTAACAGATTGTGAAAAAACAGGGTTATGTTGAGAATCAATCTGTAGCCGGCGCCCTAACTATTTTCCCATCGAAAGTTTTATTTTACCAATTATCCAACTGATGAAGATCAGTAGAAGATGCACCAAAATGATGGCCCACACCATCATCGAATAACCGTAAAGAAAGTACAGCAATGAATCGCTATTTAAAAAATAGTCCACAGCCGACAATATGCACCAAACAAACAATTCGCCAAAAGCAACGAAAAACAGCCTTAGCCTGAGGTTAATTCCCCGATAAAACAGGATAGTATAAGGCCCGCCCAGCAACAATATGTATAAAATTACAACCAATTCTTTTCCAGCCTAAAAATCAAGACACTTTTACCTTTCGCCTTTTTCCTTTCACCTCACCGCGCGGATATCCTGAAATTATTATACCCAAGCCCTACCCGTATCTCGATCAGTTCCTGCTGCAGCATCTCCAGCACGGCTAAAAAGTTGTAAACAAAATGCACCTTATTTTCCGACTGCCCGGCAATGGCCTTAAAATCCATCATTTTGTTGATCTTCAGCAATTCCTCTATGGCCTTCTTCTGCTGCTCGATGGTGTAAGGGTATTGAACGACGGTATGCGTAACTTCTTCGCTACGGGTCATAAAGCGTTTCAGCAGGCGGTTGTAAACCACCATCAGCTTATACAAATTAACTTCCGATAACTCTTCGCCCGGCAGCGGCGCTACATCAGCCTGTTCAATATCGTGTTTGATGTTGCCGCGCCTTTCCTGCTTAAAGCGCTCTTCCTCATACGGCTGCAGTTCCAGGCATATTTCCTTAAACCTTTTATACTCGATCAACTTCCTGATCAGATTTTCCTTGCTGTCGGCCTCGTTTTCGTCCGTATTTTCGTCATAGCGCGGCAGCAGCATTTTTGCTTTGATACGCATCAGGGTGGCCGCCACAAAAATAAACTCACTGGCGATCTCCATGTTCAGGATGGTCATCTGGTGCAGGTAATTCAAAAAATCATCCGTAATGCGGGCGATGGGGATATCGTGTATATCCAGCTCGTCCCGCTCGATAAAAAACAGCAGCAGGTCAAACGGGCCTTCAAATTGCGGTAAATGTATTGCGAAACTTTCTTCCACCATCATGATAGTCAAAAGTAGTAGGAATAGCGTCTGATTGGTTGTAAGTGTTGAAAGGAGAAGGTAGATGTTGAAAAATAGGTTTTGCAGCGATGCCATATTTTGCGTCCTTCATTTGCAATTATTAACACAACCCCAAATTATTCGATAACTTTTCTCCGCATTTTTATCAAAAATTGCCGTAATTTGCATTTTAATATAGCTGCTTCACATTAATGCAAGTCCCGGCAGGAAATTTATTACAAACGATAAACTACCCATCTGATTTAAAGCAACTTAAGGTTGAAGAATTAAAACAGGTATGCCAGGAGCTGCGCCAGTATATTATCGATGTGGTATCGGTAAACGGTGGGCATTTTGCAGCCAGCCTGGGCGTTGTTGAGCTCACTGTAGCATTACAGTATGTGTTGAATACCCCTTACGACCAATTGGTTTGGGATGTAGGCCACCAGGCTTACGGTCACAAAATACTTACCGGCCGCCGCGAATTTTTCCATACTAACCGTCTTCACGGAGGGCTGAGCGGCTTTCCAAAACGTTCAGAAAGCGAATATGACACCTTTGGCGTTGGTCATTCTTCCACATCCATTTCCGCTGCGCTGGGTATGGCGGTTGCTTCGCAATATAAAGGCGAAACCGACCGGCAGCATGTGGCCGTTATCGGCGATGGGGCCATGACCGCCGGGATCGCTTTCGAAGCGCTGAACCATGCAGGTATTGAAAACTCGAACCTGCTGGTAATCCTGAATGACAACAATATGTCGATTGACCCGAACGTGGGCGCGTTGAAGGAATATCTTACCGATATCGCTACCTCAAAGCCTTATAACCGCTTCAGGGACGACATTGCCAGTGTACTGACCAAGATATCAGCAATAGGGCCCGATGCATTTAAAATAGCGCAAAAGTTAGAAAAAAGTATAAAGGGTACCCTGCTTAAACGAAGCAACTTCTTCGAAGCGCTCAAATTCAGGTATTTTGGGCCGATCGACGGTCATGATGTGGAACACCTGGTGAAGGTGCTGAGTGATTTAAGAGATATTCCCGGTCCGAAGCTCCTGCATTGTGTTACCGTAAAGGGTAAGGGTTATGCGCTGGCCGAAAAAGATCAGACCAAATGGCACGCTCCGGGTTTATTTGATAAAATAACCGGCGAGATAAAAAAAACCAGGAGCGATAAACCGCAGCCGCCAAAATACCAGGATGTATTTGGCCATACCATTATCGAGTTGGCCGAGGCAAACGCAAAGATTATGGGTATTACGCCTGCCATGCCTTCGGGCTGCTCGCTCAACCTGATGATGAAGGCTATGCCCAACCGGGCGTTTGATGTGGGCATTGCCGAACAACATGCCGTCACTTTTTCGGCCGGGCTGGCAACACAGGGATTGATCCCTTTCTGTAACATTTACTCCAGCTTTATGCAGCGGGCTTATGACCAGGTGATCCATGACGTGGCCATACAAAATCTTAATGTCGTATTTTGCCTGGACAGGGCGGGTGTTGCAGGAGCCGACGGACCAACCCATCATGGAGCATACGATTTGGCTTACATGCGCTGCATTCCGAATATGACGGTTTCGGCGCCTATGAATGAGGAAGAGCTGCGTAACCTGATGTTTACTGCCCAGCAGGACGATATGGGGCCCTTCGTGATCAGGTACCCCCGCGGGAATGGTGTAATGGTTGACTGGCAAAGGCCACTGAAGGCAATCAAGGTTGGCAAGGGGCGTAAGATATGCGATGGGGATGATGTCGCTGTTTTAACCATCGGGCATATTGGTAATGAAGCCGTAAAAGCCATTGCCTCGCTAAATATCGAAGGTTATTTCCCTGCACATTACGACCTGAGATTCGTAAAACCATTGGATGAAGTACTATTGCATGAAGTATTCAAGAAATTCACCAAAGTGATCACCGTGGAAGACGGCTGCCTGGAAGGCGGGATGGGAAGTGCAGTCCTGGAGTTTATGGCCGATAACAATTACAGCGCCAACGTTGTAAGATTAGGTATCCCTGATATGGTAATTGAACACGGCGAGCAACCCGAACTATGGGCCGAATGCGGGTACAACGCAGATGCTATCGCCGCCAAAGTAAAAATGCTAAGCGTTCCGCAAGCCAAGCATATCATCGCTTCTTAATTCTGCTTTTCGAAATTTTTTCTTGTCAGTCCACCGGTACCGCCAGTTGCCCGTGGCTTGCAAAACTTGCAAGGTCATTATAGATGTTCCGGAAGGAACTGCGCAGACCGATAGTGAACCAGGTTGTTTTGTCGTTGAACTGTGCATTGTCCTCGGTACGATAAATTGCGCCCAGTTCTATCCTCAGGTTGTATTTCGGATTTAGCACGAAGGCAACCTTCCCTTCCAGGTAAACCATGTTGGTTGTCAAGCCTTGCCCGGTGTAATTGCCCAGTGCGCCCAGGTTGGCCGAACTCTCCGGCCTTGCTGTGTTGGTGTAAAGCTCGAATATGTTTTTTCCCCAGTTCAAGCCATTTTCATCCAGGCCATAGCGGCCAAAATCGGCTTCGCCGCTAAAGTCAAAGCGCTTGTACGAATAGTTTAACAGGCCGACCCATTCCCTGAAATTTGCGCCCCACGGATGCGCCAGCGGCTCGCCATTGTCTGAGTAATTTTCAATATACGACCGTTCTGAATACGTATAGGGTTTGGCGGTATTATATTCAGCAAGGTAATTTAACCCCTTTGCGCCAAAAAGATCCGATCCGCGGAAGCCAAGTTGCCAGCCGTATTTGTTCCTCGAGCTGCCATCGTTACTGAAAAACTCAGCGGACTGAAACTCGTCAAGGGCAAATTGGCCATAAACTGCAAGGTGATCGCTGATCTTGTACTTACCGGTTGCGCCGATCAATGCGTTATCGGGCGAGCCGTTTGATGCTTCAAGCGGCCTTAAAAAAGTAATCGGCGTTAAATAGCTAAAATCAAAGGGGCGGGGATGGCCGGCATCGTCAACTGTGTATGAAATAACCGCATCAAAAAACCCAACGGATATCCTGTTGGAAACATTCCAGTCGAGGTAATGAAAAACCGCAAATTTCTTACGGGGAACATTGTCAACCGAGTTGGAAGCCGCCACCGGATCATCCATATAGGCGTACATGGCCATATACCTGACATTACCCAAAGTCCCGGTTAATTTTAAAAATGGATATGGCGAAGCATAATCAGATAATAATTCAGACCGGTACCCGTCGCCGATAAAAGTTTTGTCGTGCCCTAAAGTAATATTCAGATATTTTATCGGTGTGTACGACAATAAAGCGGTATAGTATGACCAATCATACCCATATGTTGAATAAGTGCGGGCGGCAGCTTGTCCCGGGCCAATGCCCGTCTGGTCAATATAGGTCGAAAGGTATTCCGGTAAGACTTCGCTGTTGTAATAACCGGAAAAATAGTAATAAAATTTATTGCTAACCGTACCTCCAAACTGGGCGCCGATAGATGTAATATTTGTATTTAGGTTCCCCGAAACATCTCTGCCTATGCCAACATCCGGTAAAAGGTCGAAATAAAAAGTCGAATTTTGCCCTTTTGTATCTACCAGGTGCTCGTTGAATAGTTTTTGATAGCCCAGGCCATGTGGTTTGCCATCATTTCCATAATTCATCAACGAGTCATAGCTGCGTTTGAGCAATGTGTCGTCTATGAAGGAAGGTTTCATAGCAGTGTGCTCTCTTGTACCGGTGGAATATATATCTGCATTCAGTTTCTGATAAAACTGGTACGAATAAGGCTGGTATTCCACCTGTGCGCGGGCCACACCGATGAGTGAAAGCGATAACATTATGCCGATAAAAACTTTCTTCATATCAAAAAATGAATAGTTTAACAATTCTACTCAAAATAATTGAGCGTTTTGAAGCCACCTTTTTGCAAATAATCATCTTTTTTTACCTGGTGAAGATCGGATTGCACCATGTCGCTTACCAAATCCTGCAGATCATAGTTGGGTTTCCAACCCAATTTTTCCCTTGCCTTGCTGGCATCACCTATCAAAAGATCTACTTCTGTAGGCCTGAAATATTTTGGATCAACTTTAACAACGGTTTTGCCGAAACTTAAAGCATCCCGGTTCAATCCCAGCTCAACCGCTTTTTGGTCATCAACATCAATGATCACACCGCGTTCATGCTCATCCTTTCCGCTAAATTCAATTTCAATTCCCAGTTCCAAAAAAGTCATTTTGACAAAATCGCGTACGGTGGTAGTTATCCCTGTGGCTATTACAAAATCTTCCGCTTTTTCCTGCTGCAGCATCAGCCACATGGCTTCAACATAATCCTTTGCATGGCCCCAATCGCGCATAGCCGATAGGTTACCCAAAAACAGGCAATCCTGCAGCCCCATGGCAATTCTTGACGCCGCACGTGTAATTTTACGGGTTACGAAGGTTTCGCCCCGGATAGGGCTTTCATGGTTAAAAAGTATGCCATTGCAGGCATACATATCATAAGCCTCGCGGTAATTTACGATTATCCAGTAGCCGTAAAGCTTGGCAACCGCGTATGGCGACCGCGGGTAAAACGGCGTAGTTTCACTTTGAGGCACTGCCTGTACTAATCCATAAAGTTCAGACGTTGATGCCTGGTATATCCGTGTTTTTTTCTCAAGCTTTAAAAGTCTTACTGCTTCAAGAATACGCAACGTCCCTATGCCATCGGCGTTGGCGGTGTATTCCGGTGTATCAAAGCTTACCTTTACATGGCTTTGTGCGCCAAGGTTATATATCTCATCAGGTTGTATCTCCTGAACCAGCCTGATTAGATTAGTTGAGTCTGTCAGGTCGCCGTAATGCAGCTTAAACTTTACATCGGGCTCATGCGGATCGTGATAAAGGTGATCGATACGATCAGTGTTGAATAATGATGATCTTCTTTTTATACCATGTACTTCATACTTTTTCTTCAATAAAAATTCTGCTAAATACGCCCCATCCTGTCCCGTAATACCTGTTATTAAAGCTTTTTTCATAAATAATATTGTTATGTTCTGTATCAGCCTACAATATTATCCAAATTAATTGTAAATATTGGCATAGAGTACCCCTATAATCAATTTTTCCGTACTGATAACAAACAGAAGATAAAGTGGTTTTCGGAATTGTTTTGAACCAATTTAATCAGTGCTCAACTGGAAAGGTTCGCTGGTTGTAAAAAAAAGCACGGCGCTTCCGGATTTCGGGTTCACCGTGCTCTATATGGCTGGTTAACATTCTTGTGACAGCGGTTTGGCGTTTGGTAGCTTAAAAAATTGACGTAATAATACTACCTTTGCCTGACTTTGACCTCCCGTATTTTAACCCCTTTTTATACCGTTATTTCACGGTAATTTCCCAATATGTTAAGTGTCAAAAACCGGTTTGAGCGGGAAGGTGCGTAGCCGGCAGATTTAAGAAAAAGCTTTAGAACTTAACAGGAAGGCTTACAAGTCGGCAAGCTGCTGTTCAAGCTCGCTGTACCATTCCGCGCCATATTTTCGGATAAGCGGCGCTTTCAAAAATTCATAAACGTGAACTTTAAGTTCCGCGCCGAATGAACAGGCCGGACTGCAAATACTCCATCGGTCATAGTTCAACACATCAAATTCAGGGTATTTTGTAATGCGGATCGGATATAAATGACAGGATATGGGTTTTCGCCAATTGATGGCGCCACTTTCATAGGCCTTTTCAATAGCGCATTTGGTTATACCGTTCTCCCATATTACATAGGCGCACTCTTTATTTACGTCAACGCAGGGGGTGGTGTAATCGCCTTCAAAATCTTTTACATAGGTCCCGTTTTGCTCGATTGTCGCAATCCCTTTTTCAGTCATAAAGGGTTTTACTTTTGGATAAATTTCGTCCAGCACATCCAGTTCAGCTGCCTCAAGCGGCGCCCCGGAATCGCCTTCCAAACAGCATGCGCCTTTGCATTTGTTCAAATTACATACAAAATTCTCGTTCACCACATCCTCGTGCAACAACACGTGTCCAACTTCTATCATATTTATTTTTTAGTCTGAAAGTCAGTAAAGTCCGACCGCGTGCCCCCTAAGCTTTAGCGATGGCGCAAAGAAGCTGCATCTGACGTTTCTGCAAAAGTAACTGTTAAAAAATTAAATTTAACCACAGAGACCACAAAGAGCCGCAGAGAAAAAAATTGACAAACTGTTAAAGCTTTGTGATCTTTGTGTTCTTCGTGGTAAAATCTTGCACAGTTTAGTTATACAGCCTCTTGGCCCCTGATCCTATATTCGGGTCCAATTTATTTACTTATTGGATTCAAAGGGTATTTAAGGTCTTTTACACTGGTCAGGTCCATGGTAACGCTGCCGACTACCAGCTCGACATGCGCCCGTAAGGGTATCCTGTTTTCGTCATCCGTTATCCACAGATACAACTTGCTGTCTTTTCTGAAAACGCGCCCCGGGATAATAGTCGGGTTAAACTTCAGGCAGTTAAATGTGCCCAGGTCCGTTTTTATTTTTTCCTTGCCGGCGTAAGTAATGCTCAGGGTGTGCACCCCGTCTTCCAGGAAATAATCCAGTTTAAAAGTGTCTCCCACTTTAATTTTTGATATATCGATGCCGCGCGAAAAATAGTAGGCCGATAAAAAATCAAACACTTTACCTTTATAGGGAAAAACGCCTTTGTCGGCGGTGATCTTGTCGTCATTGTGATCAAAGGTCACCTTATCGCTATGCTTATAATTCGATTCGTGCCGGTTTTCTGAATAAAAGTACGGTTCAAGGGTTTTTTCATCTACGTAGGTTTCGTAACGGTTGCGTACTTTGTATAATATATCGAAAGCGCCGGCGGTTTTGCCATCTGCTACGATATGATAAACCGGGTGCCCATCGAACATTTTGTCGCTGGCTTCTACCCGGAGATCAGCCTCGGCTGCGGTAAAAAAACCGTATTTGAGCTTATAATTAAGCTGCTCTCCCACCCTGAACACGGGCGTGACCATGGCGGCCATTTGCTGGCAAAAGGCGCTGCCTGCAAATGCTGTTATTACAACCAGGGTTAAAAGGTATTTTTTCATCTCTTATTGTAGAGACGCAATACTTTGCGTCTCTTTTTATGTCGCCCTTTGGCGTCTCGCCTATTCTTACGGGAGACGCAAAGTATTGCGCCGCTACATTTACTGAGACGCGATGCATCGCGTCTCTACTCTTTTTTCTTATAGATCGGGACCGTTGAACATGGCTCCCCAAACATCAGGCTTTTTACAACTGGCGTCAGTATTTTGGCCAGTTCAACATAAGCCGAAACCGGCACTGGCACATCGCCGCAACCTTTCAGAACCACCCGCTGCCCGCGATACTGCTCAACATCAAGCCCGGCTATATTTTTTATAAACAAAACGGTTTCCAACACCTCTTCATTGCCAAAAACCACCTCCTTTGCATACGGAGCAAGTTTGTTGGCCAGCAGTACATAAGCCCAGGCCGGTACTATAGCATCCTCGGTACAGGTAACCGCTACAAATTTATCCTGGTACTGCAACCAATCATGCTCTTTCACAAACTCCCTGAAATCCTTTTCGCGCAATATCAGCCCCTGGAACAGGTTGTCTTTGATATCATACACTACTCGTTCGCCGGCGGGATAAAATTGAGCAGGGTCAAGCGTAACCAGGCCGCTTAAGGCCACTTTATTTATAATGTTTTCCTGAATTTCCATTTTTTAAAATCGCTTTTTTTTCTTCATCACATTTGTAACTTAACGCGTCCGATATAAGCGCCGTATTCGCCTCACCCGAACCCCGCACGTACGGGGCTTTAAAAGCTTTATTATTACCGTTTTGCATCGAAGTCGCTCTACTTAGTACGTGTTTAGCGAATGAAAAAATGAAATGGGTTACCCAAAAGCGGCGGGCCGTGCGATTCCCCTCTTGAGAGGGGTGGAGGGGTGTGTTATTGGATATGCAGGTTAACACACCCCCGCCACAACGCAATCCCAGCGCACCCCCTCTCGAGAGGGGAGTTCTCATAACGCTTACATCACCAACTAAATATAATTTCATATTGGAGGTTATCAATCGCTAAACACATACTCTCCTTTGGAGAGGGTTTTGGTGAGGCATAAAAAATCCGGGTACAACTAATAACGTCGTACCCGGATATAAAATTACTTTAAAATATCCTTATAAATACTTGGCCCTGTAATCTTTTACATTCGCCTTATCTTTCAGCGCGTCAAATATCTGGCTATCGGCGCGCTGCATGAGCGCCTGGCCCAATTGCTGTTTTATCCGAATAGCATCCGCGAGCGCGGGTGGATTGGTAAAGCTATCAACGTCAAATACATAAACACCTGCCTGCCCGGCAACCGGTTTTGAAAGCTTGCCTGGCTGCGAGCCAAAGATGGTGCCAATCAGTTTGTATTCCGCAGCAGAGCCTGGGATTACCGGGTTTGCAAAAACCATATTTTGAATGGGCGTTACTTTAACTCCGGACTTTTGGGCCACCTGGTCAATAGTGGTAGAACCGCCAAGTGCCGACTGTAGTTTTGCCGCTAATTGTTTCCCCTTCACCTGGTTCAAAACCATGGGCTGTATTTGTTTTTTTACATCCTCTACCGATAGGGTACCCTGTGGTTTTATTTGGACCAGCCGGGCTACCACGTATTGATCGCCTTCGATATAAACCTTATCAGAAACATCCCCTTTTTGAGCGCCGAATGCCCACCTTACCAGGTCGCGGGCGCTGGGAATACCCATTACTGACGCGGCCGTTCCGCTAACATCGGTTGCTGTTTGTTTTTTCAAACCATCTTTTTTTGCCAGCTGGTCAAAATTGTCTTTGGTCAGCGAAGCCATAAAGCCCTGCGCTTTGCTGTAAACAGCGGTCTGTGTTGTGCTGCTGGCCCTTAGGGGAACATCAACTACCGCGACTTTAGCAACTTTAGATGACCCTTTGGTATCTTCTATTTCGATCAGGTGAACACCAAATTGCGTCGTAACAATCTTTAAGTCCCCTTTTTTACCGCTAAACACTGCATCATCAAAAGGTGCTACCATTGCACCGCGTCCAAACGTTCCCAGGTCGCCGCCTTTTACCGCAGATCCTTTGTCGCTTGAAAATAAGGTAGCCAGATCGGCAAATGACTTTCCGCCTTCGATTTGTTTCTTCAATGAGTCGGCTCTCGCCAATGCTTTTTCATGACCGATAACGCTCTCATCAATCAGAATGTGCCGGGCCTTTACTGAATCGGGCTCGGTATGCGAATCAACCAGCTTAGCAACGTTATAGCTACCATTTGCCATGTACGGGCCATAAATGAACCCATTAGGAGCATTGAACATTACAGAGTCCAGTTTGGGGTTACCCAGGCGGCCTTTATGCACATAAACCGGGTTTGTTTTGGTCTCCGCATTGATCTGAACAAACAGTGAATCATTGGTGCTGGTTTTGAAATCAGCTGCCAGTTTATCCGCTTGCTTTTTTGCATCCACTGAGTCGGCTTTTGATGGCGCAGCGTTAAAGCTTACATAATCAAACGTCCTGGATTCATAGGGATTGTTAAACTCAGCTTTATGCTCATCGTAGTAGCTTTTGTAATCTTCGTCGGTAACGGTAACCTTATTATCCGGAATCGAGCTGTACGGTAAGGTCACATATTTAAAGTTGACGATTTTGTTCTTTGCAGCATATTCGTCCTTCGCATCCAGTGAGTTTACATATAGCCCGTTACTTACCAGCGATACATATTTTTCGGACAATTTTGAATCGGCCAAATCATCTACAAACCCTTTCCATTGATTTTGAATATCAGGACTGAGCTTTGGAAGCTGCTGCAGGAAGCTCATCACCCTGGATTTGTCATACTGCCCGGTTTTCGGGTCGCTGAAAGCTCTCACGATCTGTTGATCAGGATTATTCCCTTCGACCATTGAATTCAACTCGTCGGCTCCCACCTCTAAATCGACCTTATCGACCTCCTTTTTTAGCAGCGCCTGCCTTAACATGATGTTCCAAACATTTTCCTGCACGTAGCTCGTGATCTGCGGCGACAAGCTGCCCGGACCCTGCCTGAATTGCGCGCTGCTCTGTTCAACTTTTTTGGTAAACTCGTCATATTTGATTTGCTCACCAGCCGCCTCGCCCAAAACATTCCTGTCCTCCTTGAAAAAGGATCCGCCCGATTTTGCTACATCAAGGGCAACGAAAATAAACAACGAAAAACCGATCGAGATTGCGAGAATTTTTCCCATCCGTTCCCGCAAATAACCCATTATACCCATATACCTATATAAATTTTATCCTATTAAAAAGAGGGCGCAAGATACAACTTTTAGCAAAATTCTATCATACAATTTTTTGCGGTGAAAGTTGTGAAGGTTGTAACGGGTTTTAAGAGCTGAAAAGGTTGAAATTTTTCAATTTCTACAACTCACCTGCAAATGGAGGGCGAAAGCATTTCGCCCCTTACAAATGTGTAATCTTTACAACTTTTACAACTCACTGCTTTGCCGGATTATCTTTCTCGTCCACTGGAAATATCCCCGTCGACCGATCAATCGTCCAGGGATACATGCTGGCGTTGCAGCGGGCACCCACCCCTTGCATCGAACTACCGTTGCCCATGTTTATTTCAACCGGTTTATCAGTGTAGAATTTTTTGTTGCCTATATCGTCAATCAATTCTTCACTCGTAAAGGTTTGGCCCTGGGCGTTGGTGACCACTACATGTTTTTTAAAGTCTATAATGTTCTCTTTGTCCTTTTGAATGGCATAGTCAGAGGTGATCGTACCCTTTACGCTCAGGTCGTCCTCGTAAAAAACCACTTTTACGCCTTTGGGCATTTCATGGTAAGGGTTTTTACTATCATCCATCTCGATCATTAAGGGAGTGGTCATCCGGGCTTTTACTTTGGCCGAATCGCTGTAGATGACATCCACATTATGGGACGTGGACACAGGCTTATCCTCTTCTGGTGAGGCTATCTTCTTAATGTCATCCAATGAGTTCTCGCATGCGCTCAGGGTCAGCATGTAAACAAACAGTGCCGGCAAATATTGGTAAAACAACTTTTTTGCCTGACTTTGCATAAGGTTAATTATTCGAATTTATACTTCATGAACCAGCGGTCGTTGACCACAAAGTTTAAATGTAAGGTGATATATTTTTCCTTTACCAACGGATTCTGCGTGTTTCCCAGTGTACCTGTTTGGCCGAGTTCGGCGGCAAAGTTTATCTTATAAAAACTATTACCCACGTTACCGGGCGCCAAAGGGAAACCCATACCAAACGTCAACGCATAACTTTTAATATTCGTATTGTTAAGATAAAGATATGATTCATCGTACTTAAAGCCTAACTGGTAGTTCGCCCTGGCGAAATAGTTATTGAGCGCCGTCGGATTCGGGCTAAACTGACCGCCGACGTTAAACGTTTTGCTGTCGCGCAGACCCTGGTTTACACCGTCAATCGTGAGCGCCGACCAATGTCCCATCGTATAATCAGCTCCAACTAAAAAATGTCCGTCGTTTTGAAATGAGATACCAAAATGGTTGATCTGCGGAAGCTGAATTTTTGTTTTCGCCTGCTGGTTGTTTATCAAGGTATCAGCGGCAACGTTTTGAGTTCCGTCTGACGCGAAAGTGAACTGGCTCACAATATACGTATTCGTTGAATTCAAACTTGTATTGGCTTGTGCCGAATAGCCCAGCACCAGGTGCTCTGTGCTGTATTCGCCAAAATCAAAAGAGTATTGAGCACCATAGTCGTAATTTACCCCGCCCACAACATTGCTGCTTTCAATGATCGGGTTCAGCATACCATATAATGTAGGTATCTGGGTTGAACTGTATTGATGCAGATCCCCAAAGATATATGAAGCATTGGCGCCAATAAATAAATGCTTACCTATGCCGAAGCCGTATCCCACGTAAGCTTTTGAAAGGCCGCCTTCACCATTGTAAGTGTAGTTTGTAACGTTGGTATCAACCTTTGGGCTACCGGGAGGAGTTGCCGTTGAGCCAAAACCTGTTTTAGTAACCTGGGTGTTATAACCCATTTCGCTGTACGGGAATAAACCAAAACTTATAGCCGACTTTTTGGAGATTGGAATACCAAAGGCAACATGGCTAAATTTAAAATTAGAGTTGTGGTCGGTTAGTGTGCCGGTACCAGTGCTATTAAACTGGCTCAGGCTCGACAGATTGGAACTGAAGCCGGCATCAATGGTTGTGAAGTGTATAAAGCCATATGAGGCAGGGTTTTCAGGGTTGATATTGTTGAAAAATCCAATCTGGTTTATCGCCGTGGCAATGCCACCCATGCCAATTGTTTGAGGTAACAGGATCGGGTCGATAGTGCCCAAACCGTAGCGTGAATATGGAGAACTTGTTGTGGCAGTTGATTGCGCATTTGCCCCAAAAGCAATAACAGCAAATAAAATGGTTATAAAAATCCTGTAATGTTTAATCATTATTAATGTATAAAGCTGCATTTAATCCTTTAAGAACCAGGAATGGCTCGATTTTAACACAGGGCGCAAAGATGCTATTTTTTAACAGGCTATCAAAAAAAATACTGTCGCCCCCGCTGAGCACGATATTTAGTTCTTCACCTGCTTTTTTATAGCTATCAATAAAACCCATTAATTCATATTTAATTCCGTTTTGAACGCCTGAGCGTATGGCCGAAACGGTGTTGTCACCATATTGCTTGTCGAAACTTTCATCAGCGCCTACCAGCGGCAAACCATCGGTATAGTAATTTAAAGCCTTATAACGCATATTTAAACCCGGCGATATACTGCCGCCAAAATAATTACCCGCTGCGTCAACCGCGTCGTAGGTGATACAAGTGCCGCCGCTGATCACCAGGTTGTTTTTTTGCGGAAACAAGGTTTTAGCGCCCATCACACCCGCCAAACGATCGGCTCCAAGCGTATCCGGCGTCCGGTATTGGTTATTCAACTCTCCCGCCATTTTTCCATTAAAAAATATGACGGGCACTTTCGCAGCCAATGTTGTTTGCCATGCCTGGCTTTCGTTTTTTTTTACCGACGAAACAATTGCTTTGCTGATAGCATATTCCTTAAAAAACGCATTTATTACGGCATCGTCAATCCCTTCGAATTGCTTGTAAACAAGCAATTCATCCCGCTTAAAAACAGCAATTTTAGTGTAAGTGTTGCCAATGTCGATAACAAGATTGGCCATCAGGCTTTAACCATAGATAATATAGATTCAAAAATGGCAAGACCATCCTCATTGGCGACAAGCGCATCGGATGCTCTTTCGGGGTGAGGCATAAAACCAAAAACGTTACGCGCCGAATTGCAAATACCGGCAATATTTTCCAGTGAACCATTCGGGTTGGATTCGGGGGTTATATTACCGTACTCGTCACAATATCTGAACAGCACCTGGTCATTATCATTCAGGGACTTCAGCACATCGGCATCGGCAAAATAATTCCCCTCGCCATGTGCAATCGGTATTTTCAGCGCTCGCTGCGGATCGATCTGCGCGGTGATCAATGAATTTGAAGTTTGCGGCTTCATAAAGATGTTGCGGCAGATAAATTTGCGGTTCTCATTATGCAACAGGGCTCCCGCTAACAATCCCGCTTCTGCAAGAATCTGGAAACCATTGCAAATGCCCAGCACATACCCGCCATCCGCTGCAAAACGGATCACCTCCTGCATAATGGGCGAAAAGCGCGCTATCGCGCCTGAACGCAGGTAATCGCCGAACGAGAACCCGCCGGGTAAAACAATAAAGTCGGCACCCTGCAGGTCATGATCTTTATGCCACAGGCGCACAACCTGCTGGCCAAGTATTTTCTCCAATACGTAGATGATATCTTCATCACAATTGGAACCGGGAAATATTACTACGCCAAATTTCATCTGAATGATTGTTTTTAACTGTATAAGCCGTAAGGATATTGAACAAATTCGCTATCGTCCCGAAACTCAAAAACAGCTTCACGAGACAAAATTAACATAACCGCTTTATATTGAGCCAAAGTAAAAGTTAAAAATTGTTAAACTGCAGGTAAACGATAATGGCCGCCAATAAAAGATATAAGGTTTCGTAAAACCATCTGCGCCGGGCGTGGAGGAAATAATAGGAAAAGAAAACGGCCGCAGGTACCGCACATAACAGGAAATGACTGACATGGAAAGCCGCCCTGACATAAAAGGTAAGCGCGGCGATAAGGAAGACAACGAACAATAATTGGTACGATTTACGAATTTGAACGTAGCTTTTGTAATAATTTTGCCGGAACTTAAAGAAGCACAGAACAAGTATCATGGTAACCGGAGCAAGAATTAAATAATTATAATAGTTGATAGTCACCCTGGTTGGAAGTTTAGTGCCCAACGGCGGCCATATATTGCTGAACTGCGCTAACCTGTTGTTAAGATAATAGTACACCGCCAGGAAAAAGAAGATGGTGACATAACCGATGACACAAACTGTCCACTCTCGCCAGTTAAAGGGTTTAAAGATGACCAGCGATATCCAAATGGCCAGGAAAAAGAAGATGAAAGGCAAGTAGATCAATGAGCCAACTGCCACAATCATGCCGAGGTCAAAAGCATCAGATTTTGAATCCTTGCTTTTATAAAAATTGATCAATTTAAACAGCATCCAGATCACAAAGAAATTACAAATCAGCGGTGGGCTCAATACCAGGAAAGGCGTGTACAATCCCGACACTGTTATATACATCAGCGCCGGCAAAAAAGTAGGTTTCCCCAGCAAATTAAAATGATTAACCAGGCGGTTTAATAACAAGGCCTGGATGAACACAAATGATCCGGCCAGGAAAACGTTAAACGATGGCGTAAACGAATTATGAAAACGGGGTAAAAGCAATAATTTTTCAAAAGTTTCGGAATAGGAGGAATCGATTTTAACTGGCAGGTTAAACAAGTAACCGGCACGTAGTACAAACAGTACCACAGCCAGCCATAAAATATTCAATGGGTTGAGATTTTTGAAAAAATTGATCATCTACTACTATTCCGGGGGCGAAATTAGCAGAAAAAACGCTTGATGCCGAAACTACTTATTTAGCATACCGCTTCACCAGGTCGTCTATTATGCCGGCGGTTTCATTAGGAAAGTCTACTTGTATCTTTTTGTCGCTGCTTAGCCAATTATTAAGGTGATATACAAACTGATCGTCGATCTCGTGCACCACCGGCACGCCAAGCTTCGAGGCAGCCAATGCGTTGCATTGCTGCTCATACTGCCCCTTCATCGGTATCATCATCACCTTTTTTTGCAAAAAAAGCGCTTCTGCCGGTCCCTCGAAGCCGCCGCCTGTTAGCAGGCCTTCGCAGCTGGCCAGGCTTTTATTAAAGGCTTCGTTATTTACGGGGAATACTTGTACGTTAGCCTGAATGTAGGCCGTTTTCTCACGTTTTGAAAAGATGTGCCATTTTACGTTTGTCCTGTTCAGAAAACGGATAAGTAATTTATCATCATAGGCTGGCAGGTAGACGGTATAATGACCCGCGTTTGATACCTGCAGATTTCGTATTTCGCTGCGGATAACCGGTGTATGAATAAAATCGTCGTATCGTTCAAAATGAAAACCAACGTGGTGCGCCGTTGGCGAATAGTATTTAAAAAGCCATTCGGCCCAGCTCCATTTCGGCGGCCGCGGCGTTTTGGGCGAAACAAACGAACACTGGTGGCTGAGCGATACGCTGGGTATTTTTTGCAATCGGCACGCCCAGGCGCTCACAGGTTCAAAATCATTAATGATGAGGTCGTATTGTTTTAAATGCAGGCTGCGGACATCACGCACCAGCCTGGGCAGGTTCATCAGCTTAAAGGTGGCCCAGTTATCAACCCCTCCGTTCGAGCCAAAAACAAAACTAAACCCATGAAAACGGTATTTTAGCGGCTGTGCCAAACTAACCTCGGCTTCGGTACCGCTAACCAGCAAATCCAGCTCGCCGTATTGCTGTAACAGTGGCACAATTTCGCGCGCCCTGCTGATATGGCCGTTCCCCGTTCCCTGGATAGCGTAGAGTATTTTCATTGAAGATGTTGGAATGTTGTAAGGTTGGAATGTTGTAATGTTATTTTTTTGTTTTTTTATCGGCTTCGAATTTCTTTAAGTAGTCGATAAACTTTTTGGGTTTGCTGGAGAACTCTATACTTTTTGAGTAAAGATCGCGAAATTCCGCGTCTTCGATTTTTTCTGCTTTATTTAATATGATCAATTTATTTCTAAACTCTCCGGAGGATCCTTTAGCGTAGTTCAAAAAACGAATGAAATCGGGATTGTTGTTGTACTCAAAGCCCTCGGCTATATTATCCGACATCGAGCATGCCGCCCTCCTTATTTGATCCTTCATCCCCCAATCAGACCTTAACGGCTCTTTATCACATAAGAAATAAATATCAACTTCAATTGCATTGGCTATTTTCCAAATTTCCAAATCTTCAAAACGCTCAATCTTACTCATTAATCAAAACAATACGTCAATCAACATTTCAACCTTACAACGTTACAACAAATTAATTACCCCGCCTCCTGTTTAAACCGTTCCAGCAGAATTTTCACATCCATCTTTGCGTCAAGATCTTCGGCATCGGTTTTGTCATCTTCGTCATTCTCCGTGTGGAAATTATCCGGTTCATATTTAAATATCGTCCACTTGCCTTCGTTGTACTCAAGCGATGTGAGGCTTTCCACCCAGTCGCCCGAATTAAGGTACAGCACGGAGCCAGTTTTGTCGGTTGATTCTATTTCCCTGATCTCAGCATGATGGATATGGCCGCAGATCACATATTGATAATTCTTGTCGACGGCAAGGTCCGCTGCAGTTTGCTCAAACTGGTTGATAAACTTTACCGCTTCCTTAAACCGGGCTTTTACTTTTTGCGAAAAGCTCATTTTCTGCCGCCCAAATAATGTTAATACCCAATTGGTGAAACTGTTAATAATGATCAGGGTATCATAGCCAACCGCCCCCAGTTTGGCCAGCCATTTGGAGTGCTGCATAGTTACATCGAAAACGTCGCCATGGAATATCCAGGCTTTTTGTCCATCTATGTTCAGCACTATTTTGTTCAAAAGCTGGAAGGAGCCTAAATTAAAATCGGTGAACTTGCGGAGCATTTCGTCGTGGTTGCCTGTAAGATAATAAACCGGTATACCCTCGGTAACAAATTTCAATATCCGGCGCAAAACTTTCATATGCGCTTCAGGCCAGTAGGATTTGCTGAATTGCCATATATCGACGATGTCGCCGTTCAAAATAAGAATTTTGGGTTTGATGCTCTTTAAGTATTTGAGCAACTCCTTGGAGTGACAGCCGTACGTGCCCAGATGCACATCGGATATCACGACGATATCAACCTCGCGTTTTGCCATGAAATTTGGGGGATAATGTTCCGCCTGGTAAAAAATACCAGTAAAAATGCAGGTAATAAAGGGGCCAACGATTATTCGTCGTCGTCGTCATTATTTACTTTCAGTTCAAATGGACTCAGATAGAATATTCCCACCAGGAATAACAATCCAGCTACTATTAAATATGCGAACTCAAAATGCATACCACACAATTTTTGCAAATATCCGGCAATCGGGTTATTGTAACATTAAGACTATGTTAAATGTAAAAGGTTTCACTTGCTGACAAATTTTTTCTGGATACGATCCAGTTGCTTTAAATGATGCAGCAGGTGTATTCTTATAAATTTTAACCATTGCCCGGCATCCAGTGCACCCAACCGCGCGTGTTTATGTTTCGCCGACGGTAAGGCATCATTTACCAGGGGCGCCAGCTCTTCAATTCTTTTCCGGCATTTTATCAGCAGGTTTTTTGCCTCTTCCTTATCTATTTTCAGCGCTGGAATTTTAGCCGCCACCGCTTCCGGAACTTTTACCTTAACCGGGGGAAACCTTCCGGTAAACATCATCAGGCGCCCCAAAAAAGTTAGCTGGTTGTTGGTTGGCTTGCAGTTATTGTTGGCGCAACGCTCCAGCGCTATGCACGAACCCAGGGTAGCCTGTAAAATATGGCTGTACACTTCCGCGAATGACCATGAACCCTCCTTCGGTGTTACGGTAAACAACTCGTCCGGAATAGAATCCAACCGGGCACGATAACTATCGAGCGCCCCCTCAATTGCCTTACGCTCCTTTACCAGGTTCATAACAATAAAATTAAATGATTTGTTATTACATGACGACTTGAAACTTTCCACAACCGAACGGTTGCTAACATTGGTGCACCGGCTTTCAGAAGTATCGGGGGAAATTTATCAGCCTTCAGGCAACACCGGCCTTGCAAGCTTGTAAAGAACATGTTCCCCCAACCAGTGTCCCTCTGCTATCCCGGGGTGATCAAAATAGCCCGCTTTACGCATCCCTATTCGTTGCATCACTTTCTCAGAGCGAATATTGGGCACTGCCGTGAACGAATAAATTTCATTAAGACCTAATTGGTTAAACCCAAAATCAAGGCAGGCCAGCGCAGCCTCAGTTGCAAAGCCATCGCCCCAGTTTTCTTTGCTCAGTCGCCAGCCAATTTCAACGCAGGGGGTGAATTCAGCCTCGAAACCGGGGTGTTCCAAACCGGTAAAACCGATAAACGCACTATTGTCTTTCCGTTCGATCGCAAAAAAACCGTACCCCTGTTGTTTAATTTGGCGGCTAAGACGCGCGATTTGTTCGGTAGTTTCCACCCCGGTTTTAACCGACGGAAAAAATTCCATTACTTCTTTATCGGCGTTAAGCGCAATATAAGGCTCATAGTCAGATGGTAACCAATCACGAAGGATTAGCCTCGGTGTCTCTATAAATATGTCTTGTTTCAACCTGTTAAATATAATAAAGCCTTATAAAATGAAAGGTGCGAAATTCAGTTTTATATGATAAAATGGTGCGTTTTGCCAGTGAGTCATTGTAACTAACTTTTTAGTATAGCAATTTGGTAGTCTATTTTTTAAACAAACACATCAATTGCTAAATTTATTATTTGCAAAATATCAATAGAAAGCCTTTATTTTTAACAATATTGCAATTTATTAAAATTAGGATGCAAGTTTATTTGGAAATCTTTAAAAATATTGATAAATTTTCAATTAAAAAAACCAATCAGTATCTTCGTAGTTGACCATTTTATAAACTGTAGTATAATTGAATGATGGATCAAGATGAAAGCCGACAGGGCCTGTACAGGCCGGAATTTGAACACGACTCGTGCGGAACGGGGTTTATAACGAACATTAACGGGCATAAATCCAATCAGATCATAAACGACGCGCTTACCATGCTGGAAAACATGGAGCATCGCGGCGCTTGCGGATGTGACCCTGAAACCGGAGACGGAGCAGGCATACTTATTCAGCTGCCACATGAGTTTTTGATGGAGGAGTGCTCCGATTTAGAGATCAGCCTGCCCGAACCGGGCGAATATGGTGTGGGAATGATATTTTTTCCAAAGGAATCAGCATTAAAAAAGGCCTGCCGTACCATAATAAGCAATGCTATAGAAAAATTAGGATTGCATAAACTGGGCTACCGCAAACTCCATGTAAATTCATCAACTATTGGCGAAACGGCCCGCAAAGCCGAGCCTGATGCGGAACAATTGTTTATCCAAAGGCCGCATCATATCACTAATCCGGAGGATTTTGAGCGCAAACTATACATCTTAAGAAGATACATTAATAAAACAGTAAGCGAGACTGTACCTGCAGCGGCTGAACATTTTTATTTCACCTCGCTGTCATGCAAAACCATTATTTATAAAGGCCAGGTTACTACTTACCAGCTTCGTCAATATTTTAATGATTTGACCGACCCGCGTATTGCATCGGGCTTTGCCATGATCCACTCGCGGTTCTCCACCAATACCTTCCCGTCGTGGAAACTCGCACAGCCATTCAGGCTCATCGCGCATAACGGCGAGATCAATACCTTAACAGGCAACTTAAACTGGTTTTACTCCGGCCTGAAATCATACATGTCTCCCTACTTCACACAGGAAGAAATGGAGATGCTGCTGCCGGTGATCGATAATAACCAGTCGGACTCGGCCTGCCTCGATAACATCATCGAGATACTGCTGCACAGCGGCCGCTCATTACCGCATGTGATGATGATGCTGATCCCCGAAGCTTGGGACGGCAATGAGCAGATGGACCCGGTTAAAAAGGCATTTTATGAATTCCACGCCGCTTTAATGGAGCCATGGGATGGCCCTGCCGCTATCACTTTCACCGATGGCAAATTGATTGGCGCGTTGCTTGACCGTAACGGATTGCGCCCGCTGCGCTTTGTGATCACAAACGATGGTCGCGTTATAGCAGCATCTGAAGCCGGCGTATTAAACCTGGACGAAAGCCTGGTGATTGAAAAAGGCCGCCTGCAGCCCGGGAAAATGTTATTGATCGATACCGTAAAAGGCAAGATCATAACCGACGACGAGATCAAACACCAGGTAGCGTCGCGGCAGCCTTATGGCCAGTGGCTTGAGGATTATAAGATCGAACTGGGGCAGCTTAGCGAGCCGCGTTTGGCATTCGCGAGCCTGACAGATGATTCGGTTTTCCGTTACCAGCAGGTATTTGGCTACAGCCGTGAAGATATTGAAAGCATTATAAAACCCATGGCGCTTGACGGGAAAGAACCTGTCGGCTCGATGGGTACGGACGTACCGCTGGCCGTTTTATCAGACAAACCGCAGCACCTGTCCAGCTATTTTAAACAATTTTTTGCCCAGGTGACTAACCCGCCTATCGATCCGATACGTGAGCGGCTGGTGATGAGCCTTTCAACCTTTATCGGCAACAATGGCAACCTGCTGGATGAGGATAAAATGCACTGCCATTGCGTGGTTTTAAAACACCCTATCTTAAAAAATCACCAGCTTGAAAAACTGAGGAGTATTGATACCGGCATGTTCCATGCCAAAACGCTGCAAACCTATTTTAATGCCGACGGTATGCCAGGCTCGCTTGAAAAAGGCCTGGCGAGGCTTTGCCGTTATGCTGAGGATGCTGTAAACGACGGGTTTGAAGTGCTCATACTATCGGATAGGGCAATCGATTCCGACCACGCTCCTATCCCATCGCTTTTGGCTGTTTCAGCAGTGCACCACCACCTGATCAGAAGCGGCCGCCGTGGCGAGGTTGGCTTAGTAATTGAGACCGGTGATACCTGGGAAGTACATCATTTTGCCTGCCTGCTGGCCTTTGGCGCAACAGCCATCAATCCATACCTGGCATTGTCCACCATCAAAACGATCAAAAACAATGGCATGTTGCAAACCGACCTGGATATTAAGGAACTGCAGAAGAATTATGTAAAATCCATAAATGACGGCTTGCTCAAAATATTCTCAAAAATGGGGATATCCACCCTGCAGTCATACCATGGCTCACAGGTTTTTGAGATTTTGGGTATCAATCAGCAGGTTGTCGACAAATATTTTACCGGCGCAGTTACCCGCATAGGCGGTTTAGGGCTTGATGAAATAGCCAAAGAGGCGCTTTGCAAACATAAAATAGGCTTCAGCGGCTCGAAAACAGGCGCACATTTATTGCCTGATGGCGGCATTTACCAATGGAAGCGCCGCGGCGAATCGCACCTTTTCAACCCGACCACCGTGCATCTGTTGCAACATGCAACGCGCACCGACGATTATTCGGTTTATAAAAACTACGCGAAAACGATCAATGAGCAAAGCGAAAAGCATTTTACCATCAGGGGATTGCTTGATTTTGCCCATCATCGCGAGCCGATCAGCCTAGACCAGGTGGAAAAAGCCGAAGAGATCATGAAGCGTTTCGCTACCGGCGCGATGTCGTTTGGCTCTATATCACATGAGGCGCACAGCACGCTGGCCATTGCCATGAACCGCATCGGCGGCAAAAGCAATACCGGTGAAGGTGGTGAAGATGAAATGCGGTACGAACGCCTGCCGAACGGCGATTTTATGCGCTCGGCCATCAAACAGGTGGCATCGGCCCGGTTTGGGGTAACCTCCAACTATCTTACCAATGCTGATGAATTACAGATAAAAATGGCCCAGGGTGCAAAACCCGGCGAAGGCGGACAGTTGCCCGGCCACAAGGTGGATGACTGGATCGCAAAAACGCGTCACTCAACGCCAGGGGTAGGCTTAATTTCGCCGCCGCCGCACCACGATATTTATTCCATCGAAGATTTGGCGCAACTGATCTTCGACTTAAAAAATGCCAACCGTGCCGCACGCATCAATGTAAAGCTGGTATCAAAAGCCGGCGTGGGCACCATTGCTGCCGGCGTGGCCAAAGCGCATGCGGATGTGATCCTGATCGCAGGTTATGACGGCGGTACAGGCGCATCGCCCATCAGCTCCATTAAACATGCAGGGCTGCCCTGGGAGCTTGGCTTAACGGAAGCGCACCAAACGCTGGTTCGCAATAAATTGCGGAGCCGCGTGGTATTGCAGACAGACGGTCAACTTAAAACCGGGCGTGATATTGCTATCGCCTGTTTAATGGGTGCGGAGGAATGGGGCGTCGCTACCGCAGCGCTGGTTGCCGGCGGCTGTATCATGATGCGCAAATGCCACCTCAACACCTGCCCGGTAGGCGTTGCCACACAGGACCCGGAATTAAGGAAATTATTCTCGGGGAAACCGGAACACATAGTGAATTTGTTCCGCTTCCTGGCTGAAGAGCTGCGGGAAATCATGGCCGAACTCGGCTTCCGGACGATCAATGAAATGGTTGGCCGTGTTCAGTTCCTGAAAGTAAAAGATGGCTTAACTAACTGGAAAGCAAAGAAGATCGACCTCTCCGGCATATTGCACCCCGTTACTAATCCAAAAGAATTAACGCTTTACAACAGCGAGAAACAAGACCATGGCATGGATGATATCCTTGATTGGAAGCTACTGGAAGCTGCGCAGCCTGCATTGGAAGATAAAACGCCGGTGTTTGCAACGTTCGCGGTTAGGAATGTCGACCGTACCATAGGAACATTGCTTTCGAACGAAATATCCAAAAAATACGGTTCTGTAGGTCTGCCCGATAATACAATCAACTTTAAATTTATCGGCTCGGCCGGGCAAAGCTTTGGGGCATTTGCAGCCAAGGGCATTTCATTTGAACTGGAGGGTGAAGCAAACGACTATGTAGGCAAAGGTTTGTCCGGGGCGCAACTCGCTATTTATCCTTCAGAAAAGGCAACATTTACGCCGGAGGACAATATCATCATTGGTAACGTAGCCTTATACGGCGCAACTTCCGGCGAGGTATTCATTCGCGGGATGGCCGGCGAGCGTTTCGCCGTACGTAACTCCGGCGCCACCACGGTGGTTGAAGGCATAGGCGATCACGGTTGTGAATACATGACGGGCGGCCGGGCGTTGATCCTCGGCGGAACAGGGCGAAACTTTGCGGCCGGTATGAGCGGCGGTATAGCCTGGGTACATAACCCCAACAATACCTTCGCTGAAAATTGCAACCCGGAAATGGTTGACCTTGACCCGCTAACTGCGGATGATGAAGACCAGATAACCGCTTTGCTGCGCAAGCACATTCACTTGACTGGCAGCCAGGTTGCCAAAAACCTGCTGGCCGACTGGGGCGAAGCTGCATCACAATTTGTGAAGGTTTACCCGAAAGAGTACAAGAAGGTTTTAGAAAAATTACAATATCAAACAATAGGCTAATGGGAAAAGCGACAGGATTTATGGAGTTCGACAGGGAACTGCCTGAAAAAGTGCCCGCTGCTGAACGCATAAGGAATTATAACGAATTTGAAAGTTTATACAGCACCGAAAAACTGAACCACCAGGCCGCGCGCTGTATGAATTGCGGCATCCCATTTTGTCATTCGGGATGCCCGCTGGGGAATATCATTCCGGAATTTAACGACGCCGTTTACCGCAAAAACTGGGAAGAAGCATACAATATTTTATCATCAACAAATAACTTTCCTGAGTTTACCGGGAGGATATGCCCTGCGCCTTGTGAGTCGGCCTGCGTTTTAGGCATTAACAAGCCCGCCGTTGCGATTGAGGAAATAGAAAAACATATCATTGAGATCGCTTTTGAAAAAAAGCTGGTAAAACCGACCGCACCGCTGGTAAAAACCGGCAAAAAAATAGCTGTGGTGGGCTCGGGTCCGGCAGGATTGGCTGCAGCGGCACAATTGGCCAAAGCCGGCCACCTGGTGACCGTTTTCGAACGCGATGACCGGCCCGGGGGCTTACTGCGCTACGGTATACCCGACTTTAAGCTGGAAAAAAATATCGTAGAGCGCCGTATAGAACTGATGAAGGAAGACGGCGTGACTTTTAAATGCAATACCGAGGTTGGTCGCGACATCCCGGCTGATGAAGTGGTTCGCACGCATGACGCGGTGGTGTTGGCAGGCGGCTCAACTATCCCTCGTAACCTGAATATTCCCGGCCGCGAGTTGAAGGGCATCCATTTTGCCATGGACTTTTTAAAGCAGCAAAACAAACGGGTAAGCGGCACACCATTTAGCCAGGAAGATATTTTGGCAACCGGCAAAGATGTGATCATCATTGGTGGCGGCGATACCGGCTCCGACTGCGTGGGCACTTCCAACCGCCAGGGTGCACGTTCCATTAAACAATTTGAGGTAATGACGCAGCCACCGGTGAACCGTACCGTCCACATGCCATGGCCCTCCTACCCCATGGTGCTGAAAACCACCAGCAGCCACGAAGAAGGCTGCGATCGTTACTGGGGCATCAATACCGAAGAGTTTTTGGGCGACGAAAACGGCAACCTAAGGGCCATCCGCGTGGTTGACATTACCTGGGAACTGGACGTAATGAACCGCCCGATAAAATTTGCGAAAGTTGAAGGCTCCGAGCGCGAAATTGAATGCCAAAGGGTATTCCTGGCCATGGGCTTCCTGTTTCCGCAGCATACCGGCATGATAGAGAACCTGAATGTTGAGCTTGACGAACGAAAAAACGTAAAAGCCAAAGAAGGCGTTTACCGCACCAACGTAAGCAAAGTATTTGCCTGCGGCGATATGCGCAGGGGCCAATCACTGGTGGTTTGGGCCATCTCGGAAGGCCGCGAAGCCGCACGCAAAGTCGATGAATTCCTGATGGGACATTCTATTTTGGAAAGCAAGGATGCGGTGAACCAGTTTGAGCAGGCGTTTTGAGGAAGTTCATGGTTCATGGGTCATAGTTCATGGTAGAAAGCCAATAGTTGACAGCAAATAAGCACCGGGCCGTGCGATTCCTTCCCCGAGGGAAGGGAAGGTAGGGGTAAGCGGGCGCTAAGCGTTAAGGATCGCTTTTAGCATAAACTAAAAGCGTCTTTGGGACTTTACTGACTTTCCGGACTTAGGTCTAAAAAAAATCAATCAATCAATTATAGTAGCGAAACCGGGCGGCGAATTTGCCTGGTTTTTTTGTGAGCGTTTGGGTTAGAAAAATTGAAACCCGGGAATTTACGTTATGGAAAAAAACCGTAAATTTGTTTTTATATCAAAAGCGACAATTGCATAATATGGAAACTTTGATTGTTTACCCCACAAAAGCACAGGAAAAAGCTGTTACAGCATTCCTTAACGCGCTAAATGTGCAGTTTGAGAAAAAGCAGGAAGTATTGCCGCCACATGTAATTGCCGGAATAAAAAAGGGCCAGGAAGATATTAAAGCCGGCGATACTTTTACGTACGACGAGTTTAAGCAGCAGCTTTCTATTTCTAAGTGAGCTATACCCTAACATTTTCAAGGCAAGCCAAAGAAACCTATGCGGCCATCCAATTACAGCTATGCAATCGTTGGGGGCAAACTGTTTTAGAGAAGTTTGAGCGAAAAACGGTTAAAACCCTTGATTCGATCTTGCAATCACCACTAATGTTCAAGTCAGTAATGGATACCCCAAATATCCGGAAAGGATTGATCCATAAAAATTGCTCTGTTTTTTATGAAGTTAAGACGAGTGAAATAGAAATACTTTTCTTTTGGGACAACCGGCAAGATCCTATCTTTTTATAAGAAATATTACAGGGTTATTTTGGATTTTCGGACTCAATAGCAATCAATCAAAGTAGCAAAACCGGGCGGCGAAAGTCATCAGGTTTTTTTGTTGGCCAGCGGCATTTTTCATTTACTTTTATGTTCGGGTACATTTGGGATATAAAACTAACCGTAAATATGGACTTAAATCCGGTCGTACATGATCATGGCAGCCTGAATTTCGAAGCATCGAAACCCCTTGCGAATATGATTGCCTTCATCAAAGGGCAGCTGTTTAGTTTTATCGTTTCACTGTGGTTCGTTTTTTTGTTGGAGTCGATAAAACTCTTCAAAGTATCCGGAAAAACAATAAACCCGGTTTATCTGCTGGCCGAACTCATACTATTGGCAGCTGTGGTCTTTGTATCTTACACCCTTATTAACAGGGTTAAACCTGTTGTGGAGATAACGGGCAGAGCTGTATCTATTGCAAATGAAATAGTTTCTATCACTCCTTTTACTTTTAACCTGCGTTTTTGGCGCAAGAAACTGCCCCAAAAGTTGGTGTTCAGGATAAACGAATTGGGAATTCGAAAAACAGATAATCCTTTAAGATTTGTAAAGGTTTCTGATAGCTTCAGAAACCGCGTATTTGAACTGCGTGATAAAAACAAAACAGCATACATCGTATTTGACTATTATGATGCCAGGCTAAAAGAAAAATTAACGGAGATATTGGTTGAAGTTACCCCGCCAGAACTATTAATCCCTGGCAGGCTTAGGCATCATTGAGGTTTTCATTTGCGTAAACTTCATGGTGGGCATTTAAAGAAGTGAATAATCAATCAACTTTAGTGGGAAACGGGGTGGCGAATTTGCCTGGTTTTTTGTCTGCTTCGGTAGGTTCTATGTATTTTGTAAATAAAACTTATGTAAATTGTAAATAGAAGCTATGTAAATTGTAAGTTTGCTTTAAATCAAAGCCGATGAGCACTTTTATCCCCCGGCAAATAGCGCCAATTATTCAGGCTCAGCAATCAAAATTTCCGGTGCTTGCCGTTACAGGGCCGAGGCAAAGCGGCAAAACCACTTTATTAAAAGCGCTTTTTGAAGATTACCGTTATGTTTCGCTTGAAAATCCTGACACCCGCGCATTTGCGTTAGAAGATCCGGTTGGCTTTTTGAACCAATATGATAAAAAAATTGTTTTTGATGAAGTGCAACGGGCGCCAGAGCTATTCTCGTATATCCAGGGCCGGGTTGACGAATCAAGGCAAATGGGCCAATTTATATTGTCGGGTTCACAAAATTTCCATCTGTTAAACAGTATCACCCAAACGCTTGCCGGCAGAGTTGCTTTATTCAAGCTCCTGCCGCTCGATTTTACTGAGTTAAAGGCAGTAAACCTGTTGGGAACTTCGTACGCGGCGGTTAGTATCAAGGGCTTCTATCCCGCTATTTTCGATAGGGATATAGATCCGATCGTATTTTATTCCAACTACCTGCAAACCTATATTGAAAAAGACGTAACCGAATTAGCTAATTTGAGAGACTTGAAGGCATTTCGCACATTCATAGGGCTTTGTGCGGGCCGGTCAGCGCAGCTGGTAAACTTTAGCGCCTTGGCTAACGAATGCGACATTTCGCACAACACTGCAAAGGCATGGTTATCAATACTGGAAAGCAGCTATATCATTTTCTTTCTGCAACCATACCATCAAAATTTCAATAAACGGCTAGTCAAAAGCCCGAAGCTTTACTTTTATGATACCGGCCTCCTCAATTATCTTTTAGGGATTAGGGAAGCCGGCGAACTTGAAGAAAACAGAATAAAGGGCGCGGTATTTGAAAATATGATCGTGGCTGAATACCAGAAAAAGAATCATCATTTATACCTGCACAAGGATTATTATTTTTGGCAGGACAGCAATGCACACGAAGTTGACCTGCTAATGAAAAAGCCCGGGGGCTTTGCTGTTTTTGAAGCTAAGGCTACACAAACGATTAATTCAACTTTGTTTGAGGAAATGGATCGCTTCGAACAAATTGCGGCACCTTCCAAAGTAAACAAAACCCTGATCTATGGCGGGGCCGAAAATGAAAAAAGAACAAAGTATAATGTACTTAGCTGGAAAAATATTTCGGATTAAATAAAATCGCTAATTCGACCATCTCACTTTCAGTCATTGTTTAAAACCCTCACACCGGCAGCTCAAACGTAAACACCGACCCTTTTCCCGGCTCGCTTTGTATCGAAATACTGCCGCCATGGCGTTTGAGTATCTCGGAAGATATAAAAAGACCCAGGCCCAGGCCCTGGAAACGGTATTCACTTCCTTCGATGCGGTAGTACCGGTCGAATAAGCCATCGAGATCCTTTTTTGAGATGCCGATGCCGAAGTCTTTTATGGTCACCAGCACTTTATTGTCTTTCAATTCCGACCAAATCAATACTTTATCCGCTTCGGGCGAATATTTTACGGCATTGCTCAACAGGTTCACCACCACCTGTTCCAGGCGATGCCTGTCGCCATTTACGTTAACCGATACCGAGCGCTCAAGAATGAGCCGGTGCCCGGGCGAAATTTGCTGTGCGCTTTCTATGGTATCCTTAAGCAGTTTTTCAAAGTCAAGCTCCTCAAAATTATACTGCATTTTGCCCGAGTTGATCTTTGAAACGTCGAGTAAATCAGTGATCAGCCTCTCCATCCGGTTAAGCTGCCGGGAAGCATTACCAAAAAAATTGTACGATTTCAGTTGCGGCTCCATTTCCCTGCCCGCCAGCTGAAAAAAGGCCTTTAGCGTAGTTAGCGGTGTTTTCAGCTCGTGGCTTGCGATGCTGATAAACTCATCTTTCTTCCGGTCAGTTTCTTTTTGATCTTTAATATCTGTAATAGCCGTTTGCAGTTCGCGGGTGCGCTCCTCTACCATGCGCTCCAATTCCTGCTGGGCGGCACGCACCCGGGCCGCCATAATATTGAATGATTTTGCGAGCTTGCCAAGTTCGTCATCCCTGTCGGTGTTAACGCGGGGCGAATAATCACCATCTGCAATAGCTGCGGCAGCAAGGCTTAATTGTTTTAAAGGTTTTGTAATATTTCGGCTCATCAGCCATCCACCCACACTACCTGCGACTATCAGCAAAAGGCCGATCAATGTCACCCAGCGTAAATATATCTGTGCTGTTTGCTGAAAAGAGGCGTTGGAAAGTTCAATCAGCACCAGCCACCTGGAATCGGGTATTTTACGCATCGACGCGATCACCGGGTAACCGTTAGCCCTGCTATACTCCGCAACACCCTGGAGTTTAACGGGCTCGACGGGCGGTCTCGCGACAGGTCTTATCAGGTCCGTCCAAATCTGTCCATCGTCGTTACCAAAATACAATCTGCCATTTGCCCCAAGCAATTGGGCCAATTGATCAATACTTTGCTGTGTAGCCCTCATCAATTTCCAGTCAACCAGGTAGCCGATAGTTTTCGTGTTGTCGGTAATTTTTGCAAGAGATGGAAAATACATCAGTCCGTTTACTACAACGAATTTACCAACGTTTGCAGTGCCTGTTTTCGGGGAGGCTGGTGTCATCAGCGAATCTATGTTTACCCTGAGCTTCGCCACCTGGCCGCCGGAGCTCAGTACCAGCTGCCCCCTGGTATTAAGCAATTGCACCAGCTTGTTCGTGGTGTCCTTCTTCATAAATTCCCGAAAGGTTTCCAGAGACGCCAGGCTGTCGCCCGTGTTTGGGGATGCCAAAAAAGCTTTTACACTTTTGTTGGAGGCCGCGCTATTGACTGTCGAAGCAAACTGATCAACCGAGCTTTTAAACATCAGGCTTAGCTTATCAGCCAGGGTAGTAACCCGATCCGCGCCTATGGCCATCGACGCTTTTTCAACGCTGATATAGGATATCCAGCTAAAAGCTACAACAATGGCCAATAAAAGCATGCAAATAAAAAAAGGCAGGCGCTGTTGTATGGACAGTCGCTTAAATGCAATAATTCTTCTCAATTGCGGGGTATTTGTACTCAACCTGATACTGTTTTGAGGACGTGACAACGTATAGTAAAAGTAAGTCTTAATTGTGTGCTTTTCCGCCCATTGGCTAACAAAAGCAAAGTGAACGAAATAAATCGCTCCACTCAAAGTTAAACAACAAATATTTGAAAATAAAATGCGTTTTTTAAACCAGCCTTCAACAATTTTATGGGCAATAGCGCCTACCCTTCTTCATATCTCCTAAAATACTTTTTTATCGCCCAGTTCACCGGGAATAGGATGAACAGGTAATACAATGCCCAGCGCAGCTGGTAAAATGCCAGCGGTATGGCCAAAATAAAAACACTAAATGCCGCAAACAGCCGGTAAAACAAGTATTTGACAATAGCCGGAGGCAGGTCCTTTTTAATTAGCCGTGATTTATAGGAGGCATAAACTACCATAATCATCGACATCAGGTTCACCGTGATCATGCAGCATACGTAAAATACAAAGCTGAAGGTCTCGTGCGAGTAACTGCCGAAAAATGCGGAAGGGAACGGGATGAACGATATGACGAGCAGGTAGTAAATGTTCATCCATAAAAATGGCGTGTCAATGCGTTCAACCAGGTTCATCATGCGGTGATGAAATGTCCAGTAGGTAGCAACCAGTAAAAAGGAGATGATATAGGTTGAAAAATTAGGCAACATGCCCAGCATGGCTGATGGCAGCTGCTCGTGTACCAGGTTAGCGGCTATGTGCGGCACTTTGAGGTTAAAAACCAGTAAGGTAACGGCGATGGCAAAAACCCCGTCGCTGAACGAGGTAAGGCGCGCTATACTTATAGTTTCATCGGTGTACCTCGACATCAGCTTTCATTAACCGGGCCGCGTTTTTTTGGGGCCGGCCCGATCACCGAATGTACATTTTTTAGGCTTTTTATACAAACCTCTTCAATGAGATAACGATAATTACAGCCTGACCTTTCCTAAAATTTTTGCGTGGAAAATTCAGCCGGGGCATTTAGCCGTACCAGCGATATCATTAACTCAATTCTGCAATAAAAAGGGTAATTTTGCCATCCTCAAAAACAAATGGTATGGCGTGGTCAGAAAAATTAAAGCTGAATAAACACTTACTCAACAAAATAACCGGGATGGGCTACACATCCCCAAGGGAAATTCAGCAAAAAACCCTTGCCCGGATTTATGGCGGGCAGGACCTGATCGCCATCGGCCACGAAGGCTGCGGAAAGACCACTACTTACGTTATCGCGGTATCCAACCGGATTGGTTATTCATCTGAGGGGGTACCGAGGGTGCTGATCCTGGTACCTACCAAGGAGCAGGTGCTGGAAGTGATCAGCCGGTTTGAGGAATTAAATAACAATAAGCATTTGCTGATAGTAGGCTTATATGCTGCGCCAGGTATGGAAGCGCAAATGAATGCTTTAGCCGACGGCGCCGATATTGTGGTTGCCACCCCCGACAGGGCGCGTGCCGTTTATTTAAAACTTGGCCTTAACCTTAACAAAATAGAGCTTTTTATAGTTGACGATGCCGACCAGGTCGTAAAACAAGGCCTCCAACTGCCAGTTGCCGAACTGGCAAACAGCATCACTAAGTGCCAGCGCCTGGTATTTGCCGAAGTAATGCATGACAAGCTTGAAAAAATGATCAGGCCGTTTATGGAAACAGCCGCCACTGTTGAAGTTGAAGAAATAAGTGAAGCTAAAATAGAAACGTTCCCACAGGTTTTATACCATCTGCCCAATTTCGGCACCAAGCTAAACCTGCTCAACTTATTTATGCAGGATGATGAGTTATTCACCAAGACCGCAGTTTTTGCGAATACCCGCCAAACTGCCGAAAAGATTTATAAAACGCTCCAAAACCGGCGTGATACTACTGTCGGAATATTGAATTCCTGGTCGATAGAATTTAAAGGGTTTACATCCATACCTGAGTTTACGATGTGTGAAGACGCAAGGATATTGATCATCGCCGACGAACAAATTGCGGCTGAAGAACTTCGACAAATTCCCTTCCTGGTTCATTTTGAATTACCCCCGGAGAAAGAGGTGTTTATCAATAGGGTGACCAACAATGAGGGCACGGACGCAGAAATTATGGCGATAACCTTTGCCACCGATATTGAGCTTACCCAGGTAAAAAGAATTGAGCAGGCTATCGGTAAAAAAATACCATTGGGCGAACTGCCCGAAGGCCTTATAATTGAGCAAGGAAGAAAAATTATCGAAGCTGAAGCAAAACAGCCGGTAAAAAACAAAGCAGCAGCACCTGTCGCCGGAGAAGCTTTTCATCAGAAAAAACCTGAGAACGCGAAGAATTATAACTACAGTTCGGGCCAAAAGGCGAAGATGAACAATAAGCGGAAACACTGAAGAAGGCGAAAGGTGAAAGGTTGTTGAAGGGACCGGTAAAAAGCGAAACACCAATGAACTGATGAACCAATGAACTAATGAACATCCAGGTATAAGCTTGGGGTGCCCAGGTATAATTCTTCTACCTTTTTCCTGGCCCATTCGGTTTTGCGGAGAAATTTAAGACTTGATTTTACGCTCGGATCGCTTGTAAAGCAGTTAATGCGGATGCGATTACCCAACTCGGCCCAGCCATAGTGAGTTACAAGGGCATTCAATATCATTTCTAAAGTTTTGCCATGAAGGGGGTTGTTGGGCTGCTGCATCATCAGGGCAAAAATAATACAATTAGGACAAAGGGCCGACTTATTGGCCAGCCCACTGTATTATAAATGCAACGTCAACTTTTAACCAGGTATTCTGCAAGGGATGTGCCGACAATATGTGTCCAGCCTTTGACAAAATTTTCGCGCGCAAAATCGGGGTGCGCCGGGAAGGTTTCCAAACCAACATGCGTAAGTTTTACTTTGGTTTTGTCGCCTTCAGGAATTAGCTCCCAGGTAACATATGATTCACCTGGCTCACCGTCATACCGCCAGCTATGCGTAAGCTTTTTGCCCGCCACAACCTCGGTCACTACGCAAATATGGTGATAAACCCGTTCTGGCGGGCCGCCGTCAAAGCGGAATTCAAAGCCAACTTCCGGCTTAAAATCTTCCAGCTTAAAATACCATTGCTCCATTTTATCGCGGTCGGTAATGGCCTGCCATACTTTTTCGGCAGGGGCATTAAAGGTTCTTTCAATTACAAAAGGTTCCGTTTCCATAATTTTAGTTTATCATTAGTTTTCTCTTTCTTTCTCAACAAAATCTTTCAGTACTTTTTATTTCATTGGCGAACGCTTGTCTACTTCAGCCTCCTTCTCCAAAAAGTCGCCCAGGGCATCCAGTTTATTGTTCCAAAACACCCGGTATTGCTCTATCCAGGCGGCCACCTCATTAAATTTTTTTAGGTTAGCCGAGCAGTAATGCTCTCGCCCCTGCCGGGTAACAATTACCAGCCCGCATTGGGTTAAAATTTTTATTTGCTTCGAAATAGCCGGCCTGCTTATGGTAAAATTATCCGCTATGGAATTTAAATTCTGCGGATTTCGGGCCAGCAAATCGATTATCTCTCTTCTGGTCGGGTCGGCTATCGCCTGGAAAACATCTCTGCGCATCTTACAAAATCAAAACAGGTAACCATTCGGTTACAAACCTATGTATAACCATTCGGTTACGCAAATTTTTTTTGATTTTTTGCAAAGGTTTCCATAACGTAGAGACGCAATATTTTGCGTCTCGAACCCCGTGATAAGATTAAAAAAAGCCGCCGCTTATTGCTCCGAACCGTTCTCAGGGGGCTACCTGTCAGCGGGAGACGCGAAGTATCGCGTCTCTACATTAATTTGCAAGGCGGGTTACTTCTCAGCCGGATTCTTCTTTCCACCCAGAAGCTTTTCGGTTAGCTTTTCAAGACGCTCATTTTTCGTTTTTTCCTGTTTGGCGGAGAGGATCCAAACCACGTATTCTTTTTTGTTGGTAAAAGAGAGCGAATCAAAAAAAGCCATTGCTGCGGTTGATTTTGCTAAAACTGCCTGCATATCCGGCGGCGGGATGACCCTTCGGTTTACCAGATCGATGTATTGGGAATTATCGTTTTTCTCTATCTCTTCGTTGCAAAACTCGGAAACTTTAGTTTTTTCTTCCGGGCGCAGGCGCAGCGCCGTCCAGTTTTCATCAATACCTGCCGCCGTCACCGGGCGCAACCCGTATTTGGTGGCTTCATCCCAGCTTTTGGTCATTTCGAGGTCGGTTTTTATACCTGATGCCTTCTTTGGGTAGGTGGCCCAAATCAGCGTGTCGGATTTTAATAAAGGAGCAATGACTTTTAAACTCCTGGCAAGGTCGGCCCTGTCAATTACGAATAGCTGGACACCATCGATATTTCCGTCCGGCTCAAAGGTGGCGGTCACGTTGTCAGGCAGCGGCTCAAGCGCAGCAAGATAGTTATCGGGCGCGTTGTAAAAAAGCCAGTTCTTCCCCGGCTTTATCTGCAGTTTTTTGGCAATTGGGCTCATGTTCGAATCTTTTTAGAAAAATTTAAAAGTCAAAACCGTCAGAAAGCAAACTTATCCACATGGTATGAACAAAAATAAAGGATAAACTAATGTACAAAAAGAATAAATTGCGCAAACAGCAATATAAATGTATCACTACGGCGAATTAAAACGTAATGAAATACAGTGATTTAGACAAACGGAAAAAGGCCTTTATTTTTGAATTAGACAACGTACTATACCCCGAAAAAGATTATTTGTACCAGGTTTATTATCTTTTTGCTGCGCTAATGGAGTACACCGAACTTTTAGACGCAAAAACAGTAACTGATGTGATGATAAATACGTATAATACCGAAGGGAAAGGTTTGGTTTTTGACCGGTTAAAGGAAAAAATGAACGTGAGTGAAAAATACCGGGATAACTTTGACCAGCTTTTAGTTGCCGCTAAACTTCCGTTAAAGCTGTTGCTTTACGAAAATATGTTAAATTTACTGCAGGAAATTGTAATTGACCGGAAAAAGCTGTTTATTGTGACGAATGGGAGCCCGTTGCAGCAGCTAAACAAAATAAAACAAACAGAATGGCACGGGCTTGAAAATTATTTGACCGCCTACTTTGCAGACGAAGTGGCGGCAAAACCTGAACCGGATATAATTCATGTATTATTGAAAGATCACGATCTGCTGAGGCGGGACATATTGATGATAGAAAATTCGGAAACCGACAGGCTTTGCGCTGATGTTTGCGGAATAGATTATGTAAACGCCGGAAAATTCTTATAAAAATAACAGATACCATAACGGCGTTATATCCGTTACAAAAGCTTTAAAACAGGAAGACATTAATCAATTGAAAATGAAAAAAATATTTTACTTCACCCTTGTGATTTCAGCCGGCTTACTTGCATCATGCAGCAAGAAGCCCAACAACAAGAATAATACCCCGGGGGCCGGTACAACGCTGCAAAAGATACAGGACTCCATATATCTTTACGCAGATGAGGATTACCTGTGGTTTAACCAGTTGCCCAGTTACGGCACGTTCAATCCACGGGGGTTCACCAACCCGAGCGATATTACCGCGCTAAGTGAGGAAATGGATGCCCTATCGCAATACGCCATAAATCCGACCACTAACGCGCCTTACGAATATTCTGAAAATGACCCGGGGACAGCCAAATACTCGTTTATCGATGACGGAACTGAATCGGCTGCGTTAAATGGCACTAAGGGCGACTTTGGTTTCGACGTGCAGTATAACGCAGTCAATGATCTGCGGGTTGAATATGTATACGCGGGGTCGCCCGGAGGGCTGGCCGGCATGAAACGCGGCGACGAGATCACAAGCATTAATGGCAGCACCAACATTTCCTATGATGCATCCGGTTACGGATCGGGGACGAGCACCAACCTAAACTATGTGAGCAACGCTATTTACAACAGCCAAAGCATCACCATGGCAATGCTGCGTACCGATGGCACTACCTATAATATTACCGTCAATGTGGCCAACTATAATGTAAACCCGGTATTGAAGGATACTATACTGACTGAAGCAAACGGCAGCAAACTGGGGTATATCGTTTTTAATTCTTTTGTATCAGACGATGTTGCCGATCCGATCCTCAACCCGATTTTTGCCAACTTTGCTTCAAAAGGGGTAACAGACCTGGTTGTGGACCTGCGTTATAACGGGGGCGGCTACGTTTCAACCGCCGAACACATCGATAACCTGATTGTGCCCCCGGCAAAAAACGGCACCTTAATGTACAATACCTATTATAACAGCAACCTGGTTGCCGGTAAAGACCCCCTGCTGCACAACCAATGGCGCTCAGGCAGCCCCGACTATAACTACGGCCAGCTGGATTTTTCGGTTGCGGGCAACGCTGTACCCTTCCAAAAAGTGGGAAGCTTAGCGGTTAATAACGTATTCTTCATCATAACCGGGCAAACTGCATCGGCCAGCGAGCTAACTATTAACAACCTGCGCCCCGAAATGAATGTGCAGTTTGTCGGCGAGGTCAGCTATGGCAAACCTGTAGGCTTTTTTGATATCGATATCAACAAATACATCATGTTCACTCCCGAGTTCTCCGTTCAAAATTCGGCCGGCCAGGGCGGATATTATGGTGGTTTCACCCCGGGGACTAGCAGCTACCCCGGTATAAACGATTATGACGACTTAACGAAAAACTGGGGCGACCCAAGTGAGGGTTTACTGTCGGACATTTTAACCTATGTTAATACAGGCACATACGCAGCACACACAAAAGTAATCCAGAGTTTAGATGCAAAATCAAGAGCTTTTGCCTTTAACCCGGCTATCCCAAAAAGACCAATGTTTAACCCGCACAAATTTATAGGCATGATTGGTAAGCAGGCAAACTATAGAACAGCCAGGCTGCTAAGAAAGAATTAGTGAAAGGATACCACGAGACTTACGAAGTTTTAAAAACTTCGTAAGCCTGACATTGGACCTTTTACCTTTCTAATCCACGAGTTCCCTCAGATCAACCGGGACCACTCTTGATATTCCCTGTTCAACCATTGTTACGCCATAAATAATATCGGTGCTGGCGATGGTTCTTTTGTTATGTGAGATGATAATGAATTGAGATTCTGCCGAAAAACGCCGGATAATATTATTAAACTTGTCGATATTGGTATCATCCAGCGGCGCGTCAACCTCATCAAAAATACAGAAAGGCGCGGGCTTAAGGAGGTACAGCGAGAAAAGTATAGCCGTTGCAGTGAGTGTCTTTTCGCCGCCTGACAACTGGTTAATCGACAAAGGCCTTTTTCCTTTGGGCTTGGCGATAATATCAATGTCCGACTCCAATGGGTTTTGCGGATTCGACAGGATCAGGTCACAGGAGTCTTCTTCGTTAAACAGCGAGCGGAAAACCCTGATAAAATTCTCCCTTACCTGCGTAAACGAGTTCATAAATTTCTCGCGGGCGGTGTCGTCAATCTCCTGAATAGTCGCCAGCAGCGAAGCTTTGGCGTCGCTTAAATCTTTTTTCTGCGCCTGGATAAAAGTATAACGCTCATTCATTTCGTTATAAGCTTCAACTGCCATAGGGTTAATAGCGCCGAAATCATCCAGCTGCCGTTTTAATTTTTCGGCTTTCTCGCGGATGTCGTCTTCGCTTTCGCCCCCGTTCATTTGGGCCTCGGGCAGGTCATGGATATCTATATTGAACTCAACCGATAATCTTTCCTTTAAAGCATTAAGCTCAATTTTAAGATTGTTGCGCTCGTCCTTCAGTTCATTCTCGATTATCTCGGCGTTGTCTTTTTTGCGTCTCAGCGCCGTTATCTCATTTTCCGTTTCACTTATCTTGCCCCGCCATTCATAGTATTCCTGTTCCGCCTGCTGGGTCGCTTTTTCCAGTTCGTCCTTTTGGCTATACATTTCAATCAGGTCCTCGTCGGAGTTATCAGCCTGCTGCAGGTTCTCCTGAATCGCAATCTTAACTTTTTCCAACTCGGCGCCGTTCTGTTTTATGCGCGCTTCCAGGCTTTCCAGCTGGGCCTCTCGGTATTCGAGGTCCTTGATCAGTCCTGAAACCTTATTTTGCTGCTGGTGAAAACGGATATTCTCCTGGTTATAAGCGTTCGATTGTACGGAGACATATTCGTTCAGCTCATTAAAGGCGGCCTGCTTTTCTGTCAGCAAGTCACTCTGCATCTGCTTCTGCGTTTTCAATTCTTCCAGTTGAGGCTGCAGGCTGATTCGCTCACCTTTGATGCTCTCTATCTTTCGGGCAATATCATCTTTCCGGTTCAGGCTATTTTCAATAAAGGTTTGATATTGCTCCTGCCGGGTTTTAACCGTGATCAATTCGGTATTCAGCAGGTTTAGCTCCTGCTCTTTTTGCTTTATTTCAGCGGCCTTTCCTGCCGACTTCAATTCCGCGAGCTTTTGTTGTAACCCATCAAAGCGTGTCTTAAAATCGCTTAGCTCTATTTCGATGAGCTTGATCACTTTCAGCAAGGCCTCCAGGTTTTTCGCCCTGCCAATGCGTTTCCCCTCAAACAAACCAACGGAACCGCCCGCCATTGTGTATTTTGATTTATTGAATTTGCCGCTCTTGCCTATTAATACCAGACCGTCGGGCACATCGGCGCTGTTGAGCGAATTTTCATTATTGTCGTCAATCAGGTAAACATTACGCAGCAAATGATCACACAAGGGCTGGTAATGCTTGTCAACCTCCACCACATTAAGGGCGGGGATGGCGCCCTCAACATTTGCACGGATAGCTTCCGCCGGTGCCTGAAAATTATTTAAAACAAAAAACTGTGCTCTCCCCTGCGTGGCATTGCTTAATAAGTTGATGGCTTTTACGGCCTCATCATAATTTTCGGCCACATAGTGGTTCATCACTGGCTCCAGGTAGTTTTCTATCGCCACCCGGTATTCTTCCCGGCAAAATAAAATATCGCTGAACAGCGGTGCATTTTTTGACCAATCTGTGTTTTTCTTCAGAAAACGTATCGACTCCGGGAAACCTTCCAGGTTGTCTACCATACTTTTGGTCAGGTTGTATTCGTTTTGCCTGGCGTCCAGCTTCCTCCCTTCCCGTATTATGCTTTCCTGCAAGGTGGCAGCCTCGTCTTCAGCGGCCTTTACTTGTTGTTGCAGGTCTTTTTCAAATTCAACTACCTGCCGGTGATCTTCTTCCGCATCGCCCACGCGTAACTCCAGTGCTGCCACCACTTCGTTGAAATGCGAAAGTTCCGCCTCTTTATTGGTGGCGTCTTCCATATTGCGCTGGCTTTCCTGTTCCAGGGCCTGTTGCTGTATCTGCAGAATATCGAGGTCCTTTTCAGCCTTATACGCCTGGTTTTGCAGCCTTGTGTTGATACTGTTCAACTCGTTCAGTCCGTTTCGTTCGGTCGCCTGTCTCTCGCGCAGCTCATCCGCCACAGCCTTCAAATCAGCCACCTTTTCCCGTACGACTTGCAGGTTTTCATCCTCCTGCGCTTTCTCTTCGGCCAAACGTTTGATATTGTAGAGCACATGGTTCAGCTGGTTTTTGTCGCGATCAAGCTCTTCCGTCAAGCGGGCTTCCTTATCCTGCTGGAATTTCAGCTGTTCGTTCTTGATCTTTTTTTCGCTCTCATAAGCCCGAATTTTGGCCACAAATTCATTTGTCGCCTTTTGCTGGGTAGAAAGATTTTTTTCTTTGGTGAGGCTGTCCAGCTTTTGCTGCTGCAGAAATGCTTCGAGCGCATCTATACCCGATACGATCCCTGATTTTTCAACGCGGTGCTTCTGCTCCTGGTCCTCTATCCGGGCCAGTGATTCGCTAAAGGACGCTATCCGGAACGAAGCCAGCATGATGCTGAGTGATTTATACTGTTCCTTCAGGCGATAATATCTTTCCGTCTTTTTAGCCTGGTTTTCCAGCGTTTTGAGGTTTTTCTCTATCTCGAACAACAAATCCTCCACACGCTCCAGGTCGGCTTCCGTATCTTTTAGCTTGCTGAAAGTTTGTTTTTTGCGAAGCTTATATTTTGATATGCCCGATGCCTCTTCAAACAGGTTACGCCTTGAGCCCTCTTTGTTGGTGATGATCTCATCAATCATCTTTAACTCGATGATCGAATAGGAATCAGCCCCGATGCCGGTGTCTAAAAACAGGTCGGTAATGTCTTTCAGGCGGCACTGTACGTCATTCAGCCGGTATTCGCTTTCACCCGTGCGGAAAAGGCGACGGGTCAACGTTACCTGGGTAAAGTCAGTTGGCAGGATATTTTTGGTATTGTCGAACGTTAACGATACTTCGGCCAGGTTTGCCGCTTTACGGTTTTTGGTTCCGTTAAATATCACGTTATCCATTTTCTCCGACCGCAGCATACGGGTGCTTTGCTCGCCCAATACCCAACGGATAGCGTCGACCACGTTGGATTTCCCGCAGCCGTTCGGCCCTACAATGGCGGTAACACCCTCGTTAAAATTGATGGTAATTTTGTCGCCGAAGCTCTTAAAACCTTTAATCTCTATTTTGGTAAGCTGCATTTATCCGTCGTGGGCCTCAAATATTCCAACCTTCAAATTAATCATAAATTATTCATTTTTTATTAACAATTTTTGAAAGTCAGGAAGACGGAAAAGTTCGAAAGTCAGCAAGATAGATTGGGGTCAATGCTTAACATTCAGTTCTGACAAAATCTTCGCTTTTTTCTTTCGGACTTTTCCGACTTTTCGGACTTTTCGGACTTCTTCCAAAACATTTCTAACCTTTGCAACTTCTACAACATATTACAACTCATTTCAACTAAACATGAAAATAGCCATATTTGGAGCCGGCGGCCGCATTGGCAGCCGGATTGTTAACGAAGCTTTGAACCGGGGGCATGAAGTTACTGCCGCGGTGCCGCACCCTGAAAATTATACGCTGGAAGCACCGCATTTGCATGTTGCCAAAGGCAATCTGTTTAGTTCGGACGATGTGGAATCGGCAGCTTTTGACCATGATGCGGTGGTTAGCGCGTTTAATTTTAAACAGGGCGTTACGCCGCCATCAACCCTTGCGGAGGTGGTGCCCTCGCTTTTAAGCGGCCTGAAACAGGCTGGGGTAAAACGTTTATTGATAGTTGGCGGTGCGGGCAGCCTGGAGGTTAGTCCCGGGCTTCAACTAGTGGATACGCCAAATTTTCCCGAAGCCTACAAAGCATCGGCGTTAGCGGCCCGCGACGCATTAAAATTATACCGGCAGGAAAAGGAAATTGAATGGACCTACCTAAGCCCTGCGGCAGAGATAGCGCCGGGTGAGCGCACCGGTAAATTCCGAACCGGGAAGGACCAATTGATTACTGACGCTAACGGAAAAAGCTTTATTTCGATGGAGGATTATGCGGTGGCGGTTGTGGATGAATTGGAAAACCCGATGCATATCAGGGAAAGGTTTACGGTGGGATATTAGAGAAATTTCGGATTTCGGATGTTCGATTTCGGATTTAAAGATGCTTCCAAATAAAACTCCGAAATCGAACATCCGAATTCCGAAATCAAATAGCTATTTCCCCCTTTAAATAAGTAACCGCTTTACCGCTGATCAGTACTCTTTCGCCGTGAAGTTCGCACCATAACTCGCCTTTGCGGGCGGAGAGCTGGTAGGCATGCAGTTTATTTTTACCCAGTTTATCGGCCCAGTAAGGGATGAGGTTGCAATGCGCCGAGCCGGTTACCGGATCTTCGGGAATACCCGCTCCGGGCGCAAAAAAGCGGGATACAAAATCGGCCTTTTTGCCCTTTGCAGTTACGATCACCCCAACCGTATCCATTTTTGACAGCGCGAAAAAGTCAGGCGAAATATCTTTAATATCATCTTCGGATTTGTAAACCACAAAGTAATCCCTTGATCTTAAAACCTCCGCAGGCTGCTTTTCGCCCAAAGCATCTATCAATCCGATTGGCGGCTCTATAAGGATCGGCGGGCGCGAGGGGAAATCCATGGCGTATTTATCGCCGTCTTTTGTAACGGTTAATGTACCGGCCTTTACCGTTTCAAATTGAATTTCACTGCCGTCGTAACCCAATTCAGTAAAAAGTATATGTGCCGACGCCAACGTAGCATGTCCGCATAGATCAATCTCGTACTCAGGCGTAAACCAGCGCAGTTTATAACCGGTTTCATTTTTTACAAAAAAAGCTGTTTCTGCCAGGTTATTCTCGACAGCTATTTTTTGCATGGTTTCATCAGGAAGCCACTCTTGCAGCGGGCATATGGCTGCAGGGTTGCCTCCAAAAAGCTTGTCTGTAAAGGCGTCTGCCTGGTATATGGGGATAGTCATCATTTTTCGAGGTGAAAGGTTAAAGGCGAAAGGTTAAAGGTGTTTGAATAGCTGATCTCTTCTATCAACTCTTTTACCTTTGCCTTTTACCAAAAACCTCCGCTAATTTAGTATAAATATTTATTGTAGATAACCGCGGGACTTACGAAGTATCTAAAACTTTGTAAGACTGCCCTTTCGCTTTCCCTCTTCCCCATCCTCACTCTATCCACAAAACCGAATTATCGTTCCCATCATCATCCTCCCACAATTTGTTTCCGGGGTCGCGCACCCAATCGCCGTCCACGCGGAATTTGTACAGGTATTTTCCTTTTTTCAGGTGGAATGATATTGTCCATTCGTCGTTTTGATGATCCATGGTATAGCCGCTGGGGTCCCAGTTATTAAATATACCGCAAAGCGCTACTTTCTTAGCGCGCGCATGATGCGCCAGCCGGAAAGTGTAATTGGGGCTTACCGCCAAAAACGACCATTCCTCCCCATTTTTTGCCGAATAGTGCGGGTTGGCGGGATCACGAAGCGGTACGCCGTCAATTATAAAACGATAATCATAATTGCCGGGGCTTAACACCAGTCGCGTAACCCATGAGCCACCTTTCTTTTCCATCTTAAGGTCAGCCGCTTCGATGTTGCCAAAATCGCCCGCAAGCACAACCGTTTTGGCTGCCTGGCGCCCTTCAAGTTTCAGCGTAACCGGTTCGCCGAGCTTTAGCACCGAGTTAAGATAGGCATATTTGTCATCCGACTTATTTTTTTCTTCGCTGCTTATTTTAGATGGATTTGCCGGGTCGGTTATCCATTGTCCATCCACCATAAATCGGTATTCATGCCTGCCATCACCCAGGTAAAGCCGTCGTTCCCACGCCGTGCCCTTTTTTTGCATTCCCAGTTCAAAAGGGTCCCAATTGTTAAAATCTCCTGATACCGCTACCTTATGTGCCGCGGCAAACCCGGCAAGCCTGAATTTATAGTTATATTTAAAGTATACTGAATTTGTGTTGCCTGCTCCGTCGTTAACCGACTGCAGGTTATTTGGGTCGGTCATCCAGCGGCCATCGGCGATATATTTGTACTCATAAACGCCGGCATCCAGCTTTTCATCCAATATCCAGCCACCCTCTGTTCTTGTCATCAGCCCCTTTAAGGTACTCCAGTTGTTGAAGCTGCCCGAGAGGAAAACCCTTTTGGAGCGTTCAAACCCCGGCAAAATAAACCGCGTTAAACCAGAGGCCAACTCCATTACGGTCATTTTCGCATATTTATTAATACCAAATTCCACCTGCCCGGGGTATCCCGGTTTGCCCTCAATACTTGGGATTTCGGCGGTAATTTTAAACGGCATGTCCTGGGGGTCGTAGTCTGCATCGGCGAGCAGCCTTTCAAATCTTGCTATCCCGTCCTGCTGCGAAGCCAGTTGCCAGCCGTCGTTGTTAATCGCGGCAAATTCGTCTTTTTTTACAGCAGACGTTTTGGCGACGATACCAGCCACTTTGAGGATGCTGTCGATCTGCGCGGAAGAGGATTTTAAATCGATGGTAAGCACCAGGCGGTCGCCGGTAATCACAAGGCTGTTTGGGCTTTGGGCAAGGGCATTCTGCATGCCGCAAAAGAGCAGTATCAGTATAAATCCGATATATTTTGCACGCCTCATGCTTACTGGTTCGTGTAAATGTACATTTCAAATTCTTTTTTTGCGAAATTGATGGTGAATATGCCTCTTGCAAAAAAATCATAGCCCAACACCCCATCTATCGATGCGCCGTAAACTCTTCCCATTTTCTCCAAATCGGTCAGTAATACCCGATTTTTCATAAAAACCTGGTTACCGATGCGCAAATTATCAAATCTGGCGTAAATCACTTCAAAAACAGAGCCACCAATGCCGGTAAGCTTCGAGCGGCTGATCACCTCCATATCTTCACCGGTTTTTTTTGTTATTCGATATTCCAGCAGGCTGCTTTCAGCGCCGGTATCAAAAGCAAATAAAAACGAATGGCCGTT
>Ga0206935_10033_pt1 | contig 52833 bp, 35 predicted proteins | sample Alteio_BWOrgHeat_13_FD_152924 | JGI IMG/M metagenome (GOLD analysis project Ga0206935, IMG submission 152924) | Enriched cells from forest soil in Barre Woods Harvard Forest LTER site, Petersham, Massachusetts, United States -... | ecosystem: Environmental > Terrestrial > Soil > Temperate forest >...
TGATGCTCGAGGATGCTCACACCGCGGTTGGCACCATCGATCCGCTGACGCGGTTTGGTGCTTCTGCTTTTGGGCCGATTCAACTGCGAGCGGTGAGTGCAGAAGGAATTACGGGAGACTGGGTGCCGGTGGGAACGCTGGTTCGCCTGCCGGGCTTTGCACCCGCGAATGCGCTGCGATGCCCTCGGAGCTCGACGAAACCCTGCCTGCTTATGGGCACCAATCTTTTTCTGATCACTGCGGTGGGCTCTACGCCGGATATGGCGAATGCAGTGGATGTTCCGGCGGAGTTTACCGGGACGGTGCTTACTGTGCCGAATGTCGGGAAGGGGAGCGGTTCGGGCACGACTGGAGCGGGTACGAGTACGGCGAGCGGCCCGACGGGAACTCTCTATGTGCGGCTACGAGATGATCCCGAAACGGTGCAGACGCTCAGTCTGCCGATTTCGCCAGCGCCTCCGGGAGCGGCTCCTGCTGAGGCGCCTGCCTCAGAGCCTGCTGCGGCAGGCGGTTCTGCGTCGGCGGCTGTGCCTCCGACGGCTCCGCACGAATGAGATTTAGTGGGAGTTGTGTTCGCGGCCGCTGAGCGTGGCGAAGAGGATGCACGCCAGGAAGACGACGGCGAGTAGCGGGACGACGAAGAACGGCGAAGTGATATCCATAATTTCCCTCTTACATTTTCAGGCTAGCACGGCGACACACCTGTAAGTCTCTACCTATGAGTATAGGCGAGTCTTTGTACTGGGTCGTGAAAGAGGAAAGAGTACCGCTTAGTCCTGCGAGCTTCTACTCCCAGCCTGGGTGCTCCGTCTGCAATTTGCGGTAGAGGGTGATGATTTCTTCCTGGGTGGGGGACTGATCGGCCCGTTTCATAAAGTGAAGCAGGGTCTGGATTAAGGCTGCTATGTCTTGCTCGCTCATTTTGATTTCCTCCTACGATAACGATGTTCCAAGGCAGAAGAGTAGAGGCTTTGGAGGGGAAATACTGAGCAGTTTCTCACAGGATTGCAGAGCCGAGTTGAGCCGACGAAAGCACAAAGGCAGGCGCATAGCGCCTGCCTTTGTGAGGAACCGAGATAGTTCGGGTTATTGTTTGGCCGCGCTGGGGTAGTCGACGCGGATGGTCAGGATTTCGTAGGGCTTGATGGGGGCTTTTACGGTGTCGCCGCTGAGTGCGAGTGCGCTGCCTTCCGGAGTTTCCTGCATGTTGGTTACGGTGGCTCCGGTTGCGCCCGGTGGGACGTGGAAGCTGACTTCACCGGATTTGCCGGCCCACTCATAGGCGCGGAGGATGAGGCCGTTTGCGTCTTCAGCTTTCTTGACGGCGGTGAGGACTACGTTGTCCTCAGAGACGGAGAAGAAAGAGTGCGAGGCAGGGAGCGAGCCGGGATGAGCGGTCGTGACCGTGGCCTGCAGCGGGTAGTTGTATTCCCAGCCGTGACGCATGGTCATGGCCTGCTGCCAGGTTCCGGCGTGCGGATAGAGAGCGTAGCGGAAGTGCTGGTGGCCCTGGTCGGCTACGGGGTCGGGCCAGGTGGGCGAGCGCAGCATGGTCAGGCGCAGGACGTTGCCGGCGGCGTCGTAACCGAACTTGGACTCGTTGATGACGCTGAGGCCGTGCTGTCCGTCGCCGAGGTCGGCCCAGAGCTGGGCGGGGACTTCGAACTGCGCCTTCTCCCAGCTGTTGGTGCGCTTGGTGGTGCGCTCGATGGTGCCGTAGGGAATGTCGTAGGTGGCGTGGTCGCTCTGGACACTGAGCGGGAATGCGGCCTTCAGGAGGATGTGCTGTTCGCGCCAGTCGATCTCGTTGTCGACGTCGATCTGATCCGAATCTCCCGGAAGGGTGATGGTTTGAAGGAAGGTCGATTTCTGCCAATGGCGAGCGATACGAATAGCAGGGTGGATGGTATCCGCGCCTACCAGTTCAACTGAATCCGCGCGATCGATGGTTGCAGGAGCGGCATCGAGGGTACCGGGGTCGATGTTCCAGGCGTCATAGTCTTTGGGCGTGTCCTTGAAGAACTGAAGCTGGTTTCCGCAGGAACCCGGAGCCACATATTCGAAGCCTGCCGCCTTGAGGCTGTTGATGCAGCCGGTGGCCTTGTCCACGCTGAGCTGGATCTTCTTATTCTCAAGGACCGTGCTGTTGGAAAGACGCGGCGTGCCATGCACTTCGTGATAGTTTGGCGCGTCGGTGACCTTCAGGACTTTGTATCCGAGAGCAGGTACTTTCTGCACGAAGATGGAAAGCTCGGTAATACCGGTCTTCGGGTCTGTTTTTGCTTCTTCAATGACCGGCGCGTCGCCGGCCGCTCCCTTTGCGCCTTCATTGACGACCTGCAGGTGCGCGGCCCGTCCGTTGGGCAACTGCACCTTTACTTTTACGTCTCCGGAACGCTCCCATCCGAGTGGGTTATAGACCACGATGGGCACGCCCGCGCCGGATGTATCGATCCGCTCGGCGACTGTTTCGAGGGCTTTTGATTTGATTTCGTTGGTGGACCAGCGGACTACGTCGTAGTCAGCTTGCGCTTCTTTGTAGATGATGCCGATACCGGAGCCGGCACCGAGGTCGTGGAATTGGTTGAAGAGAACTTTCTTCCAGTCTTCGGTGAGTTCGGCGGCGGGATACGAGTTGCCGTCGAGCCAGGCGAGTGAGGCCCACTTTTCGGCGTTGAGAACCTGCTCGCTGCTCTCGCGCATGTTGCGCTTGTGCTGGGCCTGGGTGGTCATGACGCCGCGGTGATATTCGAAGTAAAGCTCAGACTTCCACGTGGGGATGGAGACCTTGCCCTCGACGGCGGGAGGCGGCGTGTAGCCCTGCGCAATGGACGCGTAGTTCCACTCCTTGCTTTCGGGGGCGATCTGCTTTTCGACCGAAGAGAAGAAGGGCTGGGCGATGCCCCAGTCCATTTTGGGGTGGACGGTGTTGGTGGCGGTGGCTGCGTTTTCAGGGTCAGAGCCGGAGACGCCACCAGCGGTCCAGTGGAAGCCTTCGTCGAGGACGGCGCGGGTTGGGCCGCCGCCGTGGTCGCCGATGCCGTAGAGGTCCATGATCTCGGTCATGCCAGTGGAGCGGGTGCGGGCGGTCGCGAGGTCTTCAGTGAGGCGGGTCTGGTGCATGTTGTTGTTGGCGTAGTCATGCGGGAAGTAAGCGAGGACCTTGGAGCCGTCGGGCGACTCCCACCAGAAGAGTTTGAAGGGGAGCTGATTGGTGTCGTTCCAGGTCATCTTCTGGGTGACGAAGTAGTCGACGCCGGACTTCTTGTAGATCTGCGGGAGCTGCCAGGTATAGCCGAAGGAGTCGGGATTCCAGCCGATGCGAACGTCGACGCCGTAGGCCTGTTTGTACCAGCGCTTGCCGACGAGGAGCTGGCGGACTAGCGATTCACCGTCAGGCATGTTGAGATCGGGCTCGACCCACATGCCGCCGACGACCTCCCAGCGGCCTTCCTGAATGCGCCGCTTGATCTCGTCGTTCATCTCGGGATATTTGGTCGCCATCCACTCGTTGTAGGCTGCCGCGGATTGCGTGTAGGTGTACTTGGGGTACTCGTACATGAGCTGCAGGGCGGTGCCGAAGGTGCGCTTGACGACGTCGACGGTTTCGGTCCAGGGCCAGAGCCATGCTGCGTCAATGTGGGAGTTCCCGGTGAGGTGGAGGGTCGCGGTTTCGAGGAGCGGCCTGAGGGCTTCAAGCTTGTGCTGCGCGGCCATGAGGGATGCGTCGAAGGCCTGCTGGTTCTTTGCGTCGAGGGCCTTGATATCGACGGTCTGGATGGCATCGGTGAGGGTGGTCATCTTCGATGCGTCGCCGGGGGCGAGGCTTGGAACGAGCAGGGCGGCGGAGAGGAATTCGGTGTTGAGGTCCGCGGGGTTGGGACGGGTCGAGGGGAAGTCGATGCGCATGGTTGCGCCGTCAAAGGTCTTTTCATCAACGGTGTGCAGGAGCTTGACGGCTACAGTGATGGAATCGCCGGGCTTGGCTTCGTCGTCGAGGATGATGGGCTCAAGGTCATCGCCGAGGGCTACGCGGCGGCCATTGAAGTAGACGATCTCAGGCATGGGGCCGTTGGCGCCGGCGTGGAACTGAAACCAGATGCGAGCGCCAGTGAGGTCGTAACCGTTCAGCGTGGGCGGGATAGTGATGGTCTGACGGAACCAGATGGCATCCTTGCCGGCCTTTTCTCTTTTGGCGAGAGGCTTCCAGCTGCTTTCGTCGAGGCCAATGGTCTCCCCGTGGGCGAGGTCGCCGGAGTGCGTTTTCCAGCTGCCGTCGGGCAGTTCGCTCAGAGTGGAGAGCCGCTGCACCACTGCCTGGGCAGACGCCGGCAGAGAGGCGGCGATCTGTTTCGGATCCTGCGCGCTGGCAGAAAGAGCGCCACTGATGATGACCAGAAGAGCGAGAGCAAAACAGGTAAAAATGGTGCGCAAAACGTGCCGGCGTACGGCGGGGGTGTCGATCATAGTTGAAGAATCCTCACCGGGATACTATAGCAACCGCGTTGCATGTATTTAAGGGGCCAGTTCCAAAGGGCGGAACGGTACAGATGGCCATCAGAAAAGAGAGCGGGTGGCGCACTTCCAAAAGAAGTGCGCCACCCGTGGTTGAAGCAGTGATTTGTTGTTTTCAGATAACTGCCTGAAAGGTTAGAACTCGAGCCGCGCCGCGACCTGAGCAGTACGAGCGCCGCCAAAGTCCGAGCCGATAGTGGTGCTGACCCAGCCGAAAGTGGGAGAACTCAGGTTCATGTTCGGATCGCCCAGGTTGGTGTGATTGAGGACGTTGGTGAAGGTGCCTTCCGCCCTGAGGTGGATACGTTCGGTGATGGCGAAACTTTTGCTAATACCCGAGGAGAGGTTGACGAGGCCTGGGCCCTCAACCACGCCGGCTCCGCTGTTGCCAAAACGACCGATTGGCAATGGCGGTCCATACTGCGACTTGGGATTGCCTTCCGAGTCAAAGCCGGCGCCGGTGCCGCAGGGAGTTCCGGGAACCCAGCCGGCGTAGCCGGGGCAGGTGAAAGCGTTCGCGTTGGTCCAGTTGAAGCGGTTCTGACCGTGAGGTTTCATGCTGACGCCGGCCACGCGGTCTGCGTATTGGTTACGGTGCGAGGGATCCCAGCCAGAGAGCGTGTTATCGAGGCCCGAACCGGTACCTGAGGGATCACCCTGGCCGTCTGGGAAGTAGGGCATGAGGTAGGGCCCGGTCTGCAATGTGAGGATGGAGGAGAGACGCCAGCCGCCGACGAGCAGGTCAGCTGCACGCGGCAATGTGCTTCCGAATTGCTTGCCGCGCCCAAACGGCAGTTCGTAAAGAACGGATGTGTTCCAGCGAAGTCTTCGGGTGCCGTAGACATTGCCGAAGTCGATGCCGTGATTCAGGATCGAGGTGGCGCGGCTGCCGCCGCCTTCTCCGCCAAACCCGGTGTTTGCCGGCCCCTGGTTGTCGGCCAGCGCCTTGGCCCAGGTGAAAGTGGAGTCGAACTGCAGGCCGTGCTGTAAACGGTGGGTCGCTGCGATCTGCATTGAGTGGTAGCTTTCGTCAGCGCCGGTATCACGCGTATTGATGCGTCCCCAGTTTGGAAAGAGACGCATCGAAGCCGGAGCATTGTAGGCCGAGATGGTGTTTGAGAAGGGCAGGGTGTTTTCATCGGGAGCCCAGACAAGATGATGGGTCTCCGAGCCGATGTAGGAGATGCGCGCTGTGTAGCCCGAGCCCAGGTCATGATCGATGCTCAGAGACCACTGCTCGGTGTAGGGGTCCTTCCAGTTGGCAGAGTTAGCGGTACCGAAATAAGCAGTGCCGTAACCACCCACGCCCGCTGCGCTGCCGGAGCCAGAGTAGACCGTCGGCCACTGCCAGTAGGGGGTGCAGCCACCGTCACCACAGGTTAAGCCGTTGTTGAACTGCTGGGTCTGCGCCTGCAACGTGCCGGTCAGCGAGTAGAAGCTTGAGCCCAGCATGTTGATGTTGTACATGCCGAAGCCGGCGCGGATTGCTGTCCTGTCGTTGTTGAAGGGGCGGAAGGCGAAACCGAACCTTGGCATGAAGCGCAGGTGCGGGTATTTCTTGAGCCCCTGGGGGTAATGGGCGGTTTCGTTGCCCAGGACCTCCATGCATGGCGCGCCGTTGACGACAGCCTGGTTGGTATTGTTGATGCCATCCGGATTGCAGGCGTTGGCAGAAGCCAGGAACGACTGTGCCAGCAGAGCCTGTTTGCCCTGCGGGTAAATGGCGCGACCAGAGAGAGGTACGCTTGGATCAAAGTTGCCGATGTCACCGCCCTTGTCGTGATAACCGGGGTGGAGCTCGTAGCGCACGCCGTATGAGAGGGTCAGTCTTGGGCTTACGCGCCAGTCATCCTGAGCAAAGACGTGGTAGTGGGCTGAGACGCCGTCGTTATCCTGCCCGACCACGTCATAGAAGGTGGCGTTGGGGATGCCGACGAGGAAGTCGGCGAAGTCGACTCCGGTGAAGCCGCCCTGGCTGGCGTTTCCGTTGGTGAAGTAGTAGGTGCCGTAGTTATCCGCGCCGTTGAAGCCCAGGGCCGAAGCAGCCTCGAGCGTCTGCATGTCAAAGCCGAACTTGAAGGTGTGACTTCGCTTGGTCCACAGCAGAGTGTCGTCTATGACGTTTGTGAGTGAACTGCTGAGACTGGTGAGACGGTCGGCGCTGAGACTCTGGATGTTGTTGAAGTCCATCTCCGGAATGCCGTTGTAGTAGAGGTTCTGGAGTCCCTGGAAGCCCTGCGAGGTGGTCCACGCATTGCCGTCAAAGCTATTGCTCGTACCGGTGTTTACGCGGGTGAAGCCGTAGCTGCCCTCGTTAATGAGGGTGGGCTGGATCGCCCAGTTCGCGTCGATCTTCAACACCTTGTTTTTATTGACCGTCTGCTGGGAGGGAACAGTGAGAATCTCGGCATTTGCTCGAGGAAAATCCTTCCATGTGAATTTACCCCAGAGCAGGAACTTCTGGTTAGCGCCGAAGAACTGGTCGCCGCGCACGTCGAACTGGTTGGAGTGGGCGCTGACGTTAACATTCTGCTCCCAGTTAGGTACCCCGTTGTCGGTATAGGCCGTGGGATCGCCGATATTCGGATCGGGGTAGAAGGTGCTCAGTACATTCTGCGCGATCGGGTTAATGGAACCGGAAGGAACCTGCGTGCCCCAGCTAGTTTGTGTGTAGGGATTCGTGAGACCGTTAAAGCTATTGCCGCCCTCGCCGTTGGGCACAACGTACTTGGAGAAGTCACCCTTCTTCATGAGCGTGCTGGGAACGACTTCAAAAAGCGTGGTCTGGGCCGGAAAGCGCCAGCCTTCGTAATCTGTGAAGAAGAAGCTCTTGTTGCGGCCGTTATACAGGTGCGGAATGATTACAGGCCCGCCCAGGCTGCCGCCGAAGGTGGCGCCGTGGAGTGAAGGCTTGGTGGTGGTAATCGGATAGGTGTAGGGAATGGCGTTCCAATTCGAGTCCTGGTAGTACCAGAAGGCGGAGCCATGCACCAGGTTTGATCCACTCTTGGTGGTGATAACCACCTGACCCGGGTTGCCAAATTCGGCGTTGGCGAGTACGGAGTCGGTGCGGATCTCTGAGATAGCTTCGGTGGAGGGGAAGGAGTCGGCAATGAAGGTGCCCCCTCCGGCATTTTTGAGAGTGACGCCGTCTACTGTCACGTCTACCTGAAAAGGCAGAGCGCCCTGGAGCGAGACGCCGGAGGCGTCTGCCTGTGCGCCGGGCAGGGTACCGAGGATGCCCGCTGCGCTGGTGCCGTTGAAGCTGGCGCGGGTGTTTACCGGCAGGCCGTTCGCCTCATCGGAGGTAAATGTGGCGCTGATCGTTGGGGTCTCGGTTTGAATCGCCGAAACGGCATCGCCGGTGACCGTCACCGACTGCTGCACTGTGCCCACGGAGAGCGTGGCATCGAGGCGTAGCTGCTGGTGAACTTCAAGTGTCACGCCTGAAGTCTGCCAACTTTGAAGGCCTGGGGACTCGACACGGACGGTGTAATGAGCGGCCTTTGCGTCCAGAAAGGAGTATTCACCGCTGTCATTGGTCTTGGTGGTGCGGGACACACCTTCATCGGTATTGAGGAGGGTTATCACCGCGCCGGGAACGACTGCGCCTTTGACGTCCTTGACCGTGCCGAGGATCGTGCCCTGGGTGGACTGCGCCATCGCAGTAACGCCGGCCAGTGAGAGGGCAAGCGCCAGTACTGCTAACACCTGCCATGAACGAATGATAAAAGAACAAAAGCTAGTATCGGGCGAAGGGGAGGAACTCGCGCGTGACGTTGGCCTGGAAGGGGGTACAAAACTACTGTAGGAAATGCGCATGGGTCGTTTCTGCCTCTCTTTGTGCTGCGCTGACGTTGAGGGTGCAGAAGTTACTAGAGATGCCGGTATCGCTACAGAGTGTTAGTTGGAAATCGCCGGCACGTCCAGGTAACTTTCCGAGGCACTGCGGTGATCATGCCTAAAGCTACACTGCACCTGCTCAAAAAAGAACAGTTTTCTGTTAGAGGAGTAAGAACGACGGTTGAATACCGGATGAATGCGCTCGGGGTGATCTGTGTAAAACTCCCGTTAAATCATGGAATTGCACGTCGCGCGACGGCTCTCGCCCGGAACTAGGCAGCCGGCGGCTGGGGTTTAACGTACTTATCGAGCCAGCGCTCCATCTCCCAGAGCATGTGCAGGACGCTTTCGCGGCCCTGGTAACCGTGGGCTTCGAGTGGAAGCAGGACGAAGCGCACGGTTGCGCCCTCGCCTTTGAGAGCACTGTAGAAGCGCTCGCTCTGAATGGGGAAAGTGCCGGTGTTGTTGTCTGCTTCGCCGTGGAAGAGCAGGATTGGAGTCTTGATTTTGTCGGCGTAGGAGAAGGGGCTCATCTTGTAGTAGACCTCGGGGGCCTGCCAGTAGGTTCGCTCTTCGTTCTGAAACCCGAAGGGTGTGAGGCTGCGATTGTAGGCGCCTGAACGCGCAATGCCGGCACGGAAGAAGTCGCAGTGGGCGAGGAGATTGGCGGTCATGAAAGCGCCGTAGGAATGGCCCATGACGGCTAAGCGGCTGCGATCGACGGAGCCGGTTGCGACGCCCGCGTCGATGGCTGCCCTGGCTCCGGCGACGAGTTGATCGACGTAGGTGTCATTGGGCTCGGCTGAGCCCTCTCCGATGATGGGGATGGCGGCGTTGGCGAGGACGGCATAGCCGGTCATAGCGAAGAAGACGGGCGAGCCTGCGCCGATGCGGACGAATTCATAGGGCGAGCCGGTGGCCTGGCTGGCTGCGGCGCGGCTCTTGAACTCGGCCGGGTAGGCCTCCATGAGCGTGGGCAGCGGTCCTTTGGCTTTGGCAGCATCTTTGTCATAGCCGGCGGGGAGATAGAGGTCGGCGGTGAGATCGACGCCGTCGGCGCGCTTGTAGTGCAGGAGCTGGTGAGTGGGCATGGGAAGGCCGGCGTATGGGTTGGGAAAGACGGTCACCGCGGTCCACTGGGTTTGTGAAGCAGTCGTGCTGCCGGTGATGGGCGCGGTGAGGAAGTAGTTGGGGCTCTGTTCGACGGATTCGCGACGGGCGAGAATCTGAATGCCGTTGGCGGATGGGATCACGGCGCTGGCCAACTCGTAGAAAGGCGCCTGAGACTGCCAGAGACGGCTTTCGGTAGGGTTCTCGCCGTTGTTTAAGGGCATGACGGCTACGAAAGGCGTGTCGCCTTTGGGCGAGGCTCCGGCTCCGGAAAAGTAGATGCCCTGGCCGTCTGCGGTGGTTTGGAGAACGAGTTGGCCCTGGGGATCGCGGGTGAGCATGGGCCGGCCGGGGTCGTTGTACCGGTCCTGCGTGGAGCCCTGGTAGAGCTGCGTGAGTTTTCCGGCTGCTGGGTCGAGCACGGCGAGAATCAGATGGCGATCTTTCCAGCGGACCTCAGTGACGACGGCGAGATGTTCGCTGCCCCACTCAATGTTGCGGAAGCGGAGGGCGAGATCGGCGATGGGTTTTCCTTCTCCGGTGAAAGGCGCGTCGAGGGTGTAGATGCGATCGCGGACTGCGGATTCGCGCTTGGGATCACCTCCATCGGCTGCCTTGACCCAGTAGACGGTGGCGGGCACATCCGCGCGCCAGCCGTAGTCACGCGGGCCAGGCTCGACGGCGTCGCGGTCGATGGGCAGGTTGTCGATGAGCGGCGAGTCATCGAGCAATTTTGCCTCTCCGGTCGAGACGGAGTAGACCTCGCGGCGTGTGGGAAAGCGTTCTGAGGGCTGGTTATAGGAGAAGGGCCGGTGCAGCTCTTCGGCGAGGAGATAGCGGCCGTCCGGTGAAGATTCAAGGCCGGCAAAGACGCCGGATTTGCCCAGCTTGCGTGTTGTTCCCGCGAGCTTCACTTCTGTGATTTGCGAGGTGGCGTGGTACTCGAAGATGCGCTCGTCTGAAGGGCTTTTGAGCAGGTCTTCATACGTGGGGGCGGGAGTGGCGCGGCCTTCATTTTCCTGAATGACGGGCCCGGTGGGAAGGTCGGAGTGGATGGGAGCGGGGCCTCGATCGGCTGGGATGGCGAGAACGGCGAGCGCGGTGTCGTTGAGCCACGTGATGGGGTCGGTGAGTACGGCGTTGAGGCGCACGCCGGGGATGTGCGTTGCATGGGCGCTGGTTACGTCGACGATCCAGAGACTGAGGCCGGTGGCTGAGTCTTCATTGACGCAGGCGATGTGGCGGCCGTCGGCTGACCAGTGGGTGTAGAGGATGTGGGGCTTGGGCGGCAGGCCGGTGATGGGGGTTTCTGCAGTGGGTTTGCTGCCGGTGGGTAGCTCCTGAAGCTTGAGAGAGACGAAGTAGCGGGTGCGGCTGGGTGCTCCGGCTTTGGGATTGAAGCGCAGACCGGCGAGACGCAACTCTGGTTCAGCGAGGTCGGCAATGGTAGGCAGCGATGAGCTCTGCTGGATGAGGATGCGGCGGGGACCGGAGGCGTGGGCGGGGGAAAGGCTGATGGTCGGCGTCGGCGCGGCGTCGACGAGCTTGACCATGACTTCGGGGGGAAGCTGGTATTTGAGGTCGGTGGTGGATGGCTTGTCCTGGGCTGCGAGAGTTACTGCGCAAAGGGAGACAGAAAGCATTGCGGAGAGCTGGAAGAGGCGAGAAGCTCGGGCAGCCATACGGACCTCGGATCAAAAGATTTTGGTGGTCTTGCGAAAGCAGGAAGGTTGTGTCCCTTCGACTATAGCTAGGGAGGGAGGCTGCGCCAAGGAATTTGCGTCGGGTGGGGGATAGAAGCGGATTCCCTTTGTGCATGACGGATGGAATGCAAACCGGTCCTTCACTTCGTTCAGGATGACAACAAGTGCGGTTCAGGTTGTGCTTATCCCACCTTTGCTGCGCAAGATGGGGCACCCATTTTCTTGCCGGATTGAGATTGTGAGAAGCAGGCTGAGCTTAGCGCAGCGTGTCGAGAGGGGCCGGGTCCATGTCTGCGTAATCCTGATTTTCTCCGCCCATTCCCCAGCAGAAGCTGTAGGCCTGTGTGCCTACACCAGAGTGAATCGACCAGCCGGGTGAGATGACTACTTCGCGGTCTTTGATGAGGATGTGACGGGTCTCGTGAGGTGGCCCCATGAGGTGAAAGACGCGGGCGGCTGCGGGGAGATTGAAGTACATGTAGATTTCAGAGCGGCGCATGTGGGTATGCGCAGGCATGGTGTTCCATGCGCTGCCAGGGTCGAGGTGGGTGACGCCCATCACGAGCTGGCAGCTCCTGGCTCCGTCGAGATAGATGTATTTGCAGACGGTGCGGCGGTTGCAGGTTTCAGCGCTGCCTAGCTGGGTGGGTTTGGCGTCTTCGCGGCGGACGAGCGTGGTTGGGTAGCTGGCGTGAGCGGGGTAGCTGAGGAGATAGAAGACGGCTGGGGTGGCGGGATCGTCGGATGTGAAGGCAATCTCCGGATTGCCGCGGCCGATGTAGAGGCAGTCGAGGTTGGCGAGTGAGTATGTTTCCGCTCTGACGCGGACGGAGCCGGGGCCGCCGATGTTGAGTGCACCGAGTTCGCGGCGCTCGGTGAAGTAGCTGGCGCGGAGATCTGGGTCGGTGGGGAGCGTGATGGGTTCTGCGAGTGGAATGGCCATGCCCACGACGGCGCGGTCGAGGTCGATGTAGCTGAGATGGATGGCTCCGTGTTCGGCGAGGGATTCGAGGAGGAAGGTTTCGCGAAGCTGCGCGGTGTCCATGTGCGGGTAGCGAACGGGGTCGGCCATCAGGTAGGTCTTCATACATCTCCTCGAATGACTATTGGCGTCAGCACTCACTTTATGACGCCGGATGTGTCTGACGGAAGTAAAGGCGGCGGGTGTGGGCCCGTCGACAGAGGTGGGATGGCTGCATATAATTTCTTGAGACGTCTCAACGTCGATGCGGGAGCGGATGTGAAGCAGGCTGTGAACGCGGAAGTTACTACCTATCGGCGCCGGTACGGATGGACGTTGCTGTTTATCGGTGTGGGCGTGATCGCGGTATCGATCTTTACGCAAAGTTCTGTTTCGGCGAGCCAGAGTGCTGCTGCTACGCCTGCCGACGCACACCCTGAGTTTCCTGCAGGCGAAGGTCGAGAGACCGTGCTGCGGCTCTGTTCCCAGTGCCACTCGGCCAACATCATTCTTGCGTCAGGGCAGGACCGTGTCGGCTGGGAGAACACCATTACCAAGATGGCGCGCCTTGGAGCCAAGGGCAATGACGAGGACTTCAGCGATATCGCGGATTATCTTACGACCAATTTTCCGGCGACCGCGGTGAAGAAGGTTTTCGTAAATATGGCGACAGACAAACAGCTTGCGGACCTGCTGGGCATCAGCCAGGACGACGCGAAGGCGATGGTGGTTTATCGCGACAAGATGAAGGGCTTTACCTCTATCGAGGATATGAAGAAGGTTCCGGGTGTGGACGCGAAGAAGATAGACGCTGTCAAAGATCGCCTGATCTTTGGAGCTGGCTCGACTAAGCCTGCGACGCCGGCCAACTGAGCTGTTCGGGAATTGCGTCGGCGATCTGACTGACGATCCAGTACTCGGCATCGAGGCGGCCACGTGCCGGGAGCCACTTGTAGGTAGGCGTGTCGAGGAGCCGATTGCGCTCAATCATGGCGCGCTTTGATTCAGGGAACGGTGAGACGCCGAACTCCATGCCACGGGTGATAGTGCGGCCGTTCCAGGGGGAACCGAGGCGGCTGCAGTTCTCTTCCCAGATGCCCATCCAGGGAAAGTCGGCGCGTTTCCAGATATAGCTGAAGGCGAGTTGAGGCCGTGGCGCAAATGCTATGAAGAAAGCGTCTTCGCTCTGCGAGTCGGCTACGTGAGCGGTGTATCCGCTGGCCGGGGCTGTCGGGTTCATCTGGCGCAGGTCGGCATCTCCACCATCCGCGCGGGGGGCGAGGGGCCAGGTGAATTCCGCGCCGGGCTGCAGGTAGGCATTGGAGCCGGGGTCCGTTTCAGAGACAATGGAGCGGCCCATGGAAGCGCGGAACTGCGTCGTTGCAGGATCGAGGAACGGCGGGCTCAATGTGACGTGCTGCGTCCATGCTATGGGGCGATCGAGCGCGGTGAGATTTTCAATGTGTTCCTGAATGCGTACTCGTTCGCCGTGTAACTCGATGGTGCGGGTGAGCTTGAGTTGCGCGAGGGATAGCGTCAACTGTGTTGTGAGCATGCCTGGCGATTCACTGATTTCGTAGGCATTGACGGAGGCTTCGCCATGCGCTGTGAGGCCTGCGGCTGCTTCTTCAGGCGAGGGACCGCCGAAGAGATCGAGGCAGAGGTTGTGGCCCATGATTCCGGCGAGGAGTTTGGCATCGACTCCGGTGCCGAAGGGGCCGGGATTTTCGCGGTCGAAGGCTGAGGGCTCGATGGAGGTCCAGTGCGGTATCCAGAGGGGACTGACGCCGGCGCGCTTGTCGAAGACCTCTGCGATGTGGCCGCCCTCTTTGAGGACGGTCACGCGCAGGATGTCGTTTTCAAGCTGTATGGCCTGACGGCAATAAAAAGTGTTTTCGCTCACGTGCACTCCCAGTCAGCTACGGAAGCTGCTTGAGCCATATGTTGCGGTGCCGGATCTTAAGGTTGCCGGGCCCTTCGATTTCAAGTGCGATCACGCCTTTGGCCTTAGCGAATTTGGGGTCGGTGTCGACGAGGACGGCCATGATGTGGCCGTTGATGATGTGGATGAGGGTGTTACCCTCGGCGATGATCTCGACCTGGTTCCATTCGCCGGGCTTGATGTACTGCTTGAGTTCATCCTGTGTGCCGAGCAGGGCGAGCAGTGTGGGCTTTTTGGATGGTTCGGTGGCTACTACCTGGCCGCGCCAAGCGATGATGCCGCGTAGGGAGCTTTGTTCGTAAAGCTGGCCGGTGTATTGGTTCTTGAAATCGAAATCGGCCTGATAGCCGGCTAGATTCCACTTGGCGTGTTTGCGGTTCAGCTCCAACTGTGCACGGAGCCGTTCGCCCTGCGCGGGTGGCACATCGTCGGGCACGGGGCGCAGGTTTGGCTCGACGTGGTAGCTGCGGTACTGGATGCCGCCGTTGGCCCCATCGCCTTCGAGCTTCATCTCCATTTTAAGCTCGAAGTTGGCCGGCTCTCCGCCGCGCCAGATGATGTTGGTGGTGCCGGAAGGATGCTCGGGGCTGGACTCGCCGACGATGGCTCCGTCCTCGACGTGCCAGACTTCGGTGTCTCCATCCCAGTTCGTGAGGGTTTTGCCGTCGAAGATCTGTGTCCAGCCTACGTGATCGTCGAAGTTGATCGGCTCGGGCTGGACGAAGTGGAAGGTCGGAATCTTCTTGGGAGCAGGCTTCGCCTGCTGTGCGGCGGCGCTGAATGAGCCGGTAAGGACCAGTGATGCGACGGCCACTGAAAATCCAGTTGCGATCTTGTTTCGACGAGATGGAGTTGCCATTGTTGTCTCCTTGCGGCAAACGGCGCGATTGCTATGCGACCGGTACTGTTTCCCACTGTTTTGTTTTTGCGGATTTCAGAACGGCGTCTGTAACGAAGTCGGTTGCGAGGCCGTCGCGGAATGTAGGTGCTGCGGCTTGCTTCTGGCCGAGAGCGGTGACGAAGTCGGCGACCTGATGGATGAAGGTGTGTTCGTAGCCGATTTGAAGACCGGGCACCCACCAGTTCTTCATGTAGGGGTGATCACCGTCGGTGATGTGGATGCTCTTCCAACCGCGCAGTTCGCTTTCATCGCGATGATCGAAGTAGGAGAGGCGATGCAGGTCGTGGAGATCCCATGAAGCGGAGGCGCGTTCTCCGTTGATCTCGAGGGTGAAGAGCGCTTTGTGTCCGCGCGCGTAGCGGGTGGCTTCAAAGAGTGCCATGGAGCCGTTGGCAAAGCGGCAAAGGAAGGCACTGGCGTCGTCAATCTTGACGGGCTCAACGTGGCCGGTGAGATTGTGCTTGCGCTCTTTGATGAAGGTCTCGGTCATGGCGGAAACCTCAACGATGGGGCCGTTGAGCCAGAGCGCCATGTCGATGTTGTGAGCGAGCAGGTCGCCGGTGACTCCGCTGCCTGCGATGGAGCTGTCGAGACGCCAGAGGCCTTCGCCGCCCTGAGGGAGATCCTGCGAGATGGTCCAGTCCTGAAGGAATTGCGAGCGGTAGTGGAAGATGCGCCCGAAGCGATCTTCGTCGAGGAGCTTCTTGAGGAGAACGACGGCGGGGACACGGCGGTAGTTGTACCAGACCATGTTGGGTACGCCGGCTGCTTCGACGGCGTCGACCATTGCCTTGGCTTCTTCCGCGGTACGGCCGAGGGGCTTTTCGCAGAGGATCATTTTGCCGGCTTTTGCGGCTGCGATGGCGATTTCGGCGTGAGTGTCGTTGGGGCTGGCGATGTCGATTACGTCGATGTCTTTGCGGGCGATGAGGGCGCGCCAATCTGTCTCAACGGATTGATAGCCCCAGTTTTCAGCGAAGCCTTTGACGCGATCGGCGTTGCGAGCACAGACAGCCTTAAGCACCGGGCGGTATGGCAGGTCAAAAAAGTGGGGCGCCTGAAGGAAGGCGTTCGAATGCGTGCGCCCCATAAAGCCATAGCCAACGATGCCAATATTCAATTCTTTCTTTGACACAGTTCGAATCTCTCAATCCCAGCCGTGCGCGTCGCGCACCTGAATCATTGTGGCGAGAATTTTCACCCACGTATCGGGCGAGGTCATCATCGAGTTGGGAAACATGCAGCCATCCCAACAGATGTGTTCGTAGGCGCGGGTGGGTGAGCCGTCGTCGTTGCGCATCCAGTAGCCGGCGACTTCGACGATATTCATTTTGCCGTTGGGGTCGTCAGGAGGGCAGTGACGCCCGGTCTTGTCATGCGAGCCCTGGCCTTTGACGGTGCCGTCGTTCTGCGCAACGTGGAAGTCGATGGTCCACGGACGCAAAGCGCGTGCGACCTGGCGCAAAGCATCGGTCAGGATGGCGGGATCGGCCCAGTCGTAGTTTTCAGGAAGGATGCGGCTTTCAGGGGAGTTGTAGCCCATGGTGTAGAGCATGGTGTGAGCCATGTCTGCCTGGAAGCCGAGAGTCTGCGGCCGGCCCACCTGCTCGAGCAGATCGACCATGTGCTTCCAGCCGTGCATGCCACCCCAGCAGATTTCGCCTTCGGCGGCGAGGCGTTCGCCGTAGCCCTCGGCGATGGTGCATGCTTCGCTGAAGGTTGCTGCAATGCGTTTGGTGCTAGCGGCGGGATCCACGGCCCAATCTGCCGGACCTGCTGCGGAATCAATACGGATGACGCCGTATTTGCGAATGCCGAGGTCGCGGAGCTTCTTGCCGATGGCGCATGCCTTTTTCACCTGAGTGAGAAAGCTGCTGCGCTCTTCGTCAGAGCCCATCGCGGAGCCTCCGCCGACCGGGGGCCAGACGGGGGCTACGAGTGAGCCGGCGACAAGGTTGTGGCCGGCAAGTTTATCGGCGAGTTGCTTTAGCTCGTCGTCGGTCGAATCGATGTCAGTGTGCGGCAGGGCAAGGAAGAGATCAACGCCGTCGAATTTTTCGCCGTTCACTTCTGCTGAGGCGGTAAGGCCGAGCATGGTGTCGAGATCGATGGCCGGCTCGGAGCCTGTGCCTTTGCCGACGATGCCTGGCCACATTGCGTTGTGGATGGCGGGAGATTTGTGTTTCGAGGTGCTCATCTTTGTTCTCTCTTGGCTTGCTTACTTATCGAGACTCATTTATCAGGACTCACTTATCTCGGCGCAGCGGCTCCGCATCCGGATTGCCGGGTCCAAAGTGCTTGAGGATTACGAGCGGATCGGTTGCGCTGGGGTTCACGATCTTTATGCCTTCGGCAGCTGCGGCGGCAGTGACGAAGAGCTCGTCTTCTGTGAGCTGGCCGAAGCGGATCATCGAGGGCGTGGAGACAGGCGTGCCGCCGAGAGTGCCGTAGCCCTGGGTGAGGATGAGGCCGTAGGCTGCTGCGTCTTTGATGGTGACAGTGCGGCCGGGGAGAACGGTGAGTTCCTTAGCGGAGTAATAGCCGCTGCCGTAGGTGATCCACATCTCGCGATAGCCGGCTTCTTCCATTTCCGCGACGGGGCGGACGGGCTGCGGATGGCGCTTGTTGGATGCGCCGAACTCGGGGTTCACGTTCGCTTCCCAGTCGAGCATGCTGATGATGTAGTCGAGGTCGTGGTGGTACTCGGGGAGGACGTCTTTGACGAGAAGATCCCAGGGAACGATGCGGCCTTCGACTTCCGACTGGAACATGGCGAAGACGTCGCTGTTGACCTGAGGCTCGTAGGTGACGAGCGAGCCGGGGGCATGCAGAATGCCTGGATCGATCTGCCATCCGCTGCCGGGCTCGAGACGATAGGCGCGGGCATGGAAGATGATGCCGTTGTCGCCACGATTCCAGTTCTCAAGGCACTTGCGGATGTCGTCCTTGGTGGTGCCGGGCTCGAGGCCCATATAGGTGTGGGGAAAGTTATTGAAGAGCTGGTTGTACTGCGGCGGGAAGTAGTAAGCCTCGGGCTTGCCTTTGAAGCCGACTTTGTTGGCGAATTCATCGCTCTGGTGCATGTGGTGCGGAATGGGGCCCATGTTGTCGAAGAATTTGCAGAGGAGGTTCCATCCGCCTTCGCGCTCCATGACGTCGGCACCTAGGAGGAGGTCACCTGCGGCTTCGACAGCGTCTTTGAGAAGGAACTTTGCACCAGCTGCGGGAAGCACGTAGCTGAGGCCCTCGTCGGGCGTGGTGGCGGGGCCATTGGAGGCTTTGGTAGTCGATGAGAACCAGCGCTCGTTGATGCCGCCGCGATGGCCGCCGAATGCGTAGAGATCGTCGGGATGAAGCTTGAGCCTTCGCCCTGGAATCATGAACGAACGAGGTACCCATGACGGCGCGAGTTTGAGGACTCCAGCGCCTGCGTTAACGGCTTCCTGGACAGCGGCTCGATTCAGCATTTCGTATTCTCCTGACGATTCTGGTGCGAATAACAACGTGTTTCTTCCTGCGTTAGTCGTGGCCTGGATGCGGGAGGTTTAGTGTTCCAGGCCGATTCCGAAGGAGTAGAGAACGTTGTTGTGATCTGTAAAGAACGCGTGGCTATCACCTACTGCGACGCCCGAGAGCTCTGTGTAGGTGGGGACTGCGTCCTTGCTTGAGAAGAGCTCTGCGCCAGTCGCGGCGTTGAGCACATGAAGCGTGGCGTGGGTTCCCTTGTCACCACCGGCGAGAGCGACGAGTACGCCGTTGGTTGTGCGCGGAGGAGCGGGATTGAGCATATCCTGCGAGACCCAGGCCGGCTCGAGCGTGAACTTGCCGTCCGCGCCTGTGAGCTTGAATGCGACGATGCCGCCGTGCGCAGTCTTGCCATTGCCCGAGGCGATGCCTGCGGAAACAGATGCGTAAACCCAGCCTGCGCCGTTTTTGTCTTCTGTGAATGCAAAGCCGTCCCATCCATGCTTTTCGCCGGACTTTGCCAGAGGAGAGGTTTCAGCGAGGGGCGTATGGTGGTCAGCGCCGCCGAGAGATGACGCGTCGAGCAGAGCGATGCTCCCGTTCTTTCCGGGGGCGATGATGAGTTGCTTCTCTTTGTAGGTAAAGGTGATGGGGGAGACAGCCTCGTAGCGGGCAATACCACCTTTAGGCGAGTACCAGTCTTTCACCTTCATGTCTTTGCCGACTGCGACAACACTGTCGGGATAGACGTCTGTGCTGGCAGTGCCGGGGCCTGTGACGATGATTGCATCGCCGGTCGGAGTGACTACAGGGCCGGTCAAGCCAAGGGGGTGTATTTTCTCGGTGGCATAGCTGGCGACGGCATAGTCTCCAGACGCAAGATCGACGGCCCAGACACCGTTTGAGACGCCGGTGCAGTCGCGGCCGGTTGCGGTGTAGATGGTCTTCGAGGTGAAGTTGATGCCGTAAGCGGCGCCGTTGGCCGCCGGGAGAAACTTCACTGGCGGCGCGAAGTCAGCGCCGGTGGTCATGACCTGCTCGTGGAGCATGCCGTCAGCCGTGAGGACGTAGATGCCCTTGAGGCCGAAGTAGCCGCCACCGGGTGCGACGCCGAGATGGCGCTCATTGCTCTTGGCTGGAGGCGGCTCAGGCGGCGGAGGGGTGCCGGGAGCGCGCCTGCGCCTGGCAGCAAAGTTGATAACGACGGGCGGCTCCATGGTCACGCCGAGGCTGGAGAGGCCGCACGCTGCAGACTGGGCGCCAGCGCTGTATTGCTTCTTCCAGACGATGCTTCCCAGCTCTGAGTCGACGGCGTAGAGAGTGTCGGCAGAGCTCCAGTAGGCGAGGTCTTTGAAGCCCTGGCCGTTGATAAGGCGACCGGCGAGCAGGGGCTCACTGAACGATCGTCCTGCCTTCGGGGCCTCACCAAGCTTGATCTTCCAGAGGAACTTGAAGTCGCTGGCAGCGTTCTCTGGCGTCAGAACACGCTCGCCCTTTTGCCAGCCGCTCTGTCCTGGGTCGCCGCCTGTCAGGCTCCAATCGCCTCTCTGGTCCTGCGCAAATATTGCTGTGCTGCAAAACAGGGTGCCGGCACAGAACAAACCGATGGCCCGCCCCAAGTGTTTTTTCTTCACGTCGAAGTCCCTCAATGGATTTCCGCTGTACTTATTGATTGCCGGAACAAAATTCATTTGCACAACTCACTTGAGACCGAAGCAATAGATCGTTCCGTCGAAGGTGCCGAACATCACTTTGCCGTCGGCTATCGAGAGACCGGCCTGATGCAGGAACGAAGTGATCTGATCTCCGCTGGAGAAGAGCTCTTTGCCAGTGAGAGCGTCGAGCGCAAAGAGCTTTGCAGGAACGGAGCGTTTAATGCGCTCCTCTGCACTGAACAGGCCGCCTTCAGCATCGTTGGCCTGCCCGGTAAACTCTCCGCCAGCGAGGACGAAGACTATACCGTTGGCGATGATGGGCGGTTCTGAAGTCGTCATGTCGCGAGACGCCCATGCAGGCTCCAACTCTGGCTTGCCATTCTTCTCCTGCACTTTGAGGGCGATGATTCCGCCGTTAGGCGTGGAACCATAGGACTTGGGGAAGGGGACGGCTGTTTCTCCGCCTGTTGGCCCGAGCACCCAGCGGGTGCCGTCTTTGCTCTCCCAGCTGGCGAGACTGCCCCAGGTGCCTTCCGTCTGGAAATTGACGTTCTTGTTGGAGTAAAGCTCGCTACGAAAGAGAGGCGTCAGGTGGTCGGCGCCGCCCATCGACTTGCTGTCCATCACGAAGTAGCGCCCTTCTTTACCGGAGGTGACGAGGACGTCCCGGCCTTTCCAGGGAAATACTACGGGGGTCACGTTCATGTCGAGATCGCGCCGGGTGAGCCAGACGTGATTGCTGGGCGAGTAGTAGTCCTTGAGGGTCAGCGTGTCGTTGGAAAAGGTGAAAGCCTCGACGCTGGTAGAGAGTTTGCCTGCGGCGGCGTCATAGGCTCCGTCTCCGGATGCAAAGTAGATGGTGCCATCGGAGCCGATGGCGGGACCTGCCGTACCCCAGAGACCTGCCTGCGGAGGTGCAGAGACGGTGAGTTTCCTGTTGGCGAGATTGACGGCGTAGAGCGCGTTGGGAACGCCTCCGCAGCCCTGGCCGGTGACGGTGAAGATCACATTGTTCACCAGATTGAGGCCATAGGGCTTGCCGTAGGGCAGAGGGAGCATCTGAAGTGGTGGATCGCTTTCCTGGCCGGTGGCGAGGTCCATGGTGCGTAGATATCCGTCACTGGTGATGACGTAGAGGCGGCGGACGGGCGCGTCGACTGGCGAGACGACAGGCGTGGCGCTCAGAGCATTCGTGCAGATGAAGCCCTGGCCTTCGCCCGCTTCCTGGGGCTTTTCAGAGGCCCACTTCAGCTTGGTCTGCCAGATGACCTTTCCATTTTCGACGTCAAGTGCGTAGACGTCGTTTGCGGCTCCCGCAACAATCGCGAGCGTGCGGGCACCGTCGGCGGTCTTCACTCCGGAGACAAGCAAGGGCTCACGAAACGAGAGCATACCCATGGTCTTGGTGGGCACTTTCGTCTTCCACAAAAGCTGCAGCTTGCTCACATTTTGCGGCGTGATCTTCGACTCTGTGCGCTGCCAGCCGTCTCGTGCAGCGTCTGCGCTGCTGGTCAGCCATTCTGGCGCGGATTGGCCGTGCGCGAGGGCGGGGCATAGCAATGCGCAACCCAGACCGGCGATGGACGGCAGTAAGCCGAGGCTGCGGATCCTGCTTGAAACTTGAGAAAAAGACATGAAGTTGACATCCTCTTGTAAACGACGTGACCTACCTGAAATGAGCGCCAGAGGATCGCGTGTGTCCGCAAATTCCGGATAGGCACAACTGCGATTTCTGGAAATCAGGGCAAAATAATGAGACGTCTCATTGCGAGCAGAATACTAGCCGCCGCCTTCAACTTCTGTCAACGCGATTTCGTTTTCGCTTAATGAATTGTGGGGGTTAAGGGGATATTTGGGAGGGCACCGCGATGCCCTTAGGGCGTTGTGGGCGTCAGTAGAAGTGGTGCAGCTTTTACGAAAGCTTTGGCCGCAAGATATGCTCGTGCTGATACAGGATGAAGGCTGTGGATAGACCATTTTTGCGCGAAAGCGTGTAACCGGCTTGTGATGGGTGGCGTGGAAATTTTCAAAAACTTAAGGCCGGCGAGGTTTGGGGAAGACGATTCGGGTGCTGCTCGTTCGCCAGATATCTGGCTTCAGGCGCAGAGATGCGGCCGGTTGTGCGCTGTCCTGGTGCTGAGTGCGCTTGCAGCTTTTTGTGGATGCAAGGCCTCTACCAAGCCGATTGGAGAGCCGGTTGCGATCCATGCGCCTCTGGGACTGCCACCGATTCCCGCTTCGGCCGACAATCCGCCTACAGCGAGCACGATTGCGCTGGGCAGGAGGTTGTTCTATGAGACGCGATTGTCAAAGGACAATTCCCTCTCCTGTGCCTCGTGCCACCGGCCCGAGCTGAGTTTCAGAGATCCGCGCGAGTTCTCACTTGGCGTTGGCGGAACGAAAGGTATGCGCCACGCGCCGACGCTGGTCAACGTGGCGTATGTGCCGAATCTGTTCTGGGATGGCCGCGCGAAGAGTCTTGAAGACCAGGTCGGTTTTCCAATCGCCGATCCACTGGAGATGAATCAGTCGCATAAGGCTTCCGCAACAAAACTGCAGGGCGACCCCGTCTACACAGCCATGTTTCAAAGCGCCTTTGGAAGCGATGCGATCACGATGGCGAGAGTCGAACGCGCCATTGCGAGCTTTGAGCGCACTATCCTGAGCGGTGATTCGGCTTTCGATCAGTATCAGTATCAGGGCCGCAAAGATGCGCTCACGGCGGAACAGATTCGAGGGCTCGCCGTATTCACGGATTCGCGCAAAGGGAATTGCGCCTCTTGTCATACCATTGGTTCACAGTACGCGCTCTTTACCGATAGCCAGTTTCACAATACCGGTGAAGGGGTTGAGGGCAATGAACAATTCAGGGATCAGGGCCGCTACGAGATGACGCGTGGGAATGTTGATCGCGGCGCATTCAAGACGCCGACGTTACGCAATGTGGCGGCGACCGGGCCCTACATGCACGACGGCAAGTTGAAGACGCTAAAAGAGGTCGTGGACTTCTACGCGGGCAAGGGAAATTCCAATCCTTATCTGGACAAGCGGATTTCGAGCATCGAACTTACAGGCCAGGACCGGAGCGATCTTGTCGAATTTATGAAATCGCTGACGGGCAAGCTCCCCCCTGAAGTGGGACCGCCGGGAAAGGATTAGCTGTGTTGAATGCACGCCGTTTCTTCCTGTGCAGCTTAGGTTGTTGGATTTTGATCGCGGCCGGCTGCTCGGATAAGTCGCAGAAATCTCCACCGCTCCAAGACAAGCCGAAGGAAGCACTCATGCCTGCGTATCATGTCGATCCGCAGACGGCGGGATCGATTTCCGGAACGATTCGATATACAGGCAAAAGGCCGGTGGCGAAAAAGATTGATATGAGCGAGGATCCGGCCTGCGTGGAAGCGCATCAGGGTAAGGCGTTTGATGAGTCTCTGATCGTATCGCCTAAAGGTGGGCTGGCGAATGCTTTTGTTTATGTGAAAGCAGGTCTCGAGGGCAAGCGCTTCGAGACGGCTTCAACGCCTGTTGTGATCGATCAGAAAGGCTGCTGGTTCCATCCGCGAGTGCTTGGTATTCAGACAGGCCAGACGCTGCAGGTGGTGAATTCAGATCCGGTAACGCATAACATTCATCCGATGGCTGAGATTAATCGCGAGTGGAATCACAGTCAGGGCGCAGGAGACAGTCCGCTGGCGCGCAGGTTTATCAAGCCTGAGGTGATGATTCGCGTGAAGTGCAATATTCATAGCTGGATGCACGCGTACATCGGCGTTGTCGACAATCCTTACTTTGCCGTGTCAAAAGGGGATGGCTCGTTTTCGATTCTGAATCTACCGCCGGGCAATTACACGGTTGGTTTCTGGCAGGAAGGCCTGGGTACTCAGGAGCAGCAGGTTACGGTTGCTCCGCATGCAAACGCGATCGCTAACGTTACGTTCAAGGGGCAATGATTCATGAATAAGTTAGGTGTCAGCTTTGTTGCGGCGAGCCTTTGCATCGCTCTCGCCGGGTGCCATTCTGCGCAGCAGCCAATTGCAAATACGGCGGTTCCTGAGTCTTCCGGTCCGCGCATTTATGTGACCAACGAGGTGTCGGGCGATCTTACTGTCATCGACTCCGGAACACGTGCGGTGATTGCTACGGTGCTACTCGGAAAGAGACCACGGGGGATTCATCCGAGTCCGGACGGTAAGACGCTCTACGTTGCGTTGAGCGGATCGCCGATTGCCGGTCCTGATGTGGATGAGAGCACGCTGCCGCCACCGGACAAGAGCGCGGATGGCATTGGCGTCTTCGATGTTGCGCAGAACAAGCTGGTCAAAGTGATTCCCGGTGGCTCCGATCCAGAGAACTTCGACGTGAGCAAGGATGGGAAACAGCTTTACATCTCGAACGAAGATATCTCCGCGGTGAGCATTGTCGATGTTGTTTCAGGAAAGATTGTCGACACGATCAAGATGGGGGCGCAGCCGGAAGGCGTAAGGGTCACGCCGGATGGGAAGCATGTCTTTGTGACTTCGGAAGAAGATGGCTCGATTGCTGTGCTCGATCCGGCGGCGAAGCGCATTGTTTCGACGTTCAAGGTTGGGCACCGGCCGCGTTCGATTGCATTTATGCCGGATGGTTCGCGTGCTTATATCAATGCGGAGAATGATGGCGGCGTTGTGCTGGTCGACGCGGTTCATTACAAGATGCTGAAACCGATTCCGTTGGGCAAGCCGGGGGTGATCAAGCCGATGTCTGTGTTGCTTTCACCGGATGCGAAGAGGTTGTATGTGAGCACGGGACGCGGGCAGCAGGTCTTTACCGTGGACACGGATACCAACACGGCCTTAGGATCGGTGACGGTTGGAAAACGGCCCTGGGGCATTGCGCTTTCGCCGGATGGAAAGACGCTCTACTCAGCGAATGGGCCGTCGAATAACATTTCGATCGTGGATGTTGCGACGAATACGGTTACGGGCACTGTGCAGGCTGGGACCGGGCCGTGGGGCGTGGTGGTATTGCCACGGTAGAGTCGTGGATTTGCCATCTATTTATGGCACTCTTGTGAAAAATTGAGACGTCCCAATTTTCTTGATGCCTGCCCTTGGCCAATGGGTATATAGTTTCTGATTTGATATTGGAAATCGGATTTCAGCCCTCCTGAAAAGGGCTGATCGAGACGAGAGGTTGAGTCATGGGGCGCACGCCGGGAAGTCGACGAATTGCAAGTTGGGCTATTGTTCCGCTTGCTGTCTTTGCTTGCATTATTGGCGCGATTGTGCACGTTGGGCGGGCAGTTCATGCCGGCCAGGAGGCAGCGCCTGCTGCAAATAAGATTACCCTCGCGGCAGCGCGTCCGGGCAGCCTCTATGCGTTGACGCTGGGCGTGAAGGACCTTGCGCAAATGAAGGGTAACGACGCTGTCAAGGTCACGGTCAATGATGCGCAGGGAGAAGTTGCTTCGAAGTGGCTGCACGCGGCTGACCTGGACTTCTACCTGACGCTGCGGCCGAGGGCGGAAGGGCCGGTTACGGTAAATGTTTCTGCTGCCGGGGGGCAGGCTCCTGAGATCAGCTCCAAGCTGAGCAAGATTCTTGAGGTTTCGGCCAAGTCAGGCGGCGCTGCCGATCTCTCCCGAGGAGTGATCTCTGCTGCGCCCAACGATACGTGGCAGGTGGCACAGCCGTTTGAGCTGGGCCAGACGATTTACGGAAGCGACGACGAGCGGCCCTATGCTCCCTCAAAGAGCGAAGACGGTTATGCGGCGATGGTCAAGGGCTTCCAGTGGTTCAAGTTCACGTTTCGGGAGAAGCAGCCGAAGCTGGTTTACTTTGTGCTCAATGTGACGGATCGCGATGTTCCGCTCGATGTCGACATCTTCAAGATGGGCAAGGACGCGGACGGCAAGCCCGACGCTGTTCCGTTCAACGACGGCGAGTTCATCTACCAGGTCGAAGCCACGCAAAATTATCCGGGCCTCTACAAATTCCGCACGCGCATCTTCCAGCCTGGGCAGGAGTACTACGTTCGCGTAGCTGCGAACCATCCGTCGTATCAGCTGCACACTTACCAATACAGTGTTCCACCGAACAAGGATCCGCACGAGGCTGTGCGAGCGGGCATGGATTTCCTGATCAACATGGGCGATACGTGGCTTTCGAATACGCCACGGCGCGGTGCTGTGGCGATGCGCACCACGATGCAGCACTCAGAGACGCAGCTTTGCATTGCGTGCCATCCATCGCAGTTCACGACGCGCGGCTATCTGAAGGGTGTGCAGAATGGGTACGCCCCGACGCAGCGCGCTTCGCTTGAGTTCATTACCGATCGCATCTATAACAACACGCGGCCTCTCTATGGCGAGCCCGGCGTCAACTGGGTCCGCATCATCTACACGGCTCGCACGGAGGCGAGCCGCCTGCCGCAGATTACGCACGACTTTGAGCAGTATGTGACGCATGATGCGCCGCGAAAGAATTTTGATCTGCCATATGCAGAGTACTTAAAGATTCACTATAAGGGCGTAACCAAGATGCCGGGTGAAGAGGCGGATGGTTGTGAGCCGAATGTGAGCCCGTTTGAGATTGCGGAGCAGAGCTGGCAGACCTTTGACCTGGCATACAAGCAGACGCATAAAGAGGATTGGCTGAAGGAGCGCGATCACGTCGAGGAGCTAGCCGTGCCTGATGAGCCGCAGAATGTCATCGACCAGAGCTGGAAGATTCAGCTTTTGTCGGAGATAAATCGCGAGAAATACAAGACGCAGATCGACAGCCTGATCGACAAGCTGTATGAATACGAGACGCCGGAGGGCGGCTGGCCGTATCCGTTTGACAAGACGGCGAAGACTGCCGACTTTGTCTCATACAACGCAGTGTTTGCGTTGGCAGAGGCTGGACGGCGGCCTGAGACCGATCCGCATCTCGCGGTGGCGGTTAAGGCCATGCTTGCGGCTCAGCGGCCTGAGGGAAGCTGGGAAGGCGATCCGGTTTATCAGGGATTTAACACGCCATTTCGCGCAACGCAGTTTGCTGTGATGGCGCTCTCGACACTTTACCCCGGCAATACCAAGGCCAAGAACTGGGACGCGGGCTATCCTGCGCCGCCGACGAAGCTGGCTACGGATGATCTGCCGCTGCTGCTGAATCAACTGGATCAGTTCTGGGACCTTGCTCCTGAGCCGGTCTTGAAGCAGATTCGCAAGGTACTTACCGACAGCGATCAGCCGCTGGCGCGCGAGGCTGCTGCACGTGCGCTAGGACACATGGCAGATCCGGGAGCGATGCAGGCCCTGATCAAGGGCCTTGGCGATCCGACAAAGATGGTGCAGACCAGCTCTGCCTATGCGCTTCGCATGGTGCTGTCGCGCAGGCAGGATTCTGCGGCGGAAGGGCGCAAGTTGCTGACGGCGGCGCTGGGGTCACCGGATGCACGCACTCGCTGGGGCGCGGCGCGTGTCTTCAATCAGCACTTCCGCGCTCTGACCACCGACCCTGAACTGCTGGCGGCGCTGGAGCGGGATCTGAACGATCCTGTGCCGTTTGTCCGCTTTGAAGCGGCTTCTGGAATCTGGCGCTGGTATTACTGGCAGGTCGACAATCCAGAGGAGCGTCGCGGCACGCTTGAAGTATTGGCTACTCGCCTGAATACTGAGACTGATCCGATGGTGCGGCGCGGTCTGCAGGAAAGCGTGTACAACCTGCTCGATGAAAACACCGGATACCTTTCTGCGTGGGTGAGAGCAAGCGCAAAAGACGAAGACAAGGACAAGATCAACGCGGGATACGAGGCTGTTGCACGCGACCAGGCACAAGTGCTGGCTAAGGTGCTTCGCGAGGGAACGCCGCTGGGGCGCGAAGGCATTCTGAATGCGTTGTGGGACTTCCACATCCGGCACTATTCGCTGCCGGAGTTGAAAGAAGGTCAGGTTTCTATCGGCTTGCCTGCCGTGCTGACGAAGTACATTCCAGGCGTCCCGGATCTGCATCGGCCCGGTTACGAGTACTCGCCGTATCGCGAGACGGTGGACTTCAAGTACAACGTCAACAACGGCTTCTTCCAGACGCGCATCGGCAACGACAGCGATCTGATTCACTTCTTCAAGAGTTCCGGGCCTGAGTTGGAGGACGCGTTGCTGGCGTGTCTCAAGGGCGCCGACGACACGATGAAGATTGAAGTGTTGAAGGCGGGCAGCACGCTGAGTGAAGCTGGCGATGCGAAATTTACGCTGGCGGCGCTGAACCTTTCCGAAGATGCAAATCCAAAGGTGCGCGAAACAGTTCGCTATGTGTATGAGGGCGGACAGCGCGGCATTCTCAATTTGAATACCTCGAGTGCGCCTGATCCAAATCTGGTGAGCAAGGTTGTCGAGATTATTCAGCACGGCAATCCTGATAGCCAGGCTGTGGTGCTGCCCCTGCTTGCGGTATTGCCGGAGAACTCGGCCTGGGTAAGTGAGACTGAGGTCCAGGGCGCGCTGCGGGCCATGCTGGAGGCGAGGCCGAGGCCTGCGAATTACGCGCAGGTGCTTGATGCTGCATCTTCGTTCCCGACGCTGATGCACGATCCAAAACTTCAGGAGCAGGTTCTGGCGGGGTTGCATTCCTTCAGCCCTGAGATTCAGCGAGCTGCGATACAAGTTTCGCTGGAGCACTTCCTGGATGATCCGCAGACGGCGGCTGCCGTAAAGACTGCGTACGCAGGCATGAACAATGCCGCGCTAGGCATCTTCCTTGAGGAGGTGGGCAATCCTGTCTTCCTGAAGCGGCGTCTGGGTGTAGCCGGCGGCGCGGTTTCACAGGATCAGGACTATCTCAACCGCAACGCTGCGATCAAACGCATCAAGGAGCCGCTTGAGTATCCGCTTGTTGTGGATACAGTGCTGGCAAGCTTGCTGAACTCGGATGCGAACGTAAGCGCCGCGGCGATGGATACGCTGCGCAAAGTCAAAGACGTTGAGAAGCGCCCGGATTTTCGCGCTGCGATGGAGAAGTTGCAGAACACCAGCAATCCACGGCTTAAGCTCATTGCTACGAGTGTGCTGCAAGGGAAAGACCTGGGCGAAGCGCTGCGTGATGTGCAGCCTGGATCGGTGCTTGATTTCCGCTACTTTGTCACGAAGATTGAGCCGATTCTCGCAGCGCCTGGGCCTGATGGAAAAGCCTGTGTGTTCTGCCACGCGAGCCACGTGATCTTCAAATTGAATCCGCCGAATGCGCAAGGTGTTTTCTCGGATCAGGACAGCGTGGAGAACTACAAGTACGCGATGCGTGTTGTGGACATCAGCGATCCTAACAAGAGCCTGCTCGTGATCAAGCCAACACGTCCGACTGATAGCGCCGGCAACGTTGGCGATTACCTGGCCACGCATAATGGCGGTCAGCGTTGGCATGGCAATGAAACGAGCGACCAATATCGCACGATTCTGGAATGGATTCGAGGGGGTCGTCTGCAGGCTCAGAACGTGACGAAGTAGCTTCGTTACCTTGAGAGCGGTTGCGGCAGCAATACAAGCGGAATCTCCGCCAGTGACGCCGCAATCGCTCCCCACAGTACGGCGTAGTCGCCCAGAGTTGCGGCAGCAATTTTCGTTACGCCAAACTCACTTTGTTTCAACTGTTCCTGCACAGAGCTGAGCAACACGGGATGGCAACCGATCTCGCCGCCGAGCAAGATTAGGCCCGGATTAAGTATCAGCGAGAGATTGATCACGATATCGGCAACAAAGCCTGCCCTGTGCTGAACAATCTTCTTCGCGCGAGCATCGCCGCTAAGCGCCAGATCCAGCACTGCCAGCGCGTCGTCCACTTTAGCTGAAGGTGTTTTGCGCCCGGATGTGGGATGAGTCTCCTGCCAGCTTTTGAGAATTCCGGAGCTGCTCAATACCGTTTCGAGCTCTCCAAACTCGTGGAGGCGTGGAGTTGCTCTGGATATGTTCGGCAACCGGAGATAACCGATTTCCCCTGCGGACCATTGCGATCCATGGTGGACCTTGCCGTCGAGCACGATGCCGGCGCTCACGTTGTTGTCGATGTTGATGATGATGAATGTCTGCTCAAACTGCGCAGCGCCTAGATGCCGTTCACCGAGGGCTGACAGATTGGTATCGTTTTCGACGATGACTTTGCAATGGACAATCCTGGATAGTAACGAACGTAATGGAACGGAGCGCCAATCCTCCAGCGTGCTGATCGAGACTACGATTCCATCTTCAACGTTGGTGATGGCGGGAACGCCAACGGTCATCAACTGCAACTGCTCACGAGCTTTCTTGTTCTTTCGCAAGAGGTGCCTGACTTCATCTCCAATGAAATGGCAGATCGCTTCGGGAGTGGTCTTGCGCCCTGCGAGCGAAACCTTGCTTGTATCCAGTTCTGTACCGCTCAGGTCGGTAAGTAAGAACGAGAGAGAAGTCGATGTGATCTGCACAGCGACCAGGCATCCCCGCTCAGCCTTGAAGCTGATCATGTCCGGCGGCCGGCCGCCGCTTGACTCGCCTTCACCCAGCGGCTTGATGAGGTTCGCGGCCAGGAGATCTCCGACAACATTTGTGACGGTAGGTGCACTCAATCCTGAAGCGCGTACCAGATCTGCTCTGGAACAGGAACCCACCTCGCGCAGAAGCCTGAGAATCATGAGCGCGTTGGTATGACGGAGATGCGATGGCCTGCTGATTTGAATTGTTTCTTTCTTCACTCGATCCACATATCTCTCAAATATCAAAAACCAGACGAACAAGAGGTTAGAGTTGCAGCCGGAGTCTTGCCTTGGTGAGACCTGCAGCAAGGATCAACATAAAGACCGTGAACAAGAGGGTCTTGACGACAGCAGGCCAACCCAGGCTGAGATGCGTATCGAGGTAGGTGATTCCGAGAGTGACCAGCAGAAAGTACCAGAGATCAGGCAACAGATAAGTGAGCAGGGTGTTTGCGCCTGCGGGGCGAAGCAGAAAGGCCCAACGCGTCCATCGGCGTATATCGCATATCCAGTAAAGCAGTGCGAAGATTAAGGTGGCTGCTGCGACGCTATAGAGGCACCATGTTGGTGTAGCGCGGATTTTTGAAATGCCAAGCGGGGTCAGGAGCATGCCTGCGATAAGTGACAACGCCGCGAAGGCAATTGCGAGAGTTATTGGCCGGTCTATCTTTGGGAAGGTTCCTATTTTCAAAAAAAGATAGGAGATGACAACTCCGCCCATAATCATCGACCCCATGGCGCCGTTGCCGAAGGGCCAAAAATAAATCGGCACATGCGAGGGGAGGGTGATCGCCTTTGCTGTACAGGCAGCACAGAATGCTGTGAGCAGGATGAACCACGCGAGGGGAGCCCATCTCCAGCGGCGCGTAGGAATAAACAACAGGCAAGCGGCAAAATAAGAGCAGCCGATGAGCCCCAGAATTTCCGGGTAAGAAAAGTCGATCCACGCTACATGACCATCGGGAGTTGTTCGTCGAAAGATAGCAAACATGACGACGACTCCCGCAAGCCCAACAATCTTCAGAATTGACGAATACTGTGGGTGCCGCTCCCAGCGCGGATAGACATTGAGAGATAGTGCCGCGCAGATGAGTGCGATCAGCGCCCATACGCTTCCCGAGATTCCCATGCGCGCCGCATCTGCCTTCTCTGCGTTCGCGAGGATAAGGCCAAGGACGATCAGGCTTAACGACCTGAGAGCGACATGCAGCCACAACGCCGCCATTGAAGGATTGCGTTTTAGCCGTTGATTGACCGACAAGGGCAGTGACATACCGATGATGAACAGAAAGAAGGGGAACACCATGTCGACATAGGTCATTGCGTCAACATGGGCGAGCGCGTGATACGTCCACCAGGGCAAACCCTTTACTTCTGCAAGCGCGTTGACGAAGATCATTACGGCTATCGTCAGGCCACGAAAAATATCGATCGATATGACGCGATTTGTAGCCTCTGCAACTTCACGCCTAGCCATCATCGCGTTGTCCGTCGTGGTCATTTGTGTGTGAGTGCTTTCGTCGGCGGGCTGTAAAGAGAATCATGGGCGGCGTGCAACAGAGTTCCGGAGGGGTCGCTTTCGTAGTCCCAGAACATCACTCCGCCAAGTTTATGTGTGCGCACGTAGGTGCATTTTTTCGCGATAGATTCAGGGTCTTCGTAAGAAATGAAAATCCGCTCCTGGTCGCTATATAAATAGGGTACGGACGCGGTATTGTCCCAGTACCGTGTGTAGCCGTGATCCAGCATCGTGGACGAAATGAGCCTGTACGGGGCGTAGCCATTTGGTACGGCCTTACCAGCCTGGAAGAGCCCGTGATTCTGGTCACTTACCTGGCCCCACATGTGGCCATAAAAAGGCAAGCCAAGCAGAATCTTGGCTGCTGGAACTCCAGCTTTTTCAAATGCTTTGACGGACGCATCGGCAGAACTGTGCTTGGGATCAGCGCTGTTTGTGTAGAGTGGCGCATGATGTCCGGTGAGCGCATCAGAGGAAGGCTCGTACATGTCATACGTCATGAGATTGATCGTATCCAGGTAACGCTGCACCTTGTCCATCTCTGTATGAGCCAGAAAATCATCCGACATGCCTGCGGCGATGGTGAGATAAAGCCTTCTGTGAGTCTTTTTCTCCTGCTGATCGAATCGTGTCCGCAATTCCTTCAGCAGAAGGGTAAAGTTCTCTTTATCTTCACTGCGGAAGGGATGACCAGAGCCGATCAATCCGGGATACTCCCAGTCAATGTCGAGACCATCCAGGTCATATTGGGTAAGGAATTCCATCACGCTGCCGGCGAAGGTAGCTCTGCTCTGTGCTGTTAACGAAATATCGGAGAAGTTTGTAGACCACAGCCAGCCGCCGACAGAGACCAGAACTGTCAGTGAAGGATTATCTTTCTTGAGCCCGTTGAGAAACGCGAAGTTTTCTTTATCTGCTGAAAATCCGGTAACTATTCGCCCATTTGAAATATTTGCGAAGGCATAGTTAATGCGGGTCATGCTGCGCGCATCGATTTGTCCAGGCTCCAGGCGGGCGTTTTGGGGGAAAACATACCCCACAACCATCGGCCCTACGGCATGTTTGTTCTGGGCCGTGCTCGAAGAGCCGGCAAGCATCAGAGCAATACTTAAAGCGAGAAAACGAAAATCGCGCATAAAAGAAGCTTTCTAAATAAAGCTACCAAAGATTCCGGCCGTTCTTTAAACTAAATTGCGCCAAGTTACAGTGACGCAAAATTCTGTTGATGGCGGTGGCAAATTTATAAGTTGAGATGGATATTCACGGCGTACCTATTGAGCATCTCTGCGCAGGTTGGCACTGCGCAAATACAGGTGCTTGTCGACCAGGTTGGTTACGATGCGGAAGCACCGAAGCAGGGGATCATTCAGGGAAGCTTGAAGGATCATCCAAAACGGTTCAAATTGATCGACGCTGGTACTGGCAAAGAGGTTTTCGAAGATGCCGCCGTACCGGGAGGCGAAGTAAAAGGCTGGAGTGGCAAAGTCTTTTGGATCGCTGACTTTACTTCGTTTCATAAGCCCGGCCAATACGCTTTGGAGGTTGACTCCGGCGAATCCCTGGAGCGGTCCTGTGCCTTTGCGATTGACAATAATATTCTCGAGCGGGATACGCTTTCCAGCGTCATTTTCTATTTCAAAGGACAGCGATCCACGGGACTGCTGGATCAAGCCGATCGCCGGCTGCAGCTACCGGCAGGGCAGGCTGGCACGGTCGACCTGCACGGAGGCTGGTATGACGCGACCGGAGATTACGGGAAGCATCTCTCACACCAGAACCTAACTTCCTACTTCAATCCGCAGCAGACGCCGCTCGTCGTGTGGAGTTTGCTAAAAAGCTACAACGCGCTGCTCGCAAGGCGCGACGACAACTTCAGTGAATATGAGCGCAGGCTGCTCGATGAAGGCTTGTATGGCGCGGATTTTCTGGTGAGGATGAAGCGGCCTGACGGTTCTTTTTTCGAAACGGTTACCGCACCGGGCAAGGAAAAGTCAGCGCGAGATCGGATTGTAGGGAATCCAAACTGGCGTACTCAGATCAAGACGAATGCCTCAGACTCAACCGAGGCCATCTCCAAGGCTGAAGGGAAACACGCGTACGAAGTTGGCTTTCGTTCAGGTGGAGGTATGTCGATCGCCGCGCTGGCCCTCGCGAGCACGATGTCGATTGATGGTGAATTCAAACGAAGCGAGTATTTGAAGGCAGCGGAAGATGCGTTTCGCTTTCTCCAAGCGCACAATCAGGAGCTACTCAACGATGGCATTGAGAACATTCTGGACGACTACTGCGCTTTGATGGCTGCAACGCAACTTTACAATGCCACTCACAGCGAGTCGTACCGAGCTGCGGCAGATAAGCGCGCTGAACAATTGATTGCCAGGCTCACGAGTTCAGGTGCATGGAAGGATTATTGGCGGGCAAACAGCGGAACTCGGCCTTATTTTCATCCGGCTGATGCCGGCTTGCCGGTGATCAGCCTGCTGGAGTATTACCGGCTCGCGTCGGCCACTCAGCAGAAGGCAGTCAAGCAAGCCGTGGAGCATTCTCTGCGCTTTGAGTTATCTGTGACGCAGGAGGTCAAGAATCCTTTTGGATACGCCCGGCAACTGGTGCAGACCAAGGATGGGAAGATGCAGACGGCATTCTTCTTTCCTCACGACACCGAGGCTGCGCCGTGGTGGCAGGGCGAGAATGCCCGGCTGGGATCACTTGCTGCGGCCGCCAGGCTGGCTGTGCCGCTTTTCTCGGAGGATAGGGAATTTCAATCCCGCCTATACGCTTATGCCTGGGATCAGCTTCATTGGATTCTCGGCCGCAATCCCTTTGATACGAGCATGCTGATGGGCAGCGGTCACAACAACGCAGCTTATATGTTCTTTCGATCCTACAAATACACGAATGCGCCCGGGGCGATTATCAATGGCATTACTTCCAACCCAGACGATGAGGATGGAATTGCTTTCAACCTCGGCTTTGCAGTCACGGGGAAAGACGACGACTGGCGATGGACAGAGGAATGGCTGCCGCACGCTGCGTGGTATCTATACGCGATCAGCCTGCCGCATTGAGCGGACGTGTGCGACGGGACGGCCAAAAAACGCTGCATGGCAGTGATGCGACATGCAGCGCCAGTCGCAGTAGCGGTAGCGCCTGACACAATGGCACCGCTCGAGTCCGTGATCGTGCCGCGAACAGCTCCAGTGACTATTTGTGCCAGGCACGATACTCCTGGCACCAACAGCAACAGCGGGATAAACGGGGAAAGCAATCGTTTCATGTCGAAGCCCTCTTTGTTACGGTTGTAAAGAAAGTAGACGCAGCCGCTTTCGGATGGACAATGCATCGCTGCGGGCTTATCCTTTGGCGCGGTGGCGCTGGCATCAGAAATCCCTTGCAAAAGCTAACGTATTCATACATTCTTAGTGAACGTTACGAAGCCCGGTATGAAAGTTTTTCACAGGGCCCAGCCACCCTTCAGAAAGTCAGGAAAAGCGGTTTACTGCAAGGGCCTGGTCCAGTGTTCCGAGCCGGTGCCGACCTTCTCTGAAGCAGATAGAACAATTTCTTAATTGGAAGGAATACGGAATGCGATCGCTTCTCTCTGTTTGGCTGATTTGTCTTTCAGCTGTCGCTGCGCAAAGCCATCCGGTCCTTCCGGTCGGCTCACCCGCTCCCGACTTTGCTTTGCCTGGTGTCGACGGTAAGGTGCATCGGCTCAGCGACTTTGCAGCGAGTCAGGTTCTAGTGGTGGTCTTCACCTGCAATCATTGCCCAATTGCGCAGGTGTATGAGAACCGGATCCAGCATCTGGCGGATGACTATAAGGCTCGCGGAGTGGCTGTTGTCGCGATTCAGCCAAACGATCCGAAGGCAATACGCATTGACGAGTTGGATTCCTCAGACACCAGCGACACTCTCGCGGAGATGAGGGTTCGTGTCCAATACAAACACCTTACCTACCCTTATCTATATGACGGAGACACGCAGCAGGTGACGCATGCCTACGGACCTCAGGCGACTCCCCACGTTTTCATCTTCGATCAGGAGAGACATCTGCGCTATGAAGGCCGCATAGACAACAGCTATCGCACCGAACTCGTAAAGAGTCAGGATGCGCGTAATGCTATCGAAGCTCTCCTCGCACACAAGGATGTTGCGGTAACCCATACAGGCGTCTTCGGTTGCTCGACAAAATGGAGCGAGAAGTCCGCTGATCGTACTGCCGCATTGCTCAAGCTTGAAGAACAGCCGGTCAGTGTCCAAAGGGCGTCAAAGGCCGATCTGGCGAAGCTGCGCACGAACCCCTCACATCAGATGATGCTGGTCAACTTTTGGGCGACGTGGTGTGGCTCGTGTCTTGCAGAATTTGCTGATCTGCAGGATACCTTGCGCATGTATTCAGTGCGTGATCTGTCACTGGTCACTGTCTCAGCGAACATGCCCGATGAAGAATCGAACGTTCTACGATTCCTGCAGAAGAAGCACGCTACGAGTACCAATCTGATCTTCGATTCCGACGATACTGCCGGGCATCAGCTGGCTTTTGATCCTGCGTGGGATTCGGCCGTACCGTACACCGTTTTGATAGCGGGAGACGGGAAGGTGCTGTATCGAAAACTAGGCTCAGTGGACATGCTTGAGCTGCGGCGAACAATTCTCGCAAATCTTCCTGCGGAATATATCGGATTCAACCAGTATTGGGAGAGCAAATAGGGCTCAGCTAGTCAGAACAAAGATGTTCAAGGCCTCGCTGAAGCAGCTTCTATTGCCATGTAAATGGCTCCCATCAGTTGAGCTTCGGTCCCAAGAGAGCTAGAGACGACCTTTGGTTGCGCTCTTGTATTTCTGAGCCGTAAAACATCTCTTATCGCCTGACCAAGCGCGGGATGAACGCCGACTCCGCCACCAAGCACAAATAGCGGGCAATTCAAGACGAGGCAAATATTGTAGATAGCGTAGGCGAGCGTCCGAGCGGAATGCTGAAGCACCTCCTGAGCGATTACGTCTGAAATCAGAGCACTATCGAAAATCTCCGTCGCACTCGCATCGATCGGCAGCGCAGAGCGGCCTTCACTCCATCGACTCCGCCACTGCGCTTTGATACCCTCCCCGCCGACTGCCATTTCCAAAGCACCAGGTGCGCTGCTCTCTGCCGGTGTCTCCGAAACGCCCGGCACGAGCATGTAGCCAACCTCACCGGCCATCCACGCGTGGCCACGATATAGCTGGCGATTCAGTACGATACCCGCTCCGATGCCTGTGCCGATCGCAAGAAAAACGAAGTCGGCAGCGCCAAGCGCGGCTCCGGCACGGCTTTCACCGATGGCGGCGACATTTACATCGTTGTCGATAGAGACTGGCACGTTGAGCTTCGCTTCAAGCAAGGCTGTTAGCGGTATGTCGCGCCACCCCATCAAATACGAAGTTGCGATCACTCGACCGTGATCAACATCAATGATGCCGGGAACTCCAACACCCGCTGCGCGCAGAGCATCGCGAGAGAGTGACCTTTTTTCCAGCAATGAGTTCACGCCGTCGCAGATCAAGTCAATAATCCGATTCGCATCGCGAATGCCAACGATAGAACAGGACCATTTGGCGAGGCTCTTTCCTTTCATGTCGGAGATGGCAACGCGCAAATTTGTTCCGCCAAGATCAATGCCTGCTACGCATCCGCTGTTGGTAGATGCAAATGTCTCGGCCTGCGCAGACGTCGAGCCGCTGGAATCCTGCATTATTGCGCTCAATTCTTCAAACTCCGAACCTGATGACGGGTGAATCACTTGTGGTTATGGAGCGACAGCTCCTTGTTCTGCACTGATGCTTTCCAGCTGTCGCCCTTTGGTCTCGGGAATTACGAATCGGACGAAGAACAATGTGAGAATACAAAAGCCCCCATAGATCGCGAAGGTCAGGCTATTGCCAGCCGTCTTGATTAATGAGAGGAATGTCAACGATACGACAAAGTTGGATAATCCAGAGGCAAGGGTAGCCGCGGCAACTCCGCGGCCACGCAGCCGAAGCGGAAACACCTCTGCAACGAGTATCCACGCTATAGGCCCCATACTCGCTGCGAAGCATGTGATGTACAGCATCAGGCAAATCGTGGCGACAACGCCGAGTGAGGAGCCTACGACGTCCCCATAATGAAAGGCGTAAGCCAAGGTAAAGAGCGAAAGCGTCATCCCCCCAACGCCAAAATATAGAAGCGGCTTACGGCCGACCCGGTCGACGAGAAGCAAAGCAATTATTGTCGCGAGCACATTGACCACGGCGACAAGCAATGTTGCGAAGATGGCAACTTTGTCTGAGGCGATACCGGCCAATGAGAAAATGCGAGGCCCGTAGTAGATGATCGTGTTAATCCCGGTGACCTGCTGAAGTATGGTGAAGCCAGCCGCGATGATCAGCGATTTGCGTACAGATGGACTCCAAAGAGCGGTCCAACGCCGCTCAACCGATTCTGCCAGGCTGTTTTGAATTTCGGCCAGCAGTAGCGACACTCCAACCTCGTTTGTACAATTTCGCAGGATGTCTTCTGCCTGCTGAGTACGACCTTTGGATACCAGCCAGCGCGGACTTTCCGGAACAGTCCACACCATGACAAGAAAGAAGATCGCAGGCAATGCTCCTATGCCAAACATTGACCGCCATGCGTACTGGTCTGCCAACCAATATCCGACAAGGTTGGCTAGCGCAATGCCCAGGGTAAGCGCAAACTGATAAAAGCTGATCAGCATACCGCGCGACTGCGGCGGCGCCAGTTCCGACACATATACAGGAGCAGTGACGGAGGTAAGGCCAATCGCAAAGCCAAGCATCATTCTAGCGAGAATCAGTACGAGAACACCCGGTGAAAGCGGCGCCAATAGCGATCCAACCACGAAAATCACGCCACCGAGAAGGAGTGTGTAACGTCTCCCCATGCGGTCGGCAAGACCGCCGCCGACAATTGCGCCGAGCATCGCTCCGATCAGTACAACGCTTACCACGACCTCTTCCATCCTCACGGAAAGGCTAAAAGACGATCGGACGAAAACAAGCGCTGCGGCGATGATGCCCATGTCGTAGCCGTACAAGATACCGCCGAGTCCTGCGATAACGGAAACTCTCCACAGAAAGCCGGGTCTTACATCTGGCTTTACAGCAGAGACGACGTCGGGCAAACTGCACCTCCGGTTGAATCATACTGCCATTTCGTACAAATTTAGATGCAATTACCTAACTTTGTAAATAAACTTTCAAAAGCGTCTTTAATAAGCGAGGAAGCTGAGCAAACATGGAAGAACGCAAGCAGAGTGAACCTCGATGGATTTCCGGTATCGAACCGTCTGAGGAGTTGTTGACGGCCAGCGGCACCCAGATACTGGAACTCGAATGCCGCGAGCAGCCTGCACGCCTGACTGAACTTATCCACGCTTATCAAACCGATCCCGCGCTGCTGGCCCAACTGCGTGCAATCCGTGAGCAGTCATCTAACCCGGGTCCAGTGATCTTTCTCGGGATGGGTGCATCACTTTGTTCCTCTATGAGCGGATCGGTCTATTTGCAGTCAAATGGCCGGTCATCCTTTTCTGTCGATGCCGGCGAGTGGCTGCACTATTACTCGACGGGAGATGACGCAGCACTCTTCGTACTCCTGACGACGTCAGGTGAGAGCGCAGAGGTGGTTGAGCTTTTCAAAAAAGAGAGCAACCATCGTCTTGCATTAATTTGTAACAACTCCGCAAGCACCTGCTGGAGTTTGGCACAGCACAGGCTGCCCATCCTCGCCGGTCCAGAATATGGAAACGCTACCAAGACCTACACCAACGCGACGGCGTCCTCGATCATTCTTGCGAGCGAGATTCTTGGCATCCCCTGGAGTGATAATGCAGAGCGCGCTGAGGAGGTATTTTCGCGCAGTCTTGACAGAATTTTTGCGCTTCGCAGCGATCTCGAAGAATTTTGCAGAGGCGCTGCAAACATTGAGATCATTGGGCGCGGCGCTGCATATGGAGCTGCGATTATGAGCGCACTCTGTATTCGTGAAATGACCGGTATGAGGGCCGCTGCTCACACCGGCGCTGGATTTCGACATGGGCCCAACCTCGACGTCGATGCGACTCATGTGGCAATCATTTTTGCAATGGGACGAGTCGCACAGCCTGGAATCAAGCTAGCGGCAGAGTGCAATCGGCGCGGAGGCAAGGTGGTTCTCATCTCATCGGAAGAGCATGAGGCGTCCGATAGATTATTTCCTGTCAAGCTCGATGAAGTGCCCGAGCCGTGGGAGGGAATTACAACTTTACTCGTGCCTCAGGCTCTTACGCTCGGCATGGTGGAACGGAATGGCTGCAGGCTGCCGCCCAGGTTTCAATACGGGGTGATGGAGCAATAGACCGACCGCCTCAGTGCTGCTTCTTAGCGAGCCACAAAAGCGCATCTTCAAAGAAGAGATTTTGATGCGGATCATCAAAGATCTTATCTCCGTGGCCCATATTCATATAGATCATTCGATACTTTGTATTTGTCCACACTACCGGCAAATCTCCACCTACGAGCGTGTCTTTCAACCCAAGTGGAAAGTTGGATTGATCGAGGGTAAGTAGTACTCTCACATTTTTGTTGGCGCGCGGGCTCGGCTGCCAGATGTACCACTCATTTGCCGGTGAAATGAAGTGGGCGGGCAGGTTTCTCGTCACTGGACTTGCTTTGTCATCCACACTCAGGGCGGCAGGCAAAGGTGGCCAGTTGTTTCCGTAGAAGACGCCACCCCCGAGGAATTCTAGAAACCATGGCCAGTGAGTATCCGCATCGTTATACGCAGCGACATGAAAGCCAAGCCATCCTCCTCCATGTTGCATATAGTCCTCAAATGCTTTTCGCTGGGACTCCGTATGTGGAGAATCGTTCAGCCACAAAACTACCCGGATATGCTGAAGCCGGGTTGGATTGAGGTCGTCCCAGTTTGTCGTGGATTCAAACACGAAGTCATGTTTCTTGGCAGAAGTGGCATAGAACTTTAGAGCCTGCTCTGCGAAGTCGACATGATCGCGCTCCACATTTGTTGAATAGAAGGCCAGAACCGTGAATGCAGGCTTTTGGGCAGAAGCACTTACTGAAAATACTGGAAACAGCAAGGCGAGCAATGCAAAGCGCAATCGTCGAATCATGAATGAGCCGCCCAGAGAATCGAATTGTGGAACAGCATCGTGAATGCGCTGTTTTTAAAGAGTTCAGGATGATGGCCCATAAAGATGTAGATGTTCCTGGCTTTGACATGTTCGTTCGTCCAAACCACGGGGTGGTCACCCATTTTGATAGTTGTGGCCGGCGCATACGTGCTCTCATCGACGCTGGCCAGTACACGTACGTTCGGTCGTGGTGACTTGTCGTAGGTGTACCACTCTTCACTCGCGATTTCGAACGATGATCCCAAGCCCTTCATAACTGGATGCGATGGCGCTTCTACGATGACCCTGCCCGAAACAAACGTTGGGATGTATTTTGTGAAGCGAATGCCACCCATGAAGTTTGAAAACCACGGCCACATCGGGTACCCGTCGAACTCGCCAAGTAGCGTTGCGTGATGGAAGCCAATCCATCCGCCCCGTCCCTCTTCGATGTATCGGATGAAGGCCGCCATGGCGGTCGGCGTCCATGCGTATGGCGGGTAGTTTAATTGGATAAAGAGTTGGTATTGCTTGAGGAAAGCATCGTCAATCTTGTCTGTGTTTTCAATGTAATCGACAGTAAATCCATCCAAGGCGCTCTCTTTGGCGAGCCATGTTTTGGCAGCGTCAACGAATGGCTTATGGATGCCTCCCGCCTCTACAATCGCAACGACTCTGAAAGTTGGTCTGGGAGTTTGACCGTCAGCAATCTGGTAGAGGAGAGAAATAACCATTACGGCCATGAGTCGGCCGGCGAAGGTTGTCCAGGGACTACGGGTTTCTACGCGCGGCACTAGCGCTCCTTCCAATACTCATCGTGCTGCCAAATTTAGGCCAACGGTTACGAACTTCTATTGCGCATCCTCATCGAGCGATGGATACTTAGTAAACAATATGAAGTATCTCACTCGATTTGCAACTGCAATCCCGCTGCCAAGGCGAAAAAAGATTAGCCGTTGCACGTTATCGATGGCCGCGGCGCTCCTGATGGTGATGTCCGGCTTGTCATTAAGCGTGTCCGCTCAGGATGTATCGGTCAAGGCTGCTGTGACGCTGATCAATCCACAGGCCATTGCCTTCGATAAGACGTCAGGTAAGGTCTATATCGTTGACACCGCCCGTAATGCGGTGAACATCTTCGATGATGCAGCGAGCACGATCCTGAGCGTCAAGGTTGGAGCGGGTCCGGTATCGCTTGCCGTGAACTCAGCGAATGGAAAGATCTATGTAGCCAATTCCGGAGACGGAACGGTGAGTGTCATCGATGGAAAGACGGACAAAGCCGTGACCACAATTCAGGCAGGGCTACATCCCTATTCGGTTGCGGCTAACAGTGCGACCGGCAAGGTGTACGTCTCCCACACTTTCAGTAATAAGGTGACGATCATTGACGGGAGTACTGACACAGCGTCCAATATTGAAGCTGGATCTTTCGATCTCATCGCTGTGAATTCAAAGACAAATACGATATACATGCTCGGATACGAGGGCGGCAATCTCGTCTCTATGGACGGCACTGGCCTAAATGTTGTGAGAAAGACTCTCGGAATGCATGCCTGGGGCATGGCGCTCAATGAAGCGACAGGCAAGCTATACGTAGCCCGTCCGGGCAGTGCTGAGGTGGACATCGTCAGACCGGGTGTCTTGTCCCAGGCGAGTGTCAAGACTGGAGCTATTCCCTGTGCTGTTGCAATCAATCCCACAACGAACATGATCTACGTTGCAAATTACGGTGACAACAGCGTAACCGTAATCAACGGGACAACTACAACGGCGCTTACGACCATCCCTGTAGGAGTACGACCGGAAGCTATCACAGTCGATCCAATCAGGAATATGGTCTACGTGGCCAACACGCACAGCGACACGGTGACCGTGATAGATGGAAAGCAAAATAAAGTTCTAAATACTCTGGCGGCTGGCCGATTTCCGTACGTGCTCGTTGTTAATCCACTTAGTAATAAATTGCATATCATGAATCTCAGCGACAAGGCTTTTACGACGGTCAGTCCGATGCCTTCGGCGGCTGATTGATCTTGGTGAAAACCTTCCACTAGGGGTTCAAATGACCATGTCCGAAAACCGCTAGTTTGTGTCGGCTGTAGTGCGAAGATAGAGATATGGAAGTGCCTGGCCGTGAAGTTTGTTATCGCGCTTTGCAGAGTCGAGATGCCCGTTTTGACGGCCTGATATTTGTTGGTGTTTCATCGACCGGCGTTTACTGTCGCCCCGTTTGTCCAGCACGTACACCCAAGTTGGAGAACTGCCATTTCTTTGGTTCAGCAGCCGCGGCACAAGATGCGGGATTTCGTCCGTGTCTTCGCTGCCGACCAGAGACAGCGCCTGACCTTGCGTTATGGCGTGGGACTTCGAATACCGTTTCGCGCGCCTTGGCTCTCATTGCAGAAGGCGCTCTTGACGGCGAGGGAAACAGCGTTGAACAGCTGGCGGAACGCCTAGGGCTTGGCGAGCGGCAGTTGCGTCGTCTGTTTCTTCAACATCTTGGGGCGTCTCCCATCTCTGTCGCACAAACCCGGCGAGTGCTTTTTGCGAAGCAGCTTATCCATGAAACCCGCATGCCAATGACAGAAGTTGCGATGGCGTCTGGATTCAGTAGCCTGCGAAGATTCAACGAGACATTTCGCGATCTGTTCCACCGTCCTCCAAGTGCGCTGCGCAGGAAGAGTTTTCCGGTACGCGACGAGAAGGATGTCGCGCTTCGACTTCGCTATCGTCCGCCTTATGACTGGGACAGTATGCTCGGCTTCCTTCGTGCGCGAGCGATTCCGGGCGTGGAGGTTGTCGAAAGTGGTCGCTACCTGCGCACAGTTGAAGTGAATGGGGCAATGGGAAGTATAGAGGTAACCCATCTGCCTGACAGGCAGAGCCTTAAAGTCAGCATCCGTTTTCCGGATGTAAGGCTGCTGCCAGCCATCGTGGCCCGCGTGAGGCGCCTGTTCGATCTCGGAGCCGACATCGAGACAATCGACAGCCACTTGTCGGGGGATCCTGTACTCGCTCCATTGGTGGCACTGCGTCCGGGATTGCGAGCGCCAGGCGGCTGGGATGGCTTTGAGATAGCGGTACGGGCTATCCTGGGCCAGCAGATCACGGTTATCGCTGCGCGACGACTGGCAGGCCAACTTGTGACTCTCCACGGGCGCGTTGTACCTGATTCCTTCCTGATTCATCCGGGTTTGTCGCGCGTGTTTCCAACTGCGAAGCGACTGTCCTCCGCTTCTTCTCTCGGGTTGGGCATGCCGGCCGCGCGCTCGGCGGCGTTGAAAGCGATTGCTGAGGCGGCAGTGGCTGATCCGAACCTGTTTCGCCCCTTCGGGAGCATGGATGACACGATCGCTCGTTTGCGCGCGATTCGGGGGATCGGCGAATGGACCGCACAATACATTGCTCTACGCGCTGTTCGCGAGATGGACGCCTTTCCAGCGACCGACATTGGACTGCTGCGTAGGGTGGCTTCGATGGATGGGGCAAAAACAACTCCCGCAAACCTACTCGATCGCGCCGAATCGTGGCGTCCGTGGCGTGCCTATGCGGCGCAGCATCTTTGGGCGGCGGATGGAAGCGCATCGGCGAGGCACGCGACTTCTACAGGTTGATGGCTACGGGATGCGTCTACTGCTGCACACTACAAATTCAAAACGAGAAGGGATAAGAGGATGGGTCTCGCCTTTAAGACAACGGAATCGCCGGTCGGAAAACTCAAACTGGTAGCAAGTGACAAAGGCCTTGTGGCCATACTATGGCAGAACGATAAGCCCCATCGCGTGCGCTTGAATGAGTTAGTTGAGAATGAGGAACACCCTGTCCTGGTTGAAACGGAGCGGCAGCTTGGTGAGTACTTTGCGGGCAAGCGAAAAGAGTTCTCCGTTGCTCTCGACATGAGAGGTACTCGTTTTCAGAAGGACGTGTGGGAGGCTTTGCTTGCCATACCGTTTGGGGAGACGAGAAGCTATGGACAGCTTGCGAAGCAACTGGGAAACCCTCGCGCGACACGGGCTGTGGGTGCTGCCAATGGGAGAAATCCACTGTCGATCGTTGTGCCCTGCCATCGAGTTATTGGATCGTCCGGAAAGCTGACGGGATTTGCGGGCGGCCTTGAGACGAAGGCCCATCTTCTTGATCTTGAGAAATAGGGTGACTGCCCCGATAGGCTACAAGCTGGCATCTCGCATCCTTGCGAAAGAAAAAGCCCTTATCGCCGAACTGGCCGTCGTTCTGACAGAGATGGGATCTCTTGATGAGAAGTCTCTCCTAGCCTGGTTTCAGGAGAATGCCCCGCCCTATTCTCTTGATGAACTGGAGAAGGCGAATACATACCAGGACCTTGCTGCGTCTGGTAAATTGGCTCTGTTCTCGAAAGCAGACGGCGAGACTTCTTCGTACGCGTTGACTGCGTGATGTGCAGTTACATTGAGAGTACTGACCGACCAAGGATATTTGTATGTTTCCTTTTCGAACGACACGCCGTACCTTTCTCAAGCTGACCACGGCTGCTGCTTCTGTCTCTGCTGCGGACCTTTCGCATGCCATGTCCGGCCGGTCGACCGCCGTGATCGTGGACCCGGATTCACCGCTTATCAAAGGCGAATCGGTTCAGTGGGCGCTGGAGGAGCTTCGCCGGGCGCTCGCTGATAAAGGCGCCACGTCATCAGCCAACGAAAGCACATTCGGCATCGTAGTATCACCGGCTACGGGCCGCCTCGCGAAATCTTTCCATAGTCTCCCGGTCATAACTAAACCTGAGACTACGGCTCTCTTTCCCGGTAGCCACAACAATACGCCTGCGGTTCTGGTCACGGGCGTCGACGCTCGCGGGATTGTCTATGGCCTGCTTGAACTCACAGAGCGAATACGCTTCAGTGACGACGCGATCATAGCGCTGCACCTTTCAGCGCCGGAGGTTGAGGTCACTCCGAATAAAGTACGTAGCGTGGCCCGCGCATTCGTCTCTGAGATTGAAGACAAATCCTGGTTTTACGATCGGACTTTCTGGAAAAATTATTTAGATACTCTCGCCTTTGCGCGTTTCAATCGCTTCAACTTTGCCCTCGGGTTTGGCTATGACTTCCCGCGCGGCGTTACGGGTGATTATCTTCATTTTGCATATCCGTATCTTGTCGAAGTTGCAGGTTACGAACAAGTGAAAGTAGCGCCACCGCTACAGCCCGGTGAGCGCGAGCGCAATCTCGAGACACTCCAGTTTATTGCTGCAGAAACCGCGCGGCGCGGCCTGGAATTTCAACTCGGCATTTGGACGCACGCGTATCAATGGACCGCCAGTCCTAACGCAGATCACCGCATCACCGGCCTTACGCCTGAGACACACGCAACCTACTGCCGTGACGCTCTTGCCGCGGTGCTGAAGGCCTGCCCGCAGATCACTGGCCTTACGTTGCGTATTCATGGCGAGAGCGGTATTCCCGAGGGGAGTTACAGCTTCTGGCAGACACTTTTTGAGGCGATCGCAGGGGCGGGGCGGGTCATCGAAATCGACTTGCATGCGAAGGGGCTCAACCAGACCATGATCGATATGGCCCACAAGACCGGAATGCCGGTGAAGGCCGGTGCGAAGTTCTGGGCTGAACATCAGGGCCTGAGTTATCACCAGGCCGACATTCGTGAAACCGAGTATCCGCGTAAGGGCGTGACCGGAACCTTTGCTGTCTCCAATGGAGAGCGCAATTTCACGCGCTACGGCTATGGCGACTTCTATGGTCAGCGTGGCGATATCGATGTGCTCTATCGCGTATGGCCGGGCACGCAAAGGCATCTGGTCTGGGGTGATCCTGCACTGGCGTCAGGATATGGCCGTGCGGCCCACTTCTGCGGCGCTGCGGGTATGGAGCTATGTGAACCGCTGACATTCAAAGGGCGCGAAGGGTCGGGCCATCCTGGCGGACGTGACTCGTATGCAGATGCCTCGCTCGCCGGCATTCATCGCGACACAGACAAGTTCGCCATCACGTATCTTTTGTGGGGACGCCACCTCTACAATCCCGATACTTCTCCAGAGGTCTGCAGGCGATTGTTCCGCCAGGCTTTTGCTTCTTCGGGCTCCGCGCTGGAAACAGCTCTCAGCAGTTCAAGCCGAATACTGCCGCTCATTACAACGGCATGGCTGCCCTCAGCTTCCAATCACAGCTTCTGGCCAGAACTCTATAGCCCCATCTCGATTTTGCCTCCTACGGGGGCTCCGCTCTACACCGACTCGCCAACGCCGCACAACGTCGGTGCTATCAGTCCTCTCGATCCGCAACTTTTCAGCACCATCGATCAGCACGCCAGGGATCTTACGGGAGGCAACAGGAATGCGCGGTATAACCCTTGCGAGGTTGCCGACTGGATTGACGAGATGGTTCGCGCATCTACCCATGCGCTCGCGACGGCGCATGCCAGCGAGGGCTCACGTGCGAATACGCTGGAGTTTCGTGAGATTGAAGAAGACATACTCATTCTCAATGGGCTTGGTCTTTACTACGCCAATCTCTTCCGCGCGGCTCTCTTCTACTCCATTTACGAACTAACCGGCGATGCAAAGGCGGGGGAACAGTCGCTTGCCGCGTATCGTATCGCTCGCGATTCCTGGGCCAGGATGGCCACGCGGGCCGGCAAAATCTATGGCAAAGACCTGAGCTATGGAGAGACTCCAGTGCGCCGGGGTCATTGGGCCGATCGTCTGCCTGCAATCGATCACGACATTACGGCGCTCGAGCAGCATTTCAACGACAGGTCCATGCAGCGGTCTTCCGCTGAGGGCGCAATTCAGCAGGCGATAAGAGTACCGCTGCGCCCTGAGATTGCGGCGAAACATTCGGCTCCCGGCTCATTCGACCCCGGCAGTCGTATTGCACTTACGATAGTCACGGCCCCAGCCGTTACCAGCGGAACTCTCTGGTACCGCCATGTGAACCATGGAGAACGCTGGATTTCCATGCCGATGCAAAAAGCCGGCGACGAATTTAGTTCCGCGATTCCTGGCGATTACACAGATTCGCCCTACCCTGTGCAGTATTACTTCGAGCTTCATACGGCTGACTCAGCCACGCTGTGGCCGCCGTTCAACTCGACGCTCAGCAATCAGCCCTACTACGCGATGCTGCCGTCTAAAGCTCCAAAGACTTAAGAAATTACGCGGATTTAGGGCGAATATCAACGATTGTCGCATCAGGCGACCGTGAGCCTTGCGCGGGCAAAATTCGGATGTTAGCATCCATGCCAGCCCCCGTTGTTTTCTAGTTCCTGGAATTCCCCGTTTCCGACTTTTCGTTTTCTGGATGGCCGCTTGGCTCAACGCCTGTCTGTTCGTCGATACTCGTTTCGTTTCCTGTTACCCGCGCTACTGGCTCTGACGTATCTGTCTTCCACGCTGCCGGGCTTCGCTGTCACACCCGCCGCATCAGCTCCGCAGGCCGCCGAAGCCGGTATGCCAGTCCTCGAGAATTTCTCCACAAAGGACTACAACGGCAGCAATCAACAGTTCTGGACTATCCTGCAAGACCATCGCGGGTTGATGTACTTCGGCAGTTCGGGCAGCAATATCCTCGAATATGACGGCGTCACCTGGCGCAAAATCTTTACTCCCGGAAGCGTCATTCGTTCTCTTGTTGAGGACAACCAAGGCAGAATCTGGGTCGGTGGCGCGGAAAACTTTGGCTACCTTGCGCCCGACGCTGCCGGTACTCTGCATTATGTCTCGCTGCTCGATAAAGTCCCGGCCGATCGCCGGACATTTACCGACGTCTGGCAGATCCTGATCACACCGCAAGGCGTCTTTTTCCGGTGCTACGAAATGATCTTCCGGTGGGACGGCAAGGAGATGCACTCGTGGCTGCCTTCCGCTCCGAAGTCCCTCTTTCAGGGAATCGCTGCTGTTCATGGGCACATCTACACGGCGCAGACCGGAGTGGGCCTGCAGGAGATCGTCGGCGACGAGTTGCGCGCCGTGCCCGGCGGCGAGGGCTATTTAGGAGCAGCCAAGCTTTTCCTGCATCCGTACGATGAAAATCGCATTCTGGTCACGTCGCGCACGGCTGGAATCAGTCTGTACGATGGGCAGAAGGCCGTCCCGTTTCCTACTGAGGCAGACGATTACTTCAAGTTACACAAGATCTACACCTCTACCCTCCTTAAGGACGGGGCGATCTGCGTAACCACTCTCGATGGCGGCGCCGTCATTCTCGAGCATGATGGCAGGATACGCCAGACCATCGATCAAGCGGATGGTCTAGCGAATTCCAATGCTATTTCGGCATACGAGGACCGGGAGGGAGCACTCTGGCTTGGGCTGGGTACGGGGATTTCCCGCGATTCAAAGGTTCCATTTATGTAGCCAGCGGTGGCGGCGGGATCGCAGTCCGGCGTCTGGTTTCCGACCCCAAAACAGGCCGTACTTCCTCTGTGGCGGTACCCGCCATTTCGCAGGCCTTCGCCCTGACTGTCTTCAAAGACAAATCGGGCAAGACCCCGGACCAGCTACTGGTCGCAGGCTCCGAAGGTATTGTCAAGGTGGAAGGCGACAAACTTGTTGCTACCGTGCCGGCCCTGCGCTCCACCAATGAGCACGCGTATATCGCGCTTCAATCCACAAAGACTCCGGATCGCGTCTACGGCGCGCATTCCGACGGCATCAGCGCCATGCGCTGGGATGGCCGAAGCTGGGTCGACGAGGGAAGAATACCGTACGTCACATACGACGCAAGAAATATCGTCGAAGACAGCCAGGGAAGGCTGTGGGTAAGCGGCGCAGACGGCCAGGTAGTTCGCATCGAGGTGCCAGCTTCGGGCATTAAGGATGCGAAAGCCACGGTTCTTTCGAAGAATGAAGGCCTGTCAGAAGGTTCCACCGATGTCGAGGTAGTTGCAGGAACGGTCTTCGCTGCGCTGGATCGCGCAAAGAATATCTATCGCTGGGACGATGCAGCTCACAAGTTCGTCGTCGACAATAGGCTTCGGCTTGGTGTCGATAGCCCGGATGCGACGTCTTATCTGAATCCGGGGCAGCATAACGACGTCTGGTCTTACACCGATTCCTCTGAAGGTCGCCGTCTCGCCCATTGCACGCTTCAGAACGATGCGGGCTGGCACTGCGATGAGGCGTCATATCGAGAGCTTACCCGGTTCCGGATCCTCGGGGCGCGTCCCGAGCCTGATGGAACCCTATGGCTTGTTGGCGAAAGAATTCTCCGCTTCCGCTCGCGTACCAGCCAAGTTGCGGCGCAGCCATTCTCAACTCTCGTGCGCCAGGTTAGCGCCGGATCGAAGACCGTTTTTGGCGGTACAACACAGGGTACAGCCGACGACCTGCGCTTCCCACCTCAGACCGACGCTCTGCGATTTCAGTTTGCCGCGCTCACCTTTGAAAACCCGGCAGATGTGACCTATCAGTATCTGCTTGAAGGGGCAGACAAGGACTGGTCGGCATGGGGCAAGCAGAAAGAGGCCAATTACAACGGCCTTGGCCCGGGTAAATACCGGTTCCGCGTCCGTTCTCAGGCCGACAATGGCCGTGCCGGCGAAGAAGGCGTTTTCGCTTTCACCATCCTGCCGCCCTGGTATCGCACTACCTTTGCCTATGTTGCCTACGTTGTGCTCTTCATACTGCTGACACTCGCTGCATGGCGACTCATCAGCCGCTACGAGCGCGCCCAGGCACGCCGTAGAACCAAAGCTCTCGAAGACCAGGCCCGCGCCCTTGAGGCGACGGTCAACGAGCGCACGGAGGAGATTCGTGCCCAGGCTGCCGAAATTACCGCACAGAAAGACTCTATCGAGCTGCTGAGCGAAATCGGCAAAGAGATCACCGCATCGCTCGATCTCAACACGATTCTCTTCAAGCTCTACGAACGCGTAAACCAGATCGTTGACGCAAGCATCTTCGGCGTTGGCCTGTACCGGCCCGAAAAGCGCCTGATCGAGTACAGCCTCGCCATCGAAAACGGCAAGCGTTATGCTCCGTATACCCGCAGCACAGATGATAAGAATCAGTTCGCCGTCTGGTGTATCGACCATCGCCAGCCGATCCTGCTGAACGATGTGGCGACCGAATATTCCAAATTCATTTCTGTCTACGACCATACCGGCGGCAAGCTTGAAGATGGCAGCCAGTCTCAACCACCGGTCTCGATCATCTATCTGCCGCTCATCGCGCAGGAACGGGTTCTCGGGGTGCTCAGCATTCAGAGCTTCAAGAAGAATGCTTACACAGAACAGCATTTGAGCCTGCTCGAAAATCTTGCGGCATACACCACAATCGCACTGGACAACGCGAACGCTTACCTTGTGATCAATGAGCAGGAGCATGAAGTCCGCGAGCGGGCTTCAGAACTGGTGACGGTCAACCGCATCACCCAGGCGCTCGCAACGCAGTTGGACAAGGACGGTCTGATCGAGCTTGTTGGGGATCAGGTACGCGATGTCTTTCACGCGCCTATAGCGTATGTCTCGCTCCTGGATCGAGCGACGATGATGCTCCATTTTCCATACGCATTTGGCGAAGAGGCTCCGCCACGACCTTTTGGCACGGGGCTCACCTCGCAGATCATCCGCACCGGCCAGCCCCTGCTCATCAACGAAGATATGGAGCGTAACCGCGTCAAACTTGGCGTTGAGCACATAGGACGGCACACCGCATCCTTCCTTGGCGTTCCGATTCCATCCGGAGGGCAGGTGATCGGCGTCATCAGCGTTCAATCCACCGATCAGGAAGGACGCTTCACGGAGGCCGATCAGCGCCTGCTCTCAACGATCGCCTCCGCGGTGGGCGTGGCATTCCACAACGCGAAGCTCTTTGACGATGCCCGTCAGGCGCGAGCCGCCGCTGAAGAGGCCGATGCTGCCAAGAGCTCTTTCCTTTCGACCGTAAGCCACGAGCTACGAACCCCGCTCACCTCCGTTCTCGGCTTTGCCAAGATCATCCGCCGCCGCCTTGAAGAGCGTCTCTTCCCGCTCATCCCTGAAGATGACCGCAAGGTGCAGCAGGCAAAGCATCAGGTGATCGAAAACCTCGGCGTGGTCGTCAGCGAAGGAGAGCGTCTTACCAAGCTCATCGACGACGTGTTAGACCTGGCCAAGATTGAGGCTGGCAAGTTTACGTGGAATACTACCAGCGTCTCTGTCAGCGAGGTCATCGAGCGCGCAATCGCGGCGACGTCTTCTCTCTTTGAAGCGAAGAAGCTAACCATGGTTCGAGATGTCGAATCAGATCTGCCTGAGATCACGGGAGACCAGGACCGCCTCATTCAGGTTGTGATCAACCTCATCTCCAATGCCGTCAAATTTACCGATACAGGCTCCATCACATGTTCGGTTCATCGTCACGACAGCGAATTGGTCGTCAGCGTCAAAGACTCCGGCATTGGCATAGCACTCGCCGATCAGCCCAAAGTCTTCGAGAAATTCAAGCAGGTCGGCGACACACTTACCGACAAGCCCAAGGGGACGGGTCTTGGCCTGCCAATCTGCAAAGAAATCGTCGAGTATCACGGCGGCCGCATCTGGGTCGAAAGCGAGCCAGGCCAGGGCAGCACATGCTCATTCTTGACGGTGTTGCAGACATCGAAGCCATTCTTCTTCGGCATCATCAC
>Ga0206935_10038_pt1 | contig 50260 bp, 48 predicted proteins | sample Alteio_BWOrgHeat_13_FD_152924 | JGI IMG/M metagenome (GOLD analysis project Ga0206935, IMG submission 152924) | Enriched cells from forest soil in Barre Woods Harvard Forest LTER site, Petersham, Massachusetts, United States -... | ecosystem: Environmental > Terrestrial > Soil > Temperate forest >...
CACCGAGTTCCTCCTGCTTCAGGTGGCATTCTTCTATCATCCGCTGAAAGCTGAGGGCCACCTCGATGGCATTCAGGTTTTCGCGCTGGATATTTTCTATCAGGGCCATTTCCAGCATCTGCTGGTCGTTAGCCGAACGCACATAAGCCGGGATATAACTTAAACCCGCCAGCTTTGAAGCACGGAAACGGCGTTCGCCCGAAATAAGCTGGTAGTTGTGGGGACCTAAGCGCCGCACGGTAATGGGTTGGATAAGGCCCTGCAGCTTTATCGAGTCGGCAAGTTCGGCCAATGCCTGTTCATCAAAATCAGTCCGTGGCTGAAATGGGTTGGTCTCTATCTCGGCCAGGTTTATATCACTTATCGACCCGGGGTTTGCCGTATCGCCCTGGTTTGAAACGCTCGTTTTGGTTTGATGTATATTCTCGTTATCGTTCAGCAGCGCACTTAGCCCTCTACCCAAAGCGTTTCTTTTTTCTGCACTCATTTGTTATACGGTTACTGTATTTTCCGCAGTTTCGGTTTTTACCAAACCATTCTTCCTCAAAATTTCGCGGGCCAAATTCAAATAATTTATAGCTCCTTTGCTGGTGGCATCATGCATTATTACTGATAAACCAAAGCTTGGCGCCTCGCTCAACCGCGTATTGCGCTGGATGATCGTTTCAAAAACCATATCCTCAAAATGCGTCCTTACCTCTTCAACCACCTGGTTGGATAAGCGCAGCCTTACATCATACATGGTTAATAATATCCCCTCGATCTGGAGCTGGGTATTTAACCTGGATTGAACGATCTTTATGGTATTTAACAGCTTGCCCAAACCTTCCAGCGCGAAGTATTCGCACTGTACGGGGATAATTACCGAATCAGCTGCCGTTAAAGCGTTTATGGTGATGAGGCCAAGGGATGGCGAGCAATCGATAATGATAAAATCATAATTGTTTTTCACCACATCCAACACCGCTTTCATCTTATACTCGCGGTCGGCCATGTTAATCATTTCTATCTCGGCCCCAACCAGGTCAATATGTGCAGGCAGCAGATCAAGGTTCGGCGTATCCGTTTTTTGGATAGCATCCCGTGGGTCGATGTCATTGATGATACATTCGTAAATGCTGTCTTTTATATTTCGCGGATCAAAGCCAATGCCCGAGGTAGAATTCGCCTGCGGATCAGCATCAACCAGCAAAGTCTTAAACTCCAGCACGGCCAAACTTGCGGCCAGGTTTATGGACGATGTAGTTTTGCCAACACCGCCCTTTTGGTTGGCCAAAGCAATAATTTTACTCATTTTATATTAAAATTTTTTATAAAAAGGTTTCTGGCGTACGAACACAATGCGTAAAAAAAACCTTGTTTTGGTGTCGTATTTAACCACGGTAAAGATAGGGTATTTATCCTATTCAGAAATCCACAGGTTTTGGCTATTTACAAACAAAATCAGTTATTGAATTATTGAATTATTGAATTATTGAATTATTGAATTATTGAATAAATTATTAAAAAGACATTGATGTTTCAATTGACTGAATGAAATAACGATTTAATGACTTATTTTGCCAGGTGTTTGGAGACATTTACAAATTGTTAACGAGATTCGACTCAAAACTCAATAATTCAAAATTCAAAATTTATACATGGTGACCATCATATCCGGCACAAACCGGCCCGGAAGCTGGACTTTAAAGCTGGCTAAATACTACCAAAAAAGACTGCACGAAAAAGGCCTGGATGCCGGCCTGCTATCGCTTGAGCAGCTGCCGCCTAATTTGATCGAAACAGACCTTTACGGCAAGCGAAGCCAGGCCTTTGAGCCGATACAGGAGATCATCAGCAATACGGAAAAATTCCTGTTCATCATACCCGAATACAACGGCAGTTTCCCCGGCGTGCTGAAGGTATTTGTTGATGCCTGTTCCTTTCCCGATAGTTTTTATGAAAAAAAGGCCGCGCTAACCGGGTTGTCGTCAGGAAAATATGGAAACATAAGAGGCCTCGATCACTTTACCGGCGTTTGTCACTATGTGCATTTGCACTTGATGCCGCTTAAAATACACATCCCCAATATCAAGCTTGAGTTTGACGGAAACGGCGACCTGTTTAAAAAAGATACGGTTGAGTTTACCGATGAGCAGATGGATAAATTTATTGTTTTTTGATTTCATTTTTGGGGATTTCACCGATTTTGGGATGATTTCACCGATTAGTCCGGAAGTTCAAACGAAGCTGCGGCTGCGTTTCGACAAGAATTGCTTAAGCTACGCAGAAGAGTTTAACCGATTTGCCTCCTTCTTCGGACTTTCGGACTATTTCCCATTAATCAGTTTCGCCATAAAGAAAGCTGCTGCCGCGGCCAGTGCGCCTATGCATAAAACCTTTAGCGCGCCGGTAAACACGGGCTGGCCGGTTACTTTGCTTTTAAAATAGCCAAATACAAAAAGGCATACCATGGTGATTGCGCACGAATAATAAAGCGCCATTTCCGACTCATGAATAAAGAAATACGGCGAAAGCGGGATGATACCGCCAATGATATAGGATATCCCGATGGTTACGGCACTTCGACTTGCGCGGTTTGCCTCGGGTTTTTCCAGGCCGAGTTCATAACGCATCATAAAATCAACCCAGCGATCTTTGTCCTTAGCCATCTCATTGGCTATTTGGTCCTGCAAAGCCGGGGATAACCCAAATTCGGCAAATACCTCTTTCACTTCGGCCTTTTCCTGTTCAGGCACCCGCTCAACTTCCTCGTATTCGCGTTGCAGTTCCGATTTGTAATGATCAGCCTCGGTGCGGCCTGCCAAAAAACCTCCCAGGCCCATGGCGATCGAACCGGCAATAATTTCCGCAATGCCGGCGGTTACCACAATCCCGGAAGTACTGCCAGCGCCGCTCAAACCGGCAGCAAGAGCAAAGGGCACCGTCAGGCCATCGGACATCCCGATAACAATATCGCGTATGGTATCCGAGCTTTTTAAATGATGTTCGTGATGCATCCTTAAAAGTAACAGTATTTTAGTGGCTTTTTTTGGTGAATGCTAATTTATTTTATCGTTAATTAATTGTTTAGGTGAATTACTTTTTCGGACAGCAGCCATCAATATTCGATAAACACGTCATCGGTCACAGGATGACCGGTGCACGTTAATATCCATCCGGCGGCAAGGTCGGCATCGGTAAGCACATTATTTTTTACCATTTCAACCTTGCCGCTTTTGCAAATGGCCGCGCAGGTTGAACAATCGCCAACGCGGCAGCTGTATGGCAGGGGGATATTATTTTGCAATGCAGCCTGTAATATCGACTGGTTTTCGCCCGCCACAAAATCGTAAATCTCCCCGTTAAAATGAACCCGCACTGTTTTGGGGGGATAATTCATCGGGATAGTGCTGACCGGGATGGTTTCCAGTACAAAATTCTCTTTCCGGATTTGTCCGGCGCTGATGCCCATGTATAAAAGGGTAAGCCGGATCATCCGCATATATTCAAATGGCCCGCAGGTATAAAATTCGGCGCTATCCTGGCTGAATTTTGCATTTTCGTTTACGAGCTTTTCGAGCGACTGATTTGTGAGCCGTTTGCCTTCGCTGCTAAGCAAGTGAATGATTTTCAGGCGTCCGGGATGTTGCTCCGCGAGAGCAGCTAAGTCGTCTTTGAACAAGATCGACTCGTTATTTTGATTACTGTAGATCAGCGTAATATTGCCTTTATGCGGATAAGCCAACAAGGCCTTTAACTGGGAAAACATGGGCACGATGCCGCTGCCGGCGGCAAGGAGGAAAATGTCCTTTTCTTTTTCAAAATCGGTAATGACGAAGCGGCCCGCAGGTTCCACCGCATTCAAAATGTCGCCGGGTTTTATTTTGGCTAAAAGATAGCGCGATATCTCGCCGTTGGCGATACGTTTAACGGTGATGGAAAGTAACTCTTCTGCCGGCGATGAGCTAAGTGAATAGGAGCGGCGGATCTCTTCATGATGATGGTCGAAAACTAAGGTGATGAATTGCCCTGCTTTATACCGGATTTTTTTGCCCGCCATTTCAGCAAGATAGAATGTCGCGGCATCTGGCAACTCCCATTTGATGGCTTCGACCCTTAACTGCAGCATCCCCGTCAGCAGCTAAGCACGATTTTACCAAACTGCGTTGAATGTTCCATTTTGGCGACTGCCTTTTCCGCATCGGCGAGCGCAAACACCGCATCGATCACCGGCGCCACCTGGTGCAGATTCAAAAAATCAACCATGGCTTTAAAATCGGCTGGGCTGCCCATCATTGTGCCGATAATTTGCAATTGCCGCCAGAATATTTTACGCCCGTTTAATGGCGGGATATTCCCGGCTGTGCCGCCAAATAGCACGATACGCCCACCGGGATTGCAAAGATCGGGCAGTTTGGCAAAACCATCGCCCAGCGCGCTGTCTATAATCACATCAAAGCCGCCTGCCAGGTGCTGCAATTGCCCTGCCCAATCCTGCGCATGGTAATTTACACCCGCCGAGGCGCCCAACTGCCTGGCTGCATTTATCTTATCGCCCGATCCTGAAGTAACAAAAACCTTGCAGCCCGCCGCTACCGCCCATTGTAACGCAAAAGCCCCCGTGCCGCTGCCCACGCCTGTGATGAGCACTTTGTCGCCTTTTTTTGCTTTTCCTTTAACGAAAAGCGCCCGATAAGAGGTTAGCCCCGCCAGCGGAATGGCTGCCGCCTGTTCCCAGGTCAAATGAGCAGGTTTCGGGAAGATTTGGTCGGCCCTTACTTTCACATATTCGGCAAAAGTGCCATTATCCGGCAGACCCAATATCTTAAAATCGTCGGATTGGAAATGCTCGTCATCGCCCCATCCGTAGCCAGGGTTAATGATCACTTCATTGTCTAACAAATAATTGTCTTTTTCATCCCCGACTGCATAAACGATGCCCGCGCCATCCGAGCCTAAAACGATGGGATATTTTATCCCGGCATATTTGCCGATGGTTATCCAATAATCCCGGCGGTTTAACGCCGCTGCCTTTAGCTTTACCAAAACTTCGCCCGGCTTTACGGTGGGTTTTTCAACTTCTTTTAATACAAGCGGCTTGTCGGCCGCTTCAAGAACAATTGCTTTCATTGTCTGAACCGTTGATTGATCTGATTTTTTTGATTAAACTGATTGAATATAAAAACTAAAACGGCAGGACTTCTAGTCCCGCCGGTGTTTAGATAATTGGTTACCGCTATTGTTCCCCCGCCATTTGGCGGGGGTTAGGGGGTTTACGCTTTGCTATACAACTCCGCAACGTGGTTCCAGTTCACCACGTTCCATATGGCGCCGAGATATTCAGGACGGCGGTTTTGATATTTCAGATAATAAGCATGTTCCCACACGTCAATACCAAAAATGGGGGTACCCTTTACTTCGGCGATGTCCATCAGGGGGTTATCCTGGTTGGGGGTTGAAGTTACGGCCAATTTCTTATCAGGGGTAACAATAAGCCATGCCCAGCCGGAGCCAAAGCGGGTAGCGCCTGCATCGCTAATTTTGGTTTTAAAGTCGGCGAAGTTGCCGAATGCGCCGTTTATGGCATCGGCCAGGGCTCCTGTCGGTTCGCCGCCGCCGCCCGGAGCTAAAACCGTCCAGAACAGGCTGTGATTATAATGGCCGCCGCCATTGTTGCGCACCGGCATCGGGAACTTTGAAATATTTTTGATAATCTCGTCAATGCTCCAGTCGGCTTCGGGCTTCCCTTCGAGCGCTTTATTTAAATTGGTAACATAAGCCTGGTGATGTTTGCCATGGTGAATTTCCATGGTCATTTTATCAATAGTAGGTTCCAATGCGTCAGTAGCGTATGGTAACGCCGGTAGTGTAAATGCCATAACGAATAGTTTTAAGTTTAATGAAAGTGTGTAACAAATATAAATGCTTGAATATGATTTTTGTTCTTGCAAATGTAAATTTTAGTTCACTAGTTCACTGGTTCATTGGTTCATTGGTGGTTAGCGGGTTACCCGCATAAGCGAATTCGACGAAAGGTTCACGAACTTTTTACTAATGAACTAATGAACCAGTGAACCAATGAACTACTTCCGCTTACTCCTGAAAAACTCCCGCACCAACCCGGCGCATTCATTTTCCATTATTCCCCCGGCGATCACTGTTTTGGGATGCGTTATTTTTTGGTTCAGCCGGCCAAAACCCAGTTTGGTATCGTACGCGCCAAAAACAATACGCGCCAGCTGGAACCAGTAACAGGCGCCGGCGCACATTACGCAGGGTTCCATCGTTACATAAAGCGTACATTCGGGCAGGTACTTGCCGCCAATAAAATTAGCGGCGGCGGTTAGCGCCTGCATTTCCGCATGGGCCGAAACATCGTTTAGACGCTCGGTAAGGTTATGTCCCCGGCCTATGATTCTTCCCTTGCAAACCACAATGGCGCCAATAGGTATTTCATCTTCCGCCAAAGCAAGTTTAGCTTCCCGAATAGCCTCATTCATAAAAAATTCATCGGGCGAAACAGCGGGCTCGTCGCCGAAACTTACGTACCTCATTATATCAGTTTACTCCCATTCGGGACAGGTTTGTCAACAGATGCCAAAACAATATCCCCGTTTTCATCGGCAAAACCCGTTACCAGGAACTCAGACATGAAATTAGCGACTTGCTTAGGTGGAAAATTTATTACGCCAACGATCTGCCTTCCTGGCAATTGTTCTTTAGTATAATGTTTGGTTACCTGCGCGCTTGATCTTTTTATGCCGAACGGGCCAAAATCAACGGTTAGCTTATAGGCGGGTTTCCGGGCCTCCGGAAAATCAGCCGCATCAATGATCGTCCCGACACGGAGCTCTGCTTTTTCAAAATCATGCCAGGCAATCGTTTCCATGCCGCAAAGGTAAAAACCAAACCCTTTTTCCCGATTTTTTATTTTGTGGTTTTAAAACGTTTAAGTATTTACCTTTGCGTGCTGAATGACAACGGCCTTTTGACATATTTTAAGATTATGGTGAAACGTTTCCGCTTTTTATTGGCTTTTAGTTTTCTTGCAGCGATACTATTCGTCAAAATATCCCCTGTAAATGCCAGTGAATTCAGCTTTGGCCGGCACGCAGCATTCAAGTCAATTAAAATACCGGTTTTCGATACCATTCCTCCTGCCGATGTAATGGACGTGGTTTCCGCGGCCATTAATGCCGTAAATTCATTTGATATCGCTGCCGTTGCCGATCTGTATACGCCGAACGCCGTAATTGCCGATGACGAGGCGCCTTATTCGTGGAATGGGCCGACCGCCGGCGTACAATGGATAAACGCTGTGGAAAAGGCATGTAAGGAAAATCGCCTGAGCAAACTGAAGGGCGTAATTGAACCCATAAATCTTTACCAGCTGTCAACCGATAATTGTTATATTGTTGTGCCGGTAAGCTATACAGGCACCTTGCCGGGGAAGCAGGGCTTTGCAGTTAAAGGGGCCTTTACCTTTGTACTGCGCCGGGTTAACGACAAATGGCTGATTAAAAGCCAGGCCTGGATGCAGCAAAAAGCAATAACCGGGGGTTAGTTTTAAGTCAAAAGCCGAAGATGTCTTTAATCGGGCGCATAAGATTGCGGCTCAAAACCAATATTTGCCGACAGCTATAATATTCTTCAATTGTCCAATCTCCTTTTCGTTTGCAGCAAAAATCAATGGCGCAGCCCTACTGCCGAAGCACTGTTTAAAAACAATCCGATTCATAAAGCGCGTTCGGCGGGAACAAGCGAAAAGGCCCGGATCAGGGTAAATGAAAAGATGCTGTTTTGGGCCGACGTTGTTTTTGTGATGGAACGTCGGCATAAACAATTGCTTAATGAGCGCTTTCCGTTGGCGCTGGTCAACAAAGAAATTGTTGTTTTGGAGATAGAAGACGACTATCAGTTTGGCGACGCGGAACTGCTGGAGCTTCTGAAAGACAGTTTAAAGGGGTACCTTTAAATAAAAAAAACTTACGAAGTCTTCAAGACTTCGTAAGTTTCAATTGTGCTTTAAGCAATATCTTAAACATTCAGACGGCCTTCGGTTGAATCAAGCGAATTAAGCTGACCCTCTGGCGCTGCCTGGTGTGCTTTTGTAAGGAACGGCGATTTTTTGGTGAACAGGGCCAAAAACATCAGCATCCCGCCGAGCAGCAGTTCCGGCCAGTGCGCCCTGTCAGAAAAAGTGTAAAGGAACGGCGAAACAAACAAAAAGAAACCCATTATCATATCGGCCACCATATTCATCTGGATAGGAAATTGCCTGATCGGGCTTGCTTCGGTATCCACAAAAATAGTCATGATCAGCTGCAGCCATCCGAAATACATCGGGATAAGCAGCGCCGCGCTTGAAACATCAACCAGGTTAAATACCCATGGCGACACAATCAAAAAAACGGATGAGAAATACTTAAAAAATCCGTAAAATGCTGTGGAAATGAACGGTTTCATATTTTATCAATTTGCTGAGCCACCTGGCTCATTTGTATTAAATAGCGTTTCTGAAAAATTTATTTCAAAGGTATAAATTTGTTTTGAACCGTAAAATTTAAGAAAGATTATTGCCAGGGCAGACGCATTAAAAAATAGCTTTAGGCTTATTTGCCATGTAAAGCTTAGATTTTTAACCACAAAGGCCGCAAAGATTTCGCAAAGAGCACAAAGCTAAGCACTTTGTGACCTTCGCGGTTTTCTCTTTGAGTCCTTTGCGGTTAAGATTATACATCATAAAAGTAAAATATAATTTATTCAGGATAATTCTATCAAAATAATTTTTAATGCGTTTGCCCTGAGATAATTGCGCCATTTGGAATTGATCTAAAGCTTTTTCCGCATCACAAAATCATTCATCCAATACTTCCCTATCGGGACATCCTCTTCATAGGCAACTTCAAAGCCAAGCTTTTCATAAAAAAATTTCGCCTTGTTGTAGCGGTTTACGTTAAGGTCGAGGGTGTGCTTGCCAGCTTCCAGCGTTTTATTGATCACTTCGTTGAGCAGTATTTTGCCATAGCCCTTCCCCTGCGTTTCAGGCAGGCAGTACAATTTATGCAGTTTGTAAATTTCAGGGTCTTCTTCCCGCGGCGAGTACGCGGCAAAAGCAACCGGCTTTTCGCCTTCGACCAGCAAAAGATAGGTTTGTGTATGGTGCGTTAGCTGCGAAGCAAGTTTGCGGGCAGAATAGATCTCGTCGAGCATAAAAATCAGCTGCTCTTTTTCCAATATCGGGCCGTAGGTGGCCCACCATGTTGTTTCGGCAATGTTGCGGATGGTTTCAACATCATCCGGCGTAGCCGTCCTGATAAAATACATGGCCAAATATATTAACAGGAAGGCATTTTTTAAACCCTGTTCCGGTTGTCTTAAAAATGATCTTTAGTGATTTTCTTCCCCATCAATCTTAACCGGAGGGCTTAGGGTTTGCCCCACACCAAAATAGTCTTCCAGCTCATTCAGCGTTGACGAATTTGTTGCAATATCTTTAATGATCTTGCCTTTTTCCATTAATAGAATGCGGTCGCATACATCGGTAATGTGGTTAAGGTCATGGCTGGAGATCAATGTGGTTACGCCCTTGTCCTTGTTCAGTTCTTTCAGCAGGCTTTTGAGGCGAAACTGCGTACTGGGGTCTATATTGGCAAAAGGTTCGTCCAGCATTAGTAATTCCGGGTTTTGCAGCAAGCATGACACAACACCCACCTTACATTGGTTTCCCTTTGAAAGGTCGCGGATGTATTTGCCTTTTTTTAATATTTCGCCATTAAAAAAATCGGACATGCCGGCTAAAAAGTCATCCACATGCGCGTGGCTCAGTTGGTGCAGGCCGCCGATGAAGTAAAAATATTCTTCCGGGGTTAAATAGTCGATCAAAAAGCCTTCGTCCAGGTACGAGGCGGTATAGTTTTTCCAGTTTTCGTGCCCGGCTACATTTTCACCTTTCGATAAAACTTCGCCGCTTTCAGGCCTGATCAGATCGAGCATGGTGCGGAATAAAGTAGTTTTACCGGCGCCGTTATTGCCGACCAGCCCAACGCTTTCACCCTTTTTTATTTCGAGGTGCTGTATATCTACAACGGCAACCCCGCTGTAAATTTTCTTTAGGTTTTTAATTTCAATCATATTATTTGTTCCTGAAGCCCTCGGCTATTTTGTATCGTTTTGTATAAAAATCGGCCTGCAGTTGCTTTATCCAAAAATTGCGTGTAGCCACAAATATAAGCCCTGTAATCCCCAGCACCGCCAGGCCAATGTCGGCATGGCCAAACAGGGCGAGCGGGCCGTAGATGATATAGGGTGTAATCAGCAGCGGTAACGAAAGTATCCATTGGTTGCCGCTAACGCCTTCCCAGTTAAATGCCGCGCCTTTTGAAAGATCGATACGCTTGTAATTGCGGTTGGCAAAAAACAGCACCATGGTGGTGTTCACCCCGATGTTCCACAAAAACATAATAAAATGAACCAGCAGTACGTGCCAGCCAAAATAAGCGTATGGGGTTGTTAAAAGGAAAAACCCCGTTGAAATGATGGTGAACAATAAATACTTGGCCTTTAAAAAGTCGATAAAATTGATTTTGCTTACCAGCAATCCGTCAAAATGCGAGGCCTGCCAGCTAAACATAAACTGCCCGTAGCTGATAATGAAAATACCAGTCATAAACATGCCCACGAACACTTTCCAGCCCTCGCCATAGTGTGCGTTGGTGTAAAATATCAGCCCGTAAAACATAAAAAACAGGCCCATGATGAGTGCTGACCGGGAGCGTTTATTGCGCAATATCAACTTTATCTCGTTCGCGGCAAGGTCGCCTACGCTGCCAAACCGGCTGAGTAGGGGATATTCGGTGCTGCTTTTGTATTTTACGGCTTTGCGTGAGCCGAGTTCCTCGAGGTAAAGGTTTCCCTTGAGATAGATAAAATTAAGGTAATACATGATCGCCCCAAGCCCGATAGGTATTAATGCCAGCGCCGGCGTAGTGATGAGGTGCCCGAAAAATAAATAAGATATTTTACGAATGGAATAAAAATGCCAATAAAAATCGCCCAGGCCGGCTAATATTATCGCGGCAGCAACGATCAAAAATATCCAGCCGTTAAGGTTCGATTTTCGTTTGATATAGAGCGCGAGGTAATTATTGAACGCGGTAAGCCCGGCAATTGAAACGATAAAAGCCAAACCGACCAGGGACCCTGAATCAGACCCAATGATCTTTATGATAAATGGTGCAAACAGTATAAATGGCCACAAGTTAAATGCAGAAAATAACGAGGTGAGTGCCAGGTAGCGCACCAGTGAATTCCGTTTAACCGGGAGCTGCAGATAAGGCTGAACACGCAGCGTTGGCAATTCCTGCAATTGGAGCCGCAAAAACAGGTCCATCAAATAGTATAAAAGGATGATGCCGCAAAATGAAATAACAACATCGTCGTGCGGGAAAATTTTCAATAAAATTTCATTCAGAAAGAAGCCCAGCACCAGGACGTTAATTAACAGGTAAAGGATCAGCAAACTCATCACCACACGTACGGCAATGCTTTTTCCCGTATTTTTTGAGCGCCAGAAAGCTTTTAATTCATGCCTGAGGAAAGTTGCTGTCATTTATTTTTTGTAAGGCGTAATGATAGTAAAAATTATCGGGCAAAGGTTAACAAAGGCTGCAATTCTTTAATATTTAACAAGCTGATTATCAGACATATGAGTCTTGTTTGCCAATAAAAATTATGAAATGTGTATACCTTATGTATACCTTTTTGTTCTTTTCGGGGCTTATTGAAGGCATGGTATTAATACTTGTACCGATCTCCCCAAAGTTTCTTTAACCTCTCCTTGGTTTCATACTCTTTTGCGTTGTTGCCCGGTTCGTAAATTTTTGTGCCTTTTATCGCATCGGGCAGGAAGTCGAGATCGGTAAAGTTTCCCTCAAAGCTATGGGCGTATTTATAATCCTTGCCATAGCCCAGGTTTTTCATCAGTTTGGTTGGCGCGTTGCGCAGGTGCAATGGCACAGGCAGATCGCCGGTTTGCTGCACCAGGCTCATGGCGGCGCCGATGGCGGTAGTTGCGGAGTTGCTTTTGGCTGATGTCGCCAGGTAGATAGCTGTTTGCGACAAGATCAGCTGCGACTCGGGCATACCGATCACATTTACCGCCTGGAAACAGCTTTGCGCCAGCAGCAGCGCGTTGGGATTGGCGTTGCCGATATCCTCCGAAGCCAGGATCAGCATCCGACGGGCGATAAACAGCGGGTCCTCACCGCCGGTGATCATTCGCGCAAGCCAGTAAACCGCACCGTTCGGGTCGCTGCCGCGCATCGATTTGATAAAAGCCGAAATGATATCGTAATGCTGCTCGCCTGCTTTATCGTAAAGCGCCATATTTTGCTGCACATGCTCCAAAACGGCATCGTTGGTAATAATGATCTTTTTACCAGTGAAGGCATTTACCAGCAGCTCAAAAATATTCAGCAACTTGCGGGCATCGCCGCCGGAAAGGCGCAGCAAGGCTTCATTCTCTTTGATGACGATGTTTTTGGTGCGGATCAGTTCATCCTCCTTCATCGCCTTGTTCAGCAGGTTTACCAGGTCGTCTTCTGACAAAGGCTGAAGAATATAAACCTGGCAACGCGAAAGCAAAGCCGAGATTACTTCGAAGGACGGATTTTCGGTAGTAGCGCCGATTAGCGTAACAATTCCCCGCTCAACGGCGCCAAGCAGTGAGTCCTGCTGTGATTTGGAAAAACGATGTATCTCGTCGATGAATAAAACCGGAAGCGTCTGCCCGCCTTTCTTGAGCAAGGAAGCCTTCTCGATCACTTCGCGCACATCCTTAACGCCAGAGTTGATGGCGCTTAAGGAAAAGAACGGCCTGTCGAGCTGTTGTGAAATGATATAAGCCAGCGTAGTTTTCCCCACGCCCGGCGGCCCCCAAAAGATCATCGAGGGCAAATTACCCGATTCGATAGCCTTACGCAATACAGCACCCGGGCCAACCAAATGCTTCTGGCCGACATAATCGTCCAATGTTTTGGGGCGCATACGCTCGGCCAGTGGCGGCAGGTTGTTCATGAAGTAAAAGTCAGAAAAGTAAATGCTAAATCCTAATATCTTTAGCAGCGGGGACGTAAAGGGGCAAAACAAAATGCGAGGTCAGTCGTTCCTATTGTCAAATTAGGCCGCTTTCACCGAGAAGTTGGGTCAAAAACGCATCGGAAATGGTCTCTTGTTCTGATTTGTCGTAAATCGTCAGTAATTTAATCTGCTCATTCACAACTTTAACGCATGTTATCACCCGCGAACCACCGGATTTTCCTTTTCCCTTTGAAGTGATTTTCATACGTACTTTATAACAATCCCGTGCGAGTCTGTCTCCCTGAAATGGGTTTTCACGCAAACTTTTTGAAAAATCGATCAAGTCGGATTTAATGGATGGATACTTTTTTGAAAGGTGTTTTAATTCCCTGTCGAATGTTGGGGAAGCGCTTATCTTAAAGTTCATTAATAAGGTCTTCTACCGGCCGGAATTCTAGTTTTCCCTCTTCATGTAACTTCAATTCAACAAAACCTTGTTTGATATTTTCCCACGTTTTTTTTTGACCGGGCGTTAACTGATCTTCCAAAGATTGTGCAGGCTCTACCACCTTTACAAAATTTAAGGAGCGCATCAGTTTCATAAAAAACGGAAACTTGTTTTCCGGCACACTAATGGTTATCTGTTTCATGTTCTTAGATCAAACTTATTACAAATATAACAAACAATTATATTCCATTCCAACATGGTGAAATCCCACCATGTTAAAATTAACATTATTCATTGCCTCCCACGCGCCAAGTATTCAATTGTGTTTCTGGTCCTAATCCAGTTTTTTATTTGGTCGGCACCGCCAAAGTCTTTAGCCATGTCTGATAGGCTTATGTAATCATTATCATTAATTCTGGAAAGAGCAATTTCTTTCCCCTGAACGATTAACTTTTTACTCATGACGAATTAACCTCTCATTTAACAAATGTCCCGAAATCTTATATAAAACTTAATCAGATCGACCTAATGCGTAAATTTAAGCAATGATATCCAAATTCACCCAATCCACCTACCATCCCATCTGTGATCAATTAGCCGCGACAGATGCTGACCTTGCAGCCATCATCAACGCTCACGGCTACCCGCCCTTCTGGTCGCGCCCAAATACCTTTGAAACACTTGTACATATCATCCTCGAGCAGCAGGTTTCGCTTGCTTCGGCATTATCCGCCTTAAATAAATTGAGGGAGCGGCTCACCGAACTTACTCCCGACCGCCTGCTCCTGCTTACCGACGAAGAAATGCGCGCCTGTTATGTAAGCCGGCAAAAGACAATCTACTTGCGGCACCTTGCACAAGCGCTCGTAAGCGGGCAGCTAAACCTTGCCGAACTGGAGGATATGGAAGATGCCGATATAAGGGCGAAACTAACGGCACTAAAAGGCATCGGCCACTGGACAACCGATGTTTACCTGATGTTTGTTTTACAGCATGCCGATGTTTTCCCCATCGGCGACCTTGCGGCCGTGAATGCCATGAAACGGGTAAAAAAACTACCGCCAGATACAACCAAAGAACAATTGCTGGAGATTTCACTTGCGTGGAAACCCTATCGTACCATTGCCACGATGTTGTTGTGGCATTTCTATTTATCAAAGTGACCATTAATTTATCATAGACACACTAATTTCACGAATTAGACGAATTGCGCTAATCTAATTCGTGAAATTCGTCCTAATTCGTGAAATTCGTGTCATTCAATATGCCCATCGAAAAGCTGCCGTTCAAAAAACAAGTGTCTTATGCCTGCGGGATGATCGGCTGGAGCATCATGGTAAATGTGATCACCGTGATGCTGCTTTATTTTTACCTGCCGCCGAAAGGCTCGGGCCTGGTATCGCTGATCCCGCAATTTCTGATCCTGGGCGTGTTAAACATTCGCTCGGTCATCACCCCTTCGGGGAGGTTGCTCGATGCTTTTATCGACCCTTATATTGCCTCCTTAACCGACAAAAGCAAAAATCCCAAAGGACGGCGTATCCCGTTCATGAAATGGGCTATCCTGCCCGCTATGGTTTTCTGCTGTCTTACTTTTTTGCCCATGCACCTCGGCGAAAGCCTGCCAAACGTATGGTGGCTGATGATCATGCTCGCCGCTTTTTATATTTCCACAACGGCTTATGTTATCCCGTACAATGCCTTGCTTCCCGAACTGACTGAAACCAGCGAAGAAAAGGTGAAGCTGTCTTCATTTCAGCAAGTAGGTTTTGTGATAGGCATCATATTAAGCTCTGCCGTAAACAACTATGCAGATTGGTTGCAGAAATACCTGCACATAGCCAGCAGGGATTCCGCCGTGCAGTACAGCGTGTGGGGGCTGGCGGTAATTGGCGGTTTAACCATGCTTATACCGGTTTTGGCGATAGATGAACGCAAGTATATTGTCGCGAAACAGCCTGTGCACCTGCCGATGTGGCAATCCATCCGCAAAACGTTCAGGCAGCGTAATTTTATCTACTACCTGGTATCCGACTTTTCGTATTACATGGCCTTAACCATTATATCCAGCGGCTTGTTGTTTTTTGTTAAATCGCTTTTGCGGCTTGACGAATCCATTGGGGTTGTACTGATGATCGTGATGGTTTTGGGCTCGCTGCTGTTTTACCCCCTGATCAACTATTTGACCAAACGCATCGGTAAAAAACCGCTGGTATTAACCGCCTTTGCCGTCCTCAGCATCATTTTTGTAATGGTCTATTTTCTCGGAAAATTTCCTTTTTCGCCAAAGGCGCAAGCTTTCACTTTAGCCATAATGGCAACTTTCCCCCTGGCCGCACTGGGCATCCTGCCAAATGCTATTTTGGCCGAAATTGCTGAAAACGAAACCCGCGCAACCGGCGAAAATCGCGAAGGAATGTTTTTTGCCGTGAAGTTTCTGTTTGTAAAGTTAGCGCAGACTTTAGGCCTGGGCCTGTTTGCCTATCTGACGATTTTTGGTAAAGATCCCGGGAATGATTTCGGCCTGCGCCTGAGCGGGGCCTGCGGCTGTGTACTTTGCCTGCTGGCCATGCTGTTTTTTTCCAGGTTCAGGGAGAAGGTTGGCAGTTTGCAGTAGGCAGTGGGCAGTAGACTGTGGGCAGTTCGTCTTTTTTTACTGCCAACTGCACACTGAAAACTGCAAACTATCTTAACGTGTTATTCGGCCTTACATAAACCAACTGCATCACATTGATATTCCGCATCGCGAACGCGGCTTCACAATAGCAGAGGTAATAATTCCATTTGCGGATAAAGGCATCGTCGAACCCCAGGGATTTTACTTTTGAGAGATTTGCATTGAAAGCGTCAAACCAAAGTTTTAAGGTTTTGGCATAGTCCAGGCCGATGTCTTTCAGATCGACCATAGTAAGGTCCCCGGTCCGGTTAACTGATGAATTGATTGCGCCAACCGACGGCAATAGCGAGCCGGGGAAAATATGCTTTTGTATCCAGTCGACACCCTTACGCAGGCTGTCGAACCTCGAATCCGGCGAGGTGATCACCTGCAGCGCCAGGATGCCGCTTTTTTTAAGCAGATCGTGGCATTTGGTGAAATAGGTATCCATGAACTTGTACCCAACCGCTTCCAGCATTTCAATGGATACAATCTTGTCAAACTTGCCTTCCATTTCGCGATAGTCTTTTACCAGGATAGAGACCCGGTCGGTCAACCCTTCCGCGGTTACCCGCTCCACAGCCATTTTATGCTGTTCTTCGGATATAGTGAGCGATGTTACCCTGCAGCCGTAGGTCTTTGCCATATAAATAGCATTTCCGCCCCACCCGCTGCCGATCTCGAGCACATGGTCGGTCGGTTTCAAATGCAACTGGCGGCACAGGCGTTCATATTTGGCTAATTGGGCTTCCTGCAGGCTTAACCCGTCGCGAAAAAAATAGGCGCTGCTATAGGTCATGGTTGGATCGAGGAAGCTGGCGAAGAAATCATTGTTCAGGTCGTAATGTTTTGAAATATTTTTCTTTGATCCTTCGACGGTATTGGCCCTTTTGAAATGGACCAGCTTGTTGTATAATTTTAAAAGATTGAGTGACGCGGCCTGCACTTTGCTGCCGGAGAGGCCGGGCGAGTTTTCGACATTGTGCAAAAACCATTTCACCACGTTGGTGATGTTGTCGGTATCCCACAAACCTTCCACATAAGCCTCTCCAAAACCAATATCGCCAAAAAGGATGCAGCGCTTGTAAAATTCATCGCTGTTTACTACAATGCTGGCCGAAATATTACCCTCGCCGGTGCCGATGGTTATTTGCTCACCGTCGCAATTGGTTATGTAAAGCCTGCCCTTATCCATTTTGGACAGGAATTTTAAAACAACATCCCGATAAAAGCTGCTTTTTTTAGCAATTGTGAGTGTATTGGCCATGGGTTTATGCGGTTGCGACTATTGTTTGCCGGTATTTACGTAAATTAAATGGTCAAAAGTTTTGTCAAGATACAAAGTTTCGGATTAATTATATGGCCGGTAAACTTCTTTTTGTAAGGGCAGACCATCGCCTTTTTTGTGATAAGGTATCTTTTTAAGCCATAGCTTTAATGCCTGCCAATGAATTAGCCCTATCACTTTTAAGGTGATGAGCGGAAAACTAAAAAAATACAACAGCAATGTTGAATCCTTCAAGGGTTTTCGCTCACCATTCAATGTGCTGATAAAAAATCGCTTACCATCCTTGTCGTAGTCGTCAATTTTTATTTTCAATTTATCGTCCGGGATCTCCAGGTCGAAATCAAAATTGGTATCCATTTCAACAAACGGCGACACGTAAAAGTACTTGGTGGTATTGAGTTTGAAATGACCGTTGCTCATCACATCCCCGCCTAAAAAATAAGGTTTCATCTCGCGGAAGGTATTGCAAACTTCTACTACCGAACAAACCGGCTCATCGGCCTCGTCATAACAAAAGTAAAATGACACCGGGTTAAACTGGTAACCAAGGGTACACAGATTGGTTAGCAACATAATACGGCCCTTGCCTATGTTTATGCTGTTGGTTTCAAGATAGTCTGTTAGATGTTGGCGGATATTTTTGGAAGAGTCGGGATTTTCCCTGGGCAATTGCAGATGATCTTTATCCCGAAAATTAAAAAGGTTGAAGCGGTTTCGGCTCATGAATTTTAGCCGTTTTCCCAGGCTGTCAATTTCATCCAGGTCTAAATAAAACATAAAGACATTGTAATGAAAGCTGTGCTGCTTGGGCGCCAGCCGGTGATGCATTACTTTGGCTTTATAGAGGCAGGAATTCATTGGGCTTTGCTATGTGTGAATGTACGAAATATTGGATATGTTAGATTAAACCAAGGTGCATTTGTGGCGATGGGCTACACCCATCGCAGATAGGTAGCGCCCTTTCAGGGCTACCCCATGGCTTTTTGAGTCCTGAAAGGACGTTATCTGTCAACACAGGACATAGTCCTGTGTGCCTAACATGTGCGAGCACAACCCCACCGCACTCGCAAAAGCATCCTCATGAAACCCGTATTTAAAATAGCTCCCGCAAAAATAGATTGGCCCGGCTTCATTTAGTTTATGCAGTTCGGCCTGGGCATTTATCGCCGGCACATCGAAAAGCGGATGCTCATAGTCAATTTCCTTTATGATCTTTTTCTCGTCAAGGTCATTATGCGGGTTGATCGACACGAAATAATCTCTTTTATCCGATACCTGCTGCAGGCGGTTCATCCAGTAAATGGTGCTTGGGTTTAGCTTTCCATTTTCATCTTTTATGCGATAATTCCAGCTGGCCCAGGCCAATTTGGTTTTGGGCATAATGCTGCAATCGGTATGCAGAACAGCTTTGTTGTATTGATATTTAAAGTTGGAGAGCAGCCGTTGTTCCTCGCCGGTGGGATTATCCAGCATCGCCAACGCCTGGTCGCCATGGGCGGCGATGATCGCCCTGTCGAACGTTTCTATTGAGCCGTCAGCGGCATGTACGATAGCTTTCCCGTTGTCCCGGCTTACTTTTACCGCTTTGCGGTTAACGTTGATACGATCCTTAAAAGGTTCAATCAATTTTTCGCGATATGACTGGCTGCCGTTTATCAAAGTATACCACTGGTGCTGTGTATCGAGTCCTAAAAATCCGTGGTTCAAAAAGAACCTGATAAGCGTCGTCGCCGGGAAATCCAGCATTTGCCCCATTGGGGTCGACCATACCGCCGAGCTCATCGGCACCAGGTATTTCCAAAGCATTTCTTCACCATAGCCAAATTCTTTGATGTATTGCCCGATCGAATAGTTGGCATATTTCGGGTCGTCGAGAATTTTAACACTTTCCTTATTAAACCTGCCGATTTGTTTCAGCATTTTAATAAACTTCAGGTTGAAAATGTTTTTGCGCTGGGCAAACAGGTGGTTAACGCTCGATCCGCTGTATTCCAAACCGCTGGGCAGGTGCTGCACGCTGAACGACATATCCGTTTTTTTAACGGGCGCTTTTATTTCGTCAAAAAGCTTGCAAAGGTTGGGATAGGTTTTATAGTTGAAAACCATAAAGCCGGTGTCGATATAGACAGGCTTGTCACCCTCGTCAACTGTTATGGTATTGGTGTGGCCGCCCACGTAGTCGTTTTGTTCGTAAATGGTCAGATCGGTATGCAGCTGCAAAAAATGGGCGCATCCCATGCCTGCGATCCCTGTTCCTATGATGGCGGTCTTTAGCATTTTATTCGGTTACGGTATTAATAAACGTCTCCACAGCATACGTTGAAAGTTGCCCGCCGGGACCATTCAAATTATAATCAAACCCGTGGGTGGCCCATGGTAGTTGCAGCCAATAATATTTTACGCCGTTTTGTTTTAGCTTTTTGATCAGCCGGCGACAATGCTCGGGCGAAACCAAAACATCATTCATGCCGTGGATCATCAAAGTGGGCACCGAACTTTTAGTGACGAACTCCACCGGCGAACAATTAAAATATTCCTGCGGCTCGTCGCTGTAAGTCCCGCCAATATAATCAATCATGACTTTCCGCGAATCCATGATCAAGGGACTGGAAGGTACGGAATATCCCCAAACCATATCCGCCGGTCCATAAAAATCGATCACGCCCTTTACAGCAAGGTCATGCATGGTATAGGCAGCAAGTAACGCGATTTGTGCGCCCGCCGAACGGCCGAGCAGAACAAAGTTACGGGTATCAATGTGCAGTTGATCGGCGTTCTCCTTTAAATAAGCAATGGCAGCCTGCAGGTCCTCTACCGGGGCCGGGGTTTTCCATTTGGGCGCCAGCCGGTAGTTTATGGCGGCTACGTTGTAACCTTTCCACGCCAGGTAACTGTTTAATTCAGGCAGTTGCTTGCTATCGCCCCCGGCCCATGAGCCACCATGAACAACAATTACACAAGGCCTCGGTAAAATCACATCTGCGCCGTTATCTTGCGCCGGGTAAAAATCCAGCTTCAAGGCCGCATTTTTGTAGTTTACGTAAGTAAACGTGCGGTACGGGATAGTGTCTTGTTTTGAAAGCAAATTGAAAAAGCTGAATGGTGCGCGCTGATCCGAAGGATAAGCCACAACCGTACTTTTGCCGTTTACTTCATGCAGCGACGCAAACATATCTTGTTTTACCGCCTTCGCCACCCAGTATGCCCTAACAATTGGCGATAAAAAGATGACCATCGTTATCGCCCCCAAAATCGTTCCCGCCAGTTGGTATTTGCCTGCCCAAAAACCGGTAAGGGTTAGCAATAAAGTAATACTGAAAAACACAAGCGGGAACTCCGTAACCGCGATAGCCAGCAACCACAAATGATACTCGGGCGCTTTAAAAATGGCCAGAAAGGATATTAGGAAGAAAATTAAAAGGATGTAAAATCTGATCATATTTTTTGGTAGAGACGCAATACTTTGCGTCTTTTTTTAATTTGATAGTCCCTTATGAAACAAATAATGGCTCACTATCCATTCATTGCCTTCGTTGAAATTCCATAATTCGGCGCAGGCCATGTAAAACAGGCGCCAGTAAACCCACCATTTCAGCGCCTCATCTTTACCATAAGTTTCCTCAAATAAAGGCATAATTTCAGCTTTATGGCTATCCATATTGCTTAGCCAGGCTTCAGCCGTTTTGCCGTAATGCATGCCGTTTACGTGCCAGTGTTTTTCAACTGCCAGGTCGTCGTTAAAGTAAAATAGCAGGTCGTCACTGGGCATAATACCGCCGGTGAAAAAATATTTGCTCATCCAGTCGGTGTCGTCCTTCACTTCAAACAGGTAGGCATATTCCTTGTGCGTAAAAATATGGATGAACAGCTTGCCGTCCGGGTTTAAAAATGAGGCCACCTTATTCATCAGCCGCTGGTAGTTGCGCATGTGTTCAAACATCTCCACTGAAACAACGCGGTCGAACTGTTCGTCGATCACAAACGTATTCATGTCGGCAGTAATTACCGTCAAATTGCTGATGCCCCTTAGCTTTGCATGTTCGTCAATATAAAGCTTTTGCGTACGCGAGTTGGACACAACTTTAAAGTCGCTTTCCGGAAATTTAAGCGCCATATAAAGCGATAAGGAACCCCAGCCGCAGCCCAGCTCCAGCACTTGCTGGCCATTTGCCAGCTCGGCGCGACGGCAGGTAAGCTCCAGCATATCATCTTCCGCCTGATCAAGGCTGGTAACACCGTCTCTAAAATAACAGCTGGAATATTTCAGGTTTTTCCCCAGGCAATACTGGTAAAATTTGGTGGGCACTTCGTAATGCTGCTGGTTGGCATCGGTGGTGTTTACAGCAATTGGCGAAGACTTCAAAAGGCCGATCAAATTCATCAGGTATTCCTGCTGTGCTTCAACGTCTCCTTTGTTTTCGTCGGCCAGCCGCTGCTTTAATAGTTTGCGAATGCCTTTCCGAAGCAAAAAATCGGGAACTTTGTTTTGTTCAATCAGTTTGTCGTACCACATGTAGGCAGGTTAGGCGGAAGCCTGTTTGTTTTATTTTTAGGTAGATTACGTTTTTTGGATGAAGATAGATTTTTCGAGGTGAAATTTTATTGCGATGAAGAAAATTTACTCCCGGTCGTTTTAGATATTGGGTTTTTAATGGTGGTGACGTATTCAAGATGTTTAACCTAAATATTCGTAACTTTGAAATATGAACCCCGTTGTTAAATCAAACTTACCTGAAATAAGAGCGCTAATGTCACGCTTCGGAGTTACCCGCGCATTTCTGTTTGGAAGCGCGGCCACCGGTGAAATGACAGAAGAAAGCGATGTGGATTTTTTGGTAACATTCGATTCGGCGCTCGATTACACAGCCTATGGTGACAACTACTTTCAGTTGATGTATGCGTTGCAGGATTTACTTAAACGTGATGTTGATATCGTGGCAGAAAAAACGATATCTAATCCATATTTACTGCAAAAAATAAACAGCCAAAAAATAGCTGTGCTATGAGCCTTGATGAAAAAAAGCTACTGGAAGATATTATACAATGTATTGCATCAATTGACGAACATCTCAACGGTAAACGCATTTTAAATAGGTATTTGTCAAATAAAACCACGCGCCGGGCGGTTGAGCGAGAACTTACAATAATCGGTGAAGCGGTTAACAAGTTGTTAAAGTTGAATCCAGGAATATCTATTTCTTACGCCCGCCAAATTGTCGACCTCCGCAATAAAGTAATTCATTCGTATGATAATGTCGACGACGTGGTGATCTGGAATATCATTATGAATCATTTACCGCAGCTGGATACGGAGGCCCGGCTTTTGCTGGCAGAGAACTAATTGTTATCGCTTTTATTCCTATATCTATGATGGCTACCCTTTTTTAAACCACGGCACAAACACACTTACCCTTTTCTGATACTCCCGAAACGCATCACCCCTTGAGCGGATGGATTGCTCTTCCGTCATCGGTATGCCGGTTACCTTCAGCAACAAATATAAAATAATGGCCGGGCTGATGATAGCGATATAGCCGTACGGCGAACCAAGTGCAAATACAAAGTAAGAAACCCACATCAGCCATTCAAAAAAATAATTGGGATGGCGCGAATAGCCCCAGAGGCCAATAGCGCAAACCTTGCCTTTATTGGCAGCGATTCTTTTAAAAGTAGCGAGTTGTCCGTCTGCAATGGCTTCGCCAATGACGCTGATCATCCACATTGCAGTGCCAATGTATTCGAATATGCTCAACTGAGGTGTGGGATTTAAAGTGACAACAAAAAATGGCACTGCGAGCAAGATATTGGACAATGCCTGCATTTGAAAGAAAAAAGCCATTTTTACCTCTGCCTTTTCGCCCCATTCCTTGCGTATCTGGGCATAACGCGGCTCTTCCTGCCGCAGGTGTTTGGTTACCCTAATTAGCAGATGCGTTCCCAGGCGTCCGCCCGCTATAATAACCATGCCGCAAATGAGCAGTTTGCGGGTTTCAAAGCCAGGAGCAAACAACAGTAAAATGATGGCGATTACCGGGAAGTTGTACGACCAGAAAATATCAACCACCCCGGCATTTCCGATCCGGTATGACCACAACCAAACAAAAAACATAATCACGCAACACGCCAGCAGGCTATAGCCCGCCAATGCGTAAATGGAAATATTATACATTCTGTTTACCGAAAAACTCTTTCAGCCCTTGCCCCGGGTGCAGCTTGAACAATTGGATAAGCACGTAAGCACAGCTGGCAACACCCCCCGAAGTTAGCAACAGCATTAACCACAATAGCCTGGTAGACAACTTATTTTCCTTGTAGCAAACCCACAAAAAGATTACCGTAACATTGGTATAAAAATCCCAAAACGTTAGCCGGATCAAGGGTATTGACCATAAAAACCCCCACTGCTTAAATAAATTATTTTCGACGCTGGTGTGGATAAACGTATAGCACATCCACACAAACAGCAAGCCGAAAAGTATTTTTAAGGCAGGGATGAAATTGTTCATGCTTTTCGCAGTTTGATGATACGCAGCCAATGCATCAATTTGATAACGGCGTATGAAGGGTCAACCTCAAACCATTTTTTGGCGAAGTTTACATCATTCGGCTTTTGGTGATGATTGTTTTGAAAAAGCTCACCCAGCATAAAAAAGTCGAGCGGCAGCATATTCTTGCTGTGGTCGCCATTATCATAGTTAGCATAACCATATTTATGCCCGCACCAGTTAACGATGGCCCCATGAATTGGGCCCATCAGGAAATGTATGGGCAGCAGCAGGTAAAGCCACCAGTAAGGCGCAAAAACGATATAAAAAGCGATATAAAAAGCAATGAAAAAAAATCGTGTTGGCCAGGCGTCTGCAAAAGTATCGAATCCGTTCCAGGTAGGATAGCGGTCGCGAAACTCGGGTTCCGGCTCCAGTTTAAACTTGCGGTAATCCAGGTAGATGTTTTTTGTTTTGATCATCAGGCCCCAAACATCTTTGATAAAATATGGGGAATGCGGATCTTTTTCGGTATCACTATAGGCATGATGCATCCGGTGCATAATGGCATAAGCGCGCGGGTTTAAAAAAGAAGAACCCTGGAAAAGGAAGGTACAAAAGTAAAAAGTGCGATCCCAAAATTTATTCATTTTAAACATTTTGTGGGATGCATACCGGTGCAAAAAAAATGTCTGGAAAAACAGCGATAAAAACCAGTGGGCCAGGAAGAAAATCAGAATAATGGTCATTAAAAATTATTATTAAAGCGTACACCAAATAGCGCGCAAATATATCGTATTGTTCTATAATAATGGTTAATTTCTATTCAACCCTCAGGGCAGACTCATTAAAAATTATTTTGAATAGAATTATCCTGAATAAATTACCTTTTACTTTTATGATGTATAATCTTAACCGCAAAGGACTCAAAGAGAAAACCGCGAAGGTCGCAAAGTGCTTAGCTTTGTGATCTTTGCGAAATCTTTGCGCCCTTATGTGGTTAAAAATCTAAGCTTTACATGACAAATAAGCCTAAAGCTATTTTAATGCGTCTGTCCTGTTTCAACCCTTACCAATCGCTTTCAAAGTTTATATATCGTCCTATACCCCCCGTGGCTTCGAACCGCGTTGTTCAAGTGTTCATACAAATCACACCATGCACGCTTGCAAGCATGCTGCAAAAAACATTTATGCGCCCCGGGTTAGGTGGGCAGGAGGATTTTATCGCCGCGTTATTTGGTTGCACCGCCGATAATTTTCGAATGCTGTTTCTACTTGTTATCGATCAGCTCATAAAAACTATCCCTGTAATTATCTCCCACGGGAATAATCGCATCGCCAATAAATATCCGGCTCCGTTCAATTGAACTTATATGCCTCAGCCCAACGATGAACGATTTATGCACCCTTGCAAAATCATTCTTCGGCAATTGATCTTCCATCTTTTTCATCGTCACAAGGCTTAAAGTCTTTTGCCCGGCAGTATTTACCGCGATATAGTTCTGCAGGGCCTCAATGTACAGGATCTCGTTTAAGTTTATCTTTTGAATGCGGTGTTCCGTTTTGATAAACAGATATTCCGTTGATGGTTCGGTTGGCAGTAATTCAGCTGCATTATTTTTTGATTCCGCCGTGCCGGTCAACTGGAAGGCTTTTTCAGCCGCGCGGTAAAAACGTTCAAAGGATATAGGCTTCATCAGGTAGTCAACCACATCGTGTTCATACCCATCAAGAGCGTATTTACTGTAAGCAGTAGTAAGAACGACCCTGCAATGCTTACCGGCTATTTTTATAAATTGAATACCGTTCAGTTCCGGCATTTGGATATCGAGGAAGACCAGGTCGATGTTTTGCTCCCGCACGATGGTAAGCCCGTCCAGCGGGTTGGTGGTGGTGGCTGTTAGTTGGAGGAAAGACACCTTCGACACATAATCCGCAAGCAGATCGATAGCCAGCGGTTTATCGTCGACGATGAGGCATTTTAGTTTCTTCATAATTGCAGCATCAGGTTTACATGATAACTATCATCTTTATCATCAATCCTTAGTTCGTGGCTTCCGGGATATAATAACTCCAGTCGCCTTTTTATATTATTGAGACCGATCCCGCCGGTAATGTCCTTTTGATGGTCGTTTTTTTGATTGAAGGCCGAAAAATGAATGCCTTCAGGAGTAGCCGAAAGCGATATTTGAACCGGGTGATCAGCATCATTTAAAACCCCGTGCTTAAAGGCATTTTCGACAAAAGGAATAAAAATAAGCGAGGGTACCTTTTGACCGTCTATCAACCCTTCCGCGCTGAAATTAATAAAAGCGCTGCCTTTGGCGCTGATCCGTTGGAGGTCTATTACATTTTCAATATAGTTCACTTCCTTGCTCAAGGGGGTAAGGCCGTCTGTATCTTCGCGCAGCATATACCGCAAAATTTCGGATAGCTTTAACAGGGCCGCCGGCGCCTGTTCTGATTTTTGCCAGGTTAAAGAGTAAATATCATTAATACTGTTAAATAAAAAATGCGGGTTGAGCTGCGAACGCAAAAAAGCCAGCTCGGCTGCAGCTTTTTCCTTTAGCAATTCCTGCTGGTTCAACCGCGTTTTGTACCAGCCTTCTACAAAAAAGTACATCAGCCCATAAACAAAATAGCTAGGGAAATAATAATAGAAAACATTGGAAATATAGTCGCTGGCTGCCCAGGGATGGCCACCATAATTGTCGAAACCGAGGTAAGGCAACAAAACCCGGTATTCCGCAAAATATCGCCAGGCACTGGCGGCCGCAATCGTGAGCACGGTGTAAATAATCGCCCGGTACCATTTGTTTTTAAACAGCAGCGCGGGCCCCACCAGCAGGTAAGCGCTATAAAAGCAAAGGATAGGAATAACCAGGTAAAGCAGTTCAGTAAAAAAATATTCCGCAAATAACACCACGGTTAATGGCGCCTGCTTGTCATGCATGAAAAACCGCAAAGAAATGGCGTTCCACATATAGTTTGCCAGTATCAGCAGCCATACGGTCAGGTGCAGCCAAACCAGGTATTTACGTTTCATTGGTTAAATATAACCTGCTTTAACCGATATCAGCCGCAGAATTACACGAACGCACTGATTTCAATGACGAAGCCGGCCTGGTTAGTCGAAAGTCTTAAGTCAGAAAATGCTATTCGACTTTTGACTTGATACAATCGCTTCATCAGCAAATATCAGGTGTTTGTCAATCGCATTTCATTTATGGCCGCCTGGTAGGCAGTTTTGTGCAAACACCCATTCCCGGTATGAAAAGAAACCTTTCCGTCTTCGCGCTTTTATCAATATCCATAAGCTGCCTGCTGTATCCGTTTAGTCTTTCAGCACAAAACATAAATTATATGGGTTTGGCAGATTCATGCATGAAATTAAAGGACTATCCCTGCGCGGCGGCAAACTACCAGCTATACCTGGACAAGGCCGACCCTGAATCAAACGGGCTGGCTTACCGAGTGGCTATCGCCTGGGCCCTGGCAAAGGACACAGAAAAGACAATTGCAGCCCTAAACCGTTACGTAAAGAACAATGCGCTTAACAATAACCCGTTTTTTAGCGCGGAACTTCTTAAGGAAAAAAATTTCGATTTTTTAAAAGACGATACCCGCTGGAAAACAATGATTGCCGCAGTGAAGCTTGGAGAAGACCAAGAGCGCGCAAAGGAAAAGAGAAGCCTCGACTCGGTAAAGGCCGCCTTCCTGTCGTTTGAAAACGCGCTGGACGTAAGGCCCCAATTGAACGACCTGCCCGAAGGCGTCGATTTTTATGCACGGGTAAAAAAGCGCCTGGTTTATCGCTCGCCCAAACCGTACGTAAAAAATAATGGCATTTCCCTTTACATCCGCGTAGATACCACCAATGTGCCATTTTACGTGCAATTACCCGATAATTATAACCCGGCAGTCCCGGCCCCGGCTTTGGTGGTTTTACACGGCGCAGTGAAGTATAACATCGGTTATGGCGATGCAGCCGGCTCCCGGTATGTTTACCGCGCAACCAGCGAACACATTCCCTTTTATACAAAAAATTATATCACTATATACCCGATGGGTACCAAAACCATCAACTGGATGACAACCGAAAGTGGCTTTGACATGGTAAACCGCATTGTAGTGCACCTGAAAGCTTTTTTAAACATCGACGACAATCGTGTCGAATTGCTGGGCCATTCCAATGGCGCCACAGGGGTGTTTACCTATTTGGTAAAATCACCATCACTTTATGCAGGGTTTTACGGCATGGACACCCAACCCCGTGTGTACATCGGCGGCACTTTTTTGCAAAATGGCATGACCCGCCATTTTTACAATTTTGCGACCGATAAGGATTATTACTATCCCTACGCTGCGGTAAAAACCGTCGACAGCCTGGCAAAATCGCTTGGCGTTAACTGGCACACCCAATTGAACGTCGGCTATCCGCATTGGTTTCCTTCCATGAAAGAAGCGTTTACGCCCATGGCTAAAATATTTGAAGATATGGCCAATCGTGTGCGCAATCCTTATCCAAAGGAAATATATTTTGAGACGGATAAGCTGAAATATGGCACCTCCGACTGGATAACCATAACTAAACTCGATACCCTTTCAAAAAAAGCGGCCTGGCAAACCGACCCAAATTTTAAAATCACCGATTGGCCGGATACCAATGATTTTAACAAAATCGTTCATCGTGAGGAAATGGCCTTTGATTATCCGCACAGGTCAGGCGCGGTAAAAGCCAAACGACAGGGGAATGATTTTTATATCCAAACCAGCGATGTTAGTGCGTTTTGCATCAGGCTGAACCGTGACATGGTCGATTACAGCAAAAATTTAACTGTTTTTGTGAACGGGAAGAAGGTGTTTTCACGCCGGGTAAAACCGGATGAGGCGTTTACCGTGTCAAATTTTAAAACAAATCTTGACAGAAAAGTGATTTGGGAGAATGAGATCAACATTCCGGTTGATTAAGTTGGGATTAATCAGAAAAGCTGCTCGATAATATTATCTGTCGATAAGCCCTCCGCTTCGGCATGGTAACTGCGTACGATGCGGTGCCTTAATATCGGTTTGGCAATCGCCTGCACATCTTCAATATCCGGCGAGTATTTGCCATTGATCACCGCATGGCATTTGGCCCCTAAAATAAGGAACTGCGAGGCGCGTGGCCCCGCGCCCCAGTTGATGAGGCGTTTTACCTGCGGCGCGGCCATTTCGCCGTTGGGGCGGGTTTTGGCTACCAGTCTCACAGCATATTCAAGCACATTATCCGTTACCGGGATGTTACGCACCAGTTGCTGAAAATAAATGATCTGTTCGGCATTCAGCAACTTGTTTACTTCCTGCTTTTGGGTGCTGGTCGTGTTTTTAACCACCTGCAATTCTTCTTTAAAAGTAGGATAATCCAGCGCAACGTTAAACATAAAACGGTCAAGCTGGGCTTCGGGCAGCGGGTAGGTGCCTTCCTGCTCTATCGGGTTTTGGGTAGCCAGTACAAAAAAGGGCTGCGCCAGTTTGTGGGTAATGCCGGCAGCGGTTACCGCCTTTTCCTGCATGGCTTCAAGCAGGGCCGCCTGTGTTTTTGGTGGCGTACGGTTAATTTCATCAGCCAGTATGATATTGGCAAATACAGGGCCGGGGATAAACTTAAAATTGCGGTCCTCACCCAAAATCTCCGAACCGATAATGTCCGAAGGCATTAGGTCGGGGGTAAATTGTATCCGCTTAAAGTCGAGGTCGAGCACCTGGGCAACGGTTTGCACCAGCAGGGTTTTAGCTAAGCCCGGCACGCCCACCAGCAAGCAATGGCCATTGCTGAAAATTGAGATCAGCACAGATTTTACCACTTCCTCCTGCCCGATTATAACCTTGCCAATTTCGGCAGTTATTTGCCGGTATATTTTTCCCAAAGCGTCAGCAGCCTCTACTTCCGAGTGGTGTTGCATATTTTAAGGTTTAACTTCAGCGTTAGCGGTGTTATCAACCGGGGTAGCCCAGCCTTTCATCTGTACGCAGCCCTGGTACTCGGGGTCAATCTTAATAAAAGTTTGCTTCCTCTTTTTCTCGAACCATTCGCTCAGTTTGCGGTTGATCTTATCGTTTGTGGCGTACTCTTTTATCTTGGGATAATCCTGCTCGAGGCTGGCCTTATGGGCATTGGTGCTCGATTTCAGATAAATAATTTTATAGCTCTTTTTGCCGTCGGACCCGGTAAATAATACTGGTTTCGAAATGCTGCCAATTTTCATCGTATCAGTCATCAGCGCTACCTGCGGGTCGAGCTTGTCTGTTGGGATAAAAGTAGTACGTGTTTCCACATTGTCGGCGTTAAGCAGCATACCGCCATTATACTTGGTTTCTTTATTATCCGAATAATAATTTGCCGCGGTCGAAAAATCGATCTTTTTGTTTTTTACCAGGAAATCGTAAACGCTGTCGGCTTTTGCCTTTGCCCGGTCCAGGCTGGCCTGCGTAGTGGCCGGGACAATGAGTATATGGCGCACGTGCACCTGTTCGCCGCGTCGCTCAATAACTTGCAGGAAGTGAAAGCCAAAATCCGTTTCAAAAACTGGCGAATATTCACCAGCTTTCAGGCGGAAAGCCCATGCGGCAAACTCCTTTACATAGGTGGTGCGGTCGGCAAAGCCAAGGTCACCGCCCTGTATAGCCGATACCGGGTCCTGCGAGTAGAGACGTGCCAGAGCGCCGAAATCTTCCCCTTTCTTTATCCTGTCGAGCAGGTCCTGCGCCTTTTGTTTATAGGCCGCTTTTTCGGGTTCAGTTAAATGCGGGTCGAATTGTATCTCGCCAACCTCAACCTCTTTATTAAAAGTGGGCAGGCTGTCTTTGGGTATCTTATTAAAAAATTGTTTTACATCTTCAGGAGTGGTATTGATGTCGGCAGTGATCTTTTGCTGCATTTTTTGTGCCACCAGCTCTTCCCTGATATCCGGGCGTATCTCGTCTTTATATTGTATTACCGACCGGCCCAAAAAAGTTTCCAGCCTGTCCTGGCCGCCCGCCCGTTGTATCATGCCGCGCATTCTGCGGTCAATATCGTTATCCACATCATCATCAGTCACCGAAATACTGTCAATGACGGCCTGTGCAGCCAGCAGCTTTTGGGTGATAAAACTCTGCGCGATCTGGCACTTTACCGACGGATCAGGCGGATTGCCCTGAACCAGGTAGGTTCCGTATTTCAATTCAATATCCGACTGCAAAATAATACTTCCGCCTACCACAGCAGCAATTTTATCCAGGTTATGCACTTTGGGCTGCGCCTGTGCAGCAGCTGATAGCCATAACGTTAAACTCAAAAGGGCAAACCCTATCTTTCTCATGTATCTTTACTATTAATCCGCTCCGCCCGGGAGCACTAAAAACGCCGAATTTCGGTAAAATTTATGAATAATGGCGACCTAATCGGTTGTTATTGATCGGGGACACCTATAATTGTGCGAATATGCTCATAATGCGTCAAACTGTTTAGCTACTTTTGTTAAAATTTGTTAAAGTAGCCTTAATATCCCTTATAGCCATGCCGCTATTCAATTTAGGCAGAAGATAAATCAGGAAAGATTTGCATTATGAACGTCGAAAACCCGCTTGCATACAGTTTTATTTTACAGGACGATATTTACCTGCTGCCTGCCGACAAAAAGGCACTCCAAAAAAAAGAGTTGCCAGTAGTGGAAGCCGTTATTGTAGAAGAAACGCCGGCACTGGTGTTTAAGTACCTGGGGGGCCATAAAAAGCAATACCTGGTCATCACACACTACCGGGAGAGCGATTTTATGTCCGACGCTCATTTAACCGCGCTTGAAAGCACGCTGAAACGACTGGGTTATGGGCTGGACGACACAGCCATTTTTAACCTGGCCAATTACCCCGAAGCACAATTTGAGCAGGTCATCGATTTTTTTAAGCCGCAAAAAATGCTCATCCTCGGCAACCAAGCCCTGCCTCCTGCCGTGGGTGCGGTTTACCAGAACAAGCCCCAGCTGGTGGGCAGTATCCGCACCTTGTTCACCTTTAGCTTTAAAGAGATGATGGACAGTGTACAAAACAAAAAGGAATTTTGGGAAGCGATGAAACTATTTTAAGCCATGCAACAGTTAGTTTTTGCTACCAATAACGCCCATAAACTGCACGAAGTTGCAGAGAAGATAAAAGACCGCCTCAAAATATTGAGTCTCGACGATATTGGCTGTTACGATGATATACCCGAGATCGGGCAAACGTTTCACGATAATGCCTCCATCAAAAGCCATCATGTACACCAGAAATATAAGATAAACTGCTTTGCCGACGACAGCGGCCTGGAGGTTGATGCGCTTAACGGCGAGCCGGGCGTGCACTCGGCGCGTTATTCCGGGAAATATGGCGATCACGATGCCAATATGACTAAATTGCTTAGGGAGTTGGGCAGCAATGCGAACCGCAAAGCCCGCTTCCGTACAGTAATTTCGCTTATTTTGAATAACGAAGAGCACTTTTTTGAAGGGACCGTTGAAGGCACTATTCGCCATGAACGGGCCGGCACTGGCGGCTTCGGTTATGACCCGGTTTTCCAGCCTGATGGCTACGACAAAACTTTTGGCGAGATGACGCTGGAGCAAAAAAACCATATTAGTCACCGGGCCAGGGCTGTGGATCAATTGGTTGCGTTTTTGAATGATCCGGCAATTGCCTTGAATGCTTCGTAAGTCACCCTTTCCAACTATCTGAACTGTAGCGTTAACTATTTCGTGAAGGTACTTATCATCTCACCTTTTTCATTATAAAACTCGACCTCTGCTCTTTGACCAACAGATAATTTGTTTCAACCGGGAGGTGTAGCGCTACACATGCTACACCACGCTACACCCTGCTACACCGATGACAGTCAGCAACTTACGACTGACAAAAAATGTGTCACCACTTTTCGGTTTCCGGGCAAAATTGTGCTATAGCTCTGGCGCACCGTTTATGGGTTACTTTGTTTTTAAACAGTCTGTAAATTATTTTCAAAAAAAAATTGCGCAAGTAAATACTTGCATATATATTTGCAAGCACTTACTTGCATATAATGATAGCCAGACGCGATGTATACCAGGCCATAGCCGATCCCACCCGGCGCTCGATCATCGGCATGATCGCAGCGCAGCCGCAAAATGTTAACGCCATTGCCGAAAACTTCGATGTTACCCGGCAGGCTATTTCGCTGCATTTAAAAGTACTGGCCGACTGCGGCCTGATAGTTGTTAAAAAACAGGGCAGAGACCATTTTTGCGAGGCCCAGCTCGATAAGCTTAGCGAGGTGTCGGCCTGGGTTGATCAATATCGCCAGCATTGGGAAGCCAAAGTGGACGCATTGGAAACTTATTTGGAAAAACTCAAAAAAGAAAAATATGGAAACAAAAAAGACTGATACCAGCGACAGGGAACTGCTTATAACAAGAAAACTGAATGCACCGGTAGAGCTGGTTTGGGAAGCCTGGACCAACCCCGAACATATTGCTAATTGGTGGGGGCCTAATGGTTTCACCACTACCATCAGCAAAATGGATATGCAGCATGGCGGCGAGTGGAACCTGGTGATGCACGGCCCGGATGGCACTGATTATGATAATAAAAGCTTATTCAAAGAGATTGTGCCGCTCAAAAAGATCGTTTACGAACACGTCACCTATCCATGGATACTGGCTACTATTGAATTTGAAGATCTGGGCGAACAAACGCTGCTGAAGTGGCATATGCTTTTTGAGTCGAAGGAGGTGTTCCTCGATGTCGTAAAAACCTATAAGGCTGATAAGGGGCTTGAGCAAAACATTGCCAAGCTGGACGTTTATGTAGGCAAATTAAAATGAGCGGGGCCCGCACAGCAATCGCCGGTCAGACGCGCCTCTTGCCGGTATTTTTAATGCTCATAACACATTTATCATTAGCAAACGCACAAAAAACAACTCCTATGGAAAAGCCAACAACATCGGGCCATGCCCCGGTTAACGGCATAAGCATGTATTACGAAATATATGGTAAAGGCGACATGCCGCTGGTGCTTATCCACGGCGGCGGCTCAACTATACAGTCATCCTTCAGCACACTATTACCCTTGCTGTCCAATGACAATAAGGTCATCGCCCTTGAGTTGCAGGCCCATGGCCGCACCAGTGACCGTAACGCGCCCGAATCATTTACCCAGGATGCCGATGATGTAGTTGGGCTGCTAAAATATCTTAAAATAGATAAAGCAAACATCCTCGGCTTCAGCAATGGGGCGAGCACTACGATGCAAATAGCAATACGCCACCCGGAGATGGTTAATAAAATAGTTGTTATCTCCGGCGCCTATCGCAGGGATGGTTTTATACCTGGCTTTTTCGATGGCTTTCCGCACGCCACCCTGGCTAACATGCCGGCGCCATTGCAAGCCGATTTCCTGGCTGTAACACCCGATAGAAACAAGCTGCAGGTGATGTTTGAAAAAGATGTGCAGCGCATGGAAAATTTTAAGGACTGGCCTGATGATGAATTACGTTCCATCAAAGCACCTGCATTATTTATGTCATCCGACAAAGACGTAGTGGTACCGGCACACACCTTGCAAATGTCAAGGATAGTCCCCGGTGCACAATTAGCAATTATCCCTGGTACCCACGGCTTCCTGATCGGTGAGGCTGGCAGCGGCGCGAAGGGCAGCATCTTTGCCGTCGCAACTGCAGCGCTGATTGAAGAATTTTTGAGGGAATAGAAAATCAGAAAACGCGGCCAAATGATGTTCATCCCTTGAACAGAAATGAACATTTTTTGCCCTTATAAATTTTTTTTCGATCTCGTTTGCCCCCATTTCGTAACCGTTTTGAAGGCGTTTGAGGGTGTTTCGTAAGCATTTGAAATGGTTTAAAAGGGTACCCGCCCGTAGGGGCGACCCTTGTGGTCGCCCTGAATGTACCCAATACAAAGAATGTCCAAAATAATATTTAATGATTAACGACAATGGCGTCTGTTGCGGACGGGGTGGTTCATGGAAAAACCAGGGCATCCACGAGGGGCGCCCGTACGGGCAGGAAATCCAGACACAACAGTGTTCATTTTGGTGTTCATCCCGGGCTCACCGATGAACGGTCATTTGTAAAAAAGTGCTTTTTTTGCGTGTTTGCAAAAACTTAATATCCTTATTGTCAATGCAATAAAGCGTTCACAAATGTTCATAGTGTTCATTTTCGACACGCGTGAACACGTGAACATCCGCTTTTTAAACCGCCGGCCACGAAAAACCGCCCCTCAAATTTTAAAAGCGATTTTTCCGGTGATCAGCTCTGTTTTTCCGGGATTTTAAAGCCAAGGTAAGTTCCTGCGGTTATGCCCTGCATGGTTAGCAATGTTGGCGAGAAATCGGGCATCGTTAAATTGGCCCAAACCGAGTATATAAAAACAAGCCCCAGCACCAGCGTAAAGGCCACCATCTGCAACCGGTGGAAGCTGACGCCATTCTCGTCGGTCAGGATGTCATTAATAAAACTGTCTTTTCCTAACCTCAGACCATCGATCAGTTTGGCAATTTTACCCGTTAGCTGCTCATATAAAAATTTATTATAAGCGATCTTTCCGGGCACTTCCGGTCCAGCTGTGGCGGCGAGCAAAGCGTTTGCCGTATTAAGTTCTGATTGCTGCGCCTGCAAATCCTGTATTTGTTTTACAGTCCCGGTCGACTTACTATTATTTATGCTGACGGCGCCCAGCGCTGTGCCCGCGCCAATACCAATCAGCACAAGCGTCCCCGAAGTGATGAGCTCATAATTATCGGTTATCAGCCATATAAACAGGAAGGACGACAGCACCACAGAAAACCAAAAGGCCATTTGCACTTTGCCGAGACTATAGGGGGCATTGCCTGCATCCAAGCCGGGGATATTGAGCGGCGTAAGGTCGGCAGGCGCGTCGCGAAGCATGGGCGTTGTGATGGCATAGTAAAAAAACACCCCGAAATAGATCGCCAATATGACCAGGCAGAACCAAAACCAGCTACGGTATATCCGCTTAAATTCAAAAGCATTGACTTTAGTGGGCAAGCCGCTTTGCCCATGCTGACCTACACTCACGGCTACCGGCAGATCAAAAAATTGACCGCCAAACAATGGGTAGCCAAGGATGGCATTCCACGCTGAGTCGTTGGCGGCGGTTCGCTCCAGCAAAAATTTAAACTCAGCGTCATCGCCCATTTGGCACCAGGCCATCGGCCCGGGTCCTCCTATCTCCATGCAATTAACATAAAGCCTCAGCTGTTTAACGTTTTGCTGCGCCGCCGGCTCACTTTTCCAGTTTTTTACATGGATGACAATAATATCACCGATGCCGGCAGAGCTGTCTCCCGGGCTGCCGTCAATATAGGCCTTGGTAATAATAGCCGTTTGGGTTGATTGCGCAAGCAGGTTTAAACTACAGAGCGCCAGGATAGCGATAAGGGCAATTTTTTTCATGACGAAGGTTATTTGAAATAAATGTAGATAAATAATCGTAAAAACCAAACATTTAACGGCTGTGCCAATTTTTTTCCGGATCAGTTATGGAATGATGCCGTCCCTTGCATCTATAGGGAAACTAAGCAGCCATGAAACGATCGAACCACCTCACATTAGCGGCAATAATATTGCTTATCCTGCAAATATCATTTGCCGGCGCCCAGGCCCCGCAGCTTACCGTAGACGGTAAAAGCAATAACGGTGTAAGCCTGCAGCAATTAAAAATTGATGTTGCCATTTACGGCAATATCAGCCGCACTACCTGGGAAATGACTTTCTATAATTCCACTTCGCGGATTTTGGAAGGCACCCTGGTTTTCCCCCTCAAGGACGGCGTAAGCATAAGCCGTTATGCGCTTGATATCAATGGCCATATGCGCGAAGCCGTCCCCGTGGACCGCGGTAAAGGAACCGTGGTATTTGAAGCAGTGGAACGCCGGCGAATCGACCCGGGCTTATTGGAAAAGGTAGAGGGAAATGCATTTCGCACGCGTATCTATCCAATCAACCCGCATGGTACGCGCACCGTCATCATTGGCTATGAAGAGGAGATACCGCTTGCCGATAACGGCGATCTTAAGTTTAACCTGCCCCTCAACTTAAAGGACACGGTACAAAAATTTTCACTCACGGCATCGGTTATCCAAAGCGAAGCGGCCCCGGTTTCCGATGGGTCAAACCCCGATAACCTGCGGTTCGACCATCGTCAAAATACGTATTCGGCCGTCATTAGCAGGGATAACTATGTACCGGGGCATTCCCTTTCGTTCAGCATCCCCAAACCCAATGATGCCAGCGAAGTGATGCTGCAGGAACAAGGCAACAAGTATTATTATTTTGTTAATACTATTTTGCATCCGCAGGTAAAGGATAAGCTTTTGCCGCATTCGATCAGTTTATTATGGGACGCCTCGTTAAGCGGCGCGGCGCGTGATACGGCCAAAGAGTATGCATTGCTTAATGCCTATTTTAAAAAGGTAAACAATGCGGAGATAACCCTGGTGCTTTTCAGCAATGCAGTCATCAGCACCAAAAAATACACACTAACCGGGGGCGACTGGCAGCAGCTTAAACACGACCTGGCCGCGGTTACCTATGATGGCGCAACCAATTTCGGATGCCTTAACCTTTCAAATTATCCGGCGGATGAATTTTTGCTGATGAGCGACGGTCATCAAACTTTTGGCGATAAACAGCTCAGGTTTAACGGCCGGCAAGTTTATTGCATCAATTCATCATCCCTGGCTGATTACAGCAACCTGAAATTTATCGCGCTGAAAACCGGAGGCGAACTGATTGACCTGGCTACAGATAATAACGACAAAGCGCTGGCCAACCTTACCAGCCAGCCGCTGCGTTTTTTGGGAATAAAAGGCGATGCCATGGACGAAAACTATCCTTCGCTGCCGGTGACTGTTGGACGCACCTTTTCAGTAGCGGGCATTACACGCAATCCCAATCAAACTATAACGCTGCAGTTTGGCTATGGCAACAAGGTGAGTTTGGAGAAAACTATAACGCTTAATCTCGGCCAGAATTCGGTTGAAAATGTAAATGTGGCCAAACTTTGGGCGCAGAAAAAGATCAGCGAGCTGGACATTGATTATGACGCCAACCGGCAGGATATCGAGTCGCTGGGCAAAAGGTTCAGCATTATCACCCGGAATACTTCGCTCATCGTACTGGAAAGTGTGAACGACTACATTACCTACGGAATTGAACCGCCCGATGAGCTTCGTGACCAATATAATGCGATCATGAAGCAGCGTGAGACGGATAATCCGCCGGCGAAACGGGAAAATTTGACCAAATCGGAAGAGATGATGAATACTTTGAGTCAATGGTTGCATAATGATCGCAAAGCCATCGCTGACCCTGCCAAAACTACCGCTGCAATTCCGCCAGCACAAACCGGGAATACCGTTGTTCCGGTAACGGGTCAAACCATGATCAGGGGAACCGTGACCGCCAGTGATGACGGCCTGCCGATTGTAGGCGCATCTGTAAGGCTAAAGGGAACTGGTAATGGCGCAATTACCAACTCCGCAGGAAACTTTGAGCTTAGCGGTGGCCGGGGTAATATTTTCATCATATCCTACATTGGGTTTACCACACAGCAGGTCACTATCGGGCGGCACGCTGTTATCAGGGTGTCCCTTCAGCCTTCGGGCACCACGTTAAATGAAGTAGTGGTAACCGGTTATCAAACGCAAAGGAAAAAGGATATTACTGCAGACGTCGCAACCGTAGAGGCGGATGAACTCAAAAAATTGCCCGCAGCTTCAACCGACCAATTACTGCAGGGGCAAGAGGCCGGCGTTACAGTTGTGACCGGAAATGCGGCCGGAGTAACAACCAACAAATCGCTAAACGAAACCCAGCAATTGGGCGAAGTGGTAGTTACCGGCGCTTTGGGTATAAAAACACAAGCCAGGCAGCTTGGTTATGCAACTGCCGTAGTGGAAAACAAGTCGCTCACCCAGGCGGGATCAACCAATGCCGCCACTGCATTAGCGGGTAAAGTTTCGGGCCTGCAGGTAAATACGACAAATAACGGCGTTAATCCTTCAACACGTATTGTACTTCGTGGCAACCGGTCAATTACGGGCAACAACCAGGCCCTTTTGGTGGTGGATGGCGTGCCCATCGAGGACAATTCCTATCTCAATAGCATTAACCCCAACGATATCCAGGATGTTACAGTCCTTAAGGGCGGAGTTGCCGCCGCCATTTACGGCTCCAAGGCATCAAATGGCGTTATGGTAATCACTACAAAAAAAGGCTACGTGACCGGCTCTCATACCACAGAAGCCACAAACGATGCTGACAGCACCGCTGATGACAGCGATCATCCAAATACCAACCGCCCGGCACAAAATGGCGCTATCGATATTGCTTATACCGAAGCGGAGACCGAATATTTAAAAACAATAGGCAAGGCAGAAAAGGCGCTGCGGTACCAGGTGTACCTCGGTTTGCGGCCCCAATACACCGGCAACCCGGTTTATTACTATACTGTTGCCGGCTACTTTATCAAAATGGGCGACAAGGAACTGGGCCTGCGCATCCTGAGCAACCTGGCCGAGCTTGACCTGGGCAGCTACGAGTTGTACAAAATGATGGGCTACAAGCTAAAACAACTGGGCGACTATGAAGACGAAGTTTATGCCTTTAAAAAAGTTACCGAACTGCGCCCGCTCGACCCGCAAAGCTTCCGGGATTATGGCCTGGCGCTTGAGGACGCCGGCGAACACCAAAAAGCCCTGGATGTGCTGTACGAGGCCATGACCCGGAGCTACTCGCCGGATGCCGATGGTTTGTACAATGGCATACAGGAAGTTTTTCTGCCGGAGATCAACCGCATCATTGCGATGAATAAAGGCAAGCTCGATCTTTCCAAAATTTCAAAAACGATTATTGAGCCGATGCCGGTAGATATACGCATTGTGATGAACTGGAACATGAACAATACCGATATCGATCTGTGGGTAACCGATCCCAACGGCGAAAAATGCTACTACTCGCACAACCGCACCGAAATTGGCGGCCGCATCTCGCACGATATGACCCAGGGCTTCGGGCCGGAGCAGTTCCTGCTAAAAAACGCCATCAAAGGTACCTACAAAGTCGAGATCGATTACTTTGGCGACAGGCAGGCCACCATTGCAGGTCCAACCACCATCATGGCCGAATTGTATACCCATTACGGCACCCCGCAGGAAAAGAAAGAACTGATTGTGCTGCAGATGAAAAAGGATTCCCAGCGTACCGTATATGTAGGCGACCTGGATTTTAACTAAACAAAACTATTACCTGGACCACTTCTGTTGCCCCGGGGCGAAGCTTCGGGGCTTTTTTCAAAACTTTTGGGCCCTGAAAAGTGTCCGGGCAGACTCGCAGTGCACCTGAGAAAGTTTATAAAATGTTGCATAATTAGCATTTTCAATTTATTGATATAGATTTGATAATCAAATAATTAAAACTTAATGTGGTTGCTTATGGTTTAAACTACTGGCAATATTGTGTCACTATCCACATCCCCCAATTCAAATTGTCGCGGTTCATCTGTTCGCTTAGCTTACGCATCCTGCGGAATTTGGCCAATGCGTTGCTTTGATATTTTTTTTATCCGTCGGTTAAAACCGACGGCAATGAAAGTAAAAAGGCCTATTCATTGCCGTCCCTTTTAAGGGACGGGCTCTAAGCACAGCGCTAAAGGGCTTTAGCCCCAATTAGCGGCAATTTGAATTACAACTTATAAATACTTTAAATACAAAAAATTAACATTAACTTGCATTGATAAACCAATTATCCGGCTCAGGTAAGATTTATAAACCGTTATTCAATAACAAATGAAAAAATCACCGGCCTGCATTGCCTTCTTTTATTGCTTAGTGTTGCCGCTTGTTTCGCTTGCACAAAGCGAACAATCGGGGTTGGCTTCGGCACAACAAAAATTTTCTACGGCGTTTGCGGCACAGTTTAAAAATTATCCGCACGAAAAAGCATTCGTACAGGCTACTCAAAATGTTTACCTGACCGGTCAAACCATTTGGTACAAAGCCTATGCAATGGCTTATGGCAAACCCTCGCAGCTCAGCAAGGTGGTGTATGTGCGTTTATCCAACGCGAATGGCAAGCTGATCAGGCAGGACAAGCTGCCGCTAAAAAACAGCAGCGCCTATGGCAATATTGACCTGCCCGATTCGCTGCAAAGCGGCTGGTACACGCTGCAGGTATTTACCGCCTGGATGCTGAATTTCGACAAAAGCGCTATTTTCGGGCAGCCCGTTTATATTCAAAACGCGCGCCAGCCTATTGATCCGACATACCTTACGGCTGCTAAGCCGCAGCGCTATCATATCGGCTTTTTTCCCGAGGGTGGCAAACTGATCGACGGGCTGATCAGCAACGTCGCCTTTAAGGCGGTCGACGGCAATGGCGACCCGGTGAAGGTTTATGGTGATATCATCGACGATCAAAAAAAACCGGTTGCCAAAATAAATACATTAAACGACGGCATGGGTAGTTTTAACCTGGAAGCTGATGCCGCCAGGAGGTATTCGGCGCAGGTTCATTTCCCTGATAACAGCGTACAAAATGTCCCCTTGCCAAACGTGGAGCGGGCGGGCCTGAGTTTTCGGGTCAATCCGGCCCCTCCCGGTGAGATCGATCTGCTAATCAGCTTCATCGGACAGCAGCGCGCTGACCAGCCGATCCTGGTTGAAGCGGTGCAGGACGACGGCACTGCTATTGCTTACCCCTTGCAGCTGAGCCGTGGGATAAACGTTTTCGCCTTAAAAAAGAGCAGTTTTTCCAATGGGATACTGCACCTGGGCGCCTTTGATGAAAACGGCAGCCTGGTGGCCGAACGATCTGTTTTTATCGAACCTGGTGATATGCCGTCAATCGCTTTGAAAGCCGACAGCATTTCCTACCGGCCCGGCGCCCAAAACACCTTCAGGCTCAGCCTGGCCGACGGCGCCGGTATGCCGGTGCAGGGAAATTTTTCAGTTGCCGTTACAGATGCCGATATGGGCCCGGCAGCCCCGGAAAATATTGGCTCATCCTTTTTATTGGGCACTGAACTTGAAGCATCCCTGCACAACCCCGGCTATTATTTTCAAAATAACAGCGACTCGCTTCGCCAGCAACTCGACCTGGTGATGCTGACGAGCAGCGCACGGAACTATAAATGGGATGAAGTACTCACCGGCAAAACCCCGGCGCTGAAATATGCGGTGGAACGATCTCAGTTTATCGCCGGAAAAATTGAAAAATATCAACCCGGGCAATACCTGAAGCTCAAGATGATGATCGCCTCCGCCGACTCCGGCAAGGTGGTGGCTTATGTAGAGCCCGACAGTACCGGTATATTTAAACTGGATAACATTAATGCCCCCGGCGACGCGGAGGTGTATTATGAAGCGGTCAATTTAAAAAACCGGAAACAAAATGTCGACATCACTTTCTTTAACGAAAATATCGATACCGTGCGCACTTTACCAGCCAAAACACCAAACATAACGATGCTGGATGCCGGGATTAACCCCGCTTTTGTGGACAGCATCGCGTTGGGAGCAGCGTCGATTGCCATGAATAATGGTATCATGCTAAAGACCGTGGATATCAAACAAAATAAAACCACCCAGCTGGAAAAGCTATTGAAAAGCCACGTGAAACTGTACGATTCAGACAATGCACAGACCCTTGATGTTCTTGATGGAGGCAGCCTGTCAAATCAAAGCGTATTAGATTACATAACCGGCAGGTTCCCCGGGCTGACCGCCATACGCCAGGGCGCAGGCGGCATAATTTGGCTTTACCACGGTCAAAACGAACGGATGGGGGGGACGGCCGCCCCATCAAAATCCGTCTCTCTGCCGCCAACCCCTGTCGGTGACAAACCTTACTTTTATATAGATGAGGTGCGTGTAGATGAATCTGCCGTAGACCACTTGCCTATGACCGACGTGGCCCTGGTACGCTTTGTACCGCCGCCTGTTTGGTTCGCACCGCTGCAGGGTGGTTTTATAGGGGCCATAATGGTTTATACTAAAAATGCCGAAGATGACCGCAATGCTTTTAACTATTACAATGTCAAGACAGATATATTAGATCAATACACTTTTAATGGCTACAGCGTGCCGCGTGAATTTTCGCCCGGCACCGATGGCGGCAAAGGGCAAAAGCCCGCCCTTGGTTTTCGCACAACCCTGTTTTGGTCGCATGACCTTCAAACTGATGAGCGCGGAAATGCGAAGCTGCAGTTTTACGCAAACGGCAAAACAAAGCGGTACAGGGTAGTAATACAAGGGTTTGATAAAGACGGCCACCTGGTTTACATGGATAAAGTTTTTTGAGGCAGACACGCTATTTGTACGTGTTTAGCGAATAAAAAAAAGAAAAGAGGGTTGCCAAAAAGCGGAGGGCAGTGCGATTTTCCTCTTGAGAGGGGTGGAGGGGTGTGTTATTGGATATGTCGGTTAACACACCCCTGCCTGCCGGCAGGCAGTCCCGCCACAACGCAATGCCAGCGCACCCCCTCTCGAGAGGGGAGCTATCATAACGCTCACATTACCAACTAAATAGAACTCCATATTTGGCAGTTATCAATCGCTAAACACGTACCGCTATTTTAAGCTCATTAAATTAACTATCATCCTGTTTTTCCCATTATATTTGGTCATCCAATCCACCAGGACATGAGAATTGCAACTTATAACGTAAACAGTATCAATGCTCGCATGCACATTTTGCAGCGCTGGCTTGCCGAAACCCAACCCGATGTAGTTTGCCTGCAGGAATTGAAGGCCATTCAGGAAAACTTTCCCGAAGCTGCCATAAATGAAGCAGGTTACCAGGCGATATGGCACGGCCAAAAAAGCTGGAACGGCGTGGCTATCCTGTCACGGATAGGTGATATAGCTGAAGTTAGGCGTGTCCTTCCGGGCGATCCGGAAGACGAGCACAGCCGGTACATCGAAGCAGTGGTAAATAACATTACCATCGGCTGCCTGTATTTGCCGAACGGCAACCCCGCGCCCGGCCCTAAGTTTGATTATAAGCTTAAATGGTTTGACCGCCTCGCGCTGCATGCCGCCGAGCTGCTGGCATCAGGTATGCCGACGGTAATTACGGGGGATTTTAATGTAATGCCCACCGAACTTGATGCCTATAAGCCCGAACGCTGGGTAAACGACGCCTTGTTCCGCCCCGAAACCCGCGCCGCATTCAAAAAACTGATCGACCAGGGGTGGACGGACGCCATTCGCAAGCTTCACCCCGATGAGGTGATCTATACGTTTTGGGACTTTTTCCGCGATGCTTACGGGCGTAACGCTGGTTTGCGCATAGACCATTTTCTGTTGAGCCCAAACCTGGTTGACCGGCTTAAGGCGGGCGGTGTTGACAGGAATGTGCGGGGCTGGGAAAAATCAAGCGATCACGGGCCTGTTTGGATTGAACTTGCGGATGTTTAGTTTAAAGTCGAAAGTCTTAAGCCTTAAAGTAAAAAGATGAGCCTGACCTTCGACTTAAGACTTTTGGCTTTCGAATTAGCAATTTATTAATAAAAAAAAGTATATTCACCTGTCATAAAAACTATTGAACCCGGGTAAATGAAATATTTGAAACTGCTGCTGCTGTTGGTGGTGTTGTATCCTAAACTTTCTTCTGCGCAAAAAAAAGAGTTGGTAAATTCAGGTGAGGTGATCAAACAATGCGCCGCGCTTTATGATTCGGGCAAATACAGGCAGGCCCTTGAACTCAATAAGATCAACCGCAGCGACACCAACTATGTTTGGTCGCTTTATGAAAAGGCGATAAGTTGCGAGGCAGACAGCCAGTATAACCAGGCGGTAAAATACTGCGTTGAAGGCCTGGCGTTGAAGGAACAGCGGGAATGGGAGCCTGACATTTATAACACCTATGGCAACTCGCTGATGGATTTGAAGCAATACGGCAAAGCCCGGCAGGTATTTGACCAGGCCATTGCCAAATACCCGGCGTACGCACTGCTTTATTTTAATAAAGGAATAGCCTTTACCGGGGAACAGCGCTGGGCCGAGGCCGAAACATGGTTTCAAAAAGCCTTGCTCATCAACCCCTACATGTACAGTGCCCATTATTGGCTGGGCATGGCCGCATTGAACCAGGGCAAGATAATACCGGCATACCTAAGTTTTATGGGTTATTTACTGATGAGCCCCGAAGGCAAGTATTGGTCAAAATCCATCCGCTATTTGAATGAGATATCGCGCGCCACCGACGAGGTGATGGACTTAAAAAATAAGCGAACAATCAACCCCGATGCAAACTACCAGGCGGTTGAGGATATTGTCCTTTCAAAAATTGCGCTCGACCCTGCCTATAAATCTGTTGTTTCATTGGACGACCCAATGGCAAGGCAGATACAGGCAGTGTTTGAAAAATTGGAATACAGCGATACCAATAACGATTTCTGGATTCAGTACTACCTGCCCTATTATCGGCAGGTGTTCAGCAACAAAAGTCAATTTGAACTTTTTGTGTACCACATTTTCTCAAATGTTAATATCCCGGTTGTGCAGGATTTTGTGAAGAAGAATAAAAAACCCCTGGATGCATTCGTCAGTGCTGCCGGCGTTTATTTCAACCAACTGCGCGCCACCCGGGAGCTTTACTATCAGAGAAGGGACACAGTTAAGGAAATATACTACTTCGAAAACGGCGTACTCGCCGGTAAGGGCGCACTAACAAACAATGGTAAAACGTTGATGGGTCACTGGCTCCTTTTTTACCCAGCCGGCAACCTGCAGGGCTCAGGCGATTACAACGCTGCCGGCGACCGCGATGGCGAATGGCTTTTCTATTTCAACAACGGCAAACTAAAAGGCAGGGAGCATTACAAATCAGGAAAGCTGGATGGCCTGCAGGAAGACTATTTTGCGAACGGCAACCCGTCATTACACGAAACCTATTCAGCCGGCAAGCTGGACGGCGTGGCCACGATATATTTTTATGCGGGCAACGTAAAATCAGTCATCAATTACGAGCTGGATAAAAAAGAGGGTGAAGCAAAAGGATACTATGCTAACGGCAATTTATCATCAGTGGCCAATTACACCAACGGGGTGCAAAATGGCGAATCGCGCGAATATTATAAAAGCGGCCCGGTAAAAGACGTTGAGCCTTATGCAAATGGCAAGGGCGAGGGAATTTACAAGGGTTATTACGAAAGCGGCAACCCGTCCGCTGAGGGCTTGGTAAGCAACGATAAAATGACCGGTGAATGGAAATTTTATTACAAAAACGGCAAATTAAAGGAAAAATTGAATTACGCTAACGATAAGGAGGACGGCCTTCACCAGGAGTATTTTGATAATGGCCAGCTGTCATGCACCTATACCGTTAAAAAAGGAAAAAACGACGGCGAAGCCGATTATTACTATAAGGACGGCAAGCTGTTTTACAAATACATTTATGATGAGGGCGCTATTAAATCGGCAGCCTATTTCGATCGCAACGGGGCAGCCTTGAGCAATTCAGCTATGATCGATGACGTTACGAGTGTGATCAACTTTTCGTTATCCGGCGTTAGAAGATCCCATACTTATTACGATAAAAAGGGGGATTTAAGCGGCCCGGATACCGTGTTTTATCCATCCGGAAAAATTGAGCAGATCAATAATTATAAAGATAACGAGCTTAATGGCCTTTCAGTCGAGTTTTTTCCCAATGGTCAAAAGAAATCCGAGGTGAATATGACCGACGGTAAAGAAGATGGTTATGTCACCACTTTTTATATAAACGGCAAGCCGGAATCGGAAGGATGGGCGCAAGCCGGCGATTTCCAGGGCGAATGGTTATTTTATGACGAGCGGGGCAGACTGACCACGAAGGAATATTACCTGAACGGCGACCTGGACGGCTTTAAAGAAGAATACAATCCGAAAGGCCGGAAAACATTAGAGGAAAAATACAAAAGAGGCTGGCTGGATAACCTGACACAATTTGACGATGGAGGAAATATTATGGCGGTTGATTCGTTTCCTAAAGGATCGGGCAAATATGTGTTGTATTACCCGAACAAGCAAAAGATGACGGAAGGGGATTACGTGAACGGTGATTTTAACGGAGCCTATAAAACCTACTATTTCGACGGCAGTATCGATGCCAGCTACTTTTACAATAAAGGTTTTGAGGACAGTACTTATGTAAGCTATTTTTACGGCGGACAAAAATATTCGGAAGGCCGGTACCAGCGTGGCAACCGCGCGGGCGTGTGGAAATATTACGAGGAAGACGGAACCCTGTCTGAAACCGCGCCGTATACCAACGGCGAGCTTAACGGCGAAAAAACATTCTACTTTCCTGCTGGCGGGAAGGATTATGTTGGGGAATATAAAGACGGCGAGCTTAACGGCGTTAGTAAAAAGTACGACCCGGATGGCACGCAGATCTACCAGGTTACGTTTGAGGCCGGCGATGCCAAAGCTTATTCCTATTTTGGTAAGGACGGGAAGCTGATGCCTGATATAACTCTCGGCTATCTCAACGGCGTAATGAAGGGTTATTTCCCGAACGGAAAGCCCGCAAGAGAAACCACCTATAGCGATGGCAGCATCAACGGGCGTGATGTGTTGTATTACACCAACGGGCAGATAAGATCGGTTGACACTTCGGCCTATGGCAACTATCAGGGCTTATCGACGGAATATTACCCTAACGGAAAGCCTAAATCGGAATATCACTACGTGGCAGACAATGCCGATGGCGTTTGCAGAGAATTTTACGAAACCGGGACGATAAAAAAAGAGATAAGCCTTGATAACGGCGTCAATAATGGCCCGGTTAAATATTATGATAAAAATGGTAAATTGATCAAGACAATGATTTATAATTACGGTAAACTTATTTCGGTGAAAAATGAATAAAGTGTGTTGCTTAGTGGCGTTGGTGTTTTTATGCATGTCCCTTCCATTTAATACGGTTAAAGCGCAAAGCCTGGATTCGATACAAAAAGCCTTCCCCAACGAAAAGGCGGTAATGCTGAACCACGTATACGCGTATAATATAAGTCTGAAAGATAACCAGCCTTATGTGGAGAGCGATGAAACGCAGCAGATTGAATATGTGCTGGGTACCGCAAATACCTATTCGGGGCAATACGGTTTTTCGCACAGCGATTTTCAACAGCTCATAACCTATGATGCCTACACCCGCACACCCGACGATAAAAAATTAAAAGTGAGCGAGTTTAAAACCAGCATCGACAAGGAAAGCTTTGTTTTTTATGACGACGTAAAGCAAACTACTTTTAACTTCCCCGCCGTTGAGCCGGGCGCTATCGGCAACCTCCATGTATCCTGGGTAAACAAGGACCCCCACTTGTTATCGCCCTTTTACTTTTCAGCGAACGTACCCGCGATCAACAGTGAGCTGAAGGTAACGGTATCGAAAGATATCTCGATAAAATACCAGTTGATGGGCCTCGACACCAGCAAGATCACCGTTAGCGTTGAAAAGAAACATCGTGATCTTATTTATACGTTTCAATACAAAAATTGCCCGCGGGACAAGTCATACCGTGATGCCCCGGGATTTGCCTGGTATTCGCCGCATGTAATTTTTTATATCGAAAATTATAAAGACGATAAGGGAAATACAGTGCCCTTCCTGTCAAATGCCGACGACCTGTACCGGCTAAACTACAGCTATATTAAATCGGTAAACACGCAGATAACACCCGAACTTAAACATATCGTTGACTCGCTGACGGTTAATGCTCCCTCGCTGGAAAGCAAAGCCAGGAGCATTTACTCCTGGGTACAAGGCAACATCAAATACGTGGCTTTTGAAGACGGCATGGGTGGTTTTGTGCCGCGCGATGCCGGGCTGGTATGCAACCGGCGTTTTGGCGATTGCAAGGATATGGCCAGCATCCTTACGGAGATGCTTAACTATGCGGGCGTGCAGGCCTACTTTACCTGGATAGGCACGCGCGATATGCCGTACAAATTCAGCCAAACGCCTTTGCCATTGGTGAGCAACCACATGATCTGCACCATACTGCTCAATGTCAAGTATATCTTCCTTGATGGTACCGATCCCACTTGTGTTTTCGGCATGCCTTCATCGATGACACAGGATAAAGAAGCCATGATCTCCATTAACGAGAAGGAATACAAAATACTAAAAGTGCCGGTAATCGAAAAAGACCGGAACACGGTGAATGATACCACCTGGCTGGAGATAACGCCCAACGGCCTGAAGGGAAAGATCAAAAAAACCCTCACCGGCTATTACGCGAGCGACATTTACGGCAAGCTGATGTACTGGGACAAGAAAAATATGATCGACGATATGAAAGACGAGTTTGTGCGGCACCAACAAATTCCACCTTGACACGTTTTACGTCGACAAAAAGCAGCCCAATAACGAGATCATTCTGTCCGGCGATTTCAGTTTGCCCGATTACGCCAAAAACATTGGCAACGACTATTACCTTAACCTAAACCTCTTCCGGTTTTTTGAAGGTGAGCGGATAGACTACCCCGAAAGAAAGATTCCCATTGAATACAACTTTGTTTCTGATCGAAAGTACGTTACGATGCTAAAAATACCTGATGGCTATAAGCTAACCTATTTGCCGCCGGGCAAAACCTATCATAACGCTGTATTTGGATTCGATCTGCAATATGAACAAAAGGGTAACTGGGTTAGCCTGACGCAGCAGTTTGATAATGACCACCTGATGCTCACCAGCGATCAGTTTGAAGCATGGAACAAGGTGCTTCAAAACCTTTTCCCGTTGTATAAAGAAACTTTAAGCCTTTCAAAAAATTGAACATAATGAATAAAAAGACGCTTTTCCTGGTAGTAGCCCTGGCATCGGCGCAGCAATTGTTTGCGCAATCGCCCAATATTGAAAAAGAGACCTGGGCTGATAAGCCGGCCATCCATGCTATCGACAGCAAGTACAGTAAAGAGGCAGCCGTTGTAATTTCGGATACCAGAAGAATAGAGTTCGCAGACGCCTCAAAAGACGAGATCGACGAATACTACACCATTCACAAAATCGTCCACATTAACGATGACCGGGGGATTGAAGGATTTAATAAAATATATCTTGGTTTAAGCGAGAACTCCGACATCGTGGATGTAAAGGCCCGCAGTATACTCGCCGACGGCAAAATCCTCGAGCTCGACAAAAACGATATCAAGGATATTAAGGAAGAAGATGGCAATACCTACAAAATATTTGCTTTGAACGGCCTTGAAAAAGGTTGCGAAGTGGAATATTTCTACACGTTCAAAAAGTCGACTACCTAT
>Ga0206935_10041_pt1 | contig 47719 bp, 33 predicted proteins | sample Alteio_BWOrgHeat_13_FD_152924 | JGI IMG/M metagenome (GOLD analysis project Ga0206935, IMG submission 152924) | Enriched cells from forest soil in Barre Woods Harvard Forest LTER site, Petersham, Massachusetts, United States -... | ecosystem: Environmental > Terrestrial > Soil > Temperate forest >...
TACTGGGCATCGATCCTTCGGCCTTTATTGTTCAGCAAAGTATCGACGATACGACAGGTGGGCTCGTGAAAAGGAAACGACATCATTAAGCCATCTTTTTTATTTAAGCCATCGCTTTCCAAGATAAGAACTTGACCCGTTTCAATATCTTTCCTGACTCCTGGTTCTTGACTCTCATAAAATTCAGCCGATATGAAATACAAATTATTAGGCCGCTCGGGCCTTAAAGTTTCCGAACTCTGCCTCGGCACCATGGGCTTTGGCACCGAAGCCGGCTGGGGCGCCGACAAAGAAACCAGCTTTGCCATTATTGACAAGTTTGCCGAAGCGGGCGGTAATTTTATCGATACCGCAAATATGTATAAGCTGGGTACGAGCGAAAAGATCATCGGCGAGTACCTGCACAACCACGACCGTGATTTTTTTTTGTGGTGGCTACCAAATATTCATTAAAGGATAACCTTACCAACCCCAATGCATCAGGCAACAACCGCAAAAACATGATGCGGAGTGTTGAAGATAGTTTACGGCGGCTGAAAACGGATTTTATCGACATCCTGTATCTGCACATATGGGACGACCTGACGCCCATTGATGAAGTACTGCGCGGCCTGGACGACCTGGTGCGCCAGGGCAAGATAAACTATGCAGCCATTAGCGATACGCCGGCCTGGGTAGTATCAAAAGGCAATACCATGGCTGAGCTGATGGGCTGGAGCCAGTTTGTGGCCCTGCAGATAGAGTATAGCCTGATTGCCCGAACGCCTGAGCGGGAGCTGATCCCCATGGCAAAACATTATGGTATGACGGTTACCCCATGGGCGCCGCTGGGTGGCGGAGTGCTCACCGGCAAATACCTGCGCGGCGAGCAGGGCCGCATTAAGCCCGAAAGTAAACGCCGCAATGAGCAGGCCGAAGCCATTACCAAAGCCGTTGTAGAAGTGGCTGAAGAAATCGGCGCTACAGCGGGGAATGTTGCTTTAAAATGGACGATGCAGCAGGGTTTTTCATCCATCCCGATAGTGGGCGCCACCAAACTGACCCAGTTGCAGGATAATTTGAAAACCATTGATATCGAACTAACCGATGGGCAGCTAAAGAAACTAAACGATGCCAGCGCCATCGAACTTGGTTTCCCCGGCGACTTTTTTAAGGAAGACGGGATTAAGATGAACCTTTTCGGCGGGTTTTATGATCGGGTGGAGAAAAAGGGGTAGATTGCAAAGCCTTCCACCAAACTTGGCTTTTCGTCTCCGCAGGTTCTCTCGCAGAGGAACCTGCGGTCCGTGCTAACTTGGCTTCGTCTCCGCAGGTTCTCTCGCAGAGGAACCTGCGGTCCGTGCTAATCGAAACCCTAAAACTTGGCTTTATCTTTATTAAATACTACATTGGCCGGGTATAAACCCGATGGCCCGCTTTACTCATTTAACCGACGACGAATTAGTAGTACTAGTAAAGCAAGGCGATGAACTGGCGTTTGCCGAAGTTTATAAACGGTATGCGGAAAAGCTTGCCGGCTTTGCAGGCTCCAAACTGTACAACCTGGATGATGCGCGGGATATTTTGCATGACCTGTTTGTTAAACTATGGGAGGGCCGCGAGCAACTGCACATTACTTCGAATTTGCAATCGTACCTGTTTGCGGTGATCCGGCACAGGATAATAGATAAGATCAGGAAAAACATTACACGCGAAGAATATGCATCTGCGGTGCAATCTATGGCGGTATTTTACGATTCGGATGCCGGCAAACAGGTCGAGTTGAAAGAATTGAAAAAAACAATAGGCGACTCGCTCAACCGGCTATCGCCGCGGATAAAGGAAATTTACAAGCTTAGCCGCGAAGAAGGGTTAAGTAATCGCGAAATTGCGGAAAAACTCAATTTATCGGAACAAACGGTTAAAAATCAGTTATCGGCGGCCCTGAAACACTTGCGGCAAACGCTGGGTCCGTTGGGTTTAGTAGTATTGGTGGCTTGCTCCTTGTCTGTTCAGGCGCAGAGCAAAAAAATTGATCAACCACTGGCTGACAGCCTCGCAAAATGGGCAATCCTGGATCAAACCGCTGCCGGGCCGCGGCAGGGAAGATTCAAGGAAATGACCACCGCTCAACGCGTGCATTACAGCGACAGCGTGTTTGCTGTAAATGAGCAGCGATTGAAATCCATTTTCGACAAATATGGGTTCCCGGGTTATGATCTTGTGGGCGAAAAAGGAAGTAATAACTTTTGGCTGATCGTGCAGCACTGTGACAAAGACGTTAGCTTCCAGCAAGCGATATTGAAAGCGATGAAAGCCGAACTGCCAAAGCGCAATGCCGATCCCAAAAACTTTGCTTACCTGGCAGACAGGGTTTCGATAAACACAGGCCGGAAGCAAATTTACGGTACGCAACTGACCTACAATACCGATAGCTGCCAGGCAATTCCTAAACCGCTTGAGGATAGCCTTAATGTGGATAAAAGACGGGCCGCAATCGGGTTAGAGTCTATTGAATCTTATCTCAATTGGATGTCGCAAATGCATTTTGATATGAACAAGGAAGTTTACGAAAAGAAAGGCATCCATCAACCCAAACTAATACCGGAGCCGAAGCAGTAGCCGGTTGATTTTAGCGACGAAGTATGATCAGGTGGGAAAACTAACAGCGCTGCAGTAAATAAATTTGAAATAACTATAGTACCATTTGCCATTATAAACGACAACTAACAAAATATTGCTGTAATGAGCCGGATTGACATGGAAGAATTGTTTGATCGCTACTTAAAAGGGGAAGCTACGCCTGCCGAAACGGAAAAGGTGGAGGCCTGGCTGGAGCATTACCAGCACCCGCAGGCAGAGTGGCAGCAAATGGACAAAACAAGCAGGGAGAAATGGCTTGAGGGTTTATTTGAAGACGTGAGTGAAAGCATTGCTGATCGCAAAGTAGTTCCCATGCGTTCGCGCCGGGTTTTATGGCGAACTATTGCTGCTATCGCGGCGATGCTGCTGTTGGCGCTTGGCGTTTACCTGGTACGGTTGCAGCAAGTGCAGCTCATCTCGTTAAATGTCGCGCCAAATCAAAAAAGCCAGGTGGTTTTGGCCGATGGCAGCAAAGTGTGGGTAAATTCGCAGTCGACGCTAAAATATCCAAAAACGTTTGATGGCAATATCCGCGAAGTTTACCTGTCGGGCGAAGCCTTTTTCGATATTCAGCACGACGCCTCCAGGCCTTTTATTATCCATACCGGCGGCATTGTGACGACGGTGCTCGGCACTGCCTTTAATATTAAGGAAGATAAAGGGCAGCATACCGTGGTGGTTACCGTTACCCGCGGCAAAGTAAGCGTTGCAAACGGGACCCATTTGCTGGGCGTTATAACGCCAAACCAGCAGATCAGCGTAAATACCGTCAATCACGCGGGGACCCAAAAAAATGTTGATGCAGATGAGGCGGTGGCCTGGCAGCAAAATGCCATCAGCTTTGATGATATTACATTTGCCGATGCCGTGGCACAATTGCAGCTGCGTTTTAACGTGAAGATCAGCTTTGCCAATGATAAAGTGAAAAATTGCCGCTTCACCGGGTCGGCGCTGAAAGATGAGAAACTGGACCAGATATTAAAAGTAATTTGTAATTTTAACAATGCCACTTATCAAACCAAAGCCGATGGCAGTATCGTTATTGATGGCCCCGGCTGTAACTGATAGTGTATAGGATCAAGAACCAGGAAAAATTACAGGTTGTTTATCTTGATCCCTGGCTCTTGACGCTAAACTAATTGTAAACCCTGATAAATTTTTCAAGCAATAATGCGGCAATACCGGCTTGCATCGATTTTTATAATTTTCGCGTTTCAATTTTTTTTGTTGGCCGCAAAGGCCCAGGATATTACTACCGATAAAGTCACCCTGGCCCTAAAGGATGAAAGCCTTGAAACCGCCATCAAAGCAATTGAACAGCAGTCGGCTTTTCGTTTTTTTTACCATAGCGACGATGTAAAAGCGGTGGTTCATCTTAACCTGGCGCCGGCAACGCGCACCATCGGACAAACATTGGCGCTTTTACTTCAAAACACCTGCCTGTCTTTCAGGCAGCTTGATAACCACATCCTGCTGGAACGTAAGGAACCGCTGACGGTATGCGAAATAAGGGGCAGAATCATCACTGAGCCTACCGGCCAGCCGGTAGCCAATGCCAGCGTTTTCCTGAGCAATGCCACTATTGGCGCCGTTACTGCCGCCGATGGTACTTTCTTATTGCAAAATGTAAAACCAGGCAAATATGAGGTGGTAGTATCCCATGTTGGTTATGATACCTATAGCCAGGCTGTGGCGGCAGACAATAAGGAAGTGCAGGTACCTCCAATTGTCATTTCGTCAAAAACGATAATGCTGACTGAGGTGAAGGTGGATTCGAAGGCAGATCCGGATCGTGAGAAGAATTATAACTTATTTAAAAATGAATTTTTGGGCTCGTCGCCGCTGGCTGCGGCCTGCAAAATACTTAATCCGGAACTATTAGATATCAATTACAATTATTCGGCTGATATTTTAACAGCTTCATCCGAGGATTTTTTGGAAATAGAAAATGATGCATTGGGTTATAAAATAAAGTACTTGCTAACCAATTTTATAAAGACAGGAAACAGCAATTTAAACGACGTACAATTTGGCGGGCCGGCTTTATTCAGGGAAATAAAAGGCAGTCCCGCACAACAGAAGCGCTGGCAAAAAAATAGGGCCAAAGCGTACGAGGGCTCAATGATGCATTTTTTGCGGTGTCTTTTGAATAACAGCTTTGAAGCGGAGGGTTTCCGGGTATTGCGTATTGACCACCTGCCCAACCCCGACCGGCCCGCGGATACCCTGATCGTAAGCAAAATCAAATTCTACCGGAACCGTAACCACAAAAGCCGCGCCGATAAGGACTCGCTTGCTTACTGGCAAAGCAAGCGGTTGCTGCCGCCCACCGTTGACAAACTGGAGACAACCCCGCTTAAGCAAGACGATATTGTGCACCTAACCAATCAAAAAGATTTGTTTGCCCTTTTGGGCGACAAGCGTTCGCTTTATGTCGTTTACAGCAAATCACATCACTATCCGGCAAAAATCCGGCTGGACAATCTTAACGAAAGCGGGAATGATAACCGGACACTGGTAAACTTTGATGTTCCTTACGTTTTGTTTGATAAGAACGGTTGTTTGCTGGACCCGAATTGTGCATCGTTCGACGGAGCATGGGGAAAAGACCGCACAGCCAATCTTTTGCCGATAGACTATGACCCGGCCTGGAATGCCATTGAGAAACAAAGCCAGGCATCAACTACCCGGAATACCGTAACGCCGCCTGCAGACCAACAAGCCCTGAAACCAGAATTGATAAAACTTAAAAACTATTCAGACAGTGTGGCGGCTGCCCACTCATCTGAAAAGCCTTACCTGCAACTGGACCGGCCATGGTATCTGCAAGGCGATACTATTTGGTTTAAGGCTTACGTGGTAAATGCCGCCTCGTTAATTGCATCGCACCGCAGCGGGATAATGTACGTTGATATCGCAAATGACAGCGACAGGATCGTAAAAAGCTATAGTTTTCCTTTGGCGGAGGGGTTAACCTGGGGAAATATAGGCCTGGATGAGCGAACTTTCCACGCAGGTAACTATTTCATCAGGGCATATACCAATTGGATGCGAAATTTCGACGGCGATTTTTTCATAAAGCCATTTTACATAGCAGGGGCAACTGAAAACACCTGGCTGGTGAGTAAACAGGCAACAGCCAGCAATGGCTCAGCAAAAATAGACCTGCAATTTAGCGACTTGTCAAAAGCACCGGTCGCAAACATCCCAATTAACTTCCAGGTTTTTGATGGCGACAAACGATTATTTAAGCAGACCATCCAAAGCGACAAGGATGGCGCAGTGGATTTTAATGTGCCGGTCCCCGCCAACAGGTCGAATCTGAAAATTATAGCGCAGGATAACAAAGGCGATAAAAAACTGGTTGTGCCGGTTCAGCTTAACCGTTACATAAACGCCGACATTCAATTTTTGCCGGAAGGCGGCGCACTGGTAGCGGGTCTGCCCGGACATGTAGGCGTTAAAGCAATTGGAGAAGACGGAAAAGGTATCGATGTTTCCGGGGCGGTGTTTGACAATATGCAAAACAAGGTTGCTGAATTCAAATCGCTGCATGACGGGATGGGTAGTTTCAGCATGTTCCCGGAAAGCGAAGGGGCCTATACCGCTAAGGTCACCCTGCCCGATGGCAGTATTAAACAAATTTCGTTACCTGCGGTGAAAAGTTCCGGAACGATATTGCTGGTGAAGAATTTACCCTCGAGCGACTTACTTGATGTTTCTGTGGGCGCAACGAATGATCTGATCCGCTCGGGGCAAAAGTATTACCTGGTCGCCCGGGCGAGGGGTGTAATTTGTTATGCGGCAATGATCGGGTTTGAAGAAAGCAAATTTATACGCGGTGGGGTGGCAAAAAATTTATTTCCAACCGGGATGGTGCATATTACTTTAATGAGTACAGACCTGCGACCTGTAAATGAGCGTACAGTTTTTGTGGACCGGCACGACCCGATAAACATTACACTGTCAAGTGAAACATTGCCTGATAGATTTCGTGATAGCATCTCGATGAAAATAAAGGTTACCGATAACCGGGGCAATCCATTAAAAGGTAACTTTTCCATTGCCGTGACAAACGACCTAAAGGTCGACCCGAAGTCGTTAAATAAAGATGATATCATTAGCCATTTGCTTTTAACTTCGGCCGTAAAGGGCTACATACAGGAGCCGGGTTATTATTTTTCTGGCGAAAATACCGACCGCGATGCTGCCCTCGACAACCTGCTGCTTACACAGGGCTGGGAGGGGGATGACTGGTTGCAGTTGCTAAATCCGAAACCAATTACTTACAACGCCGAAAGCGGGTTCAGGATAACCGGGAACGTACAAACCGTTTTTAACCGGCCACTTAAAGGCACACACGTGATGCTATTTTCCAAATCGCCGTTGATATTGATCGATACGGTGACCGACAACCATGGTGAATTCATTTTTGACGGCTTGCCCCGTGCGGATACCCCATTGTTTTTGATCAAAGCGGTTAACAAAAATGGTAAGAGTTTTAATATAGGCGTATCGGTCAACGAAAGAACAATGCCGGCGTTTGCCGCTTCACCCGGACCCGAAATGTTACCCTGGAATATTAATAGCGATTCAACGCTGATCAATCACATCAGCAATAATTTGTTCTTACAGCAAATAAGCGGCGTTAATGCCACTGGTCAGGTGCTGAAGGAAGTAAAGGTTACTGCGTCAAAGGTGATAAAGGCTTCGGAAAACCTCAATGGCTCGGGCAATGCTGACGTAGTGCTTGACGAAAAGGATATGGAAAATGCCGGGAAAAAGAATTTTTTGCAGTTGCTGGAGGAACACGTAAAAGGTTTTCATGAGAGTTACGTCCCCAAAACATCAATACAAAGGTATTTTATAAACGAAAAGGTCGTTATTTTTCTCGTCGATGGGGTCATACTGTCTTCTGTCTTTCCGACACTATCGTTTACTGACCTTAAAGATTACCTCGAGTCGAATACCGCCGAAGACTTAAAAGGGATAGAAGTTATGCACTCTTCCCGTTATTCATGGACGTACATGGCGCGATTTTATCCAATGGCCGATCCGGAGATGTTTGCTTTCGTTGAAATAACCACCCGCGGCGGGCACGGGCCGGTGATAGGCAACACACCCGGCATGTACCTGTACAGGCCACTGGCGATCAGCTGGCCGAAACAATTTTACAAGCCAAAATACTTGCCCGGCGATACAACTGCAAACAAACTGGCTGCGTTTGGTACGACAGTTGATTGGGAACCGAATATCGTTACTGATGAGAAAGGTGAAGCGTCTGTTTCATTTTTTCTGCCCGGCAAGCCGTCAAGCTATACGGCAATTATTGAGGGAACAGATATGAACGGAAATTTTGGCTATCAAAAAGCAAAGATCGTCACAGGCAACCCCATCACGCAACAAATTCAAAACAAAGCAACCGGGAAATAGCGGAGTTGATGTAAACGCCGGCAGCGCGTTCGTATATGAGTTAGAAAAACAGGTTGACGGCCTGGCGAAAGCAGCCGGGCACAAAAAGCTATGCCCGCAAACCAGGCTATCCGCAAAATGACACAATTGGTTTAAAGGCTACCTTCGCCGGGTAACAGCGAGTCTTAATTATAGTTACTGGCCAAAAAAGTAGTTTACGCCCACTACAGTATTTTGATTCCCCAAATCGAAATAGCCGGCAAAGACCGCCGGGTCCGAAGTATAATAATCCACATGAATTTCCCAGTTTTTATGTATCCTGAAACCCGCTTTAAATAAAAAAGTCGTATTTAATTTTTGAAAGATATAGGAATCTGTCGGAAAATTTCCTTGTGCCTGAGACCGGTCATGCTGCCCAAAGTATGGATTGCTATATGACAGTGAGCCAACATCAAGGCCGGCGCCAAGGAAGAATTTAAAGCCAGGTGCGTTGTAAAAATTGTAAAGCACCTGCGGGCTCAGCATTAGTTCCGTTTGATTATATGATGCTTCGGCCCTGGTATAAGGACTTATAGTGAAGGTATAAACTGCATCCATTTTTGTTGGCGCATACGAAAGGTCAAGCCGGAATTCAATCTTGCCGCCATCCGGGTCAGGGAACAGGTCAGCGCCAAGGGAAAGGCCAGGCAGATAGGAAGTATAAGATGTGCCGCCCGCGAGGCTGTACTGTGATTGTGCCGAGGAAGATGTTTTTGAAATATTGCCCAAAACGCCAAGATAAAAGCTCAGTTTGCTTTTGGCGCCGGAGCTTGCCTTTAATTCAGCGGCGGACGTATGGTTGATCCCACTCACTATCGCTAACAATAAATCTTCGCGATAGCTCAGGTACGGGTCGTTAAACATGGCACTCAATTTATCATCGAGTGCGTTGTATTTAATTGCAAGGGCAAAAAGCTGTTTCTGGTAACCATTGTCATAAACAGTGTGGCCACCCTCATGACCGGCATCGTGCCACAGCCGGTAAACCAGTTCAACGGGGACAAATGGGGGGGCCTCGGCGATATAAAATCGCATTTTGCGCTCATCACCATAGCTGTATAAAGCCATGGTTTTGCCCTGTTCCAATACTTTTAAAAACACCGTGTCCATTTTAAAGCTGGTATCTCTTGCTTCGCCAAGCCGATTGATGTCGGTTTCGTCCGTGCTGATGGATACAACGTATTTGCGGTATGTCGCCAGCCCGGTTATGCTGAAGTAGCTTGCGTTGTGAACCGAGAATGTTTGTTTGTCCGGGTCGTTTAGTGCTGATTTAAAATTGACGGAGGTCGGGTTTGAATCCCAGGCATGGTAATCAATAAAACCTTTTAACGTATCGCCTTTCAGGTTTACAATGGCGCCCGGGCGATAGTGGCTTTGTGCAAATGAAAAAAAAGGCACGATATTTAGCAGGAGTAACAGTCGTTTAGCAGTGGTCATGATAAGGCTGATAAATTTGTAAAGACAAGGGCCCAAGATAGCTTTTTTCTTTAGCATATCATCAGGGAAAATGTATTAATTCAGGGAAATCGCTTTTAAAATGTTTTTGGCTGCTAAATTGTAGATAAGTGGCCTTACCCTCTTTCCCGCTTGCGGGAGAGAGGGTCGAGCATCCGCCTTTAGGCGGAGCACTCGGGGTGAGTCGATCTGGCGGACATTACCGTTAATGCATTAGCGCTAATGTCCGGTGGGTTGACTCACCCCGATCCCGTATGTACGGGACTGGTCGACCCTCTCTTCGCCTGCGGCGGAAAGAGGGTAACTGCAATTAAATGTTAAAAGCGATTTCCCTGCTGGAGTCGACCAACGATATTAGTTTATAGCTCCAGAGGAGCAACCTGTTTATAGGGAAGTCGGTTTTTCTTAGGGCTCCAGCGGAGCCTCCTCTTTAAAAGCGATTTCCCTGTGTATTAATTACCTGCTTAGTGTTTAGGTAACCATATTTTATTGTAAAGGGATACACCTGGCGCGATTATAAAACGTCAACCCGGGCTTAGACTTATCGAAAATACCAAGTTCGCCGCGCGCTGTGGTCAATTTCAAACCCGGATTCGCCCTTCGTTTAATCGATATTATCAACTGAGTGATCCTGTTAAAACCTCTGAAAGTAAAAAGCCCGGCTTTATTCAAACCAGGCTTTTCAATTTTATACAGATTGTATTATTTCTGTTCTTCTTCTTCCTCAGGCTTTTTGCTTTTTCGGGCAACTATTTTTATTTCGTTGCTTTCGGTGTCAAAATCAATCTCCATGGTATCACCTTCGCCAAGTTCGCCTTTCAATATTTCTTCGGCGATCGGGTCTTCCAGGTACTTCTGGATCGCGCGTTTCAACGGACGGGCGCCAAACTGGTTATCATAACCCTTGTCTGCAATAAACTCTTTTGCCGGCAGGGTAAGCTCTATCTTAAAGCCCAGTTGGTGAACCCTATTGAACAGGTAAGCCAGCTCGATATCGATAATCTTGAATATCTCCTCTTTGCCAAGTGAGTTAAACACGATCACATCATCGATACGGTTTAAAAACTCCGGAGCGAAAGCGCGTTTTAATGCATTTTCGATCACGCCGCGCGAGTGCGTATCAGCCTGTAATGTTTTAGCGTTGGTATTAAAGCCTACGCCCTGGCCAAAGTCCTTCAGTTGGCGTGCACCGATATTGGAGGTCATGATGATGATCGTATTCCTGAAATCAACCTTGCGGCCCAGGGAATCGGTCAACTGCCCTTCATCAAGCACCTGCAGCAGGATATTGAATACATCCGGGTGCGCTTTTTCAATTTCGTCAAGCAACACTACCGCGTATGGTTTGCGGCGCACTTTTTCAGTAAGCTGGCCGCCTTCTTCATAACCCACGTAGCCCGGAGGCGCACCCACCAAACGCGATACAGCGAATTTTTCCATGTATTCGCTCATGTCAATCTGTATCAGGGCGTCTTCGGTATCAAACATAAAGCGCGAAAGCTCTTTAGCCAGTTCGGTTTTACCAACCCCGGTAGGACCGAGGAAAATGAACGAACCTATCGGCTTTTTAGGATCTTTCAATCCGGCGCGTGTACGCTGGATGGCGCGGGTCAGTTTTTTGATGGCTTCTTCCTGGCCGATCACCTTGCTGCCAATCTCGTCGGCCATGTTTAACAGCTTGTGACTGTCGGCCTGGCCCACACGCTGAACGGGAATACCGGTCATCATGCTTACTACTTCAGCAACATTATCTTCCGTTACGGTATAACGGCGGGATTTGGTATCGGCTTCCCAAATGGCTTTGGCCTGCTCCAACTCTTCCAGCAAATGCTTTTCGGTGTCGCGCAGCTTCGCAGCTTCTTCGTATTTCTGGCTGCGAACAACTTTATTCTTTTCGATCTTGATCTGTTCGATCTTTTGCTCGATATCCAGGATGTTTTGAGGTACGTGGATATTGGTAAGGTGCACGCGTGAGCCGGATTCGTCCAAAGCGTCAATCGCCTTATCGGGCAAAAACCTGTCGGTAATATACCTGGTGGTTAAACTAACGCATGCATTGATAGCTTCGTTTGTATAAGTAACTCCGTGATGTTCTTCGTATTTTTCTTTTATGCGGTTCAATATCTCGATGGTTTCAACCGGTGTAGCCGGTTCAACCATCACCTTTTGAAAACGGCGGTCTAAAGCGCCGTCCTTTTCGATGTACTGGCGGTATTCGTCCAAAGTGGTGGCGCCGATGCATTGTATTTCGCCCCTGGCCAAAGCCGGTTTGAACATATTGGAGGCATCAAGCGAGCCCGATGCGCCGCCCGCGCCAACGATGGTGTGAATTTCGTCGATAAATAAAATTACATCAGGCGATTTTTCCAGCTCGTTCATTACCGCCTTCATGCGCTCTTCAAATTGCCCGCGATACTTGGTCCCGGCAACAAGCGAGGCGAGGTCTAAGGTAACTACACGTTTATTGAACAATACGCGCGATACTTTGCGCTGAACGATCCTTAATGCTAAGCCTTCTGCGATGGCAGACTTACCTACGCCAGGCTCACCAATCAGGATCGGGTTGTTTTTCTTACGGCGGGAAAGGATTTGCGAAACCCTTTCAATTTCTTTTTCGCGGCCCACGATGGGGTCAAGGCGGCCGTCTTCGGCAGCTTTGGTTAAATCGCGGCCGAAATTATCCAGTACAGGTGTTTTTGATTTAATGTCCGATACCTTTTTGGGCTGGCTGAATGATTCCTCTTCTTTAAAGTCATCGTCGCCGCCGGTTGGTGAGCCGGGCATTTCGTCGGTCACATCATTTTTATGCGATTCCACTTCGCCTTTAAATATCTCGTAGTTTACATGAAACTGTACCAGTATTTGCGAAGCGATGTTATCTTCGTCACGTAATATAGACAATAGTAAATGCTCTGTACCGATCACGTCACTCTTAAAAATTTTTGCTTCCAGGTAAGTGATCTTTAAAACCTTTTCAGCTTGCTTGGTTAGGGGGATACTGCCGATGTGTACATTTGTCCCCACTGTTCCTTTAACAGCATCCTCAACAGAGCGCCTGAGTTTTGCTGTGTCCACGTTCAGCTCTTTCAATAGTTTAATTGCCACGCCGTCACCGTCTCTGATCAAGCCCAGCAGAAGGTGCTCAGTACCAATATAATCATGGCCAAGACGCAATGCCTCCTCCCTGCTATATTGAATAACATCCTTAACACGCGGCGAAAATTTAGCTTCCATATATGTCCTTCCGATTATGAACGCCCTAATGTATTAATTTGTTTGAATAATTGGGGCATGTTATTTTACACTTATCAACAATATTATTGCCAAGTTTTCAGGTTGATAGCAAAGCAGACATTAAGATGATATACGATGCAATAAACCTAAAAATTTTTTAGCAATCTCATAAATAAAACCGGCATTTACAACGATTTTTATAAAAAAAACAAATATTTATATGTTTTTGATAGAATTACTGACAATTAGTTTAAAACAGATACGTACTAATTACCGCTTTAGTTCCAACACCGGACAAATTAGTCAATTGTATGACAATACGGCATTGATTTTTGTTACAGTTGGTTAAGTTTATCGGGCTGATTTTTTGGATTATGCTGATTAAGTTTGATAAACCAATAACGCTAAATTCAGGGTATAAATTGTTTTAGAAGCTAAAAGGTTGTTATACGTTGTAAGGGTTATAAAGGTTGAAACGTATGTAGTTTTTTGCCTGAAAGAAGGATTGTAGAGACGCGATGCATCGCGTCTTTCACCGATTCAATCGAAGCGTATTCTTGCGATGCGGCAAATCTTGCATCCGGGAGACGCGATGCATCGCGTCTCTACCATGGTTTCGTTTATGGACCGGCCCATTAGTCAATTTTAACAAACGATACTCCCAACCAAATTACGCAACAATTCCCTAATTTAGCCCTCAAATCCAAAAGCAATCAATAATCCAAAAATCACTAACTCGGGCAATCACTAACTCACTCACTAACTCACTAATTCACTAATTAATACCTATGGCAGACGAAAAGATCATTTTTTCAATGGCCGGCGTAAGCAAAGTTTACCCGCCGCAGAAAACAGTTTTAAAAAATATATACCTGTCCTTTTTTTACGGGGCAAAGATCGGGGTGATCGGGTTGAACGGTTCCGGTAAATCATCGCTGTTGAAGATCATTGCCGGCATCGATAAAACCAATATCGGCGAGGTGATCTTTTCGCCGGGTTATACTGTTGGCTACCTCAGCCAGGAGCCTGAACTCGACCCCAATAAAACCGTGAAAGAGGTTGTGGAAGAAGGGGTTGCATCAACAATGGCCCTGCTGAAAGAATACGAGGACATCAACGAAAAATTCGGCCTGGAGGAATACTACGGCGACGCCGACAAGATGGACAAACTAATGACCCGCCAGGGCGAATTGCAGGATCAAATTGACGCCGTGAACGCCTGGGAAATAGATACCAAGCTGGAGCGCGCGATGGATGCGCTGCGCTGCCCCGAGCCGGATGCGAAAATCTCGGTTTTATCAGGAGGTGAACGCCGCCGGGTGGCATTATGCCGCCTGTTATTACAAGAGCCGGATGTATTGCTTTTGGACGAGCCGACCAACCACCTGGATGCCGAATCGATAGACTGGCTGGAGCAGCATTTAAAACAATATAAGGGTACCGTTATCGCTGTGACGCACGACCGCTATTTTCTTGACAATGTGGCAGGCTGGATTTTGGAGCTGGACAGGGGAGAGGGCATTCCATGGAAGGGAAATTATTCCTCATGGCTGGATCAAAAAGCGAAAAGACTTGCACAAGAGGAGAAAAGCGAGAGCAAACGTCAGAAAACCCTGGAGCGCGAACTGGAATGGGTGCGCATGGGGCCAAAGGGCCGTCATGCCAAATCGAAAGCGCGTTTGTCCAATTATGATAAGTTAGCCTCGGAAGAAACAAAGGAACGCGAAGAAAAGCTGGAGTTGTTTATTCCGCCTGGCCCGCGTTTGGGGAATATTGTGATTGAGGCCAACGGCGTAAGTAAGTCCTATGGCGATAAACTGTTGTTTGATAACCTGAGCTTCTCGCTGCCGCCTGCCGGGATTGTGGGTATTATCGGCCCGAACGGCGCGGGTAAAACCACGCTGTTCCGCCTGGTAACCGGGCAGGAAAAACCGGACGCGGGAACGTTTCGCGTAGGGGAAACCGTTAAGCTGGGTTATGTTGACCAGATGCATGACGACCTCGATCCCAATAAATCCGTTTGGGAAAACGTAACCGGTGGACAGGAAACTATCCTGGTAGGCAACAAGCCCATCAACTCCAGGGCTTACGTTTCCAAATTCAACTTTAACGGCGCCGATCAGCAGAAAAAGGTGGGCGTATTATCCGGTGGGGAGCGCAACCGGGTGCATTTGGCCATCACGCTAAAAAAAGGATCGAACGTATTGCTGCTGGACGAACCGACGAATGATATCGATGTAAACACCCTCCGCTCGCTGGAAGAAGCGGTAGAAAACTTTGGCGGATGCGCCGTGATCATCAGCCACGACCGTTGGTTTTTGGATAGGGTGTGCACCCATATCCTCGCTTTTGAAGGCAACAGCCAGGTTTACTTTTTTGAGGGAAATTATACGGATTACGAAGAAAACCGGAAGAAGCGATTAGGGGATATTGCGCCCAAGCGAATTAAATATAGGAAGTTGACGGTGTAATTATTGACCTAGCAAATCATCCTCGCCGCTCTTGCGCCATTGTTGCATAGTTAAAACGGAATCGGCAACGGTATCATAAAAAAATACGGAAGAATCTTTTAGGTTGACATAAAAGTTATACAGGGGTTCAAATCTGTCAGGATTGTCGTCGCCTGCCTGTACGCAATAAAATTTAAATGATGACTCAGGGCGCTGTGTTATCAATAATGCGAGATGATGGCTTGAGTTGAGCGTCTTTTTGAATCTTAATCCGAGGTTTTTAAATTCAGGAAGGCATTCCACCAAAGCCGTGGCAACACTATCCTTTTTTTCATCGATTTCCTTATTTGGAACCCTTTTATGTAAGCCCGACTGACTTTTAGCGTTTTGCTTGCAGCTAAAGATAAGCCCGGATAAAATCAAAAAAATACAAATAGCTTTCATTGCAGGTTGTTTTTCAGGCTGATTTTTTTCTTATACGATTCGATGTTAAATTAACAATTTGCTGATTGAAACAATCAATCATCGATTTATATATTGCCCCTACAGGGCAAAACCTTCTTTTGACGTTTATTTCTACCAATATTTGGCCCTTAACGGGGCTGTAAACGCTAACACCGGGTGCCCGGCCCCTTCGGGGTCCAATATCGGTTTATTTTCTACCAATATTTGGCCCCTAACGGGGCTGTAAACGTTAACATTGGATGCCCGGCCCCGTTAGGGGCCAAATATCGGTTTATTTTCTACCAATATTTGGCCCCTAACGGGGCTGTAAACGCTAACACCGGGTGCCCGGCCCCTTCGGGGCCCAATATCGGTTTATTTTCTACCAATATTTGGCCCCTAACGGGGCTGTAAACGCTAACACCGGGTGCCCGGCCCCTTCGGGGCCAAATATCGGTTTATTTTCTACCAATATTTGGCCCCTAACGGGGCTGTAAACGCTAACATTGGGTGCCCGGCCCCGTTAGGGGCCCAATATCGGTAGCAAGAAACAAAGAAGAGGATATTTGTGCCGTAGGTACAAAATATATTCGCCGACCACCCCGCCATGCGCACGCTTTGACGTTATTTTGATGCAAACCATTATATTGCAGCATTAAACCACCAAAATCATGGCTAATACCTACACCCAAATCCACATCCAATGTGTAATGGCGGTAAAATACCGTCAATCTTTGATTCATCCGGATTGGAAAAACGAACTTCAAAAATACATTACCGGTGTTGTGCAAAACCACGGGCATAAAATGCTTGCGATTAATAACATGCCCGATCATCTGCACATGTTTTTTGGCTTTCGCCCAACCCAATCGCTTTCCGATTTGATGCAAATTGTAAAAGGGGAATCATCCGAATGGATAAATTTACAATCGTTTACACCCGTAACGTTTCGATGGCAGGAAGGTTATGGAGCATTTTCGTATTCGCGGTCGCATGTGAAGCAGGTTATCAAATATGTGATCAACCAGGAAGAGCATCATCGCAAGAAAACATTTTTAGAAGAATATCAACAGATGCTGGATCAATTTGAGGTGGATTACGATGAGCGATATGTTTTTAAATTACCCGAATAAATGTTTGGAATTTATATGTTGCCCCGATGGGGCAAATAATTCTTTCTATTTCTTTGCTACCGATATTTGGCCCCTAACGGGGCCGGTCCGTTGTGAGAAGAAGGCTTACAAAGTTTTGACTTCGTAAGTCTTATCTTTTCAATAAAGGCTGTATATTAGACATTCAAACGACTAAACATTGAAACTAACCTACCTGACTCTTATTCTTCTTCTGTTATTTTCTTGCGCCAAAAAACATAAAGGCGAACAAAGCACTTCGTTGCTGTCGAATTTTGTAAGTATAACCGACAATGAAGATAAAGGCGTAAAAGACGTTCTTGACTTCTATGGCGGATATTGCGAATACGCTATCGGTACAAGTTTCTCCACCGATGAAGGGAAAAAGAAATATTTTGAATTAAAACTGACCAAATCGGAAGTAGCCGACAAATTTGCCAATGTTCGTGAATTTACGGCTTCTAACATGGCTTACATGTTCTACAAAGATTTGAAAAACGAGAAAAAGAATTATGATGAAATTCATAGTGTTTTAATTTTAAATGGAAAAGACAAATACGAATACAAATATTCCCACGGGAGATTAGACACAATATCTGCAAAATTGAAAGTGTTCAATAAGGTCTTCGAATCAATAAAAGGCAAAAAATATGATCAATTGAAGACGATTTTAAGCAATGATTCTTACAAGGATTCAGATAAAAATCAGATGGTACTGAACCTGAAAAAAATCGATACGGCCTATGGAAATATTAAAGGGGTTTTGATTTATGGATTTCGGTTTGAGCGTCAAAATGAATTTGACGTATTAACTATTTTAGGTGTATTTCTTCGTGATAAGCAGAATAATCCAATCACGATTAAGGTGGATTTAAACTCATCTGACGACAAAATTCACTTTCTTGATTATACGGTGCCGCAAAATTGAATGTCCGTTTTGGCGTCTAAAAGAAAAAGACTTACGAAGTTTTAAAAACTTCGTAAGTCTATCCTCAGCCTAATCCTACCAAACCTTCACCCTGGCGCTATCCGGCCGGTACATTTTATCACCCGGTTTAACGTTAAATGCTTTGTAAAACTCGGGCATGTCTGAGAATGGCCCGTTTACGCGCCACTTTGCGGGCGAATGCGGGTTATTGCTGAGGCTCATCCTGATGGACTCGTCGCGCGCTTTCATTTGCCATACCCGGCTTAGGGATAAAAAGAAACGCTGGTCCGGCGTAAAGCCATCGATTTTGGTATCGCTTTTGCCTTCAGGCGTGTTTTTAAATGCCTGGTAGGCAATCATGCAGCCGCCCACATCGGCCAGGTTTTCGCCCTGGGTTAGTTCGCCGTTAATGTGCAGGTTGTCCAGCACCGTATAGCTGCTGTACTGATCGATCAATACTTTTACCCTTGCTTTAAATTTGTCGGCATCTTCTTTTGTCCACCAATTTTTCAGGTTGCCGTCCTTATCATACTGGCGGCCCTGGTCGTCAAAACCATGGGTCATTTCATGGCCGATCACCACGCCGATAGCGCCATAATTGATCGCATCATCCGCATCTTTATCAAAAAACGGGAATTGCAATATACCCGCCGGGAAAACGATCTCGTTAAACAGCGGGTTGTTATACGCGTCGATGGTTGGCGGCGTCATGTCCCATTCAGACCGGTCAACGGGTTTACCCACTTTGTTGATCATCCTGCGATAGTTATGCGCGGCGATGGATTGTTCATTTTTATAATAACTATCCTTGCTGATCTGCACGTCGTCATAGTTTTTCCATTTGTCGGGATAACCTATCTTTTTGGTAAAGGCCGCAAGTTTTGCCAAAGCTTTTTCTTTGGTTGGCGCACTCATCCAATCCAGGTTTTGTATCCTTTCTTTATAAACCGCCTGCAGGTTATTAACCAGGTCGAGCATTCTTTTTTTGGCTTCGGGCGGGAAAAATTTTGCCACGTACAGCTGACCCAATAGTTCACCCAGGCCGCCGTCTACATCCTCGGCCATTAATTTCCAGCGGTCGCGTTCTACTTTCTGGCCGCTCAGTATTTTTCCGTAGAAATCAAAATGCGCATCCCTGAAAGGCTTGCTTAAATAGGTTGCCGCGCCGCTAAGGACCTCAAAAGTGGCTTTATCCTTCCATGCATCAATCGGTTGGGTTTTTAGCAAGCCGTTTAACGCTTTGTAGTAGCCGGGCTGGCCAACCAATACGGTGTCGGTTTGCAGGCCCATCCGTTTAAAGGCATCCCCCAGGTCAATATCAGGCACCTGTTTCTGAAAATCGGCAAAGCTAAACTTGTTGTAATTGGCTTGCGGGTCCCGCAGTTGGACAGGCGAACGGCTTGCCTGTGCAATAGCCGTTTCGAGTTTTAAAACGCCTGCAGCCTTTTTAGCCGCTGTAGCGGGATCAACTCCTGTTAGGGTAAATAGCTTCGTAATATACGTCACATAACCATCTAATATCTTTTTTGAAGCGGTATCGGTTTTAAAATAATAATCGCGGTTAGGCAGATTAAGTCCGGTCTGGTCGAAATGTGCCGCATTTTTTGTGCTGATCTTATCGTCCGGCGAAACATAAAACCCAAGCAGAAAACCATCGCCGGTTTTAAAGCCGTCGGCAGCCAATTTTACCAGGTCCTTATAATCCTTCGCGGCGGCAATTTTTGCGAGTTGCGGTTTCACCGGATCGTAACCCAATTTCTCTATCGCAGAGGTATCCATGCCGCTTTTGTACAGGTCGCCCACTTTTTGGTTAATGCTGTTAGCGGTATCATCGTGCGCGGCGGCATATTCAAGTATCTGGTGAATGTGCGCTTCGTTGGTATCGCGCAAGGTATTAAAGGTACCCCAGCTAACCTCCGAGGCGGGTATTTTGGTGTTTTTTATCCATTTACCGTTGGCGTACATAAAAAAGTCGTCGCCCGGTTTAACGGTAGTATCCATGCCTGATTTGTCAAAAAAGACAGTTCTTTGCTGATCGTCCGATTTGTTTTTGCAGCCGGCGAGCGCGGCGAGGGCTAAAGCAATTAAGCCTAAATTGGTTAGCTTCATCTTTTTAATTTTTTTTAAAGATAGATTTAAAATGCAAATTGAAGATATACAGTTATTTAAATACCTCTAATGACTCGCAAAACAGCTTTAAACTTTCATTTTTTGTTGAGTAAAATAAAAGATTTTTCTTTTTTCTAAAGTCATGACTAAGCCAATCATATTTCTCAAAGGTTTTGGCCCGGAGGATGTTTTTTTCCTTTGGCTTTAGTATCCGATTTAATTCATCACCCAATCTCTTTTTGGGATCCTGATAGGATGAAGTATCGGCCTTTCCATTATCGTAGATGGTTAATACCCATGCATCAGTTTCTTCGATAGCTATAGCGTATGCTATCTTGTCCTGATGGGAGTTTTCAAGCCACTCGTTGATCTTATTAACCACGTTAGTTCTAAGTTGACGACAATATTCTTTAATGTCCAGACCGGCATTTTTAGCTGGTTGCATTACGCCGTAACCTTCCAAATGTCTTTCGGCGGTATCAAGATGGATCACTGCAAAAGCCTTTTGTTCGATAGGATTGTCAAAGAACCTATCGATTTTCTGCCTTTCCTGGCAAACTGTTTTTACGACAGTCCAACTGCTTTGCTGCTCATTAGCCATTACACTTAAGTCCGTTTGGTCTTTTTCATACTCAGGCAATTCATATCGAATGTCGGCTCTGTCAATATTTAACGTGCCTTTTAAAATATTGGTGATCACAGCCAAATCACCCCTGCCTTCAGCGAATAAACCGACAATCATTTAAAAAATATTTGAAGGTAAAGCGCCGAGATAGCCTCTCATCCAAAGTTCGGAGAGTTTTAAGTTTTCATCTTTAACTTCAGGCTTAAGCTTGATTCTTTCAACCTTGGTGTGGCCTTCATCAGTTCGTTTAACAACAAAAAGGCATTGATCCTGATCATGCAGGTTAAGGCCATCCAAAACAGCCGGGTTATGTGTGGTTATCAATACTTGTTTTTGATGAATTGGCGCTAACTCCGTAATTCGTTTCATTAATTGGCGACAAAGCATAGGATTTAATGCCGTTTCAATATTATCAATTGCAAAGAAAGATGGTGTCCTTACACTTATAAGTAGAGCCAAATAAAACAAGACGTGTAAAGCGCCTTCATTCGCATTCTCAGCTGCAAACATGTTGTTCTTCCTCTGCATATATTTATCAGTAAAATATAGGTCGGAAGTGCTTCGGCCGAGTTTATAACCTTTATATTTTAACGCGTCGCCCAAATCGACATGTATACTTTGGAGCCATGATATAAAATTTAATTCTTTTAATTCCTTTAATTGATCTTCATCGAAAGTGGAAAGCAATATATCTAAGCCTTCGCCATTTATTCCGAGGGGAGTAATTTTACTGTCGTTGCTAATTCCTCGCAAAGCATTTGTATTTATATTATAAATTAAAAACTTTGATATGCTTTTCCCTATCACACTATGGACAAAAGGATTGTTGGCCGGTGCATCTAAATCTATCTGATTTATAGCAGCCTGATACAATACGTCTATATTTTTGTCTAAAGGCGCTTGCTCAAGAATCTTTTTCATCAAGCTTCTTAAGCTTTTATTGTAGCGATTATCATCCTTCCAAACTGCGAAGATATCATCTGGATTGTCGCATTTTAGTATTGACTCAAATAAAACATTACCATCATGCAAGTCAATTTTTATTTCGCTTCTATTTGCTACTCCCAAAAAAGAATTAAACGTCAATGATGGTTTTGTTACACGAACTCCTCTATTTATCAACCCTTGTGTATTCAATTCACCACCATTAGATGCGGCGGCCATAGCAATAGCCTCCAATATATTTGACTTTCCGCTGCCATTTTCACCAATAAAAACATTTACACGGCCAAGTTCAATGTCCTGTTTATAAATAGATTTAAAATTGCTTATGGAAACCTTATTTATCATTTCTGGTATGATTGTACTACAAACATACAATAACCGTGTAATAATTTGCAATGCACGTTTGGTATAAGGTCAGATTTGACAACTTTTAAAAAGTTGTCAAATCTTTGCTCCCGATTGTACAGGCTGTCAAAAGGGAGTAAGATTTACGAAGTTTCTGAAACTTCGTAAATCTCCTTTCCACATCCGCACATTTGCACATCTCCATATCCGCACATCAAACCCCCTCTGTTAACAAATGTGAATTGTTAACAAATAAATCACATAATCTTCACGTTTATATGGAATTATATCTCTTAATTTTATAGACCTGTTGCGGATGCACCTTCGCTAAAGCTTCGGCGCACGAGGTGTGCGGATTTTTGATGTGCGGAATACAAATAAATCCGAAAATCGAACATCCGAAATCCGAAATTAAAACCAGGTCATTTAACTAACCAAATAGTAAATATATGACCTGGAGAAAATTTAGCGGCGAAGTTATCCAAGCGCCCATTATCGAAGAGGTTGAAGCAGCCATCGAACGCGAAACTGCCCTGGGCAACAAGCTGAAAGTGTGTATCGGTACCGATTCGCAGGTAAAAGGCAATGTCACCGATTTTGCGACGGTGATCGTTTTTCTGCGCGAGCAAAAAGGTGGCTTTATGTTTATCCAGCAGGAGCGTACCTCCAAAAAGATGAGCATTAAGGAACGTATGCTTACCGAGGTGCAAAAATCTATCGACATCGCCTACCACCTTTGCGACCTGCTGGACCTTTATGAAGTAGACCTGGAAGTGCATGCCGACATTAACACCAACCCAATGTTTAAGTCGAACCAGGCTTTGCACGAGGCGATGGGCTACATTTTAAGTATGGGCTTTGTATTTAAGGCCAAGCCGGAAGCTTTTGCCAGCTCGTACTGCGCGAATAAGATCGTACAGTAGGCGGGCAGTAAAGCAATTAAAGGTAAACCTGCCTGCCCCAATTTTTGACGCTTCTATTACCCGAAATTCCTCCGGGCGTGCTTTTATCTCCTCTTAATTTTCCTAATTTGCGATAAAGATTTATTGTATGAGCTCTATTTTTATTCGCGAAGCAAAACCTGCCGACCTAAATGCGCTGCTGGAATTTGAGCAGGGAATTGTAAGCTGGGAACGTCCTTTTGATGATACTTTAAAAGAGGGGGAGATTCATTATTATGACCTTGAAGCAATGATTGTTGCTGACGATGTACGCGTTGTAGTAGCCGAGAGCGAAGGCAGGGTAGTGGGTAGTGGGTATGCGCGTATTGAACAGGGAAAGGCTTATCAAAAATTTGAGCGGTATGCCTACCTTGGCTGCATGTACGTGTTGCCGGAGTTTCGCGGAAAGGGCGTGAATTCCATGGTGCTTGATGAACTGATCTCCTGGTGCCGGTCGGCGAATATTACCGAGATACGCCTTGAAGTGTACCACAATAACTATACGGCGATAAAGGCATATGAAAAAGCCGGCTTTAAACCTGGTTTAACCTGGATGCGCCTGGGATTGGATGAGGGGTGAGTAGTGAGTAGTGAGTAGTGAGTAGTGAGTAGTGAACAGTAGTGCGTTTTCACTCACCGCTCACCACTCACTACTTATAATCCAGCCGGTAAATAAAGGCGAGCGAAAATAAGTTGCCGGCGCTGGTGTTATAACCTGTCAAAAATTTTCCTGCTGTTGCGAAAAGAGAAAATTCATCCGTAAAAGTATGGCCGTAGCTTAGCGAAAGCTCAAAAAACGAGTAGTCCTTATTTGCCTCCAGTATGGGCGAGAACGTTTTATCAGTGCTTCGCGAAAGGATGCCGCTGCCGGTAACCGATAGCTGGTTTTGGAAATCATCGTCGAGGGTAATGCCGAAGGTGCCGCTATAACGGTTTTGCCATGGGCCGTTGGTGCCGAAGTACTGCCGGTAACCGTCGGAAGCGTTGAAATAGATGCTCCTGCCGAACATGTTGCCCGAACCGGACACAGCCAGTTTTAACTCCCCGCCTTCTTCGCCATAGCCGAGCGCCCGATCGTTGGTATAAAGCGGGGTAACCGCCGTTCCCTGCAGCGAGAAATAATAAATAAAATCGATGTTAGCCAGATAATAACGTATCCCTGTCTCCAGGTCAGTCAAACCGGAGGAGGGCTTAGACGGGATATTGCTTGCCGTGAAACTATTGTAAACAAAAGGCAACGAAACCACTGCGGCCCAATTGCGGCTGATGCCATACTCGCCATAAAAAGTCACACCTACTGAGCTGTATTTACCATTGTTGGGGTAGCGTTTGGCCGGCATGCCGGTTGTATCCCAGGCCGAATTGGCAAAAAAGTAACTCACCGAGGGCGCCAAAAGCAGCCTGCCGGGGCGCACGGGAAAACCGCCGTCGGCATATGACCTGCTTTGAAGGCCGATGAAAAGCGTAAGCGTAATCAGTAATGTTTTTGTAAAGGTTTTCAAAAGCCTCATTTTTTTGTTTTTTAAAACAGTGCAAAAGTATCGCGCATCCAGCGGCCCTCGTACACGTTGTACCATCTGCCAATCTCATGCGCCAGGTCGCGGAATATGATGAGGTGCTTGTCAGTAGTCAACTCATTATAAGCCGCGTATACGTGATCGGGCGGAGCAATGTTATCCAGCATGCCTAATCCAACCAGCGTTTTGCATTTAATATCCGATGCAAAGTTTTTACCGTCAAAATAATCCAGGTTATCCATCACCTTAGCCATGGTAAGCCCCGGCCGCGTTTGGATGTATTCATTAATATCGATAAGCGGCCAGTCAACCTCATGAGGCAGATTGCGTACATCGCACAGGATGGGGTTCGCCGCCGAGCAGAAACTTATACGTGGATCCACACCGCAAGTTGCAAGGGCCAGGAATCCGCCCAAGCTACCGCCTGCGGCAATTATATTATCGTGCCGCAATTCGGGACGGGTATAAATGAAATCGACCGCGCGCACACAATCCATAATGGCGCCGCGCAAAACATAGCGGTTTTTGTCTTCCAGGTTCAGCACGATATAGCTTTCCCTGCGCACGTTGATCACATCCCTGCTGTTGCCGTTTCCGCGTATATTCAGCGTAAAGATGGCGATGTCGGGGTCGGTGCCGTACATCGGGCCGAGGGGTACCTGGTAGCCGGGTAATCCAAGCAGCACCGCAAATTTTTTATTTTTAATATGCGTCTTCGGTTCGGTCAAAAAGCCGCGTATGACCAAGCCGTCAAGCGATTTCATTTCTACCTGGAATACTCTTCGGTTGTCTTTGCAATTGGCTATTTCGGTAACCTTGTATTCGGGTTTTACCTTAGCCAGTTCGGCTTTGGCCTGCTGCCAGAATGCTTCGAAATCGGCCGGTTTTGCATGCTGCGAGCGCACCAGTTGGGGTTTAATGCCAAATGCCTTGCGAGTAGTATCGGTATAGTCAGGAACACTGACCATGAAGTTTATTTTATAAAGCCCCGGCTTAACAGCCGGGATATTAAAATCGTAGTTGGAGACCCCGGAGGTGCCGATTTTTACATGAATCGAATCTGCCTTAACTTTTTTACCCGTCATGGTGGTCACCAGGTAGGATAGGGTAGCGGGCTGTGCGCTCGGAAACGTATTGGATACACTTAATGTATAAGATGCATTTGTAGCGAATACACCATCTTCGCTGTGCGGTGTCAGTGTCATATTGATCACCGAATCCTGGCGTACCTCCTGGCCCTTGATGATAAATGTATTACTGATGGTATCCTGGAAACCTGGGGCGGTTAGTGTAAAATTAATTTTATAGGATCCCCCGGGCATACTCGGAATACTGAAAGCGTAGTCAATAGGGCAAACCGAAGTAACCTTTATGTGTTTTGTATCGGCGCCGAATTTTTTGCCGTCTTTTCCGGTGATTACGTACGATAGTGTACCCGATTTGTCGGCAGTAAACGTGCTCAATAAATTTACGGTGAAGTAGGCATTGGCGCTAAATACAGTGTCCGGGGTCTCGGGCGACATAGCCAATTGAATAACCGGCGGTTTTTTTGTTGATTCGATAGGTTGGTTTTGAGCGAACGTGCGTTGTAACCCGCAAATCGCCAGAACCAAACAAAGTATTACTATAAACTTTTTAGAAAAATTTGTCATATAACTTTTCGTTAGACCATATTAGGCATATTTTAAACAACACAATAGGGGTTTTTATTAACAAACCCACAAAGATTTATTTTTCAACAAATCTATATGGCCATTTTCGTGCCTAAATTTTTATAATCGCCTCAGAAAAAGCGCTGCCGGCTTTATTCCCACGCTTTACGTTAACGTTTTTTATTTGTTGTGAATTTTAACTAAACAAAAAATAACCCTTTTTGCCGGCTTTCAGGCACATTGCTATGGTATCCTGAATTTTTCGCGCAGCCAGAGATTCTGGAACATAAAATAATTCATATTAACCTCGTGTGTGGAGTTAGGTACACAAACGTACTCCTTATTATCGCTGCTGATGTGATTAAACAGCGCCATGCTGCAGCGCGGCGGGCAAAATTGGTCGAGCAGGCCGATGCCCATCAGTACCGGGCATTTTACCATCGGCGCAAAATTTTGCGGATCGTAATAATCAAAGGTACTGAAAAATTTATCCCATGTAAAGCCGGGGTGAACGCTGTTATACCGTCTGAACACTTTAAACGGAAATACCTGTTTATCGTAGGAGGCGGATATGGCCATGTTATCATGTATATCAGCATAAAGCGGAACCTGCATCGTGAGTACTTTAACCCGGTGGTCGAGCGCTGCTGTGACGAGCGCCAAAGCTCCGCCCTGGCTGCCACCCTCGACAAATATTTTTGAGGTATCGATGCCCAGGTCTTCATGCGAGCACAGGAAATCGAGACCGCGGATACAGTCCATATACACACCGCGGTAAACGTATTTATTTTTATCCTCCACATTCACCAGGCAATAATTGTCGGTACCGATATTGATCACGTCCTTACTGTTGCCATTGCCCCGCACATTCAGGTCAAATGCAATAAAATCATCGCTATCCATATTGGGGTTCAGCGTTACCACATACCCGGGCACACGGTAGTGCACGGGGAACTTCTTACCATCCCGAGGAATCACCAGCCAGCCGCGCACCACCACATTGTCAAACGAGTGCATTTCTACTGCATACACCCGTTTCTTGTCGGTCGAAAGATCTCTTCGCTCCAGTACGCGGTAGCGCGGCGTTATTTTTTCGAGCTGCTCGCGCGATTGCTTCCAAAATGCGTCAAAATCAGCAGGTTTGTGCAGTTGCGACCGTATTTCCTGCGGATCGACCCCAAAAACCCGCCGCACGGTATCATCGTATTCGGCCGAATTCACAATAAAGTTGACCCGGTAAAAACCGCTTGTCTTTGGCGCAATCTTCACCACATAATCTTTGGTCGACGAGCCTTTAATAGCGAGTTGAATGGAATCAACCGAAACTTTTTTGCCGTCGTCGGTTGTTACCGTGTAGGAGATGCGACCGGTGGTGTACGCATTGGTATTATTCTCTACCCGCAGGTTGTAAACAATCTGTTCATTCTTTTTGAAAACCGCATTTTCGCTCCTGGGGGATGGTTTCAGGATGATATCTCCGGTTTCTTCCGTTTGCTGTTCCTGCTGAAACGCCGCCGCCCGCGCTTCAACGCGAACGAACAACAACGATGCAAATAAATAAACATAGCCAAATGTTTTCATCATTATAATTTTAAAATTGCCGTTACTGCGCCGCCATAACCCAGGCCGGTATTAATGCCATATGGCACATAAAAGCCGCCCGCAAACAGGGTAAACCTGCGCGAGAAGGTGTGGCCAAAATTGAGCTGGGGTTTCACATAAGCGTAGTCCCGTTCGGCGTTATAATTAATATTGAAAGCTGTATTTGAACTGAATGAGCGGAAAACCGTAATATCCATGCTAACCTGGTCGTGCCAGCCGATAGGATAACCGACGGTGCCAAGCCAGCTGATCTGGTCGGGGCCCTGGTAGTTGAAGTACCTGCGATACGCTACTTCGGTGTTAAAATAGCCTTTATCGGCTATAAATGTTGGCAGTGCGCCGCAAAACATCAGTTTTATTTCAGCGCCATAATTGCCCAGGCCCAAAGCCGAAGTGGCGTTTGCCGCAACCGTATACAGCGGCACCACGCCGGATACCTGTACCGAAAGGTATCGCAGGTAATCGTAGTTGGCGATATTATAGCTTAGGCCGGCTACCATATCGCCGGCGCCCTGGCTGGTAATAGTTTTATTGCCTGTGCCCAGGTTGTTGACTTGATAAAGGTAGGGTACAGTTGCGAGAAAATCGAGTCTGCGGCTAATGCCATAACCCGCAAACAGGCTAAACGAATAGGAGCTGAATTGCGCACCGGGCGCTCCTTTTACGTAATTGCCGTAAACATCATAGTGGTTGGTTTGCGAATAATAGTTAAAGGAGGGCACCACGATATCGCGGTATTTGCCGATCGGGAAGCCTGCAAATGTTTTATACGGCAGTACCAGTGCAAAAAACAAGCATACAACAAGTGATAAACGCAGTTTTTTCATTAAATACCTAAATCGTGTTACCGGCTTCGATTACTCCACTATCCCTTTTGGTCTTGGTTTGTAGGGCACCAAAAAATTGGATTTGCGGATGTAATGGTTCAATGGTTCTTCGATCAGCTTAAATAATGTGACCGAAACGGCGTTTAATACGATAAAAGCAAACAGAAGGTTTAGCCAGTTATACTCGAAAGGGGAATGCCAGTCCACATTCCATTTGTCATAAAGGCTGAAAACGTAGTCGTTTAGATGGTTAATGCCGCTGGCAATCAGCTTTTGCATCCACCCTAAATGGATGAGGTAAAAGATGTAGGAGCTTTTGCCCAGCAGCTCGATAAAAGGCAGGGCAAGGAAGCGTTTAAACAGCGTATCCTCGGTAAGCAGGCCATAATAAAAAAAGGCCACACAGATACAAAGTACATAGTTATTGGTAAAAATACCCACGGGGGTTTCTAAACCGGCAGGCCAGGGTTTGATGATGGGCTGCAGGGCCATTACCAGCACACAAACAAATATCATAATGAACGCCGGGTAGGTAAATTTGAACTTAATTTTGCGTTCGAAGCCCTTTTTCAGGACAATTTTGGCCAGCTGCACACCCACAAAAAACTCGAAACAGCGGCCAAAGAAGGTATATAACAACACAAAGGTGAAGTTGCCGAAGAAACCGTGAAAATTGACGTTGCGGAATATCAGGACCATACAAACCGCGAACAGCGTGATGACGACCGGCTGTATGTAAAATTTATGATACCTTTTTGCGATGAGAAAAATAATAGGCGCCGAGAAGTAAAAACATTCTTCGACAGTGAGCGACCATCCCTGGGCTATGCCGGTATCCCAAAACTGGTAAAAAAAACCGCGCATGAAAGTGATATTTAAAAAGAAGAGGGCGATAGGGTTGCCGCTTGCCTTGGTGATGCTGGGATCCTTAGTAATAAAATAATAAGTAAACGCCGCAATGGTCAGCAGGGCGTACATGGGGTAAATGCGGGCCACGCGGTTTTTTAAATACTGCCTGAACCACTCGCCGGTAAGTTTAAAATTATCGTAGTAGCGGAAAGTGATCAAAAATCCCGATAAAACAAAAAAAAGTGATACCCCGATATGAAATTCGCCAAGGAAACGCTGCAGCAGGTGGGGAAAATTATCATCAAAAATATAGCAGAAATGGGATATAAATACCAGGTAAGCGGCCATGGCGCGCACCCCTGTCAAAGCCGGTATGTAATTCAGCTGCGCTCGTTGTGACAAAACTATATCGATTAAATATTAATTACTAAGATAGATTTTTTCGCACCGTTTACGCAATAGCAGGGGAATTGGTTAGGAAATGAATGTTATTCGCCTTTATCACACTAGTTTTGTTAAGCGACAAAAAGAGCGTTGTCATCCTAAGGCACTCGAAGGAGTGCGCAAAGGCCTGCTGATGCTCGACAAACACGTAAATTTACGCCATGGTGTCCTGATTAATTAGCGAGGGTGAGGAGAAACCGTTGCCTTTTGCGCATGATTCCATTCATTGAGCACCAATCAACCTGGAAATTCGAAGGCCATTGCGCGCGCACTTCGAGTGCCTCAGTGTGACACCGCTCTTATTTTCAGGTCTTTACAAAGTAATGATACGCGCTTCCCTGTACCACCCCGCGTTCCAATATCCGCTGATCGATAAAATATTGTATTTCCGATTTTTTCAGGCCCCAGTTAGGTGCGATGAGCAGATCCAAATCGCTCAGGCCGAACAGGCGCTGGATAACGATATCCGGGCGAACAAGGGGCAGCAGTGCGCAAAGGAAGTCGGCATACTCCGCTAATCCGAACAGTTTAAAAGGCTCCCGCTTGTATTTTACACCCATCACCGAACCTTCCACAATGTGCAAATGGTGAAATTTTACAAATTTTATTTGCGGGAAACGGTTGATCTCGTCAGCGTAGCGCAGCATCATTTCCTTTGTTTCCCAGGGGAAGCCAAAAACGGTATGTACACAAATATCCAGCTTGCTGTTCTCCACCAGTGCCAGGGCTTTAACCAGGTCCTCATGCGTGCAGCCGCGGTTAATTTGGGCCAGCGTATCGTTGTAAATACTCTCCATGCCCATTTCCAGGTCAACATCAAATCGGTCGGTATAGCTTTCCAGCAGGGCGATCTTTTCGGCATCGATGCAATCGGGGCGAGTACCTACCGACAAGCCGACAATATCTTCGGTATGGTAGCTCAGCGCTTCGTCATACAACATTTTTAAATAATGCGCAGGGGCGTAAGTATTGGTATTGGGTTGAAAATAAATAATGAATTTATCGGCTTTGTTACCCTTTCGGGCGCGTTCAACGCCTTGTATCACCTGTTCGCGCACGGAAGGATTATTGCGCGATACCGAAGGGGTAAAAGAATCGACATTACAATAGGTGCAACCGCCGTACCCTTTTGATCCGTCGCGGTTGGGGCAGGTAAAGCCGCCGTCGACGATCACTTTGAACACCCGGGCGCCGTTGTATTTTTCGCGTAGCCACGGGCCGTAGTTATTATATCCCTTGAGAGTCGTTTCCAATTATTTTATTTTTTGGGATTTCACCGATTTGAGGATGATTTCACCGATTTCGTTTTATTTTTTGGGATTTCACCGATTTGAGGATGATTTCACCGATTTTGTTTTTTATCTGGGGATTTCACCGATTGAAAGTGACTATTCGCTATTGTTTTTTTCAATGGTGCTCATGAGGTCGCTGCGCTCAGCTTCACCGATCGTGCAAAGGTACAGATTTTTTGGCGGACCGGGTGGCCAATGCCGATTGCTCAAATAGTGAATAACGCTGTGTGATTTGCTTAAGACTTTCGACTTCGGACTTTTGACTATGTTTTATCTTCGTTTCTCGCTTCTTAACCTGTAAACGTGCAGCAGGTTTCTTAGCGGCTCTGCGTCGATGGCCAGGTCGCCGATGTTCACTTTTGCGGTGCCGCCGGGATAGTCGTAGGTAAAATAAGTGGTGCTGCTTTTGCCTGAGCTTTCAACATAAACCCTTTCGCCCGTTATTCCATTCCAGTCCTGCAGATCGGTATCTGCAGTTTGGATGCCGTTTGCATTTAATATGATCTGCGGTTTTGTATTGGTGTACTCCTTAAAACCGGAATAAAGCAGATACGCGCCAAACACACCAAGGATCCCACCTGGCAGGGGCGACTGGGTTGACAACAAATAAACAGCAAAGCCAAGCATCGCCACGCCTAATAACATATTAAACATGCTGGCAGGTTTCGAAAAGTAGATTAATGTTTCCGCCGGCACCATTACGTCATCGGTATAAACGTCTTTTTGTTTAAACCTTTCCTGTAAGGCCGCGAGCCGCTGTTTGTCATTTGCCGATGTAATAATTATCCTGTTCCAGGCGCTGCCGTCGGCGTACAGTAATTTTGAGTCGATGGCCCGCTGTTGAAATTCGTGTATATTGTCTACGTTTTCATAGGCCCATATTTTCCATTTGTTTACCTGCAAACACCAGTAAAGTGCCGCAAATAACAAGCCCAGTACAATGCCGCCAACAATCATCCACGCCGACAAATTGGGATACAGGTTGCTCAAAACAAAGCCGCCCCCAATAAAAATAAAAAAAATTGCCCCACTGCCATAGTTGAGCGTGGCGGTTCCCTTTTTAAGGGCTTCATTAACGGTTACAGGCATAAATTGTGGTTAATTGTAATAAGTTCCTAAAGTATCTAAAAGTTGTAGTAAAGCAAAATCGACGATGAAATATTGTTGCATTTACAGATGGGGCGAGCCTTTGGCATTCTAACCATCAATAATTGTGGCTACCCTCCGCGAAGCGACCGGGGGCGGCGAGCGAAGTCCCGACCTCCTTTTCGCCTCCGGCGGAAGGAGGTAGCTGCTTTCGAGGGCTCGATCTTTCAACCTCATGGATATAAAGATGCTTTTTTAAATACGGCAGCATATATTTATTTCCTGCCTGCACTTTGTTTTCTTTCAAAGAATTTTATACTTTGGATGGATTTTTAAACGGAATTGATGCTGCATGAAAAGGATTTTACTATGCCTGGCCTTATTTATACCCCTGATCTCAATTGCCCAGAATAATGACCCCTATTTTGATAAAGGTGTAGAACTTTTTAAAAATAAGGACTTTAACGGGGCCAACGACTACTTTACCAAAGAGATTGAATTAAATCCCAATAACCTGGAAGCCTATACCTACAAAGGTATTATAAAGGTGCAACAGGGGGACTACAAGGGCGCCATCGATATTTTTAATAAAGAAATTACCATGAATCCGAATGCCGACATGGTATATAACTACCGTGCTGCGGCCAGGCTTGACATGAAGGATTTTAAAGGCGCGATTGACGATTGCGACCACGCTATTGCGCTCAATCCAAAAAATATGGAGGCGTATATGAATCGCGGCAATTCAAAAAGTGCGATGGGGGATGTGCGCGGGGCCGTTGCCGACTTTAACAAATTGCTGGAGCTGTCGCCCAATAACGCAGCAGTGTATGTTGACTTAGGGAATGCCAAAAACCAAATGGAGGATTTTAAAGGCGGTCTTGAAGACCTGAGCCGGGCCATAGCGATTGACCCGCAGATGCCCGAAGCTTACCTGGACAGGGGAGTTTCCAAATCTAATTTGAATGATAGCTATGGCGCGATAGACGATTATACTAAGGCCATAGCGATTGACCCGCAGATGGGCACTGCCTATATTGGCCGTGGTTTGGAGCGCGCCAAACTGAATAACGATAATGATGCGATGGCCGATATGAATAAAGCGATTGAGCTGGAGCCAAAAAATCCAACCGGTTATGAAAAACGGGGCGCGCTGAACGTAAAGCTCGGCAACTTCGGCGCGGCCGGCAGCGATCTTTCGCAGGCGATCATATTGGCGCCGAATGACCCGGAGGCTTATTTTAACCGGGCTGAGGCAAAGCTTAAACTAAACGATGGCCAGGGCGCGATGGATGATTTTAATAAGGCGATAGCGCTGAACTCCGATTTCACCATGGCTTACCACGACCGGGGCTGGCTGAAGATGCAATTAGGCGATAATAACGGTGCGATAGACGATTTGACACATGCTATCCTGCTGGCCCCGAGGATGGAGTCGGCTTTTTATAACAGGGCCGTGGCGCGGGTGGCTTTACACCAGCTTCCTGACGCGATGGCCGACCTTGGCCGCGCGATAGGCATCAACAGCGATTATGGCGAAGCGCGTTTTTACCGGGCAGCCATAGAAATGGACACGAACGATATCCCGGCGGCGCTGCCCGACCTGAACAAGGCCATAACGGCGGGAATAAACCTGCCGGTGGCTTACCACATGCGCGGCTTTGCCCAGGCAGCATTAAAGAACAATACGGCTGCCATTGCCGATTTGAGCAAAGCGATTGAATTAAACCCGTCAAACGCGGAAGCGTATTATGTAAGAGGCCGGGTATACTTTTTGATGGATAATAAAACAGCTGCAAAAGCCGACTGGACCAAAGCTGCAGCTTTGGGCAACCGGGAGGCCTCGTTTTCGCTGGCACACCCGCCGGTAAAGCATAAAACGGGTACATCTGCATCAACAGGGAGTAATAGTGGTTGGACGGTTTGGAAGAAATAGGGATAGGGAAATACTAAGATTTAGCCCCCTCAAAACGGCGAAGCCCCCATAAGTGCCATAAAAAACAAACACTCAACGAATAATCTCCCCCGGTAGGCCGGTAGGGGAGACTTTAGCTTCGGTCGGGCCGTTTTTTAAAGTCCTCCCTAAAGGGAGGATAGGTGAGGGCCCGTTTAAAAACTTTAAGTTTCGGGTATTACCTTTGCTAAGTTTCAGGTGCTGCCCCGGCTAACTCCTCTCAAAACTCCTTAAATACGCCATATCCACCAGTTCGCTGTACCAAATGCCCGTTTTCACATCCATGCTGAACCATGGATTATCTTCGTATTGCAGCACTTGTATATTTTGTGCAGGCATAAAGCTTTGCGCCAGCAGGAACAGTTTTTTATGCTGACTATTCTCCGCTACATCCATCACAATAAAACAATGCCCCGGCGAGCCGCCTTTTATGAAAACGTCGCCGGCCTTTAGTTGATTCGGGTCGTTTACCTTATATAATCCTTTTTCGAGCGAGGGTGTTCCGGCATAGGCGAAAACCAGGTTCATATAGTCCATAAAGGTTTTGTAGCCATAATCGGTCTTTGCCTTCAAAAGCCAATGGCCTTTCACATAACGATAGCCATTAGCATATTGAATGTAGCCGCAACGGAAACCGCTCTCAAAATGGAAAGCTATTTCCGCATATCGTTTTTGATGATACAAGTATTCGCCGCGCAGGCGCATCACCGCATCGGCGCATTGCTGCAGGTCTTCTTTTCCTACACTCATATCAACCACAGCGGCAGTAAAAGGATCAGTGGCCGCGGTAGCACCTTTGTAAGTTAACGTATGAGCGCCTATAGGTTTCAAAGGCAGCTCCTGCAAATACTCAGCAAAACTCCCCGGCTGTACCGCACACTGGTGGTATCCTTCGGGTGTTTTAAACCTGGCTACCACATCGTCGGCAGCCGGTGCGCCAACAATAATGAATAACAAAACGGCTAACATACTCTTCATAAAACAATATTTAATTGATCAGCTCAGGACGGTATTCAAAGTGCATGGTATCGAAATGATACCACTTTCCGCCCCATATAAACCCGTATTTTTCAAACGTATCAACAATAAACTGCGGTATCCTGTTTTGATATTTAACGGTAACATTTTCGTTGGTGCATTTGCAGGCCCATTGCCAGTAATCGGAGTATTTGGTATTGATATCGATCGTCATCCCGTAGCTATGCATACTATGCCTGTTGGTACCGGCTATATTTCGCCAGGTAAAGGTGCCGCCGATATTGGTTAAGTACTTTTTCAATTCAGGATGTTCGTCTAACTCTTTTGATATCAGCATTAACTGTTTATCAACCCCATTTATTTTAGTGACGGTGATCTTTTGGCCTACCAGCTTGGGGCACCAGGTAATTTCGGTTAGGTTTTTCTCCACCTGTTTTTGGGTACTACCATATATTTTTTCAAAAAAGGGCAGGTTTCTAATCCGGCCCGGATCAAAATTTTGCCCGGGAGGGTTTATTAATTTGCCGGTGGGATACTTTTGATTAAACATGTCTTTGAGATCGGGATTGTCCAATAGTTCCTGTCGCGACTTGTTTTTTATGCCGTCGTCCCAGCGCAATTTGGTTCCATCTTTAAAAACCAGGTAATTATCGGCGTAGCGAGAGATGAAATTTGGATAGCTATCGATTAGTTTTTGCGCGGCTGGCGGAACAGACAGCTCTGCATCCCCGTGTCGCCGCGGGGTCTCTCGCAGAGGACCCTGCGTTACGGCGGGCATTTCGCTGCGCAGAGTCCTCTGCGAGAGACTCTGTGACGACGGGAAAAACCTGAGTCCGAAAGCGATAAAAAGTACGTTAAGCGATATTGTTAACTTCATAGTTGGATAGCCAGACTTACGAAGTTTCAAAAACTTCGTAAGTCTTTCCCGTTACAATTTAAATGTTTTTTCTTCTCCTTCTTTTAAGGTAACGGAGCCAGCCAGTTTAAAGTCCTTGTCACCACCAAGCTTAAAATCCGAGAGCTTCAAACTTCCATAATGCACTTTTAAAGTCGCAGAATCATTTTCCACCTTCACATTTCCCCATGCGTACCCATCCGACCAAAAATAATTGCCCGGCTTCGAGGTTATAGCAAAACTACCATCCACCGCCGAGTAATGAAACCCACTTAACGCCAAAATAGCCGACCAGCTGGCCATGGCGCGGGCGTAGTGGTTGCCGCATTCTTCCTCGTTAAACGGGTTACGTTTGTAGCCGTCATAACGGTCGCGAACATTTTCTATTACAGCAAGCCCTTCAGCGTCCATCCCCTCATAAAACAGGCCGGTGGCGGCGGTATATTCCAGGCCGGTCCACGTTTCGGCATGATACGATAGCGGTATTGCCGGGCGCTTTGAAGGATCGGGATAAACGGTTAGCATTAGCCCCGCTTCATTATCCATGGCATACGAGCGCATGTTATTATAGGTGTCGCTAAATGATTTTACCGAATTATATTTTACAATGCTTTCCAGCGCTTTGCGGACATTTTCGGGTTTGGCCAGGTAGCCCAGGCCGCAAACGAGCGCCATATTCTGCCCAACCAGTTGATCCACCAGGCAGCCCTCGCCGATCTGGAAATCGGGATTTTCGGTGCTTTTTGAACCCATCCCTGCCGATAACCCTGGCGCGATGTCTCTTACGGGCGTTATTTTTTGGATATAATATGCTCCGTTAAACAGGTTATCGTCCGTCCATTTGCTCCCCCTTTTGAACAAGCCTTGACAGGTCGCTTCAAACTCCGTGTCTTTTAGATAATGCGCCATTGCGGCGCCGGCTTTTAAAGCACCGAGGTACCAAAATTCTATTTCCGGGTTTGGCCCGTAATATTCAATATCCATGGTATTGTGCTGGCAGCCTTCCATTACGCCATCTTTATCGGCATCCCATCCGCCGGGTATCCATGCAAATGAAAGCGCTTTCTTTACGGCCGGCCAGTTGGCCTTTAAATAATTATCGTCGCCGCTTAGCTGCCATTCGCGGTAAAACTTCATGATGCCGCCCATTTGCCCGTCGGCAGCGGCCACTTTCCAGTTGCCCTCCTTTTTTAGCGGCAGTGACACACGAAAACTGACCAGGCCGCTATTCCATTCCCCGTAATTGTATTCGGTTTCGCGCATGGATTTGGCCAGGCTGCCAAACAAAAAGGGCGAAGCATACTCGTAGTTCCATACGTGCGCACAATTACCATAGCATGAACCGGTGGTATTAAAAACGCCCTCCCAGCCAAAAAAACGACCTTCGCGGTCGCGGAATGTGGTTTGCGAGCGCAATGTGTTGGCGTTAAAAAGTGCAGCCTCCTTTACTGCTTCAGGGTAACTGCTGTTTACGAATGTATTTACAAATTCCAGTGTTTTGCTTTCCAGCGCCGGCAGGTGCGGCAATGTTTTTTCCGCTACGTCCCAGGCATCGCTGTATTTGGTTGAATAATAATTGCCGATGGTTTGCTTATCGTCCCAATCCTTCCGGTTGGGGAAATCCCAGGTCAGCAAAAATTGCACTTCTTTGGTTTCATGCGGGCCCAGCTTTAGCTTTACCGACAATGCCGACCGCGGGTCATTCACTTTTTGATCGAATGTTTTGTTTTCGAACACGCCGTCGTCCGAAAAATCATCCCACATATCCGTCATATTCGAATTCCAGCCTTTTGGATTGAATTGGGTACGATAAGAGATTTGGTATCCTTTATTTACTTCGGAAGTCGTTAGCGCAATAGTACCCCAGGTAGAAGCATCATGGTCGACGCTGTCTGATGTCATATAGATGCCCGCCAGATCGCCTGAAGCGCGGTAGGTATTGTGGTTGTTTTTAGCGCCGACCGGAACCAAAGCCCGGTCGAAATTATCAAAATCCAGTTTATAGCCGTCCATCCCGATAAAATTATCCATGGAGCCTGCTACGGCCACATCCATTGCGTGATCAGTTTTATTGGTCACCACGTACCGGATTACCGCGACCGGCATCCCGCTGGCATCGGCATCACATGGAATAAATGGGTTAAACACTTTAGCTTTTACCGAAACGGGCATTTCATCATCTTCCAGGTTAACGGTTGCGAACGGATAGGCAGCATCGAACGTAGCCGATTTAAAGCGCGGCATACCATGGCTGGGCGCCAGGCTACCCTGTGAGCCGGCATACTGGTCGGGCGGAACGGGGCCCATCATGGCTTTTGCATACTTTTTACCGCCCTGGTCCTGCACAAACAGCATAAAACACGGCGCCTGCTGCGAGGTAACCGAGCCGTAAAACCCAATCCCGGGCTTGTTCATCATCTCTACATCCATCCACTGCCCGTTACCGCCTATAGAAATATCACCCGTGCCTATCCCGCCTATCGGCATAGCAATGCGGTAGGTTTGTTCTTTTTCGTAGTGCTTTAGTACGGGCCAGCTTTGGCTTTGAGAGAAAGCGGGGAGGAATATTGATAACAAACAAATGGTGAGAATTGGTTTCATGGTCGGTCGATCTTAAAAAAATAAAATAAAAGTCATGCTGTCCGCCTCAAGGCGGATCGGCACCTCACACACTAAGTCTGCGCGCGACAGGTAGTCTGGAGACAAGCTGCCTGTCCCTTGATTACCTGTATGATGGCGTGCTGATCCGCCTTGAGGCGGACAGCATGACTTGCTTTTTAATATCCTTTGGCCTCCCCATCCGTAAATTCGGACGTTCCACCACCCATCCCAAACCTTTTCTTTGCCTCCTCCAATATAGCGGCCGTAGCTGTAGCCCCAACCCGCGTAACGCCCAATGCCTTCACTTTCAGCAGATCATCCAGCGTCCGCACCCCGCCGGCTGCCTTAATTTGCACTGCAGGCGCCGAATGTTTCCGCATCAGGATCAAATCATGTTCTGTTGCGCCCTCATAGCTGTATTTGCCGTCGGCGCCTTTTACAAAGCCATAGCCTGTGGATGTTTTTACAAACTCTACCTTCAGCTTGCTGCATATTTCGCAAAGGCGGATCTTGTATTTATCATCAGGCAAATAGTCATTTTCAAATATCACTTTAAGCGCTGCATTGTGTTTTTTGGTGACCGCAACAATCGCCTCAATTTCATTTTCCACGTACGCCCAGTCTTCACCAAGCACTTTACCGATATTGACCACCATATCTATTTCCGTAGCGCCGTCGCTGCAGGCGTGCATCGTTTCGTACACTTTTACGGCGGGGGCGCTATTGCCATGCGGGAACCCGATCACCGCGCAAACTTTTACATCCGATCCTTCCAGCCATCTCAACCCTTCTTTTATCGCATAGGGTTTTATGCATACGGTTGCCACATTATAAGCTTTTGCCAGTTTGCAGCCTTGTTCCAACTCGGCATCCGTCATCGTGGGGTGCAAAAGCGAATGATCGATCATTTTCGCTAATTCGGCGATCTTGTCCATAAAAAGTAATACAATAGTTTATAAAGAAGTAAACAGAGTTACGAAGTTCGGCGGGATTTCTGAAATTTTTATTTAAATAATGCTTTTCGAGTATTCGTTCAACTCTGGCAGTAGGGACGCCTCACCCCAAACCCCTCTCCAATGGAGAGGGCCTTAAGACGGTTAAATCTAAAGCTTCGCATCGAATTTTCATTAAACAATCCGGATATCATACTTCGCCAACAGGCCCGGCAGGCCCTGGGCCGAGAACCTGGCTTTTTTGATATCGTTATTATCCGGGTCGATAATGAAATTGTAGGAAGTGCTGAGATCAGCGTTTTTCAGGATGGTACGGTCAAAAAAAGCACGGTGCAGGTTACAGTTTTCAAATTTGACATCTGTGAGGTCAGCTTCCGTAAAGTCGGTTTCAATCAGTGAGCAGTCCTTAAAAGTGCCTTTTTTGTTTTTCTTTTTAAAGAAAATCGCATTATCCAGTATGCAGGCTTCAAAGTGCATTTCGAGCAGAAAATCGCTGCACCGGGTAAAGTTTGCGCCACTGAGCTTGCAGTGTTTAAAGCGGATATTCTGCAAGCCGGTGTTGGCCAGGTTCATCAAGGATAGGTTGCTGTCCTCAAACCGGCAATCGATAAAAAATTTATCGGCAAAGTTTGCGTTTGAAAAATCGCAGTTTAAAAACCCGCAGTTTTCAAAAGTCTGGAAAGCTGCGATGTCCCCAGCGCTAATTTTGGTAAAATTTTTATCTTCCTGGATATCCCCTGCCATCAGTTCAAATACTTTTTTATTAAGGGCAAATTAGTTATTTGATTTAAATAGTTTAATCCTTTTATTTACAATTAAAATGACCTGCACTATTAACGCCGCACCGGAGCGATACCCAATCAAATGATGGACGACACCGACGTTGCAAACAGGCGTTATTACACCCTGGTGATCCTGGGAATGATACTTCCGTTCCTGATCGTGCCATTTCTTTCGCTGCTGGTTTTACAAAAGGGGCAAAGTTTTACCTACCTGTTTTTGGTATCGAGGTTTATTATATGGGCTACGCTGGGCCTCATGTTTTTATATGCCCGTTATGGCGAGGTTCAAAAATTTCTGCTGTGGGAAGAAGAAAAATATGATTGGAAATTTTACGTTGGGTGGATCATCGGGTTATATGCGCTTTGTTTTTTTTCGCAGATCATTTCAGCCATCCCTTACCTGATGGGGCTGCGCGAAAAAAGCCCAAATATGGTGCGGATGCAGCACCTGATGAAGTCATACCCCACCCTCGGCATGTTTACCGCGTTAACCGCGGGAATAACGGAAGAACTGTTTTTCCGTGGCTATGTTATGAGCCGGCTGGCCTTATTTTTTAAAAATATGCACGTACAGGTGCTCATCTCGGCAGCCCTTTTTTGTGCCATACACATCGGTTATCATCACTGGGGCGAGATCATCTTTACTTTCTTGCTGGGTTTAATCTTCGGCTACCATTACCAGCGTTACCGCAATATTAAGGTATTGATGGTGGTTCATTTTATTGTAGATGCGTTGGCGACGATAGTGGCGATGCATCATAAATAGGGGCACAATAGCCGATTAACAGAAAGGCTATTCAGGTTTTTTAACAATCAATCCAAATTTAGAACTGTCAGCGGCAGCAACCTGCGGGTATAGATCATCTTTTGTATTAGGTATGCCATCCAGTCCTGATGAAAACAAGTAATAATGATTGCCGACTTTTTGGTAGTTGAATTCATTGTTTTTATTGACCCCTCCACCGGATTGAAGCGGGTCGTAAAGCGAGGTTTGCGAGTTATCATCATTTACTTGTTCTAAACTGTCCGGATAAGAGCCATTTTTCATTTTATAGAATTCCACTGCCTTCATCGCGCTGTTTAGCTGTTTTTGCGATTGTTCGGCCAAGATTTTTCGAAAGCCAGGAGTCGTTGCAGAGTAAGAAATAGAACCATAAACAGCGACAGTCCATACAATTCCTGCTATGCCTATTATGACAAACCATTTATCTTTATATTTAAAAATACCATTGGCAATAAAAATGAGCCCGGCAAATGCCCCGACTAACGGAATCAGACACAAGAGACCAATTGCATAGTCTGGCTTGCTGCGGGCGGTTGAATCTGAAAAAGCTGCAATCCCACGTATTTTAATAATCCTGCTTTGAATTAATCCTAAAAAATTCACAGCTTCGCTTTCAGTCGGGAAAGCCGCTTTTGGAATGGTTGAAATTCTTTTGTCAGCGAGTATCAAATAAATAAATTTATCGTTTGAGTGTACCGAAGCTATACTCTCCCATTTTCTTAATTGACTTTTACTTTCAGATTCAATTATTAATCCCTCATCGGTAACCATAAGCCTTTTTTTTTCCAATCCTGATTGATTTTGATTAAGAGCTTTGTTAACACGGATAGAAATGATAAACAAAGGCAGAAAATACATAAAGGCAATTACAATAATGGGAGACGCAACTACGGCAAACGAAAACCTCCAAATTTCATTGCTGCCTCCGCCTAAAGACATAATGAGAATGATAATCAGAACAACAAAAACCCACGGTCTTTTCAACAGTGAGTTTTTTAGATAGAGTTTACTTGCGTTATAATAATCTTTTTTAGAAAGCTGATACTCTATTTCCATATTGGCGATAAGGATTATACATAATTCAGATTGAAGTCATAATTCAGATTGAAGTTAGGAAAATTTAAATAAATCTTGCTCAAAAAGCACAATCTGTCCAAACTAACCTCCAGCCCCTAAACATCCCCCACTCACATATTCCGGCGATACTGCCCCCCCACCTCATAAAGCGCATGCGATATCTGTCCCAGCGAGCAATATTTACACGCCTCCATCAGGCTTTTGAAAATATTGCCGCCGGTTACCGCGGTATGCTGCAGGTTTTTTAATAAGTCGACTATGATGTCTTCATTACGGTGTTGAAACTCATGCAAGGCGGCTATCTGGAATTGTTTTTCCTCTTCAGTCGCGCGTATTACTTCTGAAGGCACAATAGTTGGCGAGCCTTTTTTATTGAGAAAGGTATTTACGCCGACTATCGGGTACTCGCCGGTATGCTTCAGTGTTTCGTAGTAAAGCGATTCTTCCTGTATTTTGCTGCGCTGGTACATGGTTTCCATCGCGCCTAATACGCCACCGCGTTCATTTATCGCTTTAAATTCGGTCATTACCGCTTCTTCAACCAGGTCGGTTAGTTCTTCGATGATGAAGGCGCCCTGTATCGGGTTTTCATTTTTGGCGAGGCCCAACTCCCGGTTTATGATCAGCTGTATAGCCATCGCCCGGCGGACGGACTCTTCTGTCGGCGTTGTAATAGCCTCGTCATAAGCATTGGTGTGCAGCGAGTTGCAGTTGTCGTAAATGGCATACAACGCCTGCAGCGTGGTGCGGATATCATTAAAATCGATCTCCTGCGCATGTAGTGAGCGTCCGCTGGTTTGGATATGGTATTTCAGCTTCTGCGAACGGTCGTTACCCTTGTATTTGTTTTTGATTGCCTTTGCCCATATCCTGCGGGCTACGCGGCCGATGACGGCGTACTCCGGGTCGATACCATTGGAGAAAAAGAAGGACAGGTTTGGCGCAAAGTCGTCGATATGCATTCCCCGGCTCAGGTAATACTCTACATAAGTAAACCCGTTAGATAATGTGAAAGCCAATTGGGTGATCGGGTTTGCACCCGCCTCTGCAATGTGATAGCCCGATATGGAAACCGAATAAAAATTCCTGACCTTTTTATCGATAAAATATTGCTGGATGTCACCCATCATCCGAAGCGCGAATTCAGTGGAGAAAATACAGGTATTTTGCGCCTGGTCCTCCTTTAAAATATCCGCCTGCACCGTTCCGCGGACCGTTGAAATTGCTTTGGCTTTTATTCTTGAATAAACATCAGCTGGTAAAATCTGGTCGCCGGTAAGGCCGAGGAGCATCAGACCAAGGCCGCTGTTGCCGGGGGGCAAATCACCATCATAGTGGGGACGTACAAGATTTTTATCGTCATAAACCTGCTTGAACTTTATTTCAACCAGGTGCTCCAACCCATGCTCCGTAATATACTTTTCGCATTGCTGATCGATAGCCGCATTCATAAAAAACCCAAGCAGCATTGGCGCAGGGCCGTTAATGGTCATAGACACCGATGTAGCCGCCTCGCACAGATCAAAACCCGAATACAGCTTTTTGGCGTCATCCAGCGTGGCGATGCTTACGCCCGAGTTGCCTATCTTACCATAAATATCCGGCCGGGTATGTGGGTCTTCGCCATACAGTGTGACCGAATCAAATGCGGTAGATAAGCGGTGCGCGGGTTGCCCCAAAGAAACATAATGAAAACGCTTATTGGTCCGTTCCGGCCCGCCTTCCCCGGCGAACATACGTGTAGGGTCCTCCCCTTCGCGTTTTAGCGGGAATACGCCGGCTGCGTAAGGGAATTCGCCCGGCAGGTTTTCCGTCAGCAGCCAGCGCAATATATCGCCCCAGGCTTCATATTTCGGTAAAGCAATTTTGGGGATTTTTAGCTGCGAAAGCGAGGTATAGTACAGCGGTAATTTTATCTCTTTTTCCCTTACTTTATAAATAAAGTTTTCAGCTGTATATTGTTTGATTGTTTCCGGCCATTGATTCAATAGGCGTTTACACTCGGGATGAAGATGATCTTCGAGGCGTTTTTGAATGTCCTGTAGAGACGCAATATTTTGTGTCTCGGTATGCGGGTTTGGAGACGCAAAATATTGCGTCTCTACATTTGACAAAAGATCAATCACCCCATGTATTTGAAACAATTGCTGCGCAATTTTACACTGTTCATTCACCCATTGGTTATAATCGGCGCTGCTTTCAGCAATTTCCGCCAGGTACCGCACCCGGTCAGGCGGAATAATATATATCTTCTCCGACTCCTCACCCTTCACCTTAAACCTTTCACCCCTTGCCTCAAAAAAATCGGTCCCCGTTTTGGTTTTAACGGCGGCCATCAATGCCGAAAACAGCGTATTCATTCCCGGATCATTGAACTGGGATGCCATAGTGCCGTAGACAGGAATGTCCTCATCTTTGGCAGCAAACAGCTGGTGATTGCGTTTGTATTGTTTGCGCACATCCCGTATAGCGTCCAGCGCGCCGCGTTTATCGAACTTATTGAGGGCCACCAGGTCGGCGAAATCCAGCATATCTATCTTTTCCAGTTGGGTTGCTGCGCCGAATTCCGGGGTCATCACATAAAGCGACAGGTCGCAATAGTCCGTGATCATGGTGTCCGACTGCCCGATGCCCGATGTCTCCACAATGATAAAATCATAACCCGCTGCTTTGCAGATATCGATGCTTTCCTGCACATGTTTTGATAACGCCAGGTTGGCCTGCCGTGTAGCCAGCGAGCGCATATAAACGCGCGGGCTGTTAATAGCATTCATCCTGATCCTGTCTCCAAGCAAGGCGCCGCCGGTTTTGCGTTTGGAGGGATCGACGGAAATAATGGCGACAGTTTTATCGGTCTCCACCAAAAACCGCCGTACAATCTCATCCACCAGCGATGATTTCCCCGATCCACCGGTACCCGTTATGCCCAAAACCGGGATCTTACTGGTTTTAATCATTTTGTGCACCTCGGACAGGAAATGATGTGCCTCTGTTGGATGATTTTCCGCTATGGTTATTGCGGTGGCAATGGCGGTCGCATCTTTTTGGGGCAGGTGCCGCAGCTCCCCGTTTAGCTTTATCTTATGCTCAAAGTCGCACTGGATCAGCATATCGTTGATCATCCCCTGCAAACCCATCCGGCGGCCATCATCCGGGGAGTATATCCTGGAAATACCGTACGCCTGCAGTTCATCGATCTCCTGCGGCAGGAAAACACCGCCGCCGCCGCCAAATATTTTGATATGCCCGGCGCCGCGCTCTTTCAGCAGGTCGTACATGTATTTAAAGTATTCCAGGTGGCCGCCCTGGTAGCTGGTTAGGGCTATGCCCTGTACATCCTCCTGTATAGCGCAATTCACCACTTCATCCACCGAGCGGTTATGGCCCAGGTGGATCACCTCCGCACCCGACGATTGCAATATCCGGCGCATAATGTTAATGGTGGCATCGTGCCCGTCAAACAGCGAAGCGGCGGTTACAAAACGTATTTTATGTTTGGAATGGTAGGGCGCGATATGTTCCATTTTGGCTTGAATTGGCGACCCGCAAAATTAATCAAATAAAGCGGGCAATTGCTATGCTTGCATAATATTAGTTAACGGTTGATAGTTCACGGTTCATGGTAAAATTAATAATGTCTTTTGCTCTTAGCGGCGTCACCCAAACGGGCGTTAAAGTGTTCACGTTTTGCACACATACACCCCGCTAAACCAAAGCGAAAAGCACTGATTTTTAGCGGGTTAAAATTTACACTATCTCCAAATTGTTACGTTTTTGAGGAATTTCGTGAACACTTACAGCGGACAACCGGCGAAACGGCGCTGCGCCCCTTGTCAAACACGTCACGAAACGCTTAAGAAACATCTTAAAACGCATTTGAAGCGGGTACGGCAAGGGTACCAAAAGCATCGAAAAAAATTCGAACGCTGTCAGTCAAAGACTGTGGTTGGCGGGTGGTTCATAGTTCATAATCGAATTTGGTAAGGCTGCTGCTAAAAACCCTAAACGAGCCGCCACGAACTATCCCACACGTGGGGGATGAACTATGAACTCATTTACAAAACTTGTTCATATCGCCCGCTGCGCGGGCATCGCCAAAGTCAATAGCCTTCTGCCAGTCGGCACAGGCGCCGGTTTTATCGTTCAGAAAATATTTTGCTTGCGCCCGGTAGCTGTAGGCCTGGGCAAATTTGGAGTTTAATTGTATCGCCTGGTTTAGATCGGCCAGGGCGCCGTTGTAATCATGGGTCATATTTTTACATTCACCTCTGCAACAGTACGAATCAGCGGCATTCGGCAATAATTTTATTACCCTGTCAAAATCAGGAAGCGCCAGCGCCGGATAGCCCATGTTCATATTAATAAACCCTCTATAATAATAAGGCGTTGGCTTTTCAGGCGCCAGCGCTATGGCTTTGGCATAATCATCGACTGCTCCATACAAATCCTGCGATGCCATTTTGGTTATGCCGCGATTAGCGTATGCCATATCAAAATCAGGGTTGATCGCAATAGCTTGGGACAAATCCGCAATTGCGCCGTTAAAATCCTGTAGCCGCTGCTTAATACAGCCCCGGTCGTGATAAGCATTAGCAAAATCAGGTTTTAGGCTAATCGCGGTCGTCAAATCAGCAATGGCTCCCTGCGGATCATTCGTCACGTTCTTTATTTCGCCGCGGTCATAGTATGCCTCAGCAAACTGCGGGTTGAGCGCGAGTGCCTCTTTAACATCTGCGGTAGCACCGCTCACATCATTTAGTCTAAATTTCAGCGCTCCCCTGTTTTCATAAGCATGTGCCGATTTGGGGTCGATTGCGATGGCCTGGTCGTAATCGGTCATCGCGCCTGTGTTATCACCCAGCATGCCTTTTGTAACACCGCGGTTCATATAAATTGCCGCCACCTTTGGGTTGATCAGAATGGCCTTATTATAATCGGCTATCGCGCCGTCATTGTCATTGATTGATTTTTTCGATGCGCCCCGGTTCGCATAGGCCTCGGCATACTGAGGGTTTATTTCAATCGCCTTGTTAAAATCTGCAATTGCATCTGTATAATCTTTTAACGCGTTTTCGACATTACCCCTCCCATTAAATGCATTAAAATCGGTCGGGCTTATATTTATCGCCTTATTAAAGTCCTTTAACGCACCTGCAAAGTCACCCAGCCCGTCTTTCGCGCCACCTCGGGCGGCGTACGCTATTTCGTAACCGGAATCGATGGCCAACGACAGATCGCAATCTGCAACCGCGCCTTTAAAGTCATTCATCAATATCTTCACATGCCCGCGATTGGCATATGCGCTATATGCTTTGGGATTGATGGCTATTGCCTTATCAAATTCAACCATCGCACCCGCGTAGTCCGCAAGCTCGCTTTTAATTATTCCCCTGAAATTGTAGGCTTCAAAACTATTAGGGTCGGCAGCGATGGCCTTGGTAAAACGCTCAAGCGCACCATTATAATCTTTTTGGGCAAATAACTTAACACCGTCGTCATAAAAGGCACTTGCCACCTGGCCAAACGCCAACAGAGGCAGCAACTGCATAAGAAGCAGGATTTTTCTCATCGAAATTATGATCCAGCAGTTTAGGCGCCGATCATAGGGTAAATATAAAAGTTATTTGATTCGGCGGCGACCTGATATACTAATAAAAATCCTTCCCGGCCATTCATGAAAATCGCACAGCAAATTATCCGCACATCTGCACATCCGCACATTTGCACATCATACCACATCCGCATTT